>Ga0190265_10003532_pt1 | contig 10675 bp, 5 predicted proteins | sample Popmic124T_FD_133135 | JGI IMG/M metagenome (GOLD analysis project Ga0190265, IMG submission 133135) | Populus adjacent soil microbial communities from riparian zone of Indian Creek, Utah, USA - 124 T | ecosystem: Environmental > Terrestrial > Soil > Riparian zone | place: USA: Utah | collected...
ATAGGTGATCATCGTCGGCGTCGCGGAACCCTAACTGAGCTGCGGAAACGCTGAAGGGTAGTCCCAACGGAGATGGGTGGAGCTGAGGGGATTCGAACCCCTGACCCCTTGACTGCCAGCCCGGCCCAGACTGCCCTGCGACCTGCGGAAACAGACGATCCGCAGGTAGACCCGGTGCTGCCTGAGGCTGTTCAGCGCACCTCAGCGCATCCTGGCGCAGTCCGCTGCTCCAGATTTGCTCCAGAAGGAGTGGTCAATGTGTGCCGCAACTTCTCATCGCAGGACTCGACCGGTTCTCGGCATCGAGGTTCTCTGCCGTGCCCTGCAGGCGCGCTCGACACTCCTTCGCAGTGACTCGGTCATTCAGTCCAAGGTGGATGCATGCGGGCCAGGCGATGGGATGGCCGCACTTGCTCTGGTCGGCACGTTGTCGGCTTGACCGGGCCGGTCGGGCGGCCCACACTTTGCCCTCCCCGCTGCAGCCCACTGGGCCTGACGGAGGTCGAAGTGGCTGATCTCGACGCGTTCGACAGGTTCGAGGCGGCCGGCTGGGAGACCACGGCCGCCGCGTACGACCACTGCTGGCCCCGGCTTACCAACCGCCTCAATGATCACCTTCTCGACGCCGTCGGCGCCGGACCTCACGCGCGGTTGCTCGATGTTGCGTGTGGTCCTGGGTACCTGGCCGGCCAGGCGAAGGATCGCGGAGCAACCGTCACCGGAATCGATGTCGCGGAGGCGATGGTCGAGATAGCCCGGCGGAGATGGCCGCGGATCGAGTTCCGGCAAGCCGATGCACAGGCGCTCCCGTTCCCGGAAACGTCGTTCCACGCGATCGTCGGCAACCTGGCGATCCCGCATCTCGCCCGGCCGGAGCGAGCTGCGGCCGAGTTCCATCGAGTCCTGGCCTCGAACGGGCAGCTGGCCCTGACGACGTGGGATCTTCCCGGCCGCGCCCGGCTGGTCGGGGTGCTGCTGGAGGCGGTCCGGGAGGTCGAGGTCATCCCACCCGAGACGGTGCCGGCCGGCCCGGACTTCTTTCGGTTCGCCGACAACGCGGAGTTCAACGCGCTGCTCGCCGGGCAGGGTTTCACCGAGGTCGAGGTCAGATCGATCGCCTTCATGCACCCCGTCGGCAGCCCGGGCGAGCTGTGGGACGGCCTCCTGCGCGGCACCGTGCGGACCTCGGCCATCGTCCGCGGCCAGCCCGACGATGTCGTCGCCCGCATACGGGCCGGGTTCGACCGCCGGATGCAGGCCTACCGCGCCGGACAGACCTACGAAATCCCGGTTGCCTTCAAGCTGGCCTCCGGGCGACAGAGCTGATTACCACCACCGGTTGAACTGCACCCTTGCGGCAGACCGTCAGCTCGCCGGTGGGTTCGTCATTGCTCGGTACGCCACCCACTACAACCGCCGCCGGCCACATCGAGCACTGCAACTTCGCCCACCACGCCCCGACCAAACCCGCGTCTCGACCGCCAGCGAATCAGGCGCCGACCGGTGCTCGGAGGGCTGATCAGCGAGTACGAACGCGCGGCCTGAAGCCGCAGGTCAGAACCGTAGCCGGGTTCTGGAACCCCACAGGGGGTCATGGCCGATCGCCGCAGGTCACGGACTCAGGCCGACTTCTGGCACCCCACACGGTGCCCTCGCTGCTGCCGCCACAGGCGACGAGCGACGAGCGCGACGAGCGCGACGATCCAGAGTGGCACGGCCGTCATCGGGTCGGAGAAGTTGTGCCAGCGTTCGGCGGGAGCAGCGAGATGGCGAGATGTCGAGATCAGGCGCCCGCGCGAATGCGGGCAGCGGGCTCCAGGATCGGCTCGTGGTACGGGCGGTCTCGGTGCGCGGTGCAGAGGTCGTCCGCGTCGCGAGACAGTGCCTCAGCGGCACGTGCTTGACCGCGTACGTACAGGTAGGAGGCGGCGTGGTGGAGTAGCCAGCCCGCGTCGGCGGCCGCCTCGTTGAGGCAGCGAGTGGGGTCGGTCGCTGCTAGTACGAGCGGTAGAAGCTGGCGCCACGTCGCCCAGCTGGTCGGGTCGCCGCCGGGATCCTGGGGGACGGCGGCCCTGAGCAGGCGGACCGCGGCAGCAACCCAACCCCCCGCGCCGTCGAGGTGCTCATAGGCGGTGCGCGCGACGAGCCGAGCCGCGGGTCCGCGGTGCAGCGCAACGCTGTCGGAGGTAATCCGGGCCAGTCCGCGGCGCCGCAGGCCGGTGATGCGCTCAGCGAGAACGGTGGGGCTCCGCGCGGTATCAACAAGCGACTTGGGTAGTTCGTACGGGTGCTCGGTGATCAAGTGGAGCGGCACCGGCTCGGGGCCCAGCCAGGCCACCAGCGTCAGCAGGGCCAGTGTCGCCGGATCATCGGCTGCCATGCAGTCGAACGCGACCGCCCACATCGCGGCCACCGGATCCGGATCAGTGCCGCTGCGTGGCCGGCAGTCGAGCATCCGATCCGACAGCAGGCTCAGGAGGCGCTCCGCGCTCATGTCGGTGTCTGCGAGCAGGGCTGCCGCCGGATCGACCGCCAGCGGTAGGTCCTCTAGGACCGTGGCGATCCTGGCTGCGGCCTCGACGGAAAGATCGGGCCGACGGGCGCACAGCAGGGCGACGGACTCGGAGCGGGTGAACGGCTCGACCGTGTGTCTAGTGGCGTAAGCCTGCCAGTGCGGGTCCGCGGAAATGATCACGACATGGCCGTGTCCGGTGGGGAGGAACCGGGCCAGTTGACGGGGGTTCTCGGCGTTGTCGAACACGAGGAGGTACCGGTCCTGATGCTGAAGCGTCCCCAGCAGCCGAGCTATGGCCACCTCCGTGTCGTCCGTGGTCCCGGCCAGGCCGATTGCCTCGGCCAACGCCGCCATCTCGATGGGGACCAACTCGGGGTCGGCGGCGGGGATCAACCAGGCGATGTCGTAGTCGCGGGCGTGCCGGTGCGCGAACTCGATGATCGCGGTCGTCGCGCCGGTACCGGTCCTGCCATTGGCGTTGCACAGCAGCGCCGTTTCATTGGCCCACAGTGTGCGGTGCACCGTCGCCAGCAGCTGCCGGTGGCCGGCGAGCATGACCGAGCGGTCGGGGACGTTCCACGCCCGATCCGAGGGTGGCCGCACCGAGGGCCCGGGGCCCGGGGCCTGCCCTTGGCACTCTGCGGTTCTGCACCGGTCCGGTCGACCCTTCTTGCCGCGCTTCATCAGCACATCACCTACGGTGCCATCAGCGTGTTGACAAGATCATCACCTAGGTCTTGAGTGGGCCCGGGATAGGGCAGATCGCCATCGCGGTACCACTCGCGGGGCGCTTCGGGGTGAGGGCCCGAGAGGCCGACCTTCCCACTGCCGAAAGACGCGACGATCGCGGCGATCGTGTTGTTGGTGTACCTGGCCAGCACCGTCACGTCGCCCGCGGAGCGCTTGGGGACCATGTAGCCGCCGTCCTGGAAGTACAGCTGACGGGGTGTCCCTCGCCAGGTGACGGTGATCACAGCGGGATGTGCGCTCGTCACCGATGCACCCCGCGACGAGTAATACTCGTCTACCCGCCCATGGAAGATGTTGAACCGCCCGCGTTCGGCCAGGAAGCCCCCCATGCAAATCCCCAGATAGCGGCCACCTCTCTTGACGAATTCGCGGATGGCGGCCTTGTCGCCCTTCTGATTTTTGTAGGCGCTGCTGTCATCACCGTCGGCGCCCGGCTGTGCGTAGAGCTGCACTCCGGGCGTGGCGAGTGCCTCCCGCACCGACATGGTGCCGTTCGGGCCGACGGTGACGACCTGGAAGTTCCACCTGGTATTGCCGTGGAGCAGTGCGACCAGGGCGCCGGTGTCGTCGCCGTCCGCGGGCCCGGTGGAGTCGTCGCTATAGACGACGGCGATCGGGGCGGTCCCGGCGCGGCGACGGCCCTTGGCCACGGTCTTCATTACTGGATCTCCGCCGCCGGATTGCCCCGCCATTGCGCGCCCGGGGGGACCTCCTCGCCCTTGAGCAGGAAGGTGTCGGCGTGGAGTTGGCTGCCGTGGCCCATCGTCACCCCGTACAGCGCGAACGCTCCGACCCCGAGGGTGCAGGCCTTGCCGATCGTGATGCGGTCGGACTTGAATGTGCCGTCCTCCAGGGTGTGGCACCACAGGGAGCTACCAGCGTTGAGTGTGCAGTCATCACCGATGGTGACCAGTGACTTCTCGGGGATGCTGCATCCGTCATCGAACACGCGGCGACCAATCCGCACGCCGAGCAGCCGCCACACCAGGCCTTTGAGGGGGGTGCCGTTGAAGATGTCGAAGAAGCTGGTTGTCGTGAGCTTCCAGAAGCGCTCGTGTCGCCAGAAGTACGGCTCGTAGATCGAGCAGAACATCGGTTGGAGCGGCCGGAAACTCGTGGCGGCTCGCTCCACCAGCACCAACGTACCGAGCGTCAGCAGGAGCATTACGAGACCGGCGCCCGGGAGAGACCAGGGACCGAGCAGGGAGTACAGGTCCACCGCTGCGAGGAGCGCCACGACCGCCGCGACGAGCAGGAACCCGACCACGAGCAGGTGGAGCAGGATGGCGGCCGCGTTGTGCCGGGTCTTCGCGCGAAGCCGCCTGCGCAGCTCGTCGGGGCGGCGGAACCGATCGAACCGGGCGTCGCGCTGGACCGACCGAGGGATCTCGAACGCTGGGGAGCCCAACAACCCGACGTCGTGCCGAACCGGCCCGTCAATCGGGATCATCGCCCTGGTGGCGATGAGGCAGTTGTCGCCCGCCCGGCTCGACACGGGCACGGTGATGTGGTTGCCCAGGAAGTTACGATTCCCGATAGACACCCGCCCCACGCGGAACGACGTGCTGGAGTAGTCGACGTTGGCGATCGTCAATCCGTCTGAGATCATCGTGCCGGTCCCAATCCAGCTCAGGTAGGGCGTGGCGTGCTTTATAATCAGGCCGAAATTCGATCCCGTCTGCTCGACGGGACGTAGGTGATAACCCAGCGCGGTCAGGTAGCCGGTGACGAAGATGCTGTCGCCCAGCAATCGGGTGAAGCCGGTGTTGGTCAGGAACGTGATCGCCTGCTGGACCCAGTAGTGGACCCCGTAGAGCGGGTAGACCGCGTCCCTGTGGATGAACAAGGCGAGCAGGCGTGGCACGGTGAGCGCGGCGACGAGGCCGAGCAGCAGGCCGCCGAGTAGTAGCAGGACCGCGATCAGGGCCGCGTCCCGGTAGTAGGCCGGATCAAGAAGTGCATTGTTCCCCGGACCCAGGAGTGCGGTCAGGTACGGGACGCGGGTAAGCAGCACCACGACAAGTCCGAACCAGATCGGACCGACCAGGCCCAACAGGATCGCGAGCTGGACGCAGCTGTAGACGACCTTGCGCAGGGCGCTGCATCGGCGCGGCTCGACTAGCCGGAAGTCGATCGTAGTCGGTTGGGCCGGAGACCCGTGCCAGCGCTGGCCGGCCGGCACGACCTGCCCGGAGTGCAGGCAAGATGCGTGCCCCAGTTGCGCTTCGTCCTTCATGGCAACGTCGATGTCCAGAACCGACGCCTCACCGACGACAACGTCACGGCCGAGGCAGATCCGGCCGGTCTCGATCCGTCCGGCGACCGCGCGATAACCGTAGAACGCGGCCTCGCTGCGGACGACCGTCCCGGCCCCGATCCTTAGCAGGTCCGGACAGGCGGGCACCTTGGCCGAGAACACGGCTGCGCCCCGACCCACCTTCGCCCCGAGCGCACGAAGATACAGCACGTAGAGCGGGGAACCGGCGAGCAGGACCAGCGGACTGGTCCGCATCAGGCTCTTGACGAACCAGAAGCGCACGTAGCGCAGGCTCCACAGGGGGAACTCCTGCGGCACGAACCGTCCGATTAGCAGCCACTTCCCCGCGACCGGCGCCACCAGAGCGAGACCGAACATGGCGAGGCCGAACACCACGGAGCGCTGGTACACCCCGATGAGGTCATCGGCGTGCGCGGTCCACCTCAGCCCGAGCACCAGGAGGAGCAGGCCCCCGACTCCCGCGGCGGTGGACAGCAGGATCTGCAGTCCGCCGCATCCCAGGTAGCGCAGTGTGCTCGGGCGCGGCTCCGCCGGTGTAGTTGCCGCTGGGGAGACCCTGCCGGGGGCGACCGGGATTGCCGCCGCGAGCTGACGGATCGTCGGATTGAGGTACAGCTGCTTCGTCGACACCCGCGGCAGGGCGGCGTGCTCGCGGATCCGGGTGCAGTACTGCGCCAGAAGCAGGGAGGTGGCGCCGAGGTCGTCGAAGAAGTTGGCGGTGGCCGACAGCCGCTGCAGTCCCAGGGTCTGGGCGAGCAGTTCGGTGAGGGCGGTCTCGGTCGGTCCGTCCGGGGCGACATGGTCCTGCCCGGGCGCCGCCGCGAGCCGCGCCGTCGGGGCGGGCAGGTTCCTGCGGTCCGCCTTGCACTGGGTCGTCATGGGGACCGCGTCGAGGTGCTCGAGGTAGGCCGGCACCATGTACGGGGGTAGCCGCTCGCGCAGCACCGCCCGGATCACCTCGGGATCCATATTCGCGGCGTCGCTACGCTGGCTGTAGTAGCCCACCAGTTCGAGCGTGCCGGGCACGGGTTCATAGGTGTCCACGACCGCCTGGGCGACGCCAGGCACCTGCAGCATCACCGACTCGATCTCGGTCAGCTCGATACGGTAGCCACGGATCTTGACCTGCAGGTCGATCCGGCCGTGGTACTCGATCTCCCCGTCGTCGGTGACGCAACCCAGGTCGCCCGTCCGGTAGATCCGGCCGGACGGGTTGCGGGGGATCCCCAGCAAGTCCCGGATGAATGCCCTGTCGGTCAGATCGGGTCGGTTGACGTACCCGACGGCGAGCCCGATGCCCGCGATGCCTATCTCCCCGACCTCACCGACGGGCAACGCCCGTGTCGGGTCCTCGGGATCGAGGATGACCGTCGAGTAGGTGGGCAGCGGGACGCCGATGGTGACCGCGCGGTCCGGGTCGACGGCGGTCCACGTCGCGGTCACGGTGGCCTCGGTCGGCCCGTAAACGTTCAGGAACCGTCGTTCCGGACGGTGCCAGCGCACGATGAGGTCGTGCGGGCACGCCTCGCCGGAGACCAGCAGGAAGCGCAGCTCGGGCACGTCCTCTTCAAGGGTCGCCAACAGCGTGGGGACGCAGCACATCGCCGTGACCCGATGCTCGAGGAGGAACTCGTGCAGGTCCACGCCGAGCAGTGCCGACCCGGGCGGTTTGGGCACCAGCGTCGCGCCGGCAATCCAGGGCACCCAGATCTCCTCCACCGAGAAGTCGAAGGCGATCGTCATCCCCTGGTACATCCGGTCGCCCGCGCGGACGCCGTACACTTCCGCCGCCACCCGCACGAAGTTGCAGATGCTGGCGTGCTCGACCGCCACGCCCTTGGGGCGCCCGGTGGACCCCGAGGTGTAGATGATGTATGCGAGCGGGTCGGCGACCGGCCCCCGCTCGGACGCGCTGAGCGGGCGGCCATCCCGGGCCTCGATTCCCGTGTTGGCGTCAACGCACACCACCGCGACATCGATGTCGCCAAGCAGGCCGCGCAGATGGGATAGCGACAGTACCGCGCCCACGCCAGCATCCTGGACGATGTACGCCATCCGGTCGGCGGGGAACCCCGGGTCCAGCGGGACATAGGCCGCCCCGGCCTTGAGCACGGCCAGCATGGCCAGATAGGCCTGCACTGCGTCGTCGAAGACGAGCGCCACGCGCCGGCCGCACCCGATCCCGCTGTCGAGAAGATGGCGGGCCAGCTGGTTTGCCCGCCAGCACAACTCGGCGAACGTGAGTGTCATCCCGGGCGCGTCCACGGCGAGGTGGTCGGGTGTCCGGGCGCACCGCTCCTCGAACAGGTCCTCCAGGCGCTCACCCAGCAACCACCGGATGCCCTGGTCGAACCCGGTGCTCGTCAGGATCAGGCCTGGATTCGGATGGGGTCGCCGATGGGCGCGAGCCGCGTCGACGAGCGCGGGCGGATGCAGCGGAGGGTTCACGGGGCGGCGACCCCGGCGAGATCACGGTCCACAGCCGCGGTGCCGTACAGCGCAAACAGGTCGTGCAGCAACCGGACCGCCGAGTGGACTCGCGGGGTCGGGATGTGGAAGGACACGCAGCTGGGAGTGCTGATGACGAGGTGCGGGTCGATCCCGTCGCGCTCGAGGGCGAGCAGTGCACGGGCGGCGACATCGGGCCTGCGGTCGAGCCCGCAGCCAACCACGGTCACGGCACCGTACTCGTGTACGTCGACATGAGCACCCGCAGGAGCCAGCACGGCGACGACCTCGTTCTCGTCCATCCCCGGTGCGGTGAATAGGACCTCCCCACCGTGCCGGACAACGGTCCCGACCGAGCTACCGCGCCCCGCCAACGCGGCGGTGATCGCCGCAGGCGACAGGCCCCGTACGGCGTAGCAGGACACCCGGTCCCGATGAGCGACACCGACGATTTCACCGGTCTCGAACATGCTGGCCTCCTCCACGATCCAGGTGCCGGACATGCCGGTAAGGCTTGACCGCACGTAGATATCGACGTCATGGGCGATGGCGAGCTCGACGGCTCGGGGCTGCAGCACCGCGGCCCCCGCAGACGCGAGTTGCAGCATCTGGGTACGACCGATGGTTGGTAGCCTTCGTGCCCCTGCCACGACGCGCGGGTCGGCCGTAAACACCCCATCGACGTCGGTGAAGATCTCGCACTCGCGGCGGCCGAGGGCGGCGGCCACGGCCACCGCCGACGCGTCCGAACCACCGCGCCCCAGCGTGGTGACATCTCCGCTCGGCGAGATGCCCTGGAATCCGGTCACCAGCACGATCGCTCCGGTGTCCAGCTCCTCGAGGATCCGCAGGGGCCGGATCTCGTGCAGCCGGGCGTTGCCATGCCGGTCGTCGGTCAGGATCCCGGCCTGCGCCCCGGTGAGCGAGACCGCGCGCGACCCCAGCTCGTCGACGGCCATCGCCGCCAACGCGCACGACACGGCCTCTCCCACCGCCAGCAGCGCGTCGAGCTCGCGCAGCTGCGGCCGCGACGACACGGCACGTGAGAGAGCGACGAGTTCGTCGGTCGTGCTCCCCATGGCCGACAGCACTGCCACCACCCGCTGGCCCGCCCGCTGCGCGGCGATCATGCGCTCGGCGGCCGCCCGCAGCCGCATCGGATCCGCCACCGACGTCCCGCCGAACTTCCAGACGACCACCGGATGCGCCGTTCTCGTCGCATCACTGATCGGATCGTCACCCGGTCGACCGGGGTGTCCCGATAGGACGTCTTGTCCGTCGCGCATCGTGTCTACCGGAGCGCTTGGGCAGCGGCCAGGGGCAGCGGGACGTGCGGCGGCGCGCTGCGGGCCACGGCGTCGAGGAGAATCGAACACGCCACGTCGACCACCTCGGCGGTGACGTTGAGCGGAGGCAGCAACCGCACGACACTGTCATCCCGGCCGCCGAGTTCCACAATCAGCCCCTCGGCGAGACAGCGTGTCTGTACCCGCTCGGCCAGTCGACCGGCCGGTTGCCCGTCGATCGGGTCGGCCAGTTCGACTCCCCACATCAACCCGCGGCCGCGCACATCGCGTACCCACGGATGCGTGCGCAGCACGTCGAGGCGTTGCGCGATCTGCGCTGCCCGCACCCGCACATTGCCCAGCACGTCGTCGCGCCGCGCGATCCGCACCGCTTCCGCGCCGGCAGCGAACGCCAGCTGGTTGCCGCGGAACGTGCCCGTGTGCGCGCCCGGTGCCCACACGTCCAGCCGCTCGTCATAGAGGATGATCGCTACGGGCTGGCCAATTCCGGACAGCGCCTTCGACGCCACAATCACGTCCGGCTCTATGTCGTACTGCTCGAACGCGAACCACGTCCCGGTCCGCCCGCAACCGGTCTGCACTTCGTCGACCACCAGCGGCACGTCCAGCTCCCGCGTCAATCGCCGCAGCCGCCGCACGAAATCGGGGTCGGCCACAACGACGCCGCCCTCACCCTGCACCATCTCGACGATCACCCCTGCCGGGCGCGACACCCCGCCATTCGGGCTCCGCAGCGACCGCTCCAGCAGCTCTACGCAGTTGGTCGCGCAGCTGTGGCGGGACAGCCCCAACGGGCAGTCCGAACAGTGGGAGAACGGGAAGAAATGCACCCCCGGCACCCCGTTGTGCACCGGCGCCTTGTTCGCCACCAGGCCGCTGAGCGCCATCCCCAGATGCGTGGTCCCGTGGAACCCCCCCTGGAAGGTGACGACATCGCCGCGCCCAGTCGCCGTCTTGCACAGCTTGATCGCCGCGTCCACCGCGTTCGCCCCGGTTGGACCGCAAAAATGGACCTTCATACGGTTCTGCATTGCGCCGGGCAGCATCGACAACTGCGCATCTGTAAACGCGTCCTTCGCCGGCGTCGGCAGGTCCAGCCCGTGACAGAACCGGTTCAGCTGGTTCGTGGCCGCCGCCACCAGCTCCGGGTGGTTGTGCCCCAGCGACAGCACCCCCGCTCCCGTCAAGAAGTCAATGAACACGTTGCCGTCCACGTCCCGGAGGAAGCTCCCGCGTCCTTCGTCCACGGCGATTGGCAAGTGGCGCCCGTACACGCGCGCATTCGACTCCCGACGCTCCTGCCGGGCCAGCAACTCCGCCGACCGCGGCCCGGGAAGGTGACCACGCACGCAAGGCTTGACCATTCCTTCGAGATCA
>Ga0190265_10003533_pt1 | contig 10674 bp, 9 predicted proteins | sample Popmic124T_FD_133135 | JGI IMG/M metagenome (GOLD analysis project Ga0190265, IMG submission 133135) | Populus adjacent soil microbial communities from riparian zone of Indian Creek, Utah, USA - 124 T | ecosystem: Environmental > Terrestrial > Soil > Riparian zone | place: USA: Utah | collected...
AGGCGCCGGGAAACGCCATGATGCCGACCTCTGGATTATCATCGATGTTCGGCACTCCAAGACCCGCCGTCGTGTCAAAAGTCGTGCTGAAATCAACGGTTGAGTTGACGAAATCCAAATTGAAACCGCAAGTGGCGGCGAGCGAGAAATCGTTGAAGTCCCACTGGCCGACCACACGCGCGGGCTCTGGAGCAAAGACGTTCAGGAGCGCGGGACTGCTGGTAATGCTGCCTCCGACGTAGCCGACGACCAGGGCATAGTTGCCGGCACTGCTCAGTTGGAGGTTCGTGAGCACGACCGTGGGATTGGTTTGACCAGCCAGATCCGCACCCGAGCGTTGCCACTGGTAAGTGAACGGCCCCAGACCGGAAAGCGTGACGCTGAAAGCGGCGGTATTTCCAACGCCCTCCACGAGACTGGCCGGGCTGGGCGTGCTGACGACGGGCGGAGAGAGAACGTTGAGGCTGTAGAGTCCGATGTTGTCCAAACCGAAATACCAACTGTCTGTTCCGGCGTGCGCGAAACGCAGACGAACAGTGGACTGCCGAGCTGCGGCCGGCAGATGAAAAGCTTCAACCCGCTTCGAGTCAGCCGGGTTATCATCCAGCCGCGCGCTGATGAATGGACCGAGTTGACTCCACCGATTGGAATCCACGCCAATGAATGCTCCATAGTGGCCGCCGCGGGTTTCGCCGTTAACAATGTATGTGGGGTGTCCCTCGAAGCCTCCGACGCGATTCGTGCTGAACGTCGTCACCGCATCGACGTTACCCTGTGCGTCGCGGAAAATGTCCCCGCCATGCAGCAGATAAACAATCGGCAGCCACGTCACGCCCTGGTCGATGGAATATTCCACCGCGCCGATGCTGTCCTGGTTTTGTTCCCAAAGGCTGTTAAAAATCAGATAGACGTTCGTTTGCCCCGTCAGATCGAAATCCGGCGAGAAAAGGTAAAGGATCTGGCTGTTGTTCTCGTCCGAGTAGCCCGAGTTGCCGAAAACGATATTTCCCTCCGCGAGGTTCGCAATGATGTTGCTGTAGACCACGTTGAGACGATTCGTATTAAGCACACGCTGATAGTCGGACTCCGGTGTGTGCCCAGGGTAGGTCAGCATGTTGGACGTGAAGCGCGCGCTGTTGACGACGACCCAGTTGGTGTAGCACGCCGAGTGCAGGTCCTGGAGTCCGCCCACATCCAGGGAGAGCGGATCGCACACCGTATCGGCCTGCCCGCTCAAACTGATCGAACTCCAGCCGGCGGGCAGACTGCCTTCGGCGACGCCTTCGAAGGTTTCCAAATAAAGTGGAGAGGGCAGGAGGAGATTGTAATAGCTGGCGCTGGTGAAAGAGAAGACGTTCGTCTGCGTCGTGACGGGCACCCCATTATCGCTGAAAACAATTCGAAAGGTATGAGCCGACAGCGGTGGCAGAATCCCCGGAGGATCATACTGAATGGTTGTCGCGGCGCCCACTTTTTCAATTGATGGAGTTACAGGCGTGCCATCGAAGGAGAACTGAACGCTGTTCGTGTTCACCGCCGTGGTGCCGTCGTTCAAAGTGACCCTGATCACGAGATCCGGGCGCACATCAGTCGCGCCGTTGGAGGGCAAGACAGCCTCCACCGAGGGCGGCACCGACACCACGGAAGTCGTTACATCCAGCTTCACCAGGTCCACATAAGTATCCGGGCTGCCGCTCAGGCCCGCGTTCGGGCTTCGGCCGATTCCCACCCGGGCGGTGCGAGCGTTCGCTGGAATCAGACTCGCCCGCACATATTTCGAAAACATGTGATTCGCCGCGCTGGGAGGAGTCAAATCGGCCGGATCAGCATTACTCACCCAAAAATTAGCGCTGGTTCGATCAAAAATAACGGTGGAACCGACCTGGGCGGCGACGGCATCGAGAAATTCGAGAGTCAGATAAGGCTGCTCGGGATTGTCCGTGTACGACGCCAGCCAGGCGCTGAAAGTAAACTGGCCCCGGCCGGCATCAATATCCGTGCCCGTCACTGCCGTGGTGAGATCGACCATTTGAATCACCTGCGGCACCCCGGCCGAACCATTGACACCCGAAGCGGCCCGGTGCTGCCACGAGTAAACGTTGCCGGGCATTTCCGCGGCGGGAATGGGCGGACCGGCATAGTAGGCCTCGCCGCTGTGATTATACGTTCCCATAAACCCAGTCCAACCGGTCAAGATTGAACCAGCCTCGACGCGGCCCTCGACTTCGAAACTTCCGTTGACGATGAGGTCGATCGCATGGGCGCTTCCGACAAACGCCAATCCGCCGGTCAAAATGGATAAACCTAAAGTGGTGCCTGGATTTTTCATAACCGCTCGTTTTCTCGCTCCGTGTTCAGCAACTCTTCAGCGCTGTGCAATTCTGTTTGGCTAAAGTTGGGTAATTGACGGCTATACTTACCGTGCCGCTGGTAACTCACAATCCTCTTTTTATGGGAAAGACGAATTTGCGGTGGCGTTGCACCCGTTTCATCTAATCGTAACCAAACGCCTTCACGAAAGGCTGAAGGCGCGGCAGGCACGGCTCAAAGTATTTTGCGTAATGTTGCCAGCGGCCAATGGAACTCGTGTAGAGCGGCTTGCTCACCGCTTCGTAAGTGGGCGAAGCCACTGCTTTGGTTTTGAGTTGCTCGCGGTAATCAAGCACGCCGGGATCCCAGGGCAGTCCGAGAAACTCCAGGGCCCGGCGCGCTTCGCGCTCCATGTTCGCGACGGCGTCTTCGTAACGGACCTCCAGCCAGCAGGGCGGCAGGATCTCGCGCAACCGCCGCCACACACCCATGTCCACGGCGTAGCGCTCGACGCACCGTTCCAGGGTGAGATAGCAGACACTGTTCGTGTTGAGCGGCAAATATTGCATGAAGCAACTCAGCACTACGTCGCGCGGATCGCGTAGCGCAATCAGCAACTGCATCTCCGGGAAGAGCCGCAGGATCGCCGGGATCAGAAGCGTGAACGGCGGATTCTTATCGAGGTGGATGCGATCTCCAATCGGCTGGTTCAGCGCCGCTGCCATGTAGCTCAAGTATCGCTCACGCTGGGCCGCCAGTCGCTCGGGTGGAATTGCGTCCAGAGCTTCCAGGGTGGGTGTGCCCGTGGTTCGGGTCATCCACATAGCCGGGAAAATATCGCGTGCAAACTCTTCGCGTTCATCCGAGCTGACCAGTCCCGGATGGCTGTCCAGCACCTGCTCCAACAACGTGGTGCCGGAACGGGGGAAACTGGTAAGCAGCGCGACTTTCTGCGGCGGAAAAGAACCTGCGGCTTCCGCCCACCGTTGAAAATGTGCCGGCGTCGTGGACTCTGAAAGCGTGCGCAGAATTTTCTGGAGCTTTTCGGACTCTTGGAGCAACGGTGTCTCGCGCTCGCGCAAGAGTTCCTTGCACTGCAGCATGGCCTGCATCGCCTGATCGTATTCGCCGTGTCGATCGCACGCCTGAGCTATTTCCGCCCACGCCTGGCTTCGCACCAAAGGATGAGCCTCTTGATTCGCGATGAGCGCGCGCAGAATTGCATCGCACGCCGTCTCGTCATTCAAACGCCGCAACAGCCGGGCCTTCATGATCTGCGCTTCGAAGTAGCGCGGTTGGGTGCGCAGACAATCGTCAATGCAGGCCAACGCCTCGCCCAGCCGATGGCGCCGCTCGAACAGGACCGCCAGTTCCAGGTGCGTGTCCGGGTTATCCTTCGACCGCGCGAGAGCCTGCTGGAAACACTCGATGGCTTTCTCCGGCCGCTGGATCATGCGGTAGCTTTGTCCGGCCAGATGAAGGATGCGTGCATTGCGACCTCCTTGGATCATCAGTTTGTCCAGCAATGCTTCGGCGCGGGTGATCTCGAAGCGCGCGCCAAATGCACGGCTGGCATCGACCAGTGCCAGCAGGTTTTGCGGATACTTGCGCACCGCTTTCTCAAACAGTTGCAATGAATCGTCTAACCGGTTCGCCGCCCAGAGTGCGCGCGCCTGCCGCAATTCCGGCACGTCAATGCCCAGCCCTTGCACATCCACGTTCTGACGGGGCGCGGGCCGGCTCAAGCCGAGCCGGAAATCTGTGGCGAGACGATTCGACATGGAATCCACGCGTGCCAACGAAGCCATGAAAGGACGTGCTTAGCGAGCCGAAAAGCCGGACAGTTCGGCGTTCAACATTGGTCTGCTATGCCTTGTGTTCGACTCTTCACTTCTATCTCGGCGCCGCCGGAACGTGTGTTCGATCTCGCGCGGAGCATTGACGCGCATCAACAGTCAACCGAAGGCACTCACGAGCGCGCCGTCGCCGGCGTGACTCACGGTCTCATCGACCTGGGCGATGAGGTGACGTGGGAAGCGCGCCATTTTGGAATCAAGCAAACGCTCACGGTGAAGATCACCGGCTTCGAACGTCCCATCCGTTTTCAGGACATCATGATTTCGGGTGCTTTCAAACGGATGCAACATGACCACGAGTTCATGGCACAGCCCCCTGGCACTCTCATGGTGGATCGCTTCGAGTTTGAGTCGCCCATCGGGATCTTCGGCTGGATGGCGGATCGGTTCGTTCTCGTCCACTACATGCGGCGTTTCTTGACGCGTCGCAATCAAGTGCTGAAGAATCTGGCCGAGTCGGAGGAGTGGAGAAAATACCTCACCGCCGACACCGGCGCTGCTACGCCAACTTCACTTCAATGAACTCGCGCTCGATGCGGCCGTCCTTCGTGCGGCAGAGGAAGTAGCCCTTTTCCTTCGTGCCGTCGTGATTGCCGCGAGCGATGGAGCAACACTTGTTGGTGGTGAACACCGTCTGGCCGACCTTCCGTTCCGTGAAGCCGTGAAAGTGGCCGTTGAAGACGGCGACGATGTTGAATTCCTTGAATGGCTCGAGCACGGCATCAGCATTGAGCGGCCGGTATTTCGTGTCGGGACCGAGCGGGAAGTGGGTGAACAGAATCGTGGGCTGCTTGCGAGCGAGCTTGCGAATATTCTGATCGAGCCAGCTTAACGTCTCCGGCTGCACGCTGGTTTTCTCGTATTTCAATCCTTCGCTCGTATCGAGCGCCACGAACTGCCAGCCGCGATGCTGGAAGGAATAGTTCAACGACCGCGGGAAAAGTTTGTCCCACTCCGAACGATCCGTCTGCCCGAGATAATCGTGGTTTCCGATCACCGCGTGGAATGGCATTTGGAGGCCGCGCAGCACATCGCGCATCGGGCCGAGTTCTTTCGCCGTGCCGCGCTCCGCCAGGTCGCCGACCATCAGGCAAAGCTCCGGCTTCGGGTTATGCGAGCGCACGCTGGAGGTGACACGTTCGAAGAACTCCGGGCACTTGGGGCTGGAGTAGTGACTGTCGTTGATCTCGATGAATGTGAAATTGCCGCCGCGGCCATTGTTCCCGAAACGCGCGCAGCCCGGCCACAAGCCCAGCGCCAGCGTGGCGGCCGCACTGTGGCGAATCCATTCGCGGCGTGAGGTGCGGCGGGGAGTAATGACGTTCATCGGAAAAGGCTAAAGATCCGAACACCAAAATCCAAGCTCCAGAGAACACGGAGCGGCGAACACCGATTCGCACTTACGTTTCAATATCTCAAGAGGGCGTGGGAGGGGGCCTTTCTGAACCTTGGCTTAGTCCGGGAGGCCGCCCGCCATTTCCCGCTCTGTCTTCAACCGCAATTGGCCGCACGCCGCATCAATGTCATGGCCCTTCTCGCGCCGCAGCGTGGCGGTGACGTCCTGTTTCTCCAGTGCCGCGAGAAAGGCCTCCTGCGCACCCTCGGTCGGCCGCTCCCACGGCAGATCCTCAACTTTGTTGTAGGGAATCAAATTGACCTTCGCGTTCAGCTTCTTCGCGAGTTGGGCCAGCGGCTTGATTTGATCCAGCCCGTCGTTCACGCCGGCGATCAGGATGTATTCGAGCGTGATCATCCTTCCGTTCTTCTTTTGGTAGTAAAGGCACGCGTCGGTCAGTTCCTTCAGCGGGAACTTGCGATTGACCGGCATGATTTGCGTGCGCACTTCATCCGTGGCGCCATGCAGAGAAATGGCGAGGCGAAATTGCAACGGCTCGTTGGCGAGCTGCCGAATCTTTGGCGCCAGACCGCTCGTTGAAATCGTAATTTTGCGCGCGCCAATGCCGCCGCCCCAGGGTGCATTCAAGATGCGCAATGCCTTGAGCAGGCTGTCGTAATTCGCGAGTGGTTCGCCCATGCCCATGATGACGAGGTTGTCGATAAGGCGGTTTTCCGGTTTCAAGTTTCGGGCTTCGGGTTTGGCCAACTCGAAATTCGAAACTCGAAACTCGGAACTTTGCGTGGCGTGCCACCGCTCCACCGCCAGCACCTGATCGACTATTTCGTCCACGCTAAGATTCCGCTTCCATCCTTCCAGCCCGCTCGCGCAGAACTTGCAGCCGTAAGCGCAGCCGACTTGCGTGGAGACGCAAAGCGTATGGCGGTCCGCGCGGTCGCCGTAGAGCGCGGGATTGGCGGGAATCAAAACACTTTCAACGAACGAGCCATCGCGAAGCTTCCAAAGAAACTTCTGCGTGGTGTCACTTGAACCCTGCTTGCGGACGAGTTCCAGCGGCGTGAAATCAAATTCCCCGCGCAGTTTCTCCCGCAGCGCCTTGGGCAGATTGGTCATCGCATCCCAACTCGTGACGCGCCGCCGATAAATCCAGTCCAGCACCTGATCGACGCGATAGGCCGGCTCGCTCCATTCCTTGAAGCGGGTGGCCAGTTCTTCGTGAGTCTGCGACCGGATGTCTTCTCGCACACCGCAAGCTAACGTGTCGGCGACGGCAAACCAAGCGGTGAAGAGTTGCATCAGGACGTAGCGCAGATTTCCAATCTGCTGTATCGCGGAATTCCATTCCGCTGGACGTCAGCCACGCACCCAAACCCACGAGCATTCCGACGGCCTGCCGACTGCAAGTCGGCGAAACGGCAGATTACAAATCTGCGCTACGAACGCCTCGCTGTCCGGCACTCAAAGTAGCAAGCGGGAGTGAGAAGTCGTCCGCGTGATATGAACTGCGCACCATCGGTCCGCTGGCGACGTGAACGAAGCCCATTTCCTCGGCGTGAATTTTGTACTCGGCGAATCTATCCGGGTGGACGAACTCGACGACGGGCAAGTGCTTCAACGTCGGCTGCAAGTACTGACCAAGCGTGAGCAGGTCGCACTCTGCGCTGCGCAGATCTTCCATCGCGGTGAACAGTTCTTCCTCAGTCTCGCCGAGACCGAGCATGACACCGGACTTGGTAAACACAGTCCCACCGCGTTTCTCTTTCACTTTGCGCAGCACGGAAAGCGAGCGGTCGTAAGTGGCGCGCGAACGAACCGATGGAGTGAGGCGACGGACTGTTTCCAGGTTGTGGTTGAAAATTTCCGGCTCGGCCGAGAGTACTGCTTCCAGGGAAGAGTCCTTGTCCAAAAAGTCCGGCACCAGCACCTCAACCACGATGCCGGGATTCAGCGCGCGCACCGCTTCGATGGTTTGGCGAAAATGTTCGGCGCCGCCATCGGCGAGATCATCACGAGCCACTGCGGTAATAACGACATGCTTCAACTTCATTCGCCGTGTCGCTTCGGCCACGCGCTGGGGTTCGTCCACTTCGAGCGCAAAGGCCTTCGCCGTGCTCACCGCGCAAAAGCCACACGCGCGCGTGCATCGGTCGCCGGCGATCATGAACGTCGCCGTGCCTTTGCTCCAACATTCCCAGTGGTTCGGGCATTTGGCGCTCTCACACACCGTATGCAGCCGCAAGTCGTCGAGCAGATTGCGCGTGCGCGCGAATGTATTTTCAGTCGGCAGGCGCAGCCGCAGCCATCCGGGAATGCGCGGACGCGGTTTCAGCGGCAGTTCGGCAGTCGTCATTTCGTCTCTTGCTCTTACTTCTTACTCGTAATCGTAATCCTAATCTTAATCCCAACCGTGCTTTGCTCTATCGAATCGGAGATTACGATTACGATTACGAGTAGGATTAAGATTATGAGGGGGCGGCTTCCAGCTTCTTCCAAAATATCTCTAACTGGTCTGTGTCAAAGTCCGCGAGCACCTCGCCATCGACTTCGATCACCGGTGCCCGTGTCTGTCCCGATAGTTCCTTCATCTCCTGGAACGCCGCGCGATCCGAAATGACATCAAGCTCTTCGTAGGCAAGGCCGCGTTCATCCAGCCAATCCTTCGCTTCGTGGCACCAGCCGCAAAACGGCTTGATGAACAATCGAATCTTCTGCGTGTTTTTCATATCCGCGCGAAAGCTACGTCAGACACTGCTGCGAGACAAATAGCGGCCCAGTTGAAAGTGGCTGATGTTCGCGCATCGAAGTTCGATTCGCATGGCATCCGCAAATGCCGCAGCGTTGGCGCCATGGCCTGTTGCCTTGCCTAAGTCCCGAGCCGCAAGTCGCGTACGGCCCGCTTCGTAGTCGCCCGGATTGGAGGAGCGGCGACCGGCAGGCACAATGTGGCCCATGAAATCCGGCAAATTCTCTGGGGTGAACTGCGTCTCTTCAACGCTCCAGGATCGCATCCATGCGACACCCGCCTCGGAAATCAAGACTGAGGCAACGCCTCCCCCGGCAGAGAAGATGAAACCATCAATCGACCCAAACATTGCCGCGATGATTCAGGAAATGACGCGCATCAACCTGCGCGCTCATTTGTCCAACAACGAAGTGGAGGACGTTTTGCGAAAGCTGATCGCGCATCTCGCGGACAGTGCGAAATACATCAGCTTTCTCATGGGTCTCGTGAAACGCACGCACGCCGGGACCTCCAATATTTTCGGCGAGCAACAGATGCAACTCGACGTGTTCGCCGACGAAGTGTTGCGCCAGCGGCTCGCCGATGAATCGAGCTTCGGCGTCGCGGAGTTCGCCTCCGAGGAACAGGGACACATTTTGATCCTCCGCAACAATGGCGAGGAATATTCCATCACAGTCGATCCTTTGGACGGCAGTTCGCGCATCCGCGCGAACGGCACCGTCGGAACCATTATCGGCATTCATCGCCGCCCGATCATCAGTCAGCGGCCGGCGCGCGCCAGCATGGTGGGTGCGATGTATGTGGTTTACGGCCCGCTCACGACGCTTGTTTACAGCGTCGGCAAAGGGGTGCATGAGTTTGTGCTCGATCAAGCGGGCAATTTTCTGCTCTCCACGGAGAACATCACGATGCCCGAAAAAGGCAGCCTTTACAGTCCCGGTGGCCAGCGCTCGGAATGGAATCCAACGCACGCTGCGTTCATCAGCCAGCTTGAGGAGCGCGGCTACAAACTCCGCTACAGCGGCGCGCTGGTGCCGGATTTCCATCAACTGTTGCTCGAGGGCGGCGGGATATTTTCCTATCCCGCGCTGAAGAAAGCCGCGAACGGAAAACTGCGTCTGCTCTTTGAGGCGCAACCGCTGGCCTTCATTGCCGAACAAGCCGGCGGCGCGGCGACCAACGGCGAGGTGGACATCCTTGATTTTGCGGCAACGGATCTTGATCAGCGCTGCCCGTTCTACATCGGCAGCAAACACGAAGTCGCGGAAGCAGCGCGCTTCTTTGCCGCGGATCGCTGGACTTCGATTCAGAACCGAGCAGCCGTCGCGGCGTAGAGTTCTCATTAGATCGAGCGGCGGGCGGCGGTCACACTTTGCCATTACCACATCTCTTGAGGCGGCCAGAATGGAGTTCGCGGAGCGACCTGGCGATGGTAGCCGTGGCTTTCAAGCCACGGTTTCGCACGCCAAGCAATTGCTCGTCGCGGAGCGACGATTGAAATCCCGTTCCCGTTCATGCGTCGCTCCGCGACGCAACTCCCGACGATCCTGACCGTGGGATAAATCCCACGGCTACCGTCAGTTCATCGCTCCGCGATGCAAACAGACTGCATTCGAGAGATGTGGTGTAATGGCAAGGCGTTCACAAGGCCACTACCGAGACGCGGTAAATCATCGACTGAACGACGTTGAAGCCGGCTGAAGCCCGCGCCCCCGGATAGGCTACTCCGTCAGGAAGGTATCGCTGTGCTCGTAACACGGCGCGCAACAGCACAACAACCGCAGTGGTTCGGTGCCAGTGTTCCAAAGTTTGTGTTTCTTGCCCGGCGGAATCGCGATGGCATCGCCCGCTTTCACCTCACGCATTTCTTCCTCGATGCGCATCCGTCCCGCGCCGTGCGTGATAAAATAAATCTCCTCCGTCTTCGCGTGATAATGCTCTTGCGTGCTGGTGCCCTCGGGCAGCCGCGCTTCGGCCAGGCTTTGGTTTCGCACGATTGAGTTCCGATACGCCAGCAACTCGCGAATCTCCGAACCATCCTTCGTGATGAAGGCCGGGACTTCAGCAAGGTTCTTTACATCCATGCGCGGATTTTTGGGAATCAAAGCAGCGAGGCAACTGAAAACCTTAAGGGCGAGCACAGCGCAGGCTGTTCAACAACGCATGGCCGCCGCTGGAAAGCGGCTCCGCAGACCCTCCAAGTGGCGCGCGGCTAGTTTGTAATGTCGAACGTCGTGCTCTGTTCGCGAATGGGTATGTAAACCTTATACCATTCCTTCTGGGCCGGGCTGTCCGCGTAGGCCTTCAGCGCCGCTTCATCGACGAATTCCATAACAAGGGCGTGGGTCTTGTCACCCTGAACCTTGATGGCTTTGGTCCACACCCGCGTGATGCCCGAATACGCGGCC
>Ga0190265_10003534_pt1 | contig 10670 bp, 18 predicted proteins | sample Popmic124T_FD_133135 | JGI IMG/M metagenome (GOLD analysis project Ga0190265, IMG submission 133135) | Populus adjacent soil microbial communities from riparian zone of Indian Creek, Utah, USA - 124 T | ecosystem: Environmental > Terrestrial > Soil > Riparian zone | place: USA: Utah | collected...
CTCTCTTCGCGCTCATCAGGCGCTTCCATCCTCCGACCAGCTGGCCATCGATTGCGACCACGTGGGCGGAGAATGCATCGTGCGCATTCCTGACGCCGGAAGCTTTGACGAGCTCTCCGATCGCGCTCCGATCCCTGAAGCCGATGAAGTACTCGTCGTAGTTCGGCAGGAGGTGGGCAACGGCTCTCCGCGGCTTCGCCGGCATCGCGTCTTCCCGCAGCCAGTAGGTCGCGCCGTCCATGACCTGCTTCCGGAATTCCGATTGCACGGACTCGATCCCGCGCTTCGCATCGGCCATGGCGAGCCCCGACCACCACGCGAAGTCGTGCACCGTCGCCGGCCCACGCGTCGCGAAGTATCGCCTTGCCAGCTCGGCCAGCGCTTCCTCGCGCTGCATCGGCGGCGCGGCGGGCACGCGCTCCTCGAGCAACGCATACGTTGACTGCTTTCCTTTCAGAGCACCGCTGCACACGAGACCATCCAGCTCGGCGCGCATCATCAGGTGCGCCAGCCGTTGAGTGGAGCGCGCGCCGCTGCTCCCTGGCTGCAGCACCTGCCGAAGCTCGTTCCGTGTGAGGTGTTTTCCTCCCTTCAGCGCCTTCGTGATCGCGGTGGCGCTGCGCGCGAACACCTTGTCGTCGAGCTCCAGCTGCCGGTCGTACGGCGCCATTCGCCGCCGCACGTGTGGCGCCGTCAGCTCCTGCATCCAGCAAATGTCTTTGGCGGCGACAAAGTGCCAGGTCGGCCGCAGCACGTGCGTGCGCACGATGGCTCCGCTGTCGATCGCCCGTTCCACGTGCGCATCCATCTCTCCCGGAGTGCGCATGGCGACGCCCCACTTCGCGCCCGCGTAGTCCTGCGCTTGCACCGCGCCGAGCTGCGCGACGACCTCGAGCGAATCAGCGAACGGAGATCCGATCAGGCGTTGATTGGCGAGCCGGTGCCAGGCGATCTCGCGGGGCTTCAAGCAGAGAGCTTCCCCGTGCTCCTGAACGTCGCGGTGTAGTTCCACTTCGGGCCCAGCCGCTCGTGGAGCTCGAACCCGAACTGCTCGACGATCGAGCGAAGCTCTCCGAACGAAATGAAATCGGGGTCGGGCAGGTGTTCGTGGATCGCCAGGAAGCCCGCCGGCTTCAGCACTCGTCGAAGGGACCTGATGCACGATTCCTTGTCGGCGATCTCGCCGAGCACCGCGATGAGGACGGCGAGATCGAAATCGGCGTCGGGGAAGGGAAGATCGAGGTCCGCGTCCGCCGTCGTGTAGCCGATGTTGGTGAAGCCCTGCGCGTCGAGCTTCTGTTTGGCCTTGGCCAGCATTTCCGGCTGCACGTCGACGAGCTCCAGGTGGCCCCGCGGCAGGCCGCGCGCGAGCGCGGCGCTGAAAAAGCCCGAGCCGGGGCCCAGCTCGAGGACACGGCTGTCGTCTCGGATCGGAAGGCGTGCCGCCAGCGTGTCAGGGTCGAGCAGCGCCCGCCGGAGAGGATTGTCGATCAGCCACGACAGCTCGTGCGGGAAGCGGCCCGGCGCGATCGCGCGGATCAACCGGCTCGGGCCACTCCCTCGCTCCTTAGCCAAGCGCGCGTACCGCTCCTTCAACTTCCTGAACGTGTCCCGGAATCTTCACGTTGGCGAAGATCCGCGCGATGCGCCCTTCACGATCGATGATCACCGTCGTTCTCTCGACTCCCATGTACTTGAGTCCGTACATGGTCTTCTCCTTCCAGATCCCGAACTCATCGGCGAGCCGGTGCTCCTCGTCGACGAGAAGTGGATAGGGAAGCTCGTGCTTCTGCTTGAACTTGCGGTGTGACTCGGCGTCATCGGGGCTCACTCCCATCACCACCGCATCCAGTTCCCCGAACCGGGGAAACGCGTCGCGAAAATCGCACGCTTCCCTGGTTCAGCCAGAGGTATTGTCCTTGGGATAGAAAAATAGAACGACGTTCCGGCCCTTGAGCGAGTCGTTCGTCACGACCGTGCCGTCGTCCGACTGAAGCGAGAAGCCCGGTGCCTTATCACCTTCACTGATCATTAAGAGCGCTCCGTTGATTTTCACATCCTCCGCCGCTCCCGAAAGATGTGTCGCTGATCAGCGGTTGTTTAGTTGTGTCCTGAAGATTTGCCGAAACCTGGCGTCCTGCCGAAGAATGTGTCCGCTCCGGCCAGGTCTCTGACGCCGATGAGGTCCACGCCCGTGTCGAGCAGCACCGCGTGGAGCGCCGCGTCAGGCGGAAGATTGTGGACGCGCAGCAAGCGACCGGGCGATTCGGCCTTGACGCGACGGAGTGTCGCCAGCCACTCGCGCCGAATCCGCGCGATGCTCCACCACGGGCCGATGGACTTTCCATAGTCGATGCTGATCATCCGCACGCGGCCGGAACGATGGGGCACCGTCTCCGGCTTCCTGCTGGTGAGCCGGAACTGTATGGGCAGTGAGGTATCCGAGGCAGGCGCCGCTGGGGCAACGCGAGGATGCCAGCCGACAAGTACGATCTCAACAGCGGGGCCTACACCGCCGGATCGTGGAGCGAAGAGTCGCCGGTGCCGGCGGATCAGTCGACCGAGCGAATCGTAGGCAGCCGCCGAACTTTGCTTGAGCTCGATTGCGAGGAGAAACGGCCGGGAATCAACGGTGAGCGCGTTGCATATCGCGACAAGGCTGTCGAGCGGGGCGAGGTAAAGCGTTTCGAGCGTGGCGCCGCGCCGCGCCTTCCCGCGGTCGTGACCGACGCGCAGCACTCCGTCGACGAGAAACAGGTCGACTTCCACCCCCCGTAAGCCGCGCTCGAGGGCTTCGTGCAGCGGACGGCGATTCTCATAGTCGTTGTGCGCGTAAACGGGCAATCGCCCTCGGGGACAATCCTGTGCGCGTAGCCCGCCGGGAATCCCGCTCAGCGCGACGCAGAGCAACGTTGCCCGCACGAGTCGCACGCGATACCCGAGCCGGTGCGGGCTTACGTGAGTAACGCGATTACCGCGAGCCCCACGGCGGAGGTGGAGCCGGGATGGGCTTCGTGATGTCGAACTCGACGCGGAACCGCCGATCAGTTCCCTCCCTTCGCAATCCGTACGCGTAGCGATCACCCGGGAGTATCTCGACCGTCCACACGTTGGTGCGCGCCGCCGGAATGAGTGTCGCGGTGAGAGAGTCGGCGTGGAAGTCCTGCCTCGTTGCCGTTCCGGGGCCGCGGGTGTCACCGCCGTACTGCGTGATCGCGTCTTCGCTGCCGTCCTGGTGCCGGTGGTCGTGCTTAAGGCGCAACCCGCTCGCGGTACGCGTGATCACCCACGTGCGCGAGCGGTCCGCGCCGAGGTGAAACGGAATCCGGATCTCCGTCGGAGTACAGGATCGGACGTGCATCCGAAGCTCCGCCGTGCGAAAGCTGCTGTCTGAGGCGTTGCCTTCGACGAGGCGCCCGGCGAACGCGCGGCCACAGATGGCCTGAAGCGATGCCCAATACGCATCCTGGGGCGTCGCCGCCGATGGAACGCGCGGGGACGCCGCGCACGCTGACAGACCCAGCCCGATCAGTGAGGCGAACGCGACTCGTAGCATCATATCAGACCCACCCCCTTCCACGTTTGCCCGAGCACCTGCCGCAAGTGGTGCTCGAGGTGATCCACGTAATCGTTCATGAAGTAGTCTAGCGTTGCCGGCTCGCCTGCGGGCAGCTCACGCCAGGCAATTTCATGGAGATTGTGCCGGGCACGCAGGCGCGTCCGAGCTTCGTCCGGAATCGCTGTCATCACTCGCGACAAATGGCGGTTGAATCCAGCCCAGAGCGAGACGAGCTCCGTCCACGGCGCGTGTTGATACGCCTGAAGCTCGACCCACCGATCCTGCTCGTAACCGGGAAAGATGAGGTCGTCCTGCGATGTCGCGCGCACGAACCGCTGGTGGTTGTTGCTGGCCGAGTCGATGAGGTGACCGATCACCTCGCGCGGCGACCACTTCTCTGGCGCAGGGCGACGCATCGTCTGCGCATCGGGCAGCACGACGAGGAGCGGCTCGCTGGCGTCGATTACGGTGCGCAAGCGTGCCGCGTATTGAGGTACGGCCAGCGTCGAAACCCTCACGGCGGACACTTAAGAAAATCCCCGCAATGATTGACCATGATCAGCTACGACCATGATGTTGCCCCTTGGTCAGAAATCCGTCCAGATTCCTTGCCGCCTGTGAGCGCACCCGATTTCTGAGGAACGGCGTCCAGCCCAGCAGCCTTCCCATCGGCCCCAGCGCCTGCGCCGCCCATGCGCGGAAGCTGAAGCTGTCGCGGTGACGGACGATCCTGCCATCCCTGAACTCGAAGCGCGCGTCGATCCTGTTGTGCACCGGTCGTCCCGTCGTCGAGAACGTGTACCACGCCTCCCAGTGTGCGCGCCCGGTGGTGTCGTCGGCCTCGATGTCGCGAAACTCGATCTTCAGATCCTTCCCACGCTCGCATAGCATTCTCCACATCCCAGCTGCGCGCGGTCCCTCGAGGTCGATAAAAACCTCGTCGGAGAAGCTGACCGAAGGATGATAGCACGCGGCCATTCCGGCGGCATCGCGTTTTGCGAACGCCGTGTAGAATTTTCGTATCAGCTCCGCGTTCGCGTGCATGCGTCCTCTCAATCCTTCGCAGCCATCGTCGCTGACGCCTCCGCCGAGGTGATGACCGGTATCACCTCGAATTTCATCAGGTCCGCCCAGTTTGCCATCCATTGCTCGAGCAGTGCCCTGTCCTCGCATTCCATCACCTGAAAGCAGCGACTGTAGTCACTCGTGATCCAGCTCGAGATGTACTTGAGACCGTCGGGCATGAGCCGGCCCTCCGTCCGGAAGCGGCGATAGACGGCTGGTGCATCGCCGCGGAAATCTTCGATGATCATGTAGACCATTCAGGTGCTCCGCGGTTACCTGGCGTAGTGCTCCGCCCCAAGGAAATGGAGCGAAACGTATTCCTCGCCGCCGATCACCCAGCTGTCGTGCGGCTCCGGCGGAATCGAGAAGAGATCGCCCGGACGCAGCTCGACCACTCGGCCATCGTCGAACCCGACCGCGGCTACGCCGGCGAGCACGAGGCCCACGTGCTCGACGCTGCAGCGGCGCTCCCCTAGCGCGGGTCCGACGTGGTCGGACCAGCGCCAGCCAGGCTCGTAAGTCGCTCGACCGATCGTGACTCCGGCGAGTCGCACGATCTCGAACCGCCCCTTGATCATGTCGCGCGTTTCGTCGGGCTTGTCGAAGCGCTTGAGAACGACGTCGATGCGCATTTCCAGCTCGCTAACGGTTCACGAGTTCCGCGCTCTCGTGGCCGCTGCCACCGATCGAAGCCGAAGCGCCGATCAGGAATCCGAAATCGTACCAGCGTCCGGCGTTGTTCTTCTCGTAGATGCGGACGCCAGTGTGAAAAAGGCTGACGATGAAGGCGATCGGCAGAATGAGCCCGTGCCAGAGACCTGCCCAGAATCCGGCCGCCGTCGCGCCGGCCTGCTGGTACTTCGAATTGGGACCCGCAACAGCGAGAACGTTGGCCATAAGCCTCTAGTGAGTGAGTTTCAGTGGCTGCTCAACTATCTTCGCTTCTCCGCCACCCCGCCAGACCCTTCTCGATATCGCACGCCTTTGCCATTTACACTCTGGATCGACGCCGACGCCGCCCCGCGAGAGGTTAAGGAGATATGCATTCGCGCGTCGGATCGCCTTTCGCTCCCGACGATCCTGGTCGCCAACCAGCGGCTTCAGCTCCCACTCGGCTACCCACACCTGTCAGCAGTGCGTGTAGATGGCGGTCCTGACGTCGCGGACCGATACATCGCCGAGCACGCGGTGGCGGGCGACGTGGCCGTCACCGCCGACATCCCTCTCGCCGCGCTCCTGGTCCCAAAGGGAGTCGTGGTGCTGGATCCGCGCGGCGAGGAGTACACCGCGGAGAGCATCGGCGAGCGGCTCTCGGTTCGAAACTTCATGGACGCGCTGCGCACGACGGGGGTTGAGACGGGTGGTCACGCTCCGTACGGCGCGCGCGAGAAGCAGGCGTTCGCCAACGCGCTCGACCGCGCGCTCACTCGGGCAGCACGGCGTCCCTAGCCGCCCGATGGCACGTTCAGCGTCGCAGTCTCGGCAGGAATCGTCCCGTGCTCCGTGTGTAGCTCGAATATTCTTCGCCGAACCGGGCCAGCAGGTGTGCTTCTTCAGTCGGCGCACGAATGACCAGCAGCCACACGAACAGCGCGGCCGTCAGAGCGATGAACCAGCTCGCAGCGATGAGCGCGAACGCCACGACCACGAGCCCCATGGCATCGTAGAACGGATGGCGCACCCAGCGATATGGACCGTTTATGACCAATGTATGAACGTCTCGCGTCACAACGGTATCGGTCAGGTTCGTGCCGAGCCGGCGCAAAGCCCAGGTTAGTAGCGCGAGACCAAGCGCGAGGACGGGAACCCCGCTCCAGCGCAGCCAGGCAGGCACGCTGACCGCCGACCACGCCATCCACGCCGGATTCACCACGAGCGTGATTAGGCCGACCCAGAGGAGGAGACTGACTGTCCGCAGGGCGGCCAGGACGAACAGACCTTCCTGCCGGCGGTCGAGCTGCTCCTTCGCCTCCCAGGACTTGAGTCGATGGACAAGCGTGATGGATAGAACGGCCAGGAATCCAGCTCCAAGTATCACCCGGAGCGTGGCTTCTTCGCTCAAAGAATCCAGCTGGGGCCGAGGGCGCGCATGTACAGGTGGGCCGCGAGAGTGAGCGCGGCAATCAGGCCGCTCACGACGAACACGTACTCAAGTACGCGAAGCGCGCCTGACTGGACGCGGCCCGCGAAGTAGAGCGCCCAACCTGAATAGCACCACGCGACATAACAGGCGGCCAGCAAACTCCACGACGTGGCACCTGCGAGGGATGCGCCGAGCGCCGTCGCACCGGCTACGAGTGCGGTAACAGCGGCCCCGCGTTGCGACGGAACGATCTTCTCTCGCGGAAAAGGCTGAGCGGCGAGATGGAAGCGAGCAATCAGCGATGACACGTTCATGGTTGTGCCCTCCATTTCATCAGTCGCGCTGACACTTCGTTATACTGCGACACGAGCGACCTGTCTGCAATCTACAATGTCTCCGATCATGGATTCAGAGTCCCTTTCGCGGCGTGACGTGTTGCGTCTTCTCCTCGCTGGGAGCTCTATGGCGATGCTCGGCCCCGAAGGCGCCGCCGCACAGACCCGCGGGGCGCTCCTCACACGGCAGATTCCCTCCTCCAAAGAGGAGCTGCCACTCGTCGGCCTCGGCAGCTGGATAACGTTCAACGTCGGAGATGATCCCGTTGCGCGCGCCAACTGCGCCGAGGTGATGCGCGCGTTCTTCTCGGCGGGAGGACGGCTGATTGACTCGTCGCCGATGTACGGCTCGTCGCAGTCGGTGATCGGCGACGGAGTGGCGAGGCTCCGTCCGTCCCGCCTTTTCTCGGCCGACAAGGTCTGGACGCGCGGATCGGAGGGCGCCGAGCAGATCGCCGAGACCCACGAGCGGTGGCGCGTGCGGAACCTCGATCTCGTTCAGGTGCACAATCTCGTCGACTGGAAGGAGAATCTCCCGCTGCTGCGGCGAATGAAAGTGGGGAAGCAGATCCGCTATATCGGCATCACTACATCGGAGGGGCGCCGACACCGCGAGTTCGAGCAGATCATGCGCGCCGAGCCGCTCGATTTCGTGCAGGTGACCTACAACGTTCTCGACCGCGAAGTCGAGAGCCGGATCCTCCCACTCGCGCGTGAGCGCGGAATCGCCGTCCTTGCAAACCGTCCGTTCCGTGAGGGAACACTGATACGCGACGTGAAGCGTCATCCGCTCCCGGCTTGGGCGCGGGAGATCGACTGCGCGAACTGGGCGCAGTTCCTTCTCAAGTTCATCGGGTCGCACCCGGCGGTGACCTGCGCGATCCCAGCGACGAGCAGTGTCGCCCACGTGCGCGAGAACATGGGCGCGTCGTACGGGCGCCTTCCCGACGAGCGGATGCGGCGGCGCATGATCGCCTACGTCGAAGGGCTCTGATGCAGGACTGGTGGACGTACCGGCTGTCCGATTTCCTGCTCTTCTCGCCGCGCACGTACCACCGGATGTTCGAGCTGTACCACGAGCAGATCTGGCCCGTCCACCTGATCGTGCTCGCATCGATCGCCGCGATTGCGGTGTTGTTGTTGCGCAGGAACAATGAATGGCGGAATCGCGCGATCATCGCGCTCCTCGCGGCCTGCTGGCTCTGGGTGGCGATCGCGTTTCATCTCCAGCGCTACGCGACGATCAACTGGGCCGCGAAGTATTTCGCCGCTCTCTTCGTGGCGCAGGCGATCCTGCTCCTGTGGTATGGCGTTGCGCGCCAACGATTGGACTTTCGCCTCTCGCGCGACCGGGCGACCTACATCGGGTTTGGGCTCTTGGTCGTTGCGATCATCATCGTGCCGGCCGCCGGCGTACTCGCTGGACGCGCCTGGCGTCAGGTCGAAATGCCCGGTCTCACTCCCGATCCGACCGCCATTGCCACTCTTGGGCTGCTCGCGTTGTCAGCTCCCCGCGCGCCGCGCGCCCTACTGGTCATTCCACTTCTATGGTGTGCGATCGGAGCCGCGACGCTCTGGGCGCTCGGCTCTGCTGAGTCGTGGGTATTGCTGCTTTCCGGACTCTGCGCGTCGATGCTGGCGGTCAAGCCTTCGCGCTCAGCTTCTCCTTGAAAGCGCGGAAGCGCCATGAATCAGGCCGCTGGTGCGCTTCATGACGTCCTGCAGGTGACGACCGCGGCAGCAGCTCCAACGCCCGCCAGCAGTGGAGCAGTCGTAATCGTCAACGCGATTGCAGGGGCCACCCACTCATTCTCCGGCGGATACTTATCCGGCCCCCCCCAAGCCAACATCATCAGTCCGGGCGTCACCCCAAGCGCGGCCCCGGCGAGCGCGCGAAATGTAGCTTCGCGTGACGGACAACCTCGCTTGCGGCCGGCGCGTGCTGCGCCGATCGTCGCACCCACGATTGCTCCGCCGAAATAACCGGTGGCCGTACCGCCACCGGCGGGCATGAAACATCGCGGGAACAGGTAAGATGGCTCGTCGGCGTGGTACCGCTTGCACAACGCATAGTCCACCACCATCCCGACACCGGCAGCCCCCACGCCAACTCCCCAGCCCCACTTCAAGCTCGTTTTGGCGAGCGAGAACGTTGACGGAGCGTTCGATGATGATGCGGCGACTGCGACCGGCTGCTGAATCCCGATCGACAGCGTGTCCATTTGCTGCGACTCCGCAGACTGCGCAAACAGGGGGATGATCGCGAGGCCGAGCCCCAGCCGTGACAGGAATGGCGACGAAACTGTACTCTCCAGTGAATGTCACCGGGAACGATGTACCCTGACGCCCCGCGGTCCCATACGCCAATTGACGTAGGTACTGACTGAAGGGGGGTTGACGAGCCGTGGGCGGCCGCATATACTGAACCATATGGTTCAGTATTCACGCAGGCTCGATTCGGCGTTCAGCGCCCTCTCTGACCCCACCCGCCGCGGGATTCTCGAGCGGCTCGGCCGGTCCAATGCCGGAATAAGCGAGCTGGCCGAGGCGTTCGACATCACCCTGACGGGAATCACGAAGCACGTCCGGGTTCTGGAGGAAGCCGGTTTCGTGACCACTGAAAAAGTCGGGCGCGTTCGTCATTGCCGGCTCGGTTCGCGCCGACTCGACGACGAGACGAAGTGGATCGCTCAGTATCGGCGGACGCTCGAAGGCCGCCTCAACAGGCTCGGGGAATTCCTCGAGCGCACAAAGGAGAGAGAATGACCACCACGACGGAGCAGGAGCCAACGATGAAAGCAAAGATCACCACGCCAGCCGAACGCGAGATCCGTATCGAGCGAATCTTCAACGCCCCGCGCGACCGCGTGTGGAAGGCGTTCACGGACCCGAAGCTGCTCGCGCAGTGGTGGGGCCGTGGCAACAAGCTCGTGATCGAGAAATTCGAGATGGAGCGCGGCGGCCACTGGCGGTTCGTCGAGCACTCACCCGAAGGCGTGCACGGCTTCGAGGGCAGGTTCAGCGAAGTCTCGCCGCCGGAGAAGATCGTCCAGACTTTCGAGTGGGACGGCATGCCGGGTCACGTCTCGCTGGAGACGATCATGCTCGAGGATCTGGGCGACGGGCGCACCCGCATCGTCAACACCTCGCTGTTCCACACCAACGAGGATCGCGACGGGATGATACAGTCTGGGATGGAAGGTGGGCTGAATGAGAGTTACGCCGCCTTGGACAGATTGCTTGCCAAGATGGGCTAACTGGGACGATCGCTTTTAGCGTTTTCCGTCGTTGCGTTGAAACGCTGAACGGATCACGCGAAAACGGAGAACGCTAAACGCGGCCTTCGCCCAGTCGCGACTTCCAATTGAGTGGTTAGACACACCCAGGCGGCGGTCCCGGATAACCATCGACCTGAAGGCGCCACGGCGCTTTTGTCATGTCGCCGTGCACTCGGAATACAATTAGCTGGAGGAGTCTTCCAGATACCACACCCTCTGCACGTTACCAGTGCGTCGTGTGATGACATCGAGTGAAACGGTCTGGCTTTCGTGACGTAACTCCCGACCTGACGAGCCTCCGCACACGATCTGACGAGTGGGATATCGTATTGCGCGAAGGTATGAGCGAC
>Ga0190265_10003535_pt1 | contig 10670 bp, 13 predicted proteins | sample Popmic124T_FD_133135 | JGI IMG/M metagenome (GOLD analysis project Ga0190265, IMG submission 133135) | Populus adjacent soil microbial communities from riparian zone of Indian Creek, Utah, USA - 124 T | ecosystem: Environmental > Terrestrial > Soil > Riparian zone | place: USA: Utah | collected...
ACCTTCTGGGGCTTCTCGGCCGATGCCTTTCGATCGCCGGCCTTCTCGTCCTTTGTGGTCGCTGTCGCGGCGGTCGATGGCTTCGAGGCGTCGTTGTCGTTGCCATCGTCCGAGTCGCCGCAGGCGGCGATTCCGCATGCGAGCGCGATGGCGGCAACGAAGGCGAGCAGGCGGCGGCTCGACGGCATGGGCACGTTCATCAAGGTGACTCCCTCCCGGGTAACGCGTAGGTCGAGGGCCGACCCTAGCTGAATCTCACGGGAGTCTGCTTAACCTCTCACCCGTGCAAGAGGCCGCGGATAACCAGCTCGTCACGCGCTTCCGCGAGCAAGACTCCCGTCCCGATCGCGTCAGGCTCGAGGGTTTTCACGCCTTGAAGCACGCCTTGCGCTTCGGTGCGGAGATCGAGGCGGTGATGAGTAGCGACCCCGTGGAGCTGGAGCGTCTCGTCCATCAGCTTGCGCCCGATCTTGAAGATCGTGTGCGTGGCCTCACCACCGTTATCTCCGACGAGACCTACCGGATGCTCGGTCCGTATGCCCACCACACACGGGTCGTCGCGCTTGCCCGCCGACCGAGATTCGACGCCGACGAGCCACTGGGTCGGCGGGATGCGCCGCTAGTACTGCTGGAGGATCCCCGTCACTTAGGAAACCTCGGTGCGGTTGTCCGTGTCGCGGCGGCGGTCGACGCGGCGGGGGTCCTCACCACCGGTCACCATGACCCGTGGGATCCGGTAGCCATCAGGGGATCGGGGGGTTTGCACTTCGCTCTGCCTGTGGGCCAAGCGCAGCGCTCCGATACCCAAGGCCGCCCGCTGTTCGCGCTCGACCCCGATGGTGAGGACCTTGTCGCGGCCGACCTGCCGGCAGACGCGATCTTTGCCTTCGGCAGCGAGCGTCAGGGGTTGACTGACGATCTGTTGGCTCGGGCCGACAGGAAACTCCGCATTCCCATGCGGGACGGCGTCTCCAGCCTCAATCTCGCCACCTCGGTATCAGCGGTGCTGTTCGCGTGGCGCTTGGGCTCCGCTAGCCGGTGACGCCGGTGTGCTCGTGCGCGGCACCGACCGGCTTCGACTCGGGTGAGCCGCGCTGACGTAGGTAGACCGCGAGTATCGCCATCGAGCCAACCGCCAGGAACTCGGACTGCCAGTTCTGCAGCGTGCGCTCCCAGAAGTCGGCGCTACCGAGGTATTCGACGTAGCTGAGTCCGGCCTGATGGTGATCGAAGCGCTCCTCGTTGTACGCCACCCGCCCGGTGATCGACTGACCGAACCAGGAAAGGAACCAGATTGCTCCCATGACCAGCAGCAGCGAGTTCGAGTAGATCCACGTCCGTATGCCGCCGACACGTGCCCAGCGGGGTGAGCTCTCGTCGGCATGGGGGCCGATCTTTTGCTCCTTGTCCGACTCGCCCCCGGGGTTGTCGAGCTCCTTCGACTCGGGCGATCCGCGCTGCAGCAGCCATACGGTGGCGACCACATAGAGCGTGAACTGGAGGTACTCGGATTGCCAGTTCTCGAGCACCGCGACACCGAACTCGGAGGAAAGCAGGTAACGGCCGAAGCCGATCGGGTCGCCGTTGTGGCTCAACTGGCTGTTGTTGAAGTCCTGCCATCCGGCAAGTGCCTGGAAGCCGACGGCGAGCAGGAAGAGCGCGATGAAGAACAGCGACAGGCTGTTCTCGCGGATGAACTTCTTCATTGGCCCATCAGCCCGATTACGGTGTAGACCGCCAGTCCCAGCGAGATGACTACGAGGTACGTGAAGAACATCGCTCGCATCAGGACTCCACCTCGCAGTCGTACGGGGTCTCGGGTCCGGGCGTCGGCTTGCAGCCCGCGGCTGTCACGCGCCAGCCGTGGGGCGTCTCCTCGAGGAAGGCGCTCTCGCCGCCGTCGAGGTCGACCTTCGCCTGGGTGACGTAGGCGGACGTGCGCACGGCGCGCCGGCCAGAGAGCTGCAGCATGAGAACGGCTTCGCGGCACGGTTTTTGCTCGTCCCGCTCGAGCTCCTTGCGGGTCGTCTCGCTCAGTTCCTCGCAGGCGGCATCGCCGTCCTTCGCGCTTGCCGCGGCGTAAAAGCGCTCGGCTGCTCGGCTCGCTCCCTCGGGGTCCGTCGCACCACAGCCGGTGATGGCCATGGCGATGGCGATGCCCATCGTCAGCAGCGCCTTCGGTAGTAGCGCCCCCATGACGACCGCTTTCTCCCCCCTGGCGGGGGAGGTCAAACCGGAACAGCCTGCTCGTCGGCGCCTCCTTGGCGATTTGAGCGCTGGTCCGGCGGGTAATGGCGACTCACGAACGCGAAACAGGAGGTAGGCATGGCTGATCTGACACCGCTCGACGAGAAGCTCGCTGAGGTCATGGGCCTCGCGCAGGCGGCTCAGGACACCACTTCGAAGGTGATCGAGATGTGTGACGACGAGCAGATCGTCTCGACGATCGAGCGCATGCGTGAGGAGGCGCGCGAGACGGCGGAGCGCTGCGAGCAGCTCGCCGCGAACCTCAACGGAAAGAAGACCGCGGTCGAGGAGAAGGCGCGCGAGACCAAGCAGGAGGCCTCGAAGATGCGCGACGACTACCTCGGCGAGGGCGATGATGCGCTCGACGGTTTGGAGTTCATGATCATGGCCGAGGCGGGCGAGCTCGGGCACGTCGAAATCGTCGGCACGATGGGCAGTGAGGTCGGGGACCAGCAGATCCAGGAGCTGGTTGAGTGGGCGCAGCCGATTCAGCGGCGCCACTACGAGGACACGCGCAAGGCGGCGCTGGAGCTAGCGAGGCGCGAGGCGGCCGAGGTCTAGCGGGCGGGGGGCGCCCGGACGGCTCCGGGCGCCCGCTCGCGGCACGGGTTGCAAAGTGCCAGGGCCGTTGCCTCTCGCCGGCGCTCGCCGCTAGGCTCCTCCCGTGCAGGAGCTCAGGATCGACATCGTCGCGCCAGGTGAGGAGCGGTGGGACGCCGCCCGCCAGGCGTTCAACCTGGCCATCGACCAGCAGCCCTCCTTCGTCGCCTACCCGGAGAGCGTCGACGACGTCGTGGCGATCGTCGAGTACGCGCGGGACAACGGCCTTCGCGTGGCGCCGCAACGCACCGGCCACGCCGCCGGTGCGTTGGACTCGCTCGCGGACACCGTGCTGCTGAGAACCGAGCGGCTCCACGGCGTTGAGGTCGATCCGGAGGCCTGCCGAGCCCGCGTCCAGGCCGGCGCGCAGTGGGCGGACGTCACGGCTGTCGCCTCCCCACACGGCCTCGCCGCCCTGGCCGGCTCCTCGCCCAACGTTGGCGTCGTCGGCTACACGCTCGGCGGCGGTCTCAGCTTCCTCAGCCGCAAGCTCGGCTTCGCCGCGAACAGCGTGACGGCGATCGAGTTGGTCACCGCGGAGGGCCGGGTCGTTCGCGCTGACGCTGACAACGAGCCGGAGCTGTTCTGGGCGCTGCGCGGCGGGGGTGGCAGCTTCGGCATCGTCACCGCGATCGAGTTTGAGCTCCACGAGACACCCGAGCTCTACGCGGGCGCGCTGTTCTTCCCCCTCGCTCGGGCCGCGGAGGTCATGCGCGCCTGGCACAGCGTTGCTTCCGCGGCGCCGGAGGAGCTGATGACGATCGGCCGTTTCCTTCAGGTGCCCGACGTCGAGGGCCCACCTCCGCCGCTGCGCGGACGCGCCTTCGCGGTCATCGAGGCGATCTATCTCGGTGACGAGGCGACCGCCACCGAGCTGTTGCGGCCCGTGCGCGACCTGGGGCCCGAGATCGACACGCTCGCGCCAGTTGAGCCGGCCGCGCTCGGCCAGCTCCACATGGACCCTCCCGAGCCCGTGCCCGCCGCCACTGATCACGTTCTCACGACCGACCTACCACCGGCCGGACTCGACGCCCTGATCGCGGCCGCAGGCCCCGACGCTGGCTCGTCGCTCGTCTCAGTAGAGCTGCGCCAGACTGGCGGCGCGCTCGCGCGCGAGGAGGCGAACCGCGGCGCGCTTGCGAGCATCCCCGGCGCCTTCTCGCTGTTCGCCGTCGGCGCGCTGATGGATCCGGCCCTCGAGTCGAAGGTCAGGGAGGACCTGGCGCGCGTTCGCGCCGCCGTAGCGCCCTACGAGGCGGGCCGCTACTTCAACTTCAGTGACGCCCCGGCTGACGCCGACGCCTTCTTCGACGACGACACGCTCGCCCGCTTACGGGCCGTCAAGGCCGAGTGGGATCCGGACGGCCGCTTCGTCGCTGCCCACCCGGTTCGCTGAATAGGCCGGCGGGTAGAAGTCACCGAACCAAAGAGGAGGACGCCGTGGCCGATCACACCGTCGTGAACCTGAAGGACGACGTGGAGGACATGGCCATCAAGCACGGCCTTTCACCCGGCCTCGAGTCCCGCTTCGCGCGCGTACCGCTTGCTCTCGAGCAGTCGGGTCTCAGCTACTTCCGCGTCGCTCCCGACTTCCGCACGCCGTTCGGCCACAGCCACGGCGAGCAAGAGGAGGTCTACCTGGTCACCGATGGCAGCGTCCGCGTGAAGATTGACGACGAGGTGATCGAGCTTCGCAGCTGGGATGCCGTCCGGATCCCGCCAGGCGCGATGCGCTGCTTCGAGGGCGGCCGCGATGGTGGCGAGCTGGTCGCCTTCGGAGCTCCCAACACCGAGAACAAGGACACCGAGATGCAGCCCGGCTGGTGGTCGGACTGAGCTAGCCCGCGGCCTGCAGCGCGGCGTCGCGACCGATGATCGGCGAGAGGACGATCAGAGTGGCGGTAGGAAGCGCGTCGGAGAGCTGGTCGAGGCGATCCTCGGTGGCATGGGAGCGGATCAACTCGAAGACGGCCCCGACAACGACCTGGCCCATAAGCTCGGTCGGCGGTCTCAGGAGCCCGGACTGTGCGTAGCCGGTCTCGCAGAGGCCCATGAAGCGCAGCATCCAGTCGTCGCGGCGATCGAGCCCCGGCTGCCCCGCCTCGAAAATCTCGATGGTGGCGAGCCGAGTCAGCTCCGGGTTCGCCGCGGCGAGCGCGAGCAGGTGGGCGAGTGCGGCCCGCATCTGTTCGACCCAGTCGCCGCCAGCGTCGAGGAACGCCGCTTCGAGCCGTCGCAGGGCTTCCTCCATCACCGCGTCGTAGCGCGCCAGCAGCAACTCGTGGCCGGGATCGGGGAGCTCGAGGAGATGGAGCATTGACGCGCCGCGCGAGCGGTTGGGCTCGGGCACGGTCCGCTCCGGCATGCCATCGCGCCGCACCGTGTGCCGGCCGGGGCGAGCGGCCATTACGCCGCTGCCTCCTTGCCTGCGGATGGCTCGAGCTCCAGCTCGCGCGCCGCTGCCTCCGGGCCCAGGAACGGCAGCACCATCATGTACGTCAGTTCCGGCAGCAGCGCTGGCAGCTCGCCCGTCCGCCCGGCGGCGATCTCGCGGTGCAGCACCTCGCCGAGGTCCGCCACCCGCCCCATCCCGAGCGACTCGAAGATCCGCAACGTGCGCGGCACCTCGGTCGGGGCGCTCTCGAACAGCGGCAGCAGGCCGCGCATCGCCTCGTCGCGGCGGCGCACCGCGTGCGGCCCGGCGGCGAGGATCTCGACGAAGCAGACGCGCGCGACGTACGGCTTCTTCGTCAGCGCTTCGAGCAGTGCAGCGAGGCTCGCACGCAGGCCGTCGGCCCACTCATCCTCGGCCTCAAACGCCTCCAGTGTTTGCTCCAGCAGCCAGTCGAGCGAGAGCTCGTAGGCGGCGGCAAAGCATTCCTCCTTGCCCTCGAACTGCTCGTAGAAGGTGCGCCGCGACACACCCGCACGGTCGACGACCTCGGTGATGTGAGCGTCGCGGTAGCCCCGCCGCCCGACGGTGTCGGTCATCGCCCGCAGCAGTCGCACCCTTTGCGACTCGGCCACCACCTCGCGCGATAGGCCGTGACGGCCGCCCGGCAGCTGATCGGCCCTGCGGCGACCAGAGGCGCCATAGCGCGGCATCTCGGTCTTCGATGCTGTCGCCACACACCTCAGGATACTCCAGAAACGGGTAGGTGCCTGGTGAATCTCTATGGATAGCGCTGGCTATGGAGCGCGATCCCGCCCTCCAAGCAGAATCCAGTATTCAAAAACGATCCGTTCCTAAACTTGACAAGAACCGCTGGTAGGCGTTACGAGCCGTCCCGAGCGAGGCGTTCGGCGATCGCGCCAGCGGCGGGCTACTGAGCCCGCGCCCGCCGCGCACCGCGGCTGAGCTCGCGCTTCGCCACCTCCTGGCCCTGGAACGGCAGCACCAGCGCGTACATCAGATCGGGCAGCAGCCGCGGCAGCTGGGCCGTTCGGTCGGCGACGATCTCCTGGTAGAGCACCTCGCCGAGCCCGCCGACCATGCTCATCCCGAGCGCTCTGGGCAGCGCCGTGCCGTCAGCGCTCGCCTCACGCGCCGGGCCACCCAGCTCGAGGATCCGCTCCAGCTCGCGCATCGCCTCGTTCCGCCTCGCCGCCGCCTTCGGCCCAGCGGCCAGCACGTCGACGAAGCAGCAGCGCGCCATCGCCGGGTCGTAGGCGAGCGCGTTCAGTAGCGCTGTCAGCCCGGCGCGCAGCGACGCCACCCACTCGTCCTGGGCGTCGAAGGCGTCGAGGATCAGCGCCTGGAGCCGGCCCATGTGCTCTTCATAGACCTCCAGGAAGCATGCCTCCTTGTCCGCGAACTGCGCGTAGAAGGTCTTGCGCGATACGCCGGCGCGCTTAATCACCTCGGCGACGCTGGCATCGGCATAGCCGTGCTCGCAAATCGCGGCGCGCATCGCGTCGAGGATCCGCGCGCGCTGGGAGGAGGCGACCTCCTCGGGGGACAGGCCGTGGTGTCCGCCGGGGATTTGGTCGGGCCGGCGCGGCCGGCTGGGGGCCACGCCACTCAGGGCGCCGGGATGCTCATCAGCCACGGCCATCACGTCACGTTGGACGGTCAGAGGGGGAATTAACTGTTTCCAGAAACTTCAAGTACCACGAGCATAGCGTTGCTGGACCGCAAAGGCGAGGGCCTCACCCTGTTTCCAGCAGAGCCGCTGGCCGCCACTTCGCTCCTAGCCCGCCGCCCGTAGCCCCGGCTCGCCATCGAGTTCCCGGGCCGCCCGCTCAGGCCCCAAGAACGGCAGCACCATCAAATAGGTCAGCTGTGGGACGAGGCGGGGGAGAGTAGCCCCGGCGCCGGCGGCGATCTCCTGGTGAAGCATCTCGGCGAGATCGCCGATCCGCCCCATCCGCAGCGACTCCGCGAACACGCCGTCCATGAGAGCATCGGCCGGCACGGCGTCGAACAGTGGCAGCAGCCCTCGTAGTCCCTCGCGCCGCCGAGCCGCTGTGGCGGGGCCGGCACCAAGCGCCTCCACGAAGCACAGTCGCGCCACGGCAGGGTGCGCAGCCAGCGCCGCGCACAGCGCCGTCAACGCTCCGCGCAGTCGTCGCGTCCACGGCGGGCCCTCGCCCTCGAAGGCGCTCATCGTGACCTCGAGTAGGCGATCCATCGCTTCGCCGTACGCGACGGCGAAGCACTCGTCCTTGCCCTGGAACTGCTGGTAGAAGGTCTTGCGCGACACGCCGGCGCGCGCGATCACATCCGCGATGTTTGTGGCGTGGTAGCCGTCCTCGGCGACCGCCGCCGCCATGCCGGCGAGGATTCGCGCCCGCTGGGACTCGGCCACGGCCTCTGGCGCCAGTCCGTGACGGCCGCCAGGGATCTGTCCCAGGCGCCGGGGGGCTCGTTGCCCCTGTGTTCTACGGCCGCTCGTACTGCCAGGTTTGTGAAGACGGTTATCGGTACGAGGAGGCGTCCTATTGGAAACACCTTGGACTCGTCGCCCCACTCCCCCCGCGGTCACCGTCCGACCTCCACCATGGGCGCGATCTGGGAGGCCACGATCTCCCTGGCGAGCTCTGGCAGGGAATCGGCATCGCCCTGGTCGATCGGCGCATAGATCAGCTCGTGCACGCCGCCGATCAGCGCCTGCGCCGCGAGGCGGTCCAGCTTCTCGTCTCCCCGCAGATCGCTGAGCGCGTGCTCCATCAGCGCCGCCAGGCGCTCCATGAAGTTCGCTCGCCGCTCGCGCGCTCGCGGTCCCGCCGCAAACACCTCCACCACGCACATCCGCGCGAGCGTCGGCTCTGCTGCGCAGAGGCTTAGGAACGCTTCCAGCGCCGCCTCGATCCGCTGCTCCGGCGTCTGGCAGTCGAGGTACGCGTCGGTGATGACCCGAAACGCCTGCCGCATCGCCCCGTCGTAGGCCGCCAGGAAGCAGTCCTCCTTGTCGCTGAAGAGCTCGTAGAAGGTTCGTCGCGACACGCCGGCCTGGACCAGCACCCGCTCCACGGACGTCTCCTCGTAGCCCACCGCGGCTACCACCTGTGCCATCGCCTCGAGCAGCCGAGCCCGCTGGATCCGCGCCACCTCCTGCCTCGGTAGACCGTGTGTACCGGACACGAGCTTGAACGCCGACTCTCTGCTCATGACAGCAACCATAAACCGTCCGTTCTCTCTTAGCAACTAAGAAACGCAAAGTTTATGACTCGCCCGTCGTCTCTGAGGTGGCGGCGGGCTAACCCAACAAGAAAAAGGCCCGCCGACCAAAAGGTCGGCGGGCCTGGAGGACTGCGGCGGGCCGGGCGGTCGAGCTAACGCGAAGCTCGACCGCTGACCCTATGCACTGCGGGTACTACGAGCAGGGAACGCTGTCCCCGTACTGGCTGGAGCTGGTCGAGCCGTCGTTGTAGCGGTAACGGGTCTCGAGATCGAACGTCCAGCCGCCCTTCGGGCAGGACGTCGTCTGGATGTAGTTCTTCGCCCACGGCCGCTTGCCGCTCTTGCCGACCTCGAAGTTGAAGGTCTTGAGAGCGATCGGCACACCGGCGACGATCAGCAGGTTCTCCGGCACGGTGATGTCCATCCGGTAGGCCCACTTGCCGGTCTGCTTCTTGATCTTGACCGGCACCGGCTCCTGGACGAGCGCCGGGTGGTAGAGCGTCGTGTAGAGGAAGGCGCTCGTCGCGCCGCCGTTGACGATGACGACCTTCGGCTTGGTCGGAACGGTGTCCGCCAGCGCCAAGCCGGTGGCCTTGCCCACGATCGACTTCTTCGGGCAGTTGTTCGGGCCGCCGTCGCGCTGCAGCTTCTTCTTCGAGCACTTGGCGTGGCTGCCGCCGTTGTACCGGCCGCCCTTACTGATGAAGACGGTTGCGCCCGTGATCACCGGCGGCTCGAAGCCGACCTCGGTGGTCCACGTGACCTTGCCGCTCAGGTTGATGCCCTTCGGCTTCTTCTTGGTGCCGGCCTTCTTCGGGCTCACCTTCGCGTCTACCTTGACGCTGGTGTCCGGCAGCTGAGCCATCGCCGGCACCGCGGCGACCATGCCCACTGCCGCCATGACGGCCAGCAAAGCTACGAACTTGCGCATCTCTGTATCTCTCCTCCTGCTCCGTGAGTTGTCGCGACAGGATCTCCCCGCCGAGAGCGCGACGACTCACGCTATCGGAGGCATTCCCGCTATGCAAACTCCAACGTACCTACAAACCGGCGCGCAGGCGTAAGTTGCGCCCAAACAGCACGACGGGTCGCGACGCTCCAGCGCCACGCCCCCGAAACGACGATCCGGCTGCGGCTAGGCCCTAGCTGCAGGGCACTCTGTCGGTGAACTTGCTCGAGTTGGTCGAGCCGTCGTTGTACCGGTAGAACGTCTGCAGCTGGAAGCTGTAGCCGCCCTTCGGGCACGACGTCGTCGCTATGTACTTCGGCGCGTACTTCTTACCGCCGACGCTGAAATTGAACGTCTTCAGCGCGATCGGCACGCCGGCGACGATCAGCAGGTTCTCCGGCACGGTGATCCGCAGCCGGTAGGCCCACTTGCCGCTCTGCTTCTTGACGCTCACCGGGACGGGCTCCTGGACCAGGGCCGGGTGGTAGAGCGTCGTGTAGAGGAATGAGCTCTTGGCGCCGCCGTTGACGATGACGACCTTCGGCTTGGTCGGAACGGTGTCCGCCAGCGCCAGGCCCGACGCCTTGCCCATGATCGACTTCTTCGGGCAGTTGTTCGGGCCGCCGTCGCGCTGCAGCTTCTTCTTCGAGCACTTGGCGTACTTGCCGCCGTTGTAGACGCCGCCCTTGCTGATCAGCACGTTTGCCGCCGTGATCACCGGCGGCTCAAAGCCGGCCTCGGTCGACCACTGCACCTTGCCGCTCAGCTTCACGCCTTTGGGCTTCTTCTTCGTGCCGGCCTTCTTGGGCGTGACCTTCGCGTTGACCTTGACGCCTGTGTCTGGCAACTGGGCCGTGGCGGGGGCGACAGCGACTGCCGCCGCAATCGCAACTATCGGTAGCGGTAGCAATCTGCGCATCTACATCTCCTCTGCTCGGGGTATCGCGGCAGCGCTTAGGGGACGTCCGCCGCTTCCGATTCCTGCCCTATACCCAGGCAACGCGAAGCACGCACCGAAGTTGCGCGGCAGGCGCGCCTCGTCCCGATCAGGCGGTAGCGGCGTGCTGCTCGGCGAGCAGCTTGCGCTGGGCGCGTGCTGCTCGCTCGCCGACGTACGGCAACAGCGCTGACTCGACCAGATCGGGCAGCAGCTTTGGCAGCTCGGCGGTCTCGCCGCGAGCGATCCGCCGGTAGACGGTCTCGTAGACGCCGCCGACGATCGTCTCGGCGATCAGCGGCGACGGCGCGTCC
>Ga0190265_10003536_pt1 | contig 10668 bp, 10 predicted proteins | sample Popmic124T_FD_133135 | JGI IMG/M metagenome (GOLD analysis project Ga0190265, IMG submission 133135) | Populus adjacent soil microbial communities from riparian zone of Indian Creek, Utah, USA - 124 T | ecosystem: Environmental > Terrestrial > Soil > Riparian zone | place: USA: Utah | collected...
GCCGAGGAGGGCCGCGAGCTCTCGAGGCGGTCGGCCGTGGTCGTGGTCGAACGGGTGGAGCCAGCGCATCGTCAGAACGGGCGCGGGCTGGTGCCCCACGGAGTCGCCACGACGTACCAGATGAGCTGCACCTGCATGGAGATGTAGAACGCGGACCAGATCGCCGCGGCCCCGAAGGCCATGTCGCGCCAGCGCATCTCGGCGACGGGCAAGCGGTCGGCGGGCGCGGCCTCCGTCCACCGCAGCGCGAGGCGGACCGCGCCGTAGCAGGACGTGAACAGCAGGCCCGAGAACCACGTGTTCGACCACGCAACCCCGGCCAGCTCGAACCCCGACCGCTGGTGGTAGGTCCAGAGGTGGAGCCAACGGACGAGCGGGATCTCGAACAGTGGGTTCACGAGGCTCGACACCAGGAACACGGTGGGCCACGCCCAGCGCCCGAGCGCGGCATCGATGCGGTCTCGGTGGTGGACCGCGAGCAGGAGGGGGCAGCCGAAGTAGAACGCGTAGGTCATGCACAGCGCGATCGGCTGCACCTCCCCGTCGATCCGCCACAGCGCCAGGAACGAGTCGTCATAGGACACGTTGAAGAACCAGCGGGTGTTGAACGTCCAGTCGAAGAGGGCAAGCGTCGACGCGCCGACGTAGGCCCCGATGTAGAGCGGCTTGGGGTGGCGGCGCAGGAACAGGATCCCCGACCCCCAGAGGAGGAGGGCGACGAGCTCGAACGCGCGAACGGTGAGGGTGCCCGCCTCGGGGTTCATCGACCGGGTCGCCACCCCGGAGCGCACACGAAGCTCTCGGCCGCGTCGTGGGCCACGAACCCGCCGTTCTGCAGCCGCATGGGGACGATGCACTGGTTGACGTCGGACTTGTCGCCCGGGTGGAAGGTGATGCCCGGCAGGAGACCGCCGAGGGTCTCGCCCTTGATGCTGTACAGCAGCTTCAGGAAGTCGGCCGGACCCGGATCGCCGGGCAGCTGGCCGGCGTACTTCTGGAGCAGTGCACCGACGACGAACACACCTGCGCCGAGGTCACCGCGGGCGCCTGAGGGCTGGTAGCGGTCCATCGCGTCCCGGTACATGGCCAGCTTCGGCGAGGTGTCCCACGGGGGGGTGCGCCCGGTCATGATCAGGCCCTCGAGCTCGGGGTACCGCAGGACGAGGTCCTGGTTCAGGTTGTAGGTGCCCGCCAGCAGCGGCTTGTACCCCGCTTGGCGGTTCACGGCCTGGGCGATGCGGGCGAGGCTGGCCGAGTCCATGAGGCCGGCGGGGACCTCGACGTTCGCCTGCTGGGCCCCGATGACCTCGGCAGTGAAGTTCGGCTGCACGAGCGACGCCTGGCTCTCGTAGACGAGCTCCTGCTTCACCCCGTCGCGCGTGTAGGGGAGGTTGCTCCGCATCGCGGCCTCGGTGGCCGAGCAGGTCGCTGCCTCGCGGCAGTAGATCGATCCCATGCGACTTGCAGTGGAGTAGGACCGGTAGGCGTTGACGAACCCCCACGACTGCCCGATGTGGGGGCCGACCAGCGGGTTGAAGTACATCGCGCTGTGGTCGGGCTTCGCATCGCCGCCGATCGACCCGATCGACGGCACGTTGACGCTGTCGAGGTAGTCCATCACCGCCGACGCCTCGGTGAACGCGAAGTCGTAGAACATCGCGTCGACGCCCCGATCCTCGACCAGCTGCTTGGTGACCGACACCGCCCGGGTGGGGTCACCCGCGATGTCGGTGATGATCACCTCCACCTTGTGCCCCCCGAGGCCACCGTTGGCGTTGATGTAGCTGACCCACGCGCGGATGGCGGGGACCGCCGGGCCGGTCACGGCCCCGAGTGCTCCCGACGCCGTGCCGATCGACCCGAACACGATCGGTGCGCACGGGCTCGGGCAGCCAGCCCCTGCCCCCGCCACCGCGCCACCCGTGCCACCCGTGCCACCCGTTCCGCCGGTACCCCGGGTGGCACCCGTCGTCCCGCCCGTGGTGCCGGCCACGTCCGTGGCCCCCCCGGTACCGACGATCCCGAGGCCGTCAGCGGAGCCGTCGTCGGACGAGCCGCTCCCGCTGGCTGAGTCCGATGCGCCCGCCTTCGCCTCCTCCTGCAACGGGCCGTTGGCCGCGGCCAGCTCCGCGTCGGTGAGCTTGGTGCCGCAGGCCGCGGAACCCGCGAGGGCCAGCGCGAGGAGGACGGCCTTCCATCGAGTCGGTGGGGTCGAGCGGTTCATGCGGTTGCTCCCAGGTACTGGTCGAACACCTTGCCGTCGTCGCACTGCTGTGGTTCGCCGACGAACACGATCCGGCCCTTGTGCAGCAGGTACACGTAGTCGACGAGGTCGAGGACGCGGCTCACGTACTGCTCCACGATCAGGATCGAGCGACCCTCGGCCCGCATCCCCGACACCGCCGCGAGGATGTCGTCGACGACCACCGGGGCCAGGCCCACGGACAGCTCGTCGGCGAGCACCACGGCCGGATCCGTCGACAGCGCCCGGGCCAGCGACAGCATCTGCTGCTCCCCGCCGGACAGGGTGCCGGCCGTCTGTTGCATGCGCGAGCCGAGGCGCGGGAAGCGGGCGACGATCTGCTCCGCGGCTGCCTCCACGTCACGGCCGCGGTTCTGCATGGCGAGGTTCTCCCGGACCGTGAGGTTGCGGAAGATCCCGCGGCCCTCCGGCAGGAGGCACACCCCGGCTCTGGCCCTGGCGTCGGCAGGGCGATGGGTGATGTCGTCGCCGAACAGCGCGATCGATCCGCTCTGGGCCGGGATCGTCCCGGCGATCGTCTTCAGCAGCGTCGTCTTGCCGGCGCCGTTGGCCCCGAGCAGCGCGACCGCGGCGCCGGCCGGCACCACGAGATCGACACCGTGCAGCACCGTGGTGGCGCCGTAGCCGGCGCGGAGGCCGTCGACCATGAGGGCGGCGGTCATCCGACCACCGCCCGCTCCGCGTGACGCCGGCTCCGGGGGAGCTTGGCCCGCGTCGATCTGCCGAGGGCCTCGGCGTCCGGGACCTTGAACATCGTGGCGATGCCGTTGGGCGCCTGCGACAGCACGATCGCCGCGAGGCCGAACAGCACGGGCTGGTACTCGATGACGGTCGGCGACGTGAACACGACAGGGACCAGCCGCAGCAGGACGGCGGCCAGGACCGCTCCGCCCAACGTGAGGGCCCCCGTCGTCGCGAGGATCGTGACCCACAGCAACGACTGGAAGTAGTCGAACGTGGCGGGGGTGACGCTGCCCGGCACGGACGCCACGAGCCCACCCGCGATCGCAGCGAGGAAGCCGGAGACGCAGAACACCAGCACCCTGGCGGCCGTGGGGACGACGCCGAGGCTCTGCACCCCAGTGGGCGAGTCCGCGAGGGCCCGCAGGATCCGGCCGAGCCTCGTCACGCGTATCAGCTCGACCACGCAGACCCCGGCCAACACGATGGCGAGGACCACGTAGTAGAAGGCCCGGTCGTCGGAGAAGTCGACGATGAAGTCCGGCCGGCTGACCGAGCGCAACCCCTCGTTGCCGAAGGACAGATCCGTCAGGAAGAGGAGGTTCTGGGCCAGGACGCCGAAGCCGAACGTCGCGATGGCGAGGAACAACCCCGACAGCCGGATGGCCGGGAGGGCGAGCAGCGCCGCGACGGGCACCATGATCAGCGCGCCGATGAGCAGCGCGGGGAGGAACGGCACGCCCGCGTCCTGCAGACGTGAGAGGTTCGTGGCGCCGAACACGACGAACACGGCATGGCACAGCGACACCTGGCGCGACAGGCCCATCAGGAGCGACAGGCTCGAGAAGATGAGCACGAAGGCCAGTGCCACGGTGATGTCGAGCATGCGCGGGTCGCTCGTGAAGGCTGGGAGCACCAACGCAGCCGCCGCGAGCGCCACGAGCGGGCGCGCCGCGAACCGGGTGGACGCGACCACCTTCGCCCTCTGGCGCGCCTGCTGGCTCACCTTCGTCAGCTCGGCGAACCTTCCCGGCTTGCTGAACAGGAGGACGGCGAAGAGGACGAGGAACGGGAAGCTGGTGGGGAAGCCGGACAACGTGGGATGGTCGACGACGAACTTCTTGGACAGGTCGGCGCCGACCCCGATGGCCAGTGCCCCCAGGTAGGCCCCCGGCAGGCTCACCAGTCGACCCACCGTCGCCGCGCCGAACGCCTGGATGGCGAGCAGCGTGAGGCCGACCGAGTCCACGCCGAGCAGCGGAGCGAGCAGCACGCCGGCAAGCGAGGCGAACGTGCAGCCCAGCATCCACGAGAGCGTCGTGACCCGCCCTGGCGACGTGCCCATCAAGGACGTGAGCTCGGGATCGTCGACGACCGCTCGTGTCTGCAGCCCGGCGTGCGTCCGGCGGAAGAACGCGAACAGCGCGAGCCCGCCGACCGCGGCGATCGCCATGAGCGTCACCTCGTCGTAGCCGATGGTGACGTCGAGGAAGCGGAACGTCGACTGCGAGAAGATCGGGTCGATCGTGCGGGTGGCCGGGCCGTAGATGGCCAGCGCGCCACCCTGGAGGAACACCAGCAGCCCGAGCGAGACGGTGATGTAGGTGGCCGTGGTCGCCCCCTGGATCCTGCGGAGCAGCACACGGTCGATCACCAGCCCGATGGCCGGGCCCAGCACGAAGACCGCGAGCAGGATCGACAGCCACGTGGGCAGGCCGTGCTGCTCGCGGAGCTCGTAGAACGCATAGGCCGCGACCATGCCCACGGTGCCGTGGGCGAAGTTGAACACCCCGGACGTGGTGTAGGTGACCACGATGCCCATGGCGGCGAGCGCGTACACCGATCCCGTGGCGAGGCCCGTGACGATGAACGGCAGGTAGTCCCTCATCGGGCGGTCGCTCCTTCGATGGCGCCGTCCACCAACGCGGGACGGGCGGGGCGGCGCACGGCCCCGTTGGCGAGCTCGGGCAGGCAGAGACCGCACGGCGCCATCCCGCGAGGCGCGCGGGCGAGGTCGACCTCGTCGTAGGGCCCGCCCGTGGCGAGCACACCGCACCCCGCGAGGTGGAACCGCCGCAGGCCGCCGCCGACGATCACCCTGGACGGCAGCGACGGCTGCTCGTCTGCGTACGACCGCGCTCGACGCGCACCGGCCGCGTCCACCCTCGCCTGGAGGTCGTCGACCATCCACGGTGCGAACAGGCGCGACGCCCGGAGGCGCACGACCCGCACGAACCAGAACGTCGATGCCAGGACCGCGGCCGCCGCTACGACCAGCCCGCCGACGCCGAGCGTCACCGCGCTGAACGCGTCCTTCGGGTCGGACTCACCGGTCGAGCGGTTCCAGGCCACCAGCACGACCACGACGCCGACGACGGCGCCGATGCCGCCGAGCGCCACCGGGGCCCGCAGCCGGACCTCGATCCCCAGCAGGCCCGGACGGCGTCGAGGCTGGCCGCGCCCCTCGAGGAGCGCCTCGATGCGGTCGAGCTTGTGCCACTCGTCCGCGAGGTCGCAGAGCACCAGGACCATCGAGCCCAGGCCCACGAGGAGGAGCCCTCCGACCCCGCCGAGGATGAGCGTCGAGAGCTGGTCGACGATGACGGGATCGCTGTCGACCGCGACGTAGGTGAGGACGAGGGCCACGGCGCCGAGCGCCACGAGCACGCCGCCCGCGGTGCGATCGGGCTCGGCCCGCGCCCACGCGGTGAGTCGACTCATGACGTCATCCACGATGCTCGTGCGCCCTTCCAACCCCAGAGGGCACTGCCGACCACGCCGACCACGCCGCCGATGACGAGCGCGAGGTAGAAGCTCCGCAACGCGTCCTGGAGATCCCGGGCGATGAGGACGGGCTCGAGGTCCGGCGCATCGCCGCTGGGCGCGACCGGGGACGACGCGGGCGTGTCGGAGAGGCCGAGGTCGGGCAGCACCGCGCCACCCGGGTCCGCTGGGAGCGTGGGCTCGGGGCCGGGTGCGACGGGAGCGGAGGCGGAGCCCTCGAACGCGGGAGCGACCACGATGAAGCTGGACGCGCCACCGATCCGGTAGGTCACGGTGCCCTGTGGGTTCCCGTCGATGGGGATCTGCTGCGAGACCTTGATCTCCAGCGCCCGCGAGGCTCCCCCTCCCACGGTGGGGACCTCGTCGATGAGGCGAAGGGACACGCCCATCTGCTCGAGGGCCGCGCTCAGCGTCTTCACGAGATCCCCCAACGGGAGCGGGATCGTCTGCCCGGCCAACACGAGGCCGTCGGCGGTCAGGGACACCCCCACCCCCATCACGCTGAACCCGTCGATCACGAAGTCGTTCTCCGTCACGGGGGCGTCATCGCCGGGCGCATAGGTGGTGGTGGAGGAGGATCGGATCGACCCGATGCGCAACAGCCCGCCGATGTCGATGCCCGAGACCACCGACTCCGACACCGCCTTCAGCACACCGTCGTCGTCGAGGGTGACGTGGCTCTCGGCTCGAGCCCCCGACGCGATGGCCGCGCTGCCGGGGTCGAGGGCCGCCTTGCCGTGCGCGTCGCCGGGCTCGGCGGTGGCGAGGAGCTCGTAGGTGCCGCTCGGGTCGGAGGTGGCGGCACGCGGCACGACCGGGGACACGGCGGTCACGTAGCCCGGAGGGGTGAACGGGATCGACGTGTCGAAGAGCACCGACGGGACGCTCCCGATGTTCGCGACGACATCACCCGGATACGGCAGACCTGCGAAGGCGTTCGAGTTGCCTTCGGTGTCGAGGCTGGCCTGCGCGGTGGGGGCGCCGACCTCGACGCGCTCGACGACGAGGAAGCCGGGGATGTCGACGACCAGGCGCATGCCGTCGGCGGCGCCACCACCGATGAGCGACTCCGACACGGACTGGGCGGACGAGGGATGCGACGTGAGGAGGCCGACGGCTCCGACGACGCAGACCGCCAAGCAGATCGTGCTCAGCCGACGCTGCCTGCGACCTGTCGTCACGGTCCCCCTCACGCGAAGATCCCCCTCAACCGACGCCTCGCTTGTCAACCAAACGATGTTAGGTACAGTAGCACGAAAGCAGCTCGAATCCAGTCCGGATGGCGAACGCCACGTCCGGCCGAGAGCGACACGGAGGGGACCGCGCGATGGAGTCCGACCGCAGCACCGACCACCCGACCGCGACCAGCGACGGCCTCGTCGCCGAGGGGATCGTTGTCCGCTTCGGGGGGCTCGTGGCCGTGGACGGCGTGCACCTCCACGCCCCCCGCGGCCGCATCACGGGCCTCATCGGTCCGAACGGCGCGGGGAAGACGACGACCTTCAACGTGTGTTGCGGCTTCCAGCGCGCGAGCGAGGGACGCGTCATGCTCGACGGGCGCGACCTGCAGCACGACTCCCCGTCGGCCCGCGCCTCGCTGGGGATGGGCCGGACGTTCCAACGCATGGAGCTGTTCGGCGGGATGACCGTGCGGGAGAACGTCGAGCTCGCGGCTGAGTCACGCCACATCAGCTCGGGGCCCGGGTCGCAGCTCGGCCTCACGAACGGCGGACGGGCGCGCCGCGCGGAGGCCGCGCAGATCGCCGGCGACCTGCTCGATCGCACCGGGCTCACCGACGTCGCCGACCGCCCGGCCGGGCAGATCTCGACGGGACAGGGGCGCTTGGTGGAGCTCGCCCGGGCCATGGCGCGGGATCCCCACCTCCTGCTGCTCGACGAACCGTCGTCGGGCCTCGACCACGCCGAGAGCGAGGTGTTCGGCCAGCTCCTGGTGGATCTCGTCCGAGAGCGCGACATCGGGATCCTCATGGTCGAGCACGACATGAGCCTCGTCCTCGGGATCTGCGACTGGATCCACGTGCTCGACTTCGGCAAGCCCCTGATGGACGGCACACCCGCCGACGTCCGCTCGAGCGAGGCGGTGCGGAGGGCCTACCTCGGCGAGGCCGCCTGACCGCGTTTGCCTGCTGAGGCGGTGAGCGCGCCGGTGCGGCGAGCGGGCGCCGGGGCAACGATCTCGAGCGTCGGATCGATCGGCTCCGCGCGCGTCACCGAGCCGTTGGTGGGGGCCGGGTCGGGCACGTCCTCGCCGCGGATGGCGGACTCGATGCGGTCGAGCTGACGCCAGTGGTCGTGCAGGTCGCTGCGGATCAGGAACGTGGCACCGACGGCGAGGAGGAAGAGCCCGCCCAGGCCGCCGGACACGAGGTAGGCGATCTGCTCGGCGACGTAGGCCGAGTCGCCGACGCCGTCATAGCCGGCGTAGAGCACGATCGCACCGACCGCGATGAGCGCGAACCCGAGCACACGGTCCCACTCCAGCCGCAACCAGGTCTTGAGCTCCATGGTGATCCCCTCATCCCCTCGAACCGAACGTACCCCGAACGGCAGGCAGCACTGAGGCCTTGCCACGCGGCCGACCCCTTGATACAACCAATCATCGTTTGATATTGCAAGTCCTCGCTGTCTTCGTGGAGGAACCATGCCCCGCACCACCACCCATGACCTCACCGTCCTGCACGCCCTGCGCCTGCGTGGCTTCGCCGAGCCGGCAGCGATCGGAGCGTCGACCGGGATCGCCGAGGCGACCGCCGCTCTCGTGATCGACGCCCTCGCCGCCGGGGGCCTCGTCACCCACCGGGACGGCCGCATCTCCGGCTGGATGTTGACGCCCGACGGGCGCGCGGCACATGCCCGGCTCCTCGCCGACGAGCGGGCCGACGCCGGGTGGGACGACGAGCTCGAACGGGCCTACGAAGGCTTCATCGATGCCAACGACGCGTTCAAGCGCATCTGCACCGACTGGCAGCTGCGCACGGTCGGCGGCGAGCAGGTGGTGAACGACCACACCGACGCCGCGCACGATGCCGGTGTGGCCGAGCGGCTCGATCTCCTCCACGGGCAGATCGTGCCGATGCTCGACGAGCTGGCCGCCACCGTGGCTCGCTTCGCTCCGTACTCGGCGCGGCTCCAGCAGGCCATCGTCCGGTTCCGCGGCGGTGAGGCCGCCGCGCTCGCCCGGCCTCTCTCCGCCTCGTACCACGATGTGTGGATGGAGCTGCACGAGGACCTGCTCCTCAGCCTCGGTCGGGAGCGAACCGTCGCCGACGGCCACTAGGAGGCCGAGCCAAGGGCGAGCTGGGCGAGGTCCCTGGAGACGGTCGCCAGGGACCGACCCGCAGCAGGGAGCGCTCCCTCGGTGGCGCGGAGCGCATCGGCGCCGACCAGGAGCGCCAGGCGGAGCAGGCTGTTCCGCTCCCGCCCTCCTTCGGGATCCGGGGCGGCACGGAGGGCTTGTTCCGCCGTCACGTACCGCTCGATGAGCGCTCCAAGGGTTGCCGCCTCTGGCGCGTCGAGGGAACGGGCGACCTCGTCGACAGCTGGGATCGGCAGCCCGGAGACCGTCGCCCGCCACGCTGCCTCGCTGGAGGCGGCGCGGTCCTCCGCACGGCCGGTCGACCCCGGCGCCACGGGAGCGGTCGGCGTCAGCGGCGGTCCCGCGGCCAGGCCCTCCAACGCGAAGTCGGGCACGTCGTCGACCAGATCGACGCTCACGCCGTCGGTGACAGCGTCCGCCCCGACCAGTGCGATCCGGCCGCGGTCGTAGACGCGGTCGGCCAGCAGCCGCACCCGCCTCGCCAGCGCGTCGAGCTGGTCGCCCATGGAGGTGTCTGGTGGATCCAGGGCGGGCGCCGCGATCGACGCGTAGAGGCCGTAGAGCTCGGCCGCTGCCGCGTAGATCTGCAGCGAGTCGTCGGTGGCCGCGGTGTCCGAGAGCGCGAGGACCTCGACCCTCGCCGTCGTCGCGGCCTGCTCGGTCCCGACGAGCGCCGCCCGCAGGGCCGGCCCGTCGACGCCCTGCTCCTGGCTACCGCCACGAAGTCGATCGACCAACCGAAGCTGCTCCACCAGAGGGCCGTAGGCCAGCCGCACCTGCTGCTCGAGCTCCACCGCACTGGTGGTGGAGCTCGACCCGGGGCTGGAGAGCGCGGGCGAGCCGTCGTCCGACGCCGACAGCGCGAGCGCGCCGACGAAGATCACCACCACCAGGCCCGCGAGGGCGGCACCCCTGGCTCTGGTCAGCCACCCTCCTGTAGCACGAGGAGGAACTGCCCGAGCTGCACCACCTGCGCGTCGAGCGGGTTGACCAGCTCCCTGCCTTCCGTGCCGGCCTTCACCAGCGCCTCCGACATCGCCCGCAGGAGCGCGTTGACGCCGGGGTTCGACGCGGCGAGCGGCGCGAGGGAGGCCCGGAACGCCGCGAAGGCCTCCGTCGTCGGGGCCGCGAACTGGTTGAACACCGAGGGCGGGACCGCCAGGATCTCGAAGGCCTGGTCGACGAGCTCCGGGGGGAGCTGATCGGTGGGCACGATCGTGCCGATGCCCGAGACGGTGATCCCGTACAGCGTGTTCAACCCGATGCCGGCGCCGACCTCGAAGATGTCGAGCAGGAACGACAGGCCGGTCACCCGCGCGACCTCGATCGTGGCGGGCGCTCCGGGCGTGGCCGTGCCGCCTCCCCCACCGTTCGATCCGCCGTCGGCGATGGGCGCGGCCGATCCGGACGAGCCAGGGGTCGAGTTCGGGCCCGAGGGGATCGCGGACAGCCCGTTCCGGACCGCATCCGCGAGGGCCGGAGCGGCCGCGTCGGGCACCTCGGTGAGCGACGCATCCGCGGGGAGCGTGGTCTCGGGTAGCGCGCCGACCGTGGACGTGAACTCCTCGTCGTCGTCGAGGGCAGGGAGCACACCGATCACGGC
>Ga0190265_10003537_pt1 | contig 10668 bp, 10 predicted proteins | sample Popmic124T_FD_133135 | JGI IMG/M metagenome (GOLD analysis project Ga0190265, IMG submission 133135) | Populus adjacent soil microbial communities from riparian zone of Indian Creek, Utah, USA - 124 T | ecosystem: Environmental > Terrestrial > Soil > Riparian zone | place: USA: Utah | collected...
CGGAAGCGACGACTGGCGGAGAGCCTCGGCGTCGGAGCGTGGCGCAGGCTTCTTCCAGGACTGGGGATTGGAGAGAAAGACCTGGACCAGGTCGGCTTTTCTCTCCCGCGCTTCGTCAAGCGGGGTCACGGACGGGACGTGCGCACCGACCAGTGTCACGATGGGTTCCAGATGCGAGTAGTCCTCGCCTTGGCCTCCAGCCGTGCCACGCCCACGGCGTACTCCGCGATTTGCTCTGCCACCTTGGCCGGTGGGTTTGCCCAGTCCTCGGCCAGGACTCCGAGCACCCTGGTCTCTACCCATCGCGCCCCCCAGGGATGTTCCGGAAGGTCGCCTCGGGTGAGCAGCTTGATCTTGAGCAAGAGCAGCACGTCACCCTCATCGATGATCTCTCCGGCCTCGATCTCAACCACGTTCTCCCACGGGATGACATTTGCCTTCGCCAGCGGGCCACGGAGTCTCACCGCCAGCCCTACCCCCCGGCACTCGATGACCTTGGTCGGCATGAACAACTCTTTGAGCCCCCACAGGACGAGAAAACTCGAGAAGAGCAGCATCGCCCACGCCCAGATGACGTCGCGTGGCTCGTAGATCTGAGTGTCGTTCGGGTTGAAGACGATCTCGCGCAGCGAGTTGGTGAGCCGGCGATTGGTGAGAACGTCGACAGATATCACGAGGAGCGGGATACCCCCTATGGCCAACAGCCACATCCTCACCGCTGAGCGCTGGACGACGACGGTCACGATTTGACGCCGAGGTCCTTGGGCAACAGGAGAGCGGTATATGGGATGGATTGCTCCCCGAACGCATCCGCAGCGCGACCACCTGACCGGTCGACGAGGGCTATCGCCTGGACCACGCGCAGCCCGCCTGCCGTCGCAGCCTCGGCCGCCTCGAGGGCGGCTCCCCCGGTGGTCGTCGTGTCTTCGAGAATCGCCACCGCCATGCCGGCCGAGACCGGTCCGACCAACCGACCACTGATCCCGTACAACTTGGTGGTCTTTCGGACCGAGAAGGAATTGAGCTTGCGATGATTGAGGTTGGCGACCATCGCCACAGCTAGTGCGATCGGGTCGGCGCCCATCGTCATCCCGCCAACTGCAACGACTTCGGGGTCGAGCGCCTCGAGGACTGCATTGCCAACGATATGAGCACCGTCGCCGCTCATCGTTGTCCGGCGGGCGTCGAGGTACCAATCGGATCTGGCACCCGACCTGAGGGTGTAGGGGCCGTCGGTGAAGAGAGCATGGCTGCGCAGATGATCGACGAGGGCCTTGCGGGACACGACGTCATCGTATTGCCCGGGCCTTCGGTATGAGTCGCGAGTCGCGCCGGTACCGTTTGAGGATGGAACTCTTGCTTGTGCGACACGGCCAGCCCGATTGGACCCCGGACCGCATCGCGCGAAACGACCCGGATCTGACCACCCTCGGCCATGAGCAGGCCAACCGGGTGGCCCAGCGTCTCGCCGAGCTCGAGAAAGTCGACGAGCTCTGGGTCTCGTCGATGAATCGCGCCCTTCAAACGTCAGTCCCGGTGTCGGCCGAGATCGAGATGGTGCCGGAGGTGTACGGGTGGTTGCAGGAGATCAACAACCCCCCATCGTGGGACGGCTCTCCGGCGGACGAGATCGAGAAGGCGTTGCGCGATTCCAACTTTCGCACCATGGAGGAGATGTGGGACGGGCTGCCCGGTGGCGAGTCCTTCCGCGCCTTTCACCAACGTGTGGTCTCCGGCCTGGAGACGACTCTGGCCGCACACGGGATCACGCCCATGCACGGCGAGCATCGTCACCTCTGGGACGTCGAAGACCCGAGCCAACGTGTGATCGTCGTCGCCCATGCCGGCACCAACGCAGTGGTTCTAGGTCGTCTCCTGGGGCTGGAGCCGGTGCCCTGGGAGTGGGACCGATTCCGGCAACCACACACCGGTGTTTCGCGGTTGACCATGAGTCGGGTGAGCACCGGATGGTGCTTCTCGCTTCGCCAGCTAGGCGATGTGACTCATCTTCGACCGGAGATGGTCACTGCCTGACAGTCGCGGGTTTGTGAAGTTGGCCGATTCAACGGAACGGCCAAGCCGGGCCCTATTTTCCGAAGCGTCGCTCCCGACTTGTGAAGTCACGGAGGGCACGGAGGAAATCCACCCGACGAAAGGCGGGCCAGTTGACATCGACGAAAACGAATTCTGCATAAGCGGACTGCCAAAGCAGAAATCCCGACAGACGGGACTCACCGGAGGTGCGAATCAGCAGATCCGGATCAGGAAGGTCGGCCGAGTACATGTGCGAAGCCAGGGAATCGGCATCGATGCGGGCTCCGAGCTGTTCGGGGGGAACGCCATCGGCCACCAGCTTGGCGACCAGGTCCTTGGCAGCGTCGACGATCTCCTGACGCCCACCGTATCCCATTGCGATGTTGAGTCGACGAGAGCCCCAAGGTTGGGCCTCCTCGGCCGATTTGGCTGCCGAAACCAATTGGTCCGGCAGAAGATCGAGACTACCGATGAACCTGATCCCCATGTCGTACCTGGCGCAGAGTGGAGGAAGACGCCAGAACAGCTCCTCGAGGACGTCGAAATACGGCTCCAGCTCGTCTGCAGGCCGGGAGAGGTTCTCCCTGGAGAGCACCCAGGCCGTGACTGCGGGGATCTCGAGCTCCTGTGCCCAGCCAAGGAACTCCTCGAAACGCCGCATCCCGACTCGGTAGCTCTCGGTATAGGTGGGGAGTCGCTCCTCGCGGGCATGACGTCGGTGACCGTCGAGAACGATGCCGATATGCCGCGGCAAACGGTCTCTGTCGAGACCGTTGACGAGGTTTCGCTCGTAAAGACGGTAGAGAACGCCTAGCGCCATGGCCTAGGCCCATGGTACCGGTCAGAGCAGCGAGCACCTCGCGTTGGCTCCTGGAGGCCTCGTCTACGCAACAGGCAGGCGTGACCTCTCCAAGGTGAGCGCCTCCACCTCGTCGATGCGGGAAGGGACCATCGACGTCAGGTTCTCGTGCCGTGACTCGGTGATGACCACGTCGTCTTCGATCCTGATCCCGATCCCGAGGTACTCGGGCGGCACGGTGTGCGTGATCTTCTCGGCCGCTTCCCGGGCTTCTGCCTCCTTGGCGGTGGCCGCAACCCTTCCCTCCAGGACCCGTCGCTGGTTCCACTCGTCTTGGTCATACTCGAGCATGGTGAGTGTGATCTCGCCCTTGTCCGGGGCGATGTAGAGCCCGGGTTCGACTGTGAAGGCCATCCCAGGTTCGAGCTTGCGTGGCTCACCATTGACCCGATAGCTGCCCGTGTCGTGCACGTCGAGGCCGAGCCAGTGGCCGGTGCCATGGAAGTAGAACTGGTTGTAGTGATGCATGGCCAGAGATTCCTCGACCGACCGGGGCAGCAAGCCGAGCTCGACCATCCCCTCGGTTAGAACCCGGGTGGCGGCATCGTGGATGCCCCTCAGGCTCGATCCGGGCGTTGAGAGCTCGAGGCCCCGCTGCAAGGCTGAGTACACGACTTCGTAGATCGCCCGCTGCGGGCCGGTGAATTTCCCGTCGGCGGGAAAGGTCCTCGTTATGTCCGAGGAGTACCCATCGACTTCAGCTGCGGCGTCGATCAGGATCATGTCCCCGCTCTCCACCATCCGATCGTTTTCTACGTAGTGGAGGACACAGGCGTTGGCTCCCGAGGCGACTATCGACGGATAGCCGTTGTGTCGGGCACCGGCCTGCCGCCAGAGGTATTCGAGCGCACCCTGGATCTGATACTCATAGAGGCCCGGAGCCGCAAATCGCATCGCCTCTGCGTGCCCCCGTGCCGACAACTCGCATGCCTTGCGCAGGATGTCGATCTCGTCGCCGGTCTTGACGAGACGCATCTCGGCGAGAGGCACCGTTAGGTCACGGACCGTTGAGGGGACGATACCCCCGAAACGCTCCCGGTGACTTCGTGCCTTTGCGATGATCCCGCTGACCCGGTCATCGTGATGCGGGTTCCCGCTGCGATACCACAGCACCTCACGGCCGATCATGTATCGGGTCAAGACGTCGTCGATCTCGCTGAGCTCGTAAGCCCGGTCGGCACCAAACGCCTCCAACGCTCCCTCGGTCCCGGCCCGGTAACCGTTCCAGGCTTCCATCTCGGGATCTCTCGGGCGAACGAACAGTGTGTATTCGGCCTCGGCCTGACCGGGGGTGATGACGGCAACCGCTTCTGGCTCATGGAAGCCGGTGAGGTAGAGGAAATCTGGGTCCTGATGGAAGTCGAACGGGGTGTCGTTGCTGCGGATCACCTCGACTGCGGCGGGGACGACAGCGATGGCATCCTCGCCGATCATCTCAGAGAGGCGGCGACGACGGTCGGCGAAACGATCTGACATGTGGAGAACGCTAATCGGGAGCCGCCCCTCCGTAATTGGGAGCCACAAGTCCGTATTCGACACCTGTAGATCCCAATTGCGGAGGGTTTTCCAGCGGTTCTATCCCGAATACTCGAGATCGACGATCAGAGAGAAATGGTCGGAGCCGAGGGCTGCGCCGAGACGGCGGTCCCGCACCTGCAGCTCCTCGCTGTGGAGCAGATGATCGATCGGCACCCGCAACAAACCGATCGTCCTCGCTGGGAAGGTGGGTTGAAGGCCGAAGCCGATCTGAGAGTTTCTGAGCCCACCGTCGGAGATCAGCCGTCGGAACGGCCACGACCAGGGTGAGGCGTTTAGATCCCCAACCACGAAGAACGCTCCCTCCTGCTCACTCGCCCAGGTAGCAGCGAACTCGAGTTGTGCGTCGCGTAGACCCGCCCTTTCGGACGTGGTCGGAGCCAAAGGGTGAGTGGAGAGCACCTTGAGGGCAACCGGCCAGCCGTCAGGTTGATACTCCAGCGAGATGGCTCTTGGCTGCGCCTCGGCGAAACCGTAGGAGACGGCTTCGAGCGGCTCACGCGACAAGATCAGGGTCCCGAAGATCAGCTGGTCAGACCGCCCCCTGACGATTTCGTAGCCGAGCTCCGCCGTTTCCATCGCCACCTCCCACGGCCGGCTCGCCTCGTGGAGAAACACGAGATCGGGGTCCACGGCCTCGATGTACTCGATGACCTCGTTGTAGCTCTCGTTGTCTGACAACAGATTGAAGTTGAGCACCCGGAGGTCGGGGGCCCCGGCCACCGGCTCGCCCGGAGAACCGACATAGAGGGGGGCAACCACCAAGAGGTTTACCATGGCCACGCCGAGCACGGTAAGACCCGTCCGGCGCCAGCGCGACACCGCTATGACCAGGCCGAGCACGAGGAGGCCGACCACATACTGCGCACGGAAATTGGCCAACACGTCGAGCCACCACAGCCAGCGCCCTGCAAACGAAGCAAGGCTCACGGCCGCCAACAGCAGCGCCGGGATGATCAGGAGGATCACGCGGTCACGATAGGAACTTCACGGAGCGACAGAGGAGGCCCCGTCTAGCTGTTCAACCAATGGCCTCGGCGAGTTGGACGCGGAGGTCGCCCGCCTGGGACCGAACCGACTCCGGGCTTCCTCCGCCCCTGCTGGTCCGCCGCGCCACCGATGTCGAGGCGTCGAGGAGACCGAGGTCGGCCGCCGTGAAAAGTCCATGTGCTCCGGTCAGGTCGGCCTCGGTGACGGCAGCGAGAGCACGGCCTTCGGACTCGAGATCGAGCAGTAGCTTGCCGACTGCTCGATGAGCCTCCCGGAATGTGGCTCCACGGCCGACCAAAGCCTCGGCCAGGTCGAGCGCCACTGTTTCGCCCGAAGGAGCGACCGCCGCAAACTCGGCGTGGCTGATCAGGGCCCTCATCGCGTCCAGGGAAGCACCAAGGACATCGTCCGCGTCGAACAACAATCTCTTGTCCTCCTGAAGATCACGGTTGTAGCTGAGGGGCAGAGCCTTCTGGAGAGCGACAATCGCTGCGAGATCGCCCGCGACCCGGGCCGACCGACCGCGCACCAGTTCGGCGATGTCCGGGTTTCGCTTCTGGGGAAGGGCTGACGATCCCGTGGTGACCGTGTCGTCGAGACGCAAGCGTCCGAACTCCGAAGTCGACCAGAGCACGATCTCCTCGGCGAACCGCGACAGGTTCAGCATGGCTTGTGCGCAGCAGAAGATGTACTCCGCCAGATGATCCCTCGAACCGACGGCATCCAGGGAGTTCTCGAATACCGACGACATGCCCAAGAGCCGAGCGCTCTCCTCGGGGTCGATGGGGAGTGAGGTGCCGGCCGACGCTCCTGCTCCCAAAGGCGACACGTCGAATCGCTCCATTGCACCCCGAAAGCGATCGATGTCGCGCTTTGCCATCCATGCATACGCCAGCAGGTGGTGACCCAGGGTTGTCGGCTGAGCTTGCTGGAGGTGGGTGTATGAGGGGATCAGGGTCTCGGCGTGCTTCTCGGCGAGATCGGCGAGATCCAACGCGTACCGGTGGAGTTGATCGATTCTCTCCCAACCAGATCGGGTGGCGTAGAGCCGGACGTCCAGAGCAACCTGGTCGTTGCGGGAGCGGGCAGTGTGGAGCTTGCCTGCGGTATCGCCGACAATCTCATGGAGTCGCCGCTCGACGGCCGTATGCACGTCCTCGTCTGTCTCGACGAAATCGAAGCCTCCAACAAGAGCCTCCTCGAGCAGGGCTGTGAGCCCGTCGACGAGGATGTCGCGCTCGTCGCCGGTGAGGATGCCACTCGACCCGAGCATCGTCACGTGTGCGATCGAGCCCCGGATGTCGTCGACCAGGAGGCGGCGGTCCGAATCGTCCCTCGTGTAATCCCAGAGGGCCTCACCCGGACCGTCCCCGAACCGTCCCCCCCAGAGAGTCATCCGATCTCCCCCCCGCCGTAGCCTCTGATCCGCAGCGCATTGAGCGAGATGAACCCTTCTGCGTCGGCCTGTCGATAGACATCGTCGGCTTCAAAGGTGGCCGATGCCGGGTCGTAGAGGCTGTCCGGTGCGCGGCGGCCGGTGACCATCGCTCCTCCCTTGTACAGGACGATACGGGCCTCGCCTGTCACCGGCTGTTGGATCTCGTCGATGAGAGTCTGAAGGGCTGAGCGCTCCGGGCTGAACCAGAATCCGTTGTAGACAATCTCGGCATAGTGCGGGATCAGCCGGTCCCGAATGTGCAGGACCTCACGGTCGAGCGTGATCGACTCGACCGCGCGATGCGCGAGATGCAGAACGGTTCCGCCAGGTGTCTCGTAGACCCCACGACTCTTGATCCCGACGAATCGGTTCTCGACGATGTCGACCCGGCCCACTCCGTGACGCCCGGCGATCTGGTTGGCTGTTTCGAGCAGTTGGACAGGTTCGAGACGCCGTCCGTTGATCGATACCGGGTCTCCGTGCTCGAATCCGATCGTGAGCTCTTCAGACTCGTCCGGGGCGTCGGTCGGGTTCACAGTAAGACGAAACATGTCCGGGAGTGGCGAGGCCCAGGGGTCCTCGAGGATTCCGCCCTCGTACGAGATATGGAACAGGTTGGCGTCCGTCGAGTAGGGCGCCTCCGTGGTCACAGGAACCGGGATACCTCTCTGCCGCGCATACTCCATGAGGTCGGCGCGTCCACTGAGATTCCACTCCCGCCACGGGGCGATCACTCGCAGATCGGGGGCCAGCGCCGCCACCGAGAGCTCGAATCGGACCTGGTCGTTGCCTTTGCCGGTGGCTCCATGGGAAATTGCATCCGCCCCAAAGGCGCGTGCCGTTCGCACCAGGCCTTCGCTGATGATCGGGCGAGCCAACGAGGTCCCGAGCAGATAATGGCCTTCGTATACAGCCGCGGCACGGAGTGCGGGAAACACAGCACCTGTGACGAAGCGATGAGTGAGATCCTCGACAACCGAGTCCAGCGCACCGGTTGCGATTGCCTTGTCCTTGGCCTCGCCGACCTCCCCACCCTGGCCGATGTCGGCGGTGTAGGCAATCACTTCGGCGCCGCGCTCCTCGCGGAGCCACGCCAGTATCACCGAGGTGTCGAGTCCGCCCGAGTATGCAAGCACCACTCTCAAGGATCACTCCTCCTCGTCAGGAGGGGGCCCCGGGTCCGCAAGCCCCCGAGCCACCGCCCATTCGCGGGCCATCTGATAGGCCTCGGCGGCGCTGTAGGGCCCCTCGTCGATCCGTCGCTCCAGCATGAGCCCCATGATGTCACCGATCCCCGGTCCCGGCCCAATCCCCAGATAGGCCATGACCTGATGACCGTCGATGGGTGCCCGAAGGCGGGCGAGCTCCTCTTTCTCCCCCAGTTCGGCTATCCGATCTTCGAGCTCATCGATCCCATTCTGTATTGCCCGCTCTCGGCGTGGGTTCGCGGTCGTCACGTCGCATCTGACCAACTCGTTGAGGACAGGCAACAGGTGCCCTGCATCTCGAACGTAGCGTCGGACGGCTGAATCGGTCCATCCCAGCTTGAGGGTGTGGGGCCGGAGATGCATGAAGACGAGGTGGGCGACGTCGTCGATGACGTCTCTCGGATAGCGAAGCGCTTTCATCCGTCGTCGGGTCAATCGAGCGCCGACCACCTCGTGGTGGTGAAAGGACACCCCGTCTGGGCCGAACTCCCTGGTATCGGGTTTCCCGATGTCGTGGAACAAGGCGGCGAGTCGGAGGGTGAGCTCGGGAGACGCCTTGTCCACCACGGCAAAGGTGTGGGCAAGCACGTCCTTGTGCCGATGGTTGGGGTCCTGCTCCATGGCGAGGGTGGGGAGCTCGGGGAAGAAATGGTCCGCCAACCCACTGGAAACGACCTGGAGCAGAGCGGCACCGGGCGCGGGGGCAACCATGAGCTTGGACAACTCGTCCCTGATTCGCTCGGCCGAGATGATCCCGAGACGATCGCTCATCGATCGCACCGCCTCGAGGGCCTTCGTGTCAGGCTCAAAGCCCAGAGTGGCCTGAAACCGGAACAGCCTGAGCATGCGCAATGGATCGTCGGAGAACGAGATCGACGGATCCAGTGGTGTTCGCAACACCCCTTGCGCCAGATCGGCGAGACCGCCGTGGGGGTCGACAGGCACCATCTCCATCAAGGGAATTGCGATCGCGTTGACAGTGAAATCGCGGCGGCTCAGGTCAGTCATGATGTCGTCGGAGAAAGTCACCTGTGGTTTGCGTGAATCGTCCCGGTAGATCTCGTTGCGAAAGGTGGTTACTTCAACCGTGCGCCCCTCCCTGCGAGCAGCCACGGTGCCAAATGCCGCACCGACCGTGTACACGACATCTGCCCAGCCTTGGAGAAGCTCTGCGATCCTCTCCGGACGGGCGTCGGTGGCGAAATCGAAGTCCTCCTCAACCGTTCGCTCGAGGAATGCATCGCGGACCGACCCACCGACCAGAAAGAGTTGATGACCTGCTTTGGAGAACACATCCGCCAGCTGAGCCGGAGGAAGCTCTGGTGAGACGAGAAACTCGAGACGTTTGGGGATCACAGGGAGAGAGGTTATTCAGCCGGGGGAACTGGACCCCGCACATGAAGAGGGGCCGGCTCTCCGAGCCGGCCCACTCACGTCCCCAGCGGAAGACTTCAGATCTGGATGCCGGCCGCCATTGCCTTGGCCCGCATCTCGTGCACGTTGCGGGCATGAGGGATCGCTTCCGGCAGGTCGATCGCCTTGTCGACCACCAGCTTGAGAAGTGACTGGTCGAGAGTCTGCATCCCGAAGAACTCGCTCTCCTTGATGATGTCGGTCAGGATCGACGACTCTGCCCCACCGATGATCCACTCCTTGACCCGCTCATTGCTGGTCAACACCTCACAGGCCAGAGCCTTGCCTCGATCCTGATTGTCGAGGAGTCGCTGGCTCACGATGGCGAGAAGTTGGGCGGCGAGCTGCCCGCGCACGACCTTCTGCTGAGGTTCGGGAAACATCGAGACCACCCGGTCAACTGTGTCCGCGGGGTCGGTGGTCCTCATCGAGGAAATAACGAGATGTCCGGTCTCGGCGGCAACGATGGCCGCTCGAGCGGTCTCGGGATCGCCGAGCTCCGAGATCAGAATGACATCGGTGTCATGTCGCAACGCGCCCCGAACTGCCTCGGCCGCGGTGGCGGTGTCCACGCCGACCTCGCGCTGCACCACAACACTTCTCTTGTCCGGATGCAACACCGCGATCGGGTCCTCGACGGTGAGGATCGACACCGCGCGATTGCCGTTGATCCAGTCGAGGATCGAGGCCATGGTTGCGGTCTTGCCCGAGCCGGACGGGCCGGTGACCAAAAGGAGCCCTGATTCTGCGCGCGCCAACTTCTCGACGATTCGGGGCAGTCCCAGATCTGCGAAAGGCCTCGAGCCAGGAACGACTCTGCGGAGGACAACGGAAACCGAACCCCGCTGTCTGAAGGCTGTGACCCTGAACCGACCCACATCCTGTCTGCCGAAGGCGAAGTCGGCAGTGCCGAATTCCTCGAAGGAGGCTGCCGCAACTGGGGTGAACAGGGCCTCCGCAACGGCCTGAGTGTCCACAGGCGTCAGATCGTCGAACCCGTCGAGACGCTTCAACTCACCATCGACCCGCGCCACAGGAGCCGAGCCGACCTTGATGTGGAGGTCCGATGCGCCGGCCGAAACGGCCTGACGAAGAAGCTCTTCGACGTTGATGTCCATGTGCCTTCCGATATTGGTGCCGGTGCTGGTTATCGGCGGAAAGTGACAAGAGATTGAAGGTCTTTCTCAAAG
>Ga0190265_10003538_pt1 | contig 10667 bp, 8 predicted proteins | sample Popmic124T_FD_133135 | JGI IMG/M metagenome (GOLD analysis project Ga0190265, IMG submission 133135) | Populus adjacent soil microbial communities from riparian zone of Indian Creek, Utah, USA - 124 T | ecosystem: Environmental > Terrestrial > Soil > Riparian zone | place: USA: Utah | collected...
CCGATCGCCGGACGGGCGGCGGCGAGGCGGCGGCCGGTCTCGACGGGATCGCGCCCTGCCTCCACCGCCTCGACGAGCGCCTCGACGGCCTGGCGGGCGAGCCACCCGGCCCCGTGCGTCCGGTGCTCCGCGATGAGCCGTGCTCGCTCGTCGATGGCGTCCATCAGCCTCACGCGCGGTTGGGAGTGGGCGGCGTCGCGCGCCCCGTAACCTTTCCACACGGGGCGTGCCGGCCGCCGGTGCTAGCCTCCCGCGGATGAATGGGCGCCGCCGGCGAGCCGGGTCGTCAGCGGGCTCCGACGCCGGCGAGGGTCGCGTCTCGTGAGACGAAACGTCCGGTACACCCTTCAGATCCTCGTGAGCGGCGGGATCCTCGCGTTCCTGCTCTATCACATCGACGTCGGCCGGACGATCGAGCTCATCCGGGGGAGCGACGTCGGGTACGTCGCGGGCGCGCTCGCAATCTTCCTCGCGACGACGTGGGTGATGGCCTGGCGCTGGCAGCTCCTGCTCGCCTCGAAGGGGATCCACGAGCCGCTCGGCTGGCTCACGAAGCTCTACTTCATCGGGTACGCGGCCGGGCAGGTGCTGCCGACCTCGATGGGCGGGGACGCGGTGCGGATCGTCGAGCACGCGCGGAGACGGCCGGATGCGAAGGCGGAGGTCGCCGGGGCGGTCGTGATCGAGCGCGTGATCGGCGCGACCGGGACGCTGCTCCTCGTCGCTGTCGGGCTCACCGTCGCGGCAGGGCGCTACTCCAACCTCCAGGCCGCCCTGTGGGTGGAGCTCGCCGGGCTCCTGACCGTGCTCGTGCTCGGGGTGCTCATGTTCTCGCGGCGGACGCGGCGGCTGCTCGAGGAGCGGATCTTCCCGCTCGGGAGGCGGGTCCGGCTCGAGCGACCGCTCGAGCGCGTGCATCTCGCGCTGCACGGTTACCGCAACGAACGCACCGTGCTCGCGGTCACGCTCGCGCTGACGATCGTGACGCAGGGCGCCCGGCTCGTGGCGATCTGGATGTGCGGCGAGGCGGTCGGCGTCGATCTCTCGCCGCTCGTGTACGTGATCCTCGGGCCGCTGCTCTTCCTCGTCATGCTCGTCCCGTTCACGATCAACGGGTTCGGGGTGCGGGAGGCGTTCTTCGTCGCGTTCCTCGGGCGGCTCGGGGTCGACCGTGACGCCGCGTTCGCGACCGGCTTCCTCTTCTACGTCGTGACCGTGGCGACGTCGCTGCCGGGCGCCGCGATTCTTCTCTGGCGCAGCGTGCGCCCTGCGTTCGCCCGGCCGCGCGAGAGCTGAGACGGGGCGGGACGGCGGCGCTTCCTACAATCCCCGAGGTGCAGGCGCTCGAGCGGTACCTGGCTCGCCGGCCGATGCCGCCGGCGATCGTGGCGGACGTCGGCTGGGTCAACGGGCTCGCCGCGATCCGCCAGCTCGCGCGCGCCGGAATCCCCGTGATCGCGCTCGACCAGCGCCGGAGCGCCCTCGGCTTCCGCTCGCGCTACGGGTTCGGGGTACTCTCGCCGGACCCGCTCACGGAGCGCGATGCGTACGTGGAGACGCTCCTCCGCCTGGGGGACACGATCGGGCGTCCCGCGCCGATCTTCCCGACACACGACGACCACCTGGATGCGATCGCGAGCGCGGCCGGCGAGCTCGGCGAGCGCTTCCTGTATCCGTTTCCCGACTGGGAGGTGCTCGAGCGCGTCCAGCGGAAGCGCCATCAGCTGGAGCGGGCCGCCGAGCTCGGCGTGCCGACCCCGAGGACCGCGTCCGACCCCACGGACGACTTCGGATTCCCCGTCCTCGTGAAGCCGTCCGACCCGATCGAGTTCCGCAGAGTCTTCAAGCGGCAGTCGTTTCGCTGCGAGACGCGCGCCGAGCTGGACGAGGCCTGGGAGCGCGCCCGGCCCTACGACCCGATCGTGCAGGAGCTGATCCCGGGCGGCGACGACGAGCTTTACAGCCTCGGTAGCTACCTGGCGCGCGACGGGGAGGCCCTCGGGCTCTTCTGCGGCCGCAAGCTGCGGCAGACGCCGCCCGGCGTCGGGACGGCTCGCGTGGGCGAGGCGGTCTGGGTGGACGAGGTGGTGGAGGAGGGCCTCCGGCTCGTGCGCGGGCTCGGCGTCCACGGGATCGCGCAGACCGAGTTCAAGCGCGACCCGCGCGACGGTGTCCACAAGCTCATGGAGGTGAATCCTCGCCTCTGGCAGTGGCATGGGCTCGCGGCCGCGTGCGGCGTCGACGTGCCGCGAATCGCCTACTGGGATCTCCTCGGCGCGCGACTCCCGCCGGCCCGGTCGAACGGGACGAGCAAGCGCTGGGCGATCACGCACGTCGCGGGGACGCGGCCGGCGGTCGTCCGGCCCCCGTACGTCGAGGCCGTCTTCGCGCGGGACGACCCGGGCCCGGCGCTCGCGCAGGCGGGCCGGCTCGTGCGGGGACTCGGGCGCTGAGCGCGCCGATCGTGCTGCGGTTCGACGAGGCCGCCGGCCCGCGGCGAAGCCCTGGTGCTCTCGCCGGAGCGGACGGGCCGTTCCCGCCGCCGATCCCCGCTCGGGCGGCGGTCCCGGGCCGGGCAGGCCGCTCAGCGCGCGCCGGTTCCGCGCACGCTGGCGCGGGCGAGGCGACATGGCGTCGCTGACCCTGCCGGCGGTGCGGCTCCGCGACCCGCGCCTGGGCGTCTCCGCCGCGTTCCTCGCACTTCCGCTCGCGCTCGTCGTCGCCCGGCTTCTGCCGGCGGACGGGGTGGGCCTCGGGCTGCGCATCGCCGCCGCTGCCGCCTGCGTCCTCTTTCTGCCGGGGGCCGTGATCGTGCGGGCGCTCGGCCGGCCGCTCCTTCCCTCGCTCGCGCTCGCCGCCTCGTTCGTCCTCAGCCTGGCGGTCGTGTTCGCGGCGTTCGCGCTCACGTTCGCGGTCTCGGGGACGATCCGCCTGACGATCGGCGCGGTCGCGCTCGTCACCCTGGCTGCGGCGGTGCCGGCGGTTCGCGCCGGACGGCCCGCGTTCGACCGCGTCGAGCTACGCGTCCTGCTCGTCGTCCTCGGGTGCGCGGCGGCGTTCGCGGCCGTCGTCTGGTGGGCCACGCCGTCGCTCGGGACCGGGGACGCGCTCTTCCACCTCGGCCGGGCACGGCGGCTCGCGGAGACGGACGTCCTCTCCTCCGTCGGCGTCGCCAACGAATTCATCGACGGCGGGCTCCATCCCGGCTACGCGTTTCCGCTCTGGCACGGCGCGCTCGCGCTCGTGGCGACGCTCGCGGGCGTGGACGTCGCGCACGTCGTGCTGCACCTCTCGACACTCCTCGTCCTGCCGGCCTTCGTCGTCGCCTACGCGGCCGGGCGCGCGCTCTTCGGCACCTGGGCAGGAGGGGTCGCCGTCCTCGCGGCACAGGTGGCCCAGCTCGGCTTCGCCCGCCCGGGAGTGGGCTCGTACGCCTTTCTCTCGCTGCCGGCCTCGGTCACGCGCGTCGTGCTCGTCCCGGCCCTGCTCGCGCTCTGCTTCACGTTCCTGCGCGTCCCCGACCGGAGGCTCCTTCCAAGCATCGCGGCGGCATCGCTCGCCGTCACGGTCATCCACCCGACCTACCTCGTCCTCGTGGGCATCCCGGCCATCGCGTTCGCGGTACTCGTCCTTGTGTTCGAGAAGCCGCGCGAGCCGCTCGCGCGGCTCCTCGCCCAGGTGGCCGCCGCCGTTGCGATCCCCGCGGGGCTCTTCATCGCCTGGCTCTACCCGACGATCGCGGACCAGGCGTCGCACCGCACCCAGGAGGCGGAGCGCGCGCGTGCGCTCGAGCACTACGGGGATGCTCTTCAGGGGGTCGCCGACAGCTTCCGGATGGCGCCGGGGAACCTGACCGGGCGGGGCCCGCTCTTCGTCGCCGCGTTCCTCTGCCTTCCCCTCGCGGCGCTTGCGGTTCGCCGGCGCTGGGGCGCGTACGCCGCGGGAGGGATGCTCGCCGCCCTGCCGTTCCTGCTCGTCCCGACACTCTTCGTCTGGCTCTCCGACCTCATGCTCGTATCGCAGGCCCGCCGCCTCGCCGATTTCCTGCCGGTGCCGTTCGTCGTCGCCGCAGCCGCCGTGCTCGTCGGCCGCCTGCGGATTGCGGGAGTCGCCGTCGCGCTCGGATTCGGCGTGCTGCTCCAGGCCCTGTACGGCGTGAGCGTCGCGGCCGATCTCGAGGATCCGGGCCCCGTCTGGCCGCTCTGGGTCGCGTGCGCCGGCGGGGCGGCCGGCCTCGTCGGTGCGGTCGCGCTCGGGCATCGCCTCGAACGTTTCCTCCTTTCCTCCGGGTGGACGGCGCTCGTGGCGATCGCCTTCGTGGTGCCGATCGCGCTCGGAAGCGCGGGTGGCATCGAGCGCGACCGCGTCCGGGACCCGTACGGCCTCACGCCCGGGCTCGTCGAGGCCCTGCGCGAGCTCGAGACGGACGACGTCGTCTTCGCGCCCGCGACCACGTCCCATCGCGTGGGCGCGCAGGCCGCCGTTCGACTGGCGGCGACGCTCCCGCACCACACGGCCGACACGGGTGCCAACCGGCCGTACCGGCGCCAGCGGGACACGATTCGCTTCTTCGCGGCGGAGCCTCTCGACGATGGGGAGCGGCGAGCGCTGCTCGAGCGCTACGGCGCCGACTATCTCCTCGTGGACAAGGCCATGCCGTACCCTCGCTCCTACGTGGCGTCCTTCCCGACGGTCTACGAGGATCGCCGCTACCTCCTGCTCCGCGTGACGAGCTCATGAGGCTCGCCTGGATCGGCCGCGCGCCGGAGTCGTACGACGCGACGTTCATGGCGCGCATGGCGGGCGTCTATCTCGAGCAGACGCCCTGGACGCGCCTTCGGCTTGCGGCAGTGCGCGACCTGCTTCGACCACAGCCGGGAGAGCGCGTCCTGGACATCGGCTCGGCAGGCGGCGCGATGACGCACTTCCTTTCGACGTTCGGCTGCCGGGCAGTCGGCGTCGACTCTGAGCCTGGGGCGGTGGAGATCGCGACTCGCATCTTCCCGTCGCTCGCGTTCGAGCTCGCCGACGCCGCCGCCCTGCCCTTCTCGGACGAGTCGTTCGACAAGGCCGTCGCCGCCGACCTCGTCGAGCATCTGGAGGACGCCGACCTCGCCCGGATGCTCGCCGAGGTCTTCCGTGTGCTCGTCCCCGGAGGCGTGCTCGCCGTCTACACGCCGAACCCGAGGCATCCGATCGAGCGCCTGAAGGAGCGCGACCTCGTCCTTGCCCGGAACGAAACCCACGTCGCGCTCCGTGATGCGCCGACCCTCGTCGGCGCGTTGCGGCGCGCGGGCTTCGTCGTCGAGCGCGACGAATGGCGCGCCGGCTTCCTGCCGGGCCTGCGCACGGTCGAGCGCGTCGCCGGGGGCTCGATCCCGGCCCTGCGCTACCGCCTGTGCCTGCTTGCGCGCCGGCCGCCGGCTGCCGTGACGGACGAGACGCCGCCGGCGGACGGCCAGGCACGAGCCTAGAAGCGCGGCGAGCGCGGCCGCTGCCAGGCCGAGGGCAAGTGAGGCGGCGCGGCCGTCTCCGCCGCCGGCCGCCTGCGCGACCGGACCGCGCGCGTCGAGGCTCGCCTCGACGACAGGTTTCGCGACGGGAGCGGCGGCGCCGGGGCCCGCCTCGTCCGTCCCGGCGGACGGCGTGGAACCACCGGCCTTGCCGGCGACGAGACGCACGCTGCGGGACGAGGCCGCCCCCAGCGGACGCGTCGGGCTCGGAACTGGCGCCGACGCCACCCCCACCTTCGTCTCAGAAGCGCTCGGCGGGATCTCCGCGACGGGCGAGGGCGCGTTCGCATCGCCCACGCCGGGCTCGCCGAAGACCGGCGGCGCGGAGGGCGTGGGGGGAGCGAGCACGGGCATCGCCGGCTCGAGCTCGGGCACGGGAGGCGCCGGAACGGGTGGAGGCGCGTCGCCGACCGGCACCGGCGATTCCGCAGGGATCTCCACCGGGGGTGCGGGGCCCGGCTCGGCGGCACCGCCCTCCTCCACCGGCGCGGGCGGAGGCTCGGACTCCTCCGGTGCGGGAGCCGGATCCGGGTCGTCGGCCGGCGCGCCGGACCGGGTCGGCAGGAGCCCGAGCGGATCGACGTAGCCCTGCGGATCCGCAGCGATCCGGATGCCGAGGTGGACGTACGCGCCGGGATGCTCGGGCTCACCGCTCGAGCCGAGGACGGCGATCGGCTCGCCCTCCCCGACGAGGGCGCCGCGGCGCACCGCGATCGACCCCAGATGGAGCAGCGTGACCGCGTACCCGTCGGCGGTCTGGATCGTCACCGTCCGCCCGCCGCCGGGGACAGTGCCTGCAAAGCTCACCGTCCCGCGTGCGGGGGCGCGAACCGGCATGCCCGCAGGCCCGCCGACGTCCACGCCTCGGTGGAGCCCGGCGCCGTACGGGTCGCCGTCGAAGTGGAATGCTCGTAACACCGGTCCGTCCACAGGCCATGTCCAGGCGACTGCGGGCGGCGCGCCGATCAAGGTCCCGAGTAGGACCGGAAGGAGAGCGAAGCGTCGCATCGTCTACCTCCAGTTGCCTTCTCTGAGAACGAAAGGAACCGTAGCAGGCGGCTCGGCGGTTGTCAAATCAGACGACCATCCACGCCCTCCGAGGCCGGTCGGCTCCTGCGGGAGCGACCCTGTTCACGCTGGTACAGTCGGCCGCGCGATGGCGGCGGAGACCTTGCAGGAGCCCGGCACACGAACAGACCGACGCGACGACGGCGAGCGCGAGATCGACTTCGCGGGCCTCGGGCGCTCGATCGCGCGCCGCTGGTGGCTCGTCCTTGCGAGCGTCGTGCTGGGCGCCCTGCTCGGGTACCTCGCGTCCGTCGGCGGCGACGACGTCTACATCGCCCGCACGACGGTCTACCTCGGCACCCCGCTCTCGCCCTCCGGCGGCGGCCAGATCCAGAGCCTTGCCACGAACCCGGCCACGGTGAGCGAGATCGTCCGGAGCGAGGCCGTCGTCCAGGACATCGCGGCCGAGCTCGGCATCCGCCCCGGCGAGCTCCGGCGCGGGATCACCTCGCGCTCCATCCAGGCCGCGACCACGGCGGCGCGGACGGGCGGGAACCCGCTTGTCGAGATCTCCGTCCGCGGGCCATGGCGCGAGGAGTCCGCGCGCGCCGCGAACCTGCTCGCCGAGACCGTGATCGAGGAGATCTCCGGCTACGTCGACGTGAAGGCCGAGAGCCTCCGGGCCCAGGTGGAGAACCAGAACCGCGAGCTGACGCAGATCGAGCAGCGCCTGGAGCGGCTCGAGGCCGTGGCGACCGGCCCGGGGCTCAGCGACCTCGAGCGGCTGACCCTGCAGAGCCTCGTCGGCTTCGCGGAGCAGCGCCGCGGCCAGCTCGTGAACGAGCGCACCACGACGCGCCAGCTCCTGACCCTCGCGGACACGGTCGAGCGGAGCTCCCAGGTGACCGAGGCGCGCGCCGCCCGCGTCCCCGCGCGCAACTCACGGAGCTCCGTCGTCGTCGGCGGGCTGATCGGCCTCCTCGTGGGCCTCGGCGCCGCACTGCTCTGGGAGCCGGTCGTCGGCCGACGCCGGCGCCGGCGAGCTACCTAGCCGCCCAGCGCGACGGGTCGGCCGCGCGCAGCAGGTCTTCCCCCTGCCACGTCGCCGGCCTGAACGCGAGGACACAAGCCGGAAGTCGTCCCTATCATGCGAGGGAATGCCGACCTCTCTCGTCACCGGCGGCTGCGGCTTCCTCGGCTCGCATCTCTGCGACCACTTGCTCGCGCAGGGGCACCGCGTGGTCTGCCTGGACAACCTCGACACGGGGTCGCTCCAGAACATCGAGCACATCCGGAACGGCGAGGACTTCCTCTTCGTGAACCACGACCTCACGCAGCCCTTCTTCACGGAGGAGCCGATCGACCACGTCTTCCACCTCGCGAGCCCCGCGAGCCCGATCGACTACCTGCGCCTCCCGCTCGGAACGCTCAAGGTCGGCTCGTACGGCACGCACCACATGCTCGGCCTCGCGAAGTTCAAGCGGGCGCGCTTCCTCCTCGCCTCCACGAGCGAGGTCTACGGCGACCCGCAGGTGCACCCGCAGCCGGAGACGTACTGGGGCAACGTGAACCCGATCGGGCCGCGCGGCGTCTACGACGAGGCGAAGCGCTACGCGGAGGCGCTCACGATGGCGTACCACCGCCAGCAGGGCGTGGACACGTGCATCGCCCGGATCTTCAACACGTACGGGCCGCGGATGCGACCGCACGACGGGCGCGCGATCCCGACCTTCCTGCGCCAGGCGCTCGAGGGGAAGCCGGTCACGATCTTCGGGGACGGGTCGCAGACGCGCTCGTTCTGCTTCGTGGACGACCTGATCCGCGGCCTCTACCTGCTCGCCACGAGCGGGGAGCACCTCCCGGTCAACATCGGGAACCCGACGGAGATGTCGCTCATCGACCTCGCCGAGGCGGTCCTCCGGGCGACGGGGTCGGAGAGCGAGACCGTCTTCGAGGCGCTGCCGGTGGACGATCCGCAGGTGCGCCAGCCCGACATCACGCGCGCGCGGCAGATCCTCGGCTGGGAGCCGGAGATCGGGCTCGACGAGGGTCTGCGGCGGACGCTCGAGGCGTCAGGCATCGAGCCGCGCGTCCCAGCGCCGTAGCGGCGTCCCGCGCGCCCGTACTATCCGAGCCGCCATGCGCGTTCTCGTCGTCACGACGTCCTTTCCCCGGCCGGGGCTCGAGTTCTCCGGCCGGTTCATCGCCGAGGCGGTCCAGCGCCTGCGCGAAGAGGGCGTGGACGTGAGCGTGCTGGGCCCGTCCTCGTTCCGCCACTTCGGGCTCGCGGGGGACATCGGCGTCATGCCGGCCATGCGCCGCCGGCCCTGGGCCGGGCCGTTCCTCGTCGCGTCGCTCACGCGCGCCGTGCGGCGGGCGGCGCGCGACGCCGACCTCGTGCACGCGCACTGGCTCCCCACGGCCGCGGCCGCGTTCTTCGCGCGCGTCCCGTACGTCGTGACCCTGCACGGGACGGATGTCGCGCTCGCGCACCGGGCCCCGCGCCTCGCCCGGACGCTGCTGCGCCGGGCGCGCGGGGTGATCGCCGTCTCGAGCGCGCTCGCGGACGAGGCGCGCGCGCTCGGCGCGCCCGACGTGACCGTGATCCCGAACGGGATCGCGCTCCCGCCCGAGCCGGGCGAGGAGGAGAGCCCGCCGTACGTCCTCTACGCCGGGCGGCTCGCGCCGGAGAAGGGGATCGAGGAGCTCGTCGCCGCGACCGACGGGCTCAGGCTCGTCGTGGCCGGGGACGGCCCGCTGCGGAGGCTCATCCCGTCGGCGCTCGGCTTCGTGCCGCGCCCGGAGTTCGAGCGGCTGCTGGCAGGCGCTGCGGCCGTCGCGTGCCCCTCGCGGCGGGAGGGCTTCGGCGTCGCGTGCGCGGAGGCGATGTCGTACGGACGCGCCGTCGTCGCGAGCGACGTCGGAGGCTTACGGGACCTCGTCCGCGACGGCGAGACCGGGCTCGTCGTGCCGCCGCGCGACCCGGAGGCGCTGCGCGCCGCGCTCGACCGGCTGCTCGCCGACCCGGAGCTGCGCGCCCGCCTCGGCGCCGCGGCCCGCGAGCACGTCCGCGAGCTCTGCGACTGGGGCCGGATCACCGAGCAGACGGTCGCCGTGTACCGCTCGGCGCTCGTCCATGCGTAAGCGCCGAGGCCCGCGACGAGCTCGTCTCCCTCATGCTCCCTGAGTGCGCGGCCGTCCAGGCGAACGCCGACGGGTAGCGCCTGACCCCGTCCGTGTCTCAAGCGCCGCGGCCCGCGAGCCGATGCCTTGCGGGTGGAAGCGATGCCGGCCCCTGCGCGCATTCGGCGCCTCGCGATCGTCCCGGCCTTCAACGAGGCCGCCTGCGTGGGCGGCGTCGTGGAGGAGATCCGCGCGGCCGACCCGGGCATCGAGATCCTGGTCGTCGACGACGGCTCGACGGACGGCACCGCCGAGGTCGCCCGCGCGCACGGCGCGCACGTCGTCCGCCTCTCGTTCAACCTCGGGATCGGCGGCGCCGTCCAGACCGGCTACCGCTTTGCGCTGAAGCATGGGTTCGACCTCGCCGTCCAGGTGGACGGGGACGGCCAGCACGATGCGGGCGAGCTCGCCGCGCTCCTCGCCCCGGTGCTCGCGGGCGAGGCGGATCTCGCCGTGGGCTCCCGCTTCGCCGGCGCGGGGGAGTACCGGGCGCCGTTCGCGCGCGGGCTCGGGATCCGGCTCTTCGCGCGCACGATCTCCCTGATCGTCGGCCAGCGCGTGACCGACACGACCTCCGGCTTCCGCGCCGCGAACGCGCGCGCGATCGCGCTCTTCGCCGAGGACTACCCGCACGACTATCCCGAGGTCGAGACGACCGTGATGGTCGTGAAGGAGCGCCTGCGGCTCGTCGAGGTTCCCGTCCGCATGCGCGAGCGTGCCGCGGGCCGCTCCTCGATCACGGCGGGGCGCTCCGTCTACTACATGGCGAAGGTGCTCGTCGCGCTCCTCGTCGGGCTCTTCCGGGCTCCGGCCACGGCGGGCCGCGCGTGACCCCGCTGCGCGTCTCGGTCGTCGCGGCGCTCGTCTCGCTCGCGCTCCTCTTCGTGGTGCTCGAGCTGATCCGGCGGCGCTCGCTGCGGGAGCGCTACGCGCTGCTCTGGCTCCTCACCGCTGCGGTCATGC
>Ga0190265_10003539_pt1 | contig 10666 bp, 8 predicted proteins | sample Popmic124T_FD_133135 | JGI IMG/M metagenome (GOLD analysis project Ga0190265, IMG submission 133135) | Populus adjacent soil microbial communities from riparian zone of Indian Creek, Utah, USA - 124 T | ecosystem: Environmental > Terrestrial > Soil > Riparian zone | place: USA: Utah | collected...
CTCGAGGAGCTGATCAAGGCCGCCGCCGCCGACCTGTCGCCTCTGGAACGGCCGCTCGCCATTCACGGCCGTGAGAGCGGAGCGTTGCCCTCCGCGGCTGATCCGCGCTGCGGTGCACTGGACATGCAGCAGGTCGCGTCTGCGCTGGTCGCGCTGTGCCAGGGTTCCAGCGGCCCCGCCGTACCGGTGACGATTGCCCGGGCGACGCAGAGCAGCCCGCGGGTCGCGCTCCCGCTCATCGCGGCCGACTTGCCGCTACGCCCGCCTGCGCTGTGTCCTGGATGCCCCCACCGCTCTTCGCTATGGGCCGCGGAGGCGGCCGTGCGCATCGTCGGGAAGGGAGCGTTCGTCGTCGGTGACATCGGCTGCTACGGGCTCGGCGCGGGCCCGAGCGGGTATAGCGTCATCAAAGTGCAACACAACATGGGTGCGAGCATCGGGGTCGGACTCGGGTTCGCGGCGCTACGCAGCGCCGGATTCGACCAGCCTGTGCTCTCGCTGATCGGCGATTCGACGTTTCTCCACGCCGGACTTCCCGCGCTCGCGCAGATGGTCGCGAATCGAGATCCCGTGGTCGTCGCGGTCCTGGACAATGCGATCACGGCGATGACCGGTCTACAAAAGAACCCGGGCAGCGATTGCGCCGTGCCGATCGAGGGGATCTGCAGCGGAATGGGACTCGAGCCGGTCGTGCTCGATCCACTCGACGTCACCGCGACGACCGAAGCGTTGGTCGCGTTGCTGGAGCTACGCGAGCCCGCTGTCGCGATCCTGCGCTCGCCCTGTGTGTTGGCGCCGGAGGCCAAGAAAGCCAAGGTGAAGTTCGCCGTCGACACCGCGCTGTGCATCGGATCGGACTGCGGCTGCGATCGCTTCTGTGTCCGTGTCGTGGGGTGTCCGGCAAATCTGTTCGATGAGTCGACCGACAAGGCCCATATCGACACGAACGCCTGCACCGGCTGTGGGTTGTGTGCCGAGCTGTGTCCAACCCATGCGATCAAGCCAATTTGAACCACTCGCAGAGCCGAGCCGCGCTTTGCCTCGGCCACCGGCGGTCGTCGGCGTCGTGTTCGCCGGCGTTGGCGGGCAAGGCGTCGCGAGCGCTGCCGAAGTACTCGCGCTGGCCGCGATCGATCGCGGTCTGTGCGCAGTCGTGCTCGAAACGCGCGGTCTGGCTCAGCGCGGTGGGATGATCACGGCGCACGTGCGGGTCGGCGCGAGTGACGCGGTTGCGCCGAGGAGCTCCCTGAATGACGTCCACTTTCTGGTCGGGTTCGAACCCGCCGAGACGGCACGGTCGGCACGTGCGTTTCCCCGTGCGCGTGTGCTGTCCGTCGGCTCCCCCTTGCTCCCCGGTGGATTGCTGCCCAGCGCCTACCCCAGCGCGTCGTCGCTGCGTCGCGAGCTCGAAGCGAGGCCAGCCCAGGTCCTGATCGTGGACACGCCGAAGTCGATTCGCGTCAACATCTTCGGCCTCGGGGCTCTCGCTGCGCTGGGCGCGGCGGGCGCGGATTGGGCGACGGTGGAAGCGGTGGCACGACGCCGCTTCTCGCGTGAGGACATGAACGATCTCGCGGCCGGACACGCGGCGATCGAGCAGCTGCAGCTGGTCGCGGCATGGAACGACCAATTGTCGTTCGAGGAGCTCGATGCTACGCGTCGTCCACCATGAAGACGTTGGTACCCGCCAGGCGACACGTTCGTACGCGCTTCCTGAATGAGACCGAGGAGTTCTACTTTCGCTCCCTCGATGATCCTCTGCGTGATTCGTTCCTGGCCGTCGTCGCCGTGTTGCGCAGATCGCCTCGGCTCCCGGACGTGCAGGACGTGCTCGCGCGCGGCGCCCGCGAACCGCGCTTTCGGCAGCGTGTGGCCGGGGAGGGGACACTCGTTTCGCCGTTTTTCTGGCACGACGCCGAGCAGTTCGATCCGGCCCAGCACTTCATCTGCACCGAGAGCGGTCAGGGCGCGACACTACCGGAGGTCGTGCGTTCGCTCTTCAGCAAGTACTGTGAGAGCCTCGACAAGCGGATGCCGCTGTGGCGGCTGTCGTTGACGCACGGACTACCAGGGGGCGGCGCCGTAGTGCTGCTCAAGATGCATCACAGCTACATGGACGGTGCAGCGCTGTCGATGCTGCTGACTGCCATCCTCGGGGTCCAGTCATCACCACCTTGGTCGAGCGAGTCGTTCGCCACCGCGAGACCGGACTGGCGCACCGTCATGCGCTTCAGGCTGGAGAACGAGATCAACCTGCTCGGAACGATGTGGGCGCCGGTCCGCGCTGCGCTCCGGGACCCAGCTGCGCGCAAGAACCTGGCTCGGCAGCTCCTCGCCGACGCAAAGCTCGTCCGCAACATGATCGCGGCTCCCTCCGCCCCTCCGCCGTCGACAGCGGTCGCGCCCGTGCCCGCTGGCGCGATTGGCCGCCGGCTGATCACGCGCAGGTTCCGCACGGCGGACTGGGCGCACGCCGCGATGGCGCACGGCGGGGGCATCAACGAGCTGTTCGTGACCGTCGCCGCGAACGCGCTTCACCGCTACTACGAACGGATCGGCGATCGACGACCTTCGCTTCGGCTCGCCGTGCCGCTCGCGGCGCGTCGAGGGACGAGCAAAGCGCTGATCGGAAATGCCTTTCGGACCGTGCTGCTGGACCTGCCACGTAGCGATCACGGTCCGCTCGCCCTGCGTACCGCTCGCGCGCACGTCCTGGCCGCGCGCCGCAACAACGGCGCTCTACACCCCACGCTGAACGGCCTTCTATCGCACCTTCCGCGCACCCAGCGTGAGCGGCTCTCCGCCAAAGCGCTGGGCTCCACCAGCGCCGTGGCTTCGTACATGTCGCTTCCGGCGCGCTTCACGTTCGCGAACGCCGAGGTCGAAGAGCTCTATGGTTTGCCGCCAGGTCTGGGCGTCCCATGTGTGTTCATGGCCGTGGACTATGAAGGCAGCATCCATCTCTCGATCAACGTCAACTTGCGCTCGGTTCCCGAGGCGGATGAGCTCGAGAGCTTGCTCGACGACGAAATCCGCGCCTTCGGCGTCACAGCGTAGCGGACTCGGTAAGCGCCGCCGGGCCGCGTACCTCGGGAGCTCCGCCGGTGGACGCCGGTACGCGCTGGTTCATGACGCGCCGCCAGAGGAACGGAACATAGGCCAGCACGACCATGCCGGGCAGGCTGGCCGGAAGCGTGGGCGCCGACCGCTCGCAGTCCAGTAAATGGTAGGGGCGCGCCGCTCGCATGTGGTGGTCGGCATGCCGTTGCAGGTTGAGCATGAACCAGGAGCTGGCGAGGTATGGCGCCTCCCAGGCGTGGATTGCGCTCACCGGCTCGTAGTCTCCGTTCGCGAGCCGGCGCCGTCGCAGCCCGTAGTGCTGGACGTAGTTGATCGATTCGAGCAGCACGATCGCGGCGAGCGCCTGCAGGAAGAAGAACGCAGCCGCCAGCGGTCCGAAGGCGACTGCAAGCGTTGCCGCGCACGCGCCGCTCACGGCGGTCCACCAAATCAGCTCGTTGTGCCAACCGATTGGGTTCAGTCCGCGGCGGAGCAGGACCTCTCGCTCGATTCTCCACGCCTTGAGGATGTTGAGCACGATTGCCCTGGGAATGAAGCCGTAGATCGACCGACCGAGCTCGGCCGACGACGGGTCGTTCGGCGTGGCCACGTCGACGTGGTGGCCTCGAACGTGCTCGACCTTGAACGTGCCGTAGCACGCAAGCGAGAGCAGCAGCCCACTCAGCAACCGGTCGAACCGGCTCGGACGGTGGAGCAGCTCGTGAGCGGCGCTGATCGCGATGAAGCCGGTGGCCACACCACAGCTGATCGTCCAACCGAAGCGCGCAATCCAACCGACGTTCGGAGCCTCGGTGACGAAGTGTGCACCGGCGACCAGGACGCAGACGTGGGCCGGGAGCACGAGGATCGGAACTGCGTTCAGCAAACGAGCTCTGGCGAGCCAACTGCGCAGGTCCGGAGACAGATTGGAGCGGTCCAGGCCGATTGCCCAGTCGATCACCGTTATCAACACAAAGCTGCCGACCAGTGGCCAGAACGCACGCAGGACGGGGCCTTCGACCCCCCACATGCGGGACGGTGCAGTCGCCATGAGATACGCGGCGCGAAGCAGATAGAGAAACCCGAGCAAGCGCAGCAAGTGCCACGCGCGCAGGGCTTGCTGCCGCCCTGCGTCCGAAAGCAGCTTGCGCGTGAATGCATCGGTCAATCTCGTCAGCATTGGCGCACCTCGTGGATGAGGAACCAGAGCGAAGACGGCGTCGTAGTCCTACTCGTCGAGCGTGGAGTCACGTTCTCGCTGGCGACCACGCGTCGCGCGTTCGTCGACGTGGGCGATTTGCGGGCGAACAAGCATCGTGCCGACCGACTGTCATAGTTTGAAGTGAAGCGACTCGTAGGTTGCACGCGGAAACTCGATCGTGGTATCGGCTGGGTCTATGTAGGTGAATAACGCGTCGATTTGAAATAGCAATCGATGTGACAGTTTGGAGGGCTAACATGCTGCAATGCTCGGTGACATATATTGAGCTGTCCGACCTCCAACGAGACGCCAGTCTGCAAGCGCGTGTAGCGCTCGACCTCGGCGTCGTACGCGAATACGCCGAACGGATGAGAGCGGGCGCAACTTTTCCACCGGTGCTCGTGTTCGCCGGGCCTGACGGTCATTGGTTGGCGGACGGTTACCACCGCGTCTCCGCGCGCGAATCTTGCCGCCAGACGACGGTGCTCGCGGAGATTCGCCAGGGAGGACGCGATGCGGCCCTTTGGGCAAGCTGCGCTGCCAACAAGGCGCATGGGCTTCGAAGGAGCAACGCGGACAAGCGCCGCAGCGTGCTTCGCGCACTGTCGCATCCGCGTGCCCAACGACTGAGCGATCGCCAACTCGCGCAACACTGCGGGGTGCATCACGACACCGTGGGGCGCGTGAGGCACGAGCTGGAGAAGGAGGGTCGCTTGAGCGAAGTGCACGAGCGAGAAGTCGCGCGCGGCAACTCGGTCTACCGCCAGGTCATCGGCGGGATCGCCCGCGCCAACGCCCGGCGCACGAGCAGCCGCCGTGCCGAGTCCGCTCGTGACGACGTGGCCCGGGACGGACCCAACGACGCCGCGACGGCCACGCCCGAACCGATCGCGCAGCTTCTGGCTCGCGCCGATACGTTGCTAGCCGAGGCGGAGGGACATCTAAAGCGCAAGCACCTGGCAACCCCGGCCCAACTCCCCGACCTTCAGGCGCTGGCGGGCCGACTGACCACGGTCCGCGACGAGCTCGTGTCGATGCTGGAAGCGTTTCGTACCTTCGCCAACTGCTCCAACGGTTGGCGTGTGCTGACGCTCGGACGCGACGACGTGGCTACCCACCACCACGTCGACGTGGTTCCTTCCTGAGCGCAGTCACACGCGTAGCACAGAGGAGAGGCATGACTGACCTCAACGCAACAGCTGAGGAACGCTATACACCGGGTTACGGCGACGATCTCGTGCGCTCGTACGAGGCGCGGACCGTGGGGCGCGAGGCTGCTTTCTTCGCGCCCAGGCTGCGCCCAGGGATGTCGCTGCTCGACGTGGGCTGTGGTCCGGGCACGATAACGGTCGGCTTGGCACGACTGGTTGCGCCCGGCCGAGTGTGCGGCATCGACATCGAGGAGAGCCAAGTCGACCGGGCGCGGCGGCGCGCACAAAGCCTGAGCGTCACCAACGTCAGCTTCGCGCGGCATAGCGCGTACGAGATTCCATTCCCCGACGGCTCTTTCGACGCGGTGTTCGCGCACGCGTTGCTCCAGCATCTGCGCGATCCGCTCGCAGCGCTGCGGGAGTTCCACCGTCTGCTCAAGCCGGGCGGTGTGATTGGTGTACGCGACGATGACCAGGGATCACTGCTGATCGCGCCCGCGAGCCCGCAGATGGTAAGAGTGATCGCGGTCCTGAAGACCGGGCTGCAGCGTCACGGCTTCGACCCCGACGTCGGCCGGCGTCATCGACAGCTCCTACGCGCCGGCGGTTTCCTCACGACAGAAGCGTCGGCATCCGTCGAGTATGACGGAACGGCGGAAACGACCAGGAAGCGAGGGCAGCTTGCGGCGAAGTTGCTCAAGGACATGGCGAGTCTGATCGTCGCAGGGGGCACGGCCACTCACGACGAGGTCGCGCAACTCGCAGTATCGGCCGAGCAGTGGGGAGCGGATCCCGACGCGTTCGACGCCATCACGTGGTGTGAAGCGACCGGAGTCAAGGAGCACGCGCGATAGCCCGAAGCACAGGCCCGCAGTCCGAACGGTGAAGCCTTGAGCGAAGCACGATTTGGCCGAACGCAGTTCGGTGGAGACTACGATCCGGAGACCGCTGCGGGGGATCGCCTGTTCGGCCTCGCTGACCTGATCGCCACCGCATGGAGCCAGGTGCTGGAACGCAACGCGGTCCAGTTCGACGACGCCTTCGTGGAGATCGGCGGGGACTCGATCGCAGCGCTCAGGGTCGCGTCGAGCTTGTACAGCTCGGTCGGCATCGAGCTCGACGCTTCCGACTTCGTCGACTATCCGACCCCATTGCAACTGGCCGAGCTGGTACTCCGCCGGATCGAGCAGGGATCGGCGATGTCCTCGGCGGCCGCGCTCGGCCCGTCGAACCCGGCCGGGCCGGACTCGATCGCGACGACCAGCAGGGAGGGCGACCGGGCTCCGCTCTCGCACAGTCAGGAGGCGCTCTGGGCGTACCAGCATCATCATCCACAGGCGTGGTTGTTCAACATGCCGCTCGTGCTCATGCTCGAGGGGCGGCTCGATATCCACGCGCTCGACGCGGCTTTTCAGAACGCCCTGCAGAGCTACAGTGCGCTGCGCACGTGCTTCGGCCAGGGCGACGATGGCGCACCCTACCAGTCGATCGCGCCGACATCTGGTTTCGCCGTCGCGGTCGAGGACGCGACTGACGCATCAACGGCTGCGGTCGACGCGCTGCTCGACCGGGACGAGCGCACGCCGTTCGATCTTGCGCGTGCGCCCTTGCTCAGGGTACGCGTGCTCAAGCTGGCCGAGACGCGGTATCTGCTGTCGACTACCATCCATCACATCATCTTCGACGGCTGGTCGTACCGCGTGCTCTTCAGAGAAGTCGCCGCGGCCTACAACGCCCACCGTCGGGGCTCGCCGAAACCCGTCGCCTTACCCGGCGTGCAGCTGGCCGACTACGCGCGGTGGCAACGCACCGACGCCGATCTGTCACGACTGATGCGGGATCAGCGTGAATACTGGAGCACGCAGCTGCGAGGACTGCAGAAGCGCGAGTGGCGGCGTTCGGCTAGAGGTGCGCCGACCGCGCCGGATAACGGCGTCTTCGCCTCCATGCCACTCGACGCCGAAGTCACGCGCCGGCTTCGAGCCGTGGCGGCCCGGTACAAGACGAGCCTCGTCGCCTGTCTGCTCTCGATATACGACGTGCTCCTCGCGGCCAGGACCCACACCCTCGATGTGGCGGTCGGCACGATAGTGGCGAACCGTCGATCACCGGCACTCGCCGACGCAGTGGGCTTCTTCGTCAATGCAGTGGTTCTTCGCAGCGACTTGTCGGGAAATCCGACGTTCGGCGAGCTGGCTCGCCGAAATTGGAGCGTGATCAGGAGCGCGCTCGACCACCAGGAACTCCCATTCGGAGAGACCATCGCGCTGGCGGAGAATCCGGGTGAGTACCGCGACAACCCGTACTATCAAGCGCTGTTCGTGTTCCTTCCCTGGCGGTTCAACGAGCACCTCGCCCTCGATGGAATCACGGTGCGCAAACACCGACAGGGATACAGCATCGCGCGCGGTGACCTCGTGCTCGAGCTGGAGGAAGCGTCCGAAGGGCTGGTGGGTGGCTTCTATTTCGATCGAGACTACTTCGAGCCGGCGGCCATCGAACGGTTGATCACGGATTTTGGGGCACTCCTCCGACGCTTCCTCGACAACCCCGAGCTTCCCGTCAGCGGGGAGCTCCAGATGATCTAGGCGCGCGAAAATGCGATTGATACCGATTCTGGACGGGCACAACGACACGCTGAAGGACATCTATTTGCGCGGTCGAGACTTTCTGACCGAGAGCAAGAATGGCCATTTGGACCTGCCACGGGCGGCGCGAGCAGGTTTCGCGGGGGGCTTTTTCGCCACACTCGCGGTCGCGGAGCGCGAAGAGGAGCGCGCTTTCGGCTATGGGCTGACACTGACCGATGATGGGTGGGAGGTCGCGTACGCGAACCCGGTGCGCCAGGAGTTCGCATCGCGTTTCACCGATAAGGTGCTCTCGAACGCCCTGCGCCTGACCGATCGCTCATCGCGCGTCCGCCTGATCCGCACGCGCGACGATCTCGGCCGCTGCCTGGCCGGCGACGGGCTCGCGATGATCCTGCACTTCGAAGGGGCCGAAGCCATCGCCGCCGACCTGTCCAACCTGGAGACGTACTACGAGCAGGGACTTCGTTCGCTCGGGCCGGTTTGGAGCCGGCAGAACGCGTTCGGCTTCGGCGTGCCGTTCAAGTTCCCGTCGCATCCCGACACCGGGCCGGGCCTGAGCAGCGCCGGCAAGCGTCTGGTCCGAGAGTGCAACCGCCTGGGCATCATGGTCGACACGGCCCATATCACGCTGAAGGGCTTCCATGACATCGCCGATTTGAGCGCGGCGCCGCTCGTCGTCACCCACGCCGGCGTGCACGCGATCTGTCCTTCCACCACGAACCTGCTCGACGAACAGATCGAGGTGGTCGCACAGAGCGGGGGCGTGATCGGGATCATCTTCGATGTGCTCAACACCCGTCCCGACGGCAAGCTCGTGTACGAAACACCGATCGAAGTCGTGGTCCGGCACATCGACTACGTGGCCCAGCACGTGGGCATAGACCACGTCGCCCTCGGCTCTGATTTCGATGGCGGCCAGATGCCGCAGTGCCTCTCGAGCGTCGAGGTCCTGCCTGCTCTCGTGGACGCCCTCGAGCGGCGGGGCTACGGAGCCCACGATCTCGAGAAAATTGCGCATGGCAATTGGCTACGAGTCATTGGAGAAACCTGGAAGGCCTGAGCGTCCGTTCGCCTGACTAGAGTGACAGGTCGAGTGCCACCTCGAGCGCGTCCAGCTCGGCATCGGATCCCACGCTGAAGCGGATGCAGTTCTGCAAACGAGAACGCACGGGGAATGACCTGACGAGGATACTGTGGCGTCTCAGCTGCGCGAGCATGGTGTTGACGGATTCGAGCGAGCCAAAATCGGTGAGCACCATACTCCCGTGTGCCGGATAAACGCGGGTACCGCGAACTCGACCGAGAATTTCGACGAGCCGGCGACGGCACTGCACCATTTCTTCCACCATGCTGGCTGATACGCCCTCGAACTCCTGCATGACCATCTCGGCCGCAGCCAGCGTGAGGCTGGATACATTGTAGGGCATGCGCACGGTGTTGAGCGCTTGGGCGAGCACCGGGTCGCATATCGCAAAGCCGATCCGCAGCGCCGCCAGCCCGACCTTGGAGAACGTTTCCAGGTGAACGACGTTGGCGGGAGCGTCGGAACGGTAGAGCGAGCAACCGGGGCTGAACGCGGCGTACGCCTCGTCGAGCACGAAAACGGTGCTCGGGTGCTCGACTACGAGCCAGCGGATGAGATCGGCATCCCAGAGTGAGCTCGTCGGGTTGTTCGGTCGCGCAAGGAAACAGACAGCCGCGCCAAACAACGCGCAATTCATCGCCTCTGCGTCGAGCTCGAAGTCGGGATCGAGCGGAACCTCGCGGACATTCCAGCCGGTGAGGCGAGCAAAATGGCCGTACACGGAGAACGTGGGAGTGGGGATAGTCGCCACACTACCGGGCCCGCCAAGCGCCAGCAGCGACAGCGCGATCAGCTCGTCGGAGCCGTTACCGAGAATGACTCGGTCGGCGCTGCATGCCTTCCGCTCGGCGATCAGCCCGCGAAGGCGTGCCCCCGATGGGTCGGGATACCGGCACAGATCGAGGGTAGCAGCGACCTCCGCCAAGCGCCCAGCCAGCGCCGGCGGCCAGCGCTGGCTGCATTCGTTCGCATGCAGCCGGATGGCACCCGGGTCGTCCTCCAAATCGTAGGGAATGGCAGCAGCCACCGTGCTTCGGATCGGCAACTTGGGCGTTGCCGCCGTTCTCGGAGTGCGGCTCGCGTCGTGGGTCGAGGCCTCATATGCCATGTCTTCGCTCCCACCCCGTTGTCGTTCGGACCGAGGAAAGATCGCTGTGCAAGCCAGTCTCGCCCCATACCATGTCATGCATTCTACCAAATGAAGATACGTCGTGACGCCGTGACTGTTCATCGACCAGCATGTGGTATTCCATCCCAATGCGATGCGCTTCCGAAAATGAAGACACCCTGATCGTGCTTCGCGGATCCGACGTGGCCGGCATACTCGAAGGACGTGAGAACGACGTGCTGGACGCCGTCGAGCAGGGATATCTGGATCACGGCTCGGGCCTGGCGGACACTCCCCATTCGAGCTTCCTCACGTTCGGCGCTGAGCGTAGCGATCGGGTGATCGCGCTGCCTTCGCGCGTGGGCGGTGCGCGAGCTGCAGCCGGGTTGAAGTGGGTCGCGTCATTTCCGGGCAATCTACGGCGGCGACTGGATCGCGTATCGGCCGTGCTCATCATCAACTCGGACGAGA
>Ga0190265_10003540_pt1 | contig 10665 bp, 11 predicted proteins | sample Popmic124T_FD_133135 | JGI IMG/M metagenome (GOLD analysis project Ga0190265, IMG submission 133135) | Populus adjacent soil microbial communities from riparian zone of Indian Creek, Utah, USA - 124 T | ecosystem: Environmental > Terrestrial > Soil > Riparian zone | place: USA: Utah | collected...
ATGGTCGACGAGTTCGGCACGCCCAAGGCGTTCGAGGCCAATGTCGCGCTCGAATATGAGCGCAATATCGAGCGCTACCAGTTCCTTAAATGGGGCGCGGTCGCGTTCGACAATTTCGCCGTCGTGCCCCCCGGCACCGGCATCTGCCACCAGGTGAACCTCGAATATATCGCCCGCGGCATCTGGTCCTCGCCCGAAGTCGGGGCGGGCAGCGACCGCCGCTCCGAGGCCGACCGGCGCGCGGACGCGCGCGCCGGCTCGCCCGACCGACGCGAGGGCTCGGACCGAAGGGCCGCGTCGCGCGCGGAGGAGATCGCCTATCCCGACACTCTGGTCGGCACCGACAGCCATACCACCATGGTCAACGGCCTGGGCGTGCTCGGCTGGGGCGTTGGCGGGATCGAGGCCGAGGCGGCGATGCTCGGCCAGCCGGTCAGCATGATCATCCCCGAAGTGGTCGGCTTCCATCTCACCGGCGCGCTCAAGGAGGGGATCACGGCCACCGACCTGGTCCTCACCGTCACCCAGATGCTTCGCGCCAAGGGCGTGGTCGGGCGCTTCGTCGAATTCTTCGGCCCGGGCGTCTCGGCGCTGTCGGTCGCGGACCGGGCGACGATCGCCAACATGGCGCCCGAATATGGCGCGACCTGCGGCTTTTTCCCGATCGACCACAAGACGATCGAATATATGCGCCTGACCGGCCGGCCCGAGGAGACGATCGCTCTGACCGAGGCCTATGCCAAGGCGCAAGGCATGTGGCTCGAGGCGGAGGGGGCGGGCGATCCGGTCTTCACCGAGACGCTGAGGCTCGACATGTCCACGGTCGAGCCGAGCCTCGCCGGCCCCAAGCGGCCGCAGGACAAGGTGCTGCTCTCCCAGGTCGACGAGGAGTTCCGGGTCAATTTCACCACCGAATATGGCCATCCCGAGGCCGAGCTGCCCGACCGCTTCGGGGTCGATTCGCCTAATGCCGACGGGGTCGAGCACGATCTCGGCCATGGCGACGTCGTCATCGCCGCGATAACCTCGTGCACCAATACCTCCAACCCCTCGGTGCTGGTCGCCGCCGGCCTCGTCGCCCGAAAGGCGCGCGCTCTGGGGCTCGATTCCAAGCCCTGGGTGAAGACCAGCCTCGCGCCGGGCAGCCAGGTCGTCACCGACTATCTCGACCGCGCGGGCCTTTCGGAGGACCTGAACGCGATCGGCTTCGATCTGGTCGGCTATGGCTGCACCACCTGCATCGGCAATTCGGGGCCGCTGCCCGAAGCGATCAGCGCCTCGATCCACAAGAACGATCTGGTCGCCGCCAGCGTCCTTTCCGGCAACCGCAATTTCGAGGGCCGCGTTTCGCCCGACGTTCGCGCCAATTATCTCGCCTCGCCGCCGCTGGTCGTCGCCTACGCGCTCAAGGGGACGGTGATCGAAGACATGGTCGACACGCCGATCGGCAAGGCGACCGACGGCCACGACGTCTATCTGCGCGACATCTGGCCTTCGAACGACGAAATCCGTTCGCTGATCGACCGCTTCGTCGATGGCGACATGTTCCGCGCCCGCTACGCCGACGTCTACAAGGGCGATCTGCGCTGGCAGGGGATCGCGGTGACCGGCGGCGACACCTACGCCTGGCCGCCCGCCTCGACCTACATCGCCAACCCGCCTTATTTCGAGGGCATGACGATGATTCCGGTGCCGCCATCCGACATCCACGGCGCCCGCTTGCTCGCCATCCTGGGCGACAGCATCACCACCGACCACATCTCCCCGGCGGGCGCGATCAAGCTCGACAGCCCGGCCGGGAAATTCCTCGTCGACCATCAGGTCGCCCGCGCCGACTTCAACAGCTACGGCGCGCGCCGCGGCAATCACGACGTGATGATGCGCGGCACCTTCGCCAACATCCGGATCAAGAACAAGATGGTCCCCGGCATCGAGGGCGGCATCACCCGCCACATCCCGTCGGGCGCCCAGATGCCGATCTACGACGCCGCCATGCTCTACAAGGAGGAGGGCGTCCCGCTCGTCATCGTCGCCGGCAAGGAATATGGCACCGGCTCCTCGCGCGACTGGGCGGCCAAAGGCACCAATTTGCTCGGCGTCCGCGCCGTCATCGCCGAGACCTACGAGCGTATCCACCGTTCGAACCTGGTCGGCATGGGCGTCGTCCCGCTGCAGTTCGTCGAGGCGGTTCCCGAATTCGACGGCACCGAGAACTTCACCATAATAGGCATCGCGGACCTGGCCCCGCGCAAGGAGATCGCGGTCGAGGTCGCCCGCGCCGACGGCACCTCTTTCAGCTTCCCCGCACGGGTCCGGATCGACACCGCCAACGAGCTCGAATATTTCCGGGCCGGCGGCATTCTCCAATATGTGCTGCGGCATCTGGCCCGGGGGGCGGCGCACTGAGCGCAACGGACATCGCGGTCGAGATCGTCGGCTGGGCCGGCGCGTCGCTGATCCTCGCCGCCTACATCCTGGTGACGCTCGGACGGCTCACCGGCCGCTCGCCGCTCTTCCAGTGGATGAACCTGATTGGCGCGGCCGGCTTCGTGGTCAACGGCTGGTGGCACGGCGCTTTGCCCTCGGCCACGCTCAACATCGTCTGGGCCCTGTTCGCGGCCGCAACCTTGTGGATCTTATGGAGAAAAAGACGCTCGTCGACCTCAGCCATCTGATCGAGCACGGCATGACCACCTATCAGGGGCTGCCGGGACCGCATATCTGCGACTATTGGGAGCGCGAAGCCTCGGCCGCGAATTATGACGACGGCTCGACCTTCCAGATCGGCCGGATCGACATGGTCGCCAATACCGGCACCTATCTCGATTCGCCGTTCCACCGCTATGCCGACGGCGCCGACCTCGCCGGATTGAAGCTGGACCGGCTCGCTTCGCTGCCGGGCCTGCTCGTCCGCGCCGGGGCGCAAGCCGTGGACGCCGATGCCTTCGCGGACCTCGACGTCGCCGGCAAGGCGGTGCTGGTCCAGACCGGCTGGGACCGGCACTGGCGCACCGACGCCTACGCGCAAGGCCACCCCTATCTGACCGGAGCCGCCGCCCGCCTTCTCGCCGAGCGCGGCGCCACGCTGGTCGGCATCGACAGCTACAATATCGACGACACCTCGACTCGGTCCCGGCCGGTTCACACCATCCTGCTCGGCGCCGGCATTCCGATCTGCGAGCATATGACCAATCTGGGCGCGCTCCCCGCCAAGGGCTTCGCCTTCAGCGCGGTGCCGCCCAGGATCGCGGGCATGGGCACCTTCCCGGTCCGCGCCTTCGCGGAGGTCGGCGGTTAGCGGGTCTAGCGCCGGCTCTTTCTCGCGGCGTAGCGCGCGTCGCGGGCGGCCTTGCGCTCCGCTTCGGTCGGCGCCCGGGCGCCTTCATTCTCCTTCGCCTCCGCCGCGGCCTTGTCGGCCTTCGCCGCCTCCGCTGCGGCCTGCCTCGCGGCGCGCTTCTCGGCCTGCGCGGCCTCGCGGGCGAGGGCGGCTTCGCGGCGGGCGGCGAGCGTCGCTTCGTCCACGGCCGGCCGGGCCTTCAGCCGGTCGAGCGCCTTCTGCTTGGCTTCCGCCGCGCGCTCCACCCGGTCCTGATAGGAGGGTCCCCGATACGCTTTCATAATCCACTCGCTCCTTCGCAGATGCGAATGGCCGTCCCCGCAAAAGGTTGCAAGCGGCGTTCACGGACGCGACAGTTTCGGTTCCGTATCAACCTCCCTTCTTAAAAGGAGAGTGCCATGTTGCGTTCCTGTCTCGTCCTCTTCCTCGCCTGCGCCGCCGCGCCGCTCGCCGCCCATCCCGCCCCGGCCGCGGCGCGCCCCCCGCTCACCAACCCGCAGATCGATTATAACAGCTATCGCGCCCTGATCACGGAGGCTCAGCCGTATCGGCAGGCTCGGCTGATCGATTGGGAGGCCTTCATCGCGGCCGCCGACCAGCCGGACGTGCTGATCCTCGACGCGCGTTCGGCCGAGCAGTTCGCCGCCGGCCATATCCGCGGCGCCGTCAACGTGCCGCTGCCCGAATTCAGCGTCGGGCGCCTCGCCGAGGTGATCGGCCGCGCCGACCGCCCGATCCTGATCTACTGCAACAACAATTTTCGCAACGATCGCCCGCCGGTCTACCTCAAAACCGGCCGGCTCGCGCTCAACCTTTCGACCTTCACTCACCTCTACGGCTACGGCTACCGCAACGTGCGCGAGCTGAACGACGTGATGGACTTCAACGATCCCCGGGTGCGCTGGGTCGCGGGCTCAGCGCCGGCCGCAGCCAGCTCGGCACGATCGCGCCGCTGAGATCGTCGACTCGGCGATGCTCGACGGCGAGGCCGAGCGCCGGATAGTGGATTCGAGTCCGCGGCCCCGGTGTCTCGGCCGGGACGACGACCAGGCGGCGGTTGACCTTGGCGCGCCAGTTCATCCGGGCGGTGTTTTCCTGGCCGACGTAGCAGCCCTTGTCGAAGCTGACCCCGTTGAGTTCGGCGGCGTTGCATTCGAGCCATAGGATCTTGTCCGATCCCAGCTCGGCGGCGCCTTCGGCCACGCCGAGCCTCAGGCGGTGCTCGAGCCAGCCCTCGGTGGCTTCGCCCGGCGGCGCCAGCCAGCGCCGGCCGAGCGCCGGCAGGCGGGGGTCGTCGCCGCCGTCCGGCGACCAATGGACGGCCAGCGCCTCATCGCGCCCGATCGCGATCGGGCGGCGCAGGCGGTAGAGGGCGAGGCGCCGTGCCAGCGCGTCGGCCTCGTTCGCCTCGCAATCGATCAGCACGTCCTCGCCGCCGTCCCAGAGGATGAAATCGAACAGGGCCTTGCCCTGGGCGGTGAGCAGCCCGGCCCAGAGCGGGCGGCCCGGCGCCAGCGCGGCCACGTCGTTCGTCACCAGCCCCTGCAGGAAGCCGCGCGCGTCCTCCCCAGAGACTCGAATCAGGGCGCGATCGACGAGGGTGGTCCCGGCCATGGTCTCCAGTTAGTGAGAGCGGGTGACCGATCCAACCCGTCTCGTCATCCGCCGGCCCGACGACTGGCACGTCCACCTGCGCGACGGCGATATGTTGCGGGCGGTCGCGCCCTATACGGCGCGCCAGTTCGCCAGGGCGATCGTGATGCCCAATCTGGTGCCCCCGGTGACCACGGTGGCCGCCGCCGAGGCCTATCGCGCCCGAATCCTCGCGGCGCTGCCCGAGGGCAGCGATTTCACGCCCCTCATGACCTGCTACCTCACCGATTTTGCCGATGCGGGCGAGATCGCGCGCGGCTTCGAGACCGGCGCCTGGGCGGCGGCCAAGCTCTATCCGGCGAACGCCACCACCAATGCCGCGCAGGGCGTGACCGACATCGCCAGCCTCGCCCCCGCGCTTGAGGCGATGCAGCGGATCGGCATGCCGCTGCTCGTCCACGGCGAGGTCACCGACCCGACGGTCGACGTCTTCGACCGCGAGGCCGTGTTCATCGAGCGAGTCCTCGCCGGGCTCGTCCGGGACTTTCCAGCGCTGAAGATCGTCTTCGAGCATATCACGACCGCCGACGCCGTCGCCTTCGTCGAGGGGGCGGGCGCGAACCTGGCGGCGACGATCACCCCGCACCATCTGGTCATCAACCGCAACGCCATATTCCAGGGCGGCCTGCGCCCGCACCTTTATTGCCTGCCCGTGGCGAAGCGCGAGCGGCACCGCCTGGCGGTCCGCAGGGCCGCGACGTCGGGCTCGGCAAAGTTCTTCCTCGGCACCGACAGCGCGCCGCACGCGGTCGAGGCCAAGGAGAGCGGCTGCGGCTGCGCCGGAATCTTCAACGCCCCGTTCGCTCTCGAAACCTATGCGACAATGTTCGAGGAGGAAGGCGCCCTCGACCGGCTCGAAGCCTTCGCGTCCGAGCATGGGCCGAACTTCTACGGCCTGCCGCTCAACCAGGGGGAGGCGGTGCTGGAGCGGGTGCCGGTGACGGTGCTGGACAGGATCGGGGAGGTCGTGCCCTTCCTGGCCGGTGAGACGCTGGGCTGGCGGCTAAAAGGGTAGCCAGCGGTTGCGCTCCGAGAAGCGCATATAGCCGACATTGACGCCGAGCCTCAGGCCACCGCCGAGCCGCACCGGGATCAGGACGACGTCGCCGTCGCGCAGATATTGGGCGCTGAAGCCGCCGACGAAATAGGCATGGCCCTCGCCGCCCGGATAGCGGCGGAACAGGCGCTGGCTGTCGTGGAGGTTGTAGACCAGGATGAAGACCTTGTTGATGTCGCCGCCGACGTCGAAGCCGATCGACGGGCCGGTCCAGTAGACGTTGCGCTCGCCCTCGATCTGGTGGCGCATGACGCCCGAGCCGTAGCGAACGCCGACCATGAAGGCGCCGCCGGCTTCCTGCCCGGCGATATAGGCGATCGGCTCGCCCTGGTCGCGAAGGATGTCCTCGAGAATGCCGGCGAGGCCGCGGGCGCCGCGGCCGAACAGGTCTTCGGCGGCTGTGAACACGTCCTCGCGGGGAACCGTGGCGTCCGGCGACGCCGGCGCGGCGGGAGGCGCTGTGTAGATTTCGTTCGAGGGCTCCTCGGCCGGCTGGGCGTCGATCGGCGAATAATCCTCCGCCGGCGCCGCTTCCTGCCCATAGGGTTCGGACGCGGGTGGATTCTGCCAGGCGTCGGGCTGGTTCGGATCGACCGTCTGGATTTGCGCGGCGGCCGGCGCGGACGCCAGCAGGATCGCCGCGGCGGCGAGATTCACGAATGATTTCAGCATGGCAATTCCCCCACACGCTCTTGCCGGCAAATTAGCGCGCGCGATCCTTTCGCGTCCATGAATCGGCGGCGAGCCGAGTCGATCCCGCGCCGAAGCGAGTCCCGGAGCCCGGTTGAACTTTGAATTCGGTCCATTATAGCCTCCTCCGGGCCAGACCGGAGACGTGGGTGAGTGGCTGAAACCAGCGGTTTGCTAAACCGCCGTAGGGGTAAACCCCTACCGAGGGTTCGAATCCCTCCGTCTCCGCCATGATCAGGTGCGGCTTGCGGGGCAAGCCGCCTCTGATCATGGCTTCGCCTTGATTTTTGACCCCCGGCCCCGCAGGGATTGGCGCGATGCTGAGCCTCCCCTTCATCCGCGACAATAAAGCAATTGTACGTCGGGCGATCGCCGACAAGGGCGTCGCGCTCGATCTCGACGCCCTGCTCGGGCTCGACGGCGAGGTGCGTGAGCTCAAGACTCGGGCCGACGGCCTTCGGGGGCAGCGCAACGCGGTCAGCGACGGCTTCAAAGGCGCTTCGCCCGAGGAGAGGCCGGCTTTGGGCGCGAAGGCCAAGGCGATCGGCGCTGAGATCGGCGCGGTCGAGGCGGCGCTCGCCGACAGGCAGGCGGCATTGGATTCGCTGCTGCTGCGCGTGCCGAACATCCCCTGGGAGGGAGCGCCGGTCGGCCCCGACGAGAGCGCCAACATCGTCGTCCGCAAGGAAGGGACGATCCGCGCCTACGATTTCGAGCCGCTGGACCATGTCGCGCTCGTCGAGAAGAACGATTGGGCCGATCTCGCCCGGATCACCCAGGTGGCGGGATCGCGCCAATATTGCCTCAAGGGGCGGCTCGCCTTGCTCGAGCAGGCTTTGATGTTCTGGGCGCAGCAGCGGCTCGCCGCCGACGGCTTCACGCTGATGACGGTGCCCGCGCTGGCGCGGCCGCAGGCGTTCGTCGCCACCGGCCACTTCCCCGGCCACGAGGAGGAGGCCTATCATGTCGCCGCCGACGACCTCTATCTTGCCGGCACGGGCGAGATCGCGCTGACCTCGCTCCATTCGGGCGAAATCATCGATCCGGACAAGCTTCCAATCCTCTATGCAGGCTATTCGCCCTGCTTCCGGCGCGAGGCCGGGAGCGCCGGGCGCGATGTGCGCGGCCTTCTTCGGGTCCACCAATTCTACAAGCTCGAACAATATGTGATCTGCCGCGACGACGAGGGGGAATCGGCGCAATGGCATCAGCGCCTCCTCGCCAATGCGGAGGGCATGCTTCAGGCGCTCGAAATCCCCTATCAGCTGGTCGAGACTTCGACCGGCGACATGGGGACGGGCAAGTTCCGGATGAACGACATCGAATCCTGGGTGCCCTCTCTGGGCAAGTATCGCGAGACGCACAGCTGCTCGACCCTGCACGACTGGCAGGCGCGCCGCGCCAATCTTCGCTGGCGCGACGAGGAGCGCAAGGTCCGCTTTGTCCATACGCTCAACAATACGGCCCTGGCCTCGCCGCGAATCCTCGTGCCCCTGCTCGAGAACCACCAGGAAGCGGGCGGCCGGGTCAGGCTCCCCGCGCCGCTCCGCGAGCTGATGGGCGACGACTATCTCTGACGCGGACAAACCGGGGCTCGGCCTCTTCCTCAGGGAGGGGCCGGCGCTGGCGGCCCGCCTGTGGCGAGGCTTCGGCAGCCTAGATCCGCGCGGTCCCGAAAGCGGGCCGAAGCTGATGGTCGTCCCCGGCTTCATGGCCAACGACCGCACGACGCTCGGCCTGCAGCGGGCGCTGGCGGATGCGGGATATCGGGTCGTAGGCTGGGGCCTTGGCCTCAACACCGGCGTCAAGGCGGACACGCTCGACCGGCTTGGCGAGCGGATCGAGGCCTTTGGGGGTGGCCGGCCCGTCATCCTGGTCGGCTGGAGTCTGGGCGGCATCTACGCGCGCGAAATCGCCAAGGCGCGGCCCGCGCTGGTCGCCAAGGTGATCACTTTGGGCTCGCCTTTCTCAGGGAATCCGCGCGGCAACAATGTCTGGCGCCTGTACGAATGGATCGCCGGCCATCCGGTCGACAAGCCGCCGATCGACGCGGTGCTTGCGGAAAAGCCGCCGGCTCCGACGCTCGCGCTCTGGTCGCGGCGCGACGGCATCGTCTCGGTTGCCTGCGCGCGCGGAGCCGAAGGGGAGAGCGACCGCCAAATCGAGCTCGATTGCAGCCATATGGGCTTCGCGGTCAGCGGCCGCGCCTACCCGCGCATCGTCGCCGCGATTCGCGCTTTCTAGGCGAGGAAGGGCGCCGCGACCTCGGGCGGGACACGCAGCGGGCGTCCCGTCGCCTTGTCCAGGATAGCCCAGGTCGTCCTGGCCCGAACCCGCGGCTTGCCGTCGGCGCCGACGAATTCGACATGGCGGTTGAAGCGCGCGCCTTTGGGCGCTTCGCCGACCCAGGTGCGGCCCGTCACCGTTTCGCCCGGACCCACGGCGCGCAGATAATCGATCTCGTGCCGGATCACGACCCAGACATAGGCTTGCGTCTGGGCCGCGGGCGCCACCGCGTGCCAGTGCGCGGTCGCCATGTCCTGGATCCAGCGCACCCAGGCGGCATTGCTGACGTGGCCAAGCTCGTCAATGTCCTCGCTCTGCGCGGTGATCCGTCTCTCGAAGGGCGTCACAACAGCCTCGGAGTCCCTTCCGGGCCGGCTTCGAAGCGAACGCCGGCGCGGGTGAAGAGCGAAGCGATCGCGGCCTTGGGGTCCGGACTGCCCCGATCGAGCAGCAAGGCGATGTCGCGGCTGAGCGTGGGATCGCCGGACGTGCGATCGAGCGCCACCAGCCAGTCGGCCCGGCTCAGCACCCGATCAACGCGATTGGCGTCGATCAGCGCCCGCATCCATGCGCCGAAGGGCCGGCGCGCGGCGGCCTCGGCGACCAGGCCGAAGACCGCGCCGCACGCATAGAAAGCGCGGTTCTCGTTCCTTTCGCCGGCCTGCTCGATCGGGCGGATGGCGAGGCCGGCGCAATCGTTGACCGCCTGCTGCAAGCGCAAGCGAGGATCGGAGGCGGGATCGATCGCGGCGATGATCCGCACCGCCAGCAGATCGGCGCCGCCTTCGGTGATCCAGGCCTCGCGCGACCGTTCGTAGCTGACGGTGTTGCCGAGCCAGAAATGCGCGCCCTCATGAGCGATGAACCAGCGGGCGCTGTCGCGCACGTCGCGGCTCTCCGCGACGACGCCGATCCCCTCGAAGGTCATGCCGATCTGGCCGGGCAAAACGCTGCCGCCCATCGAGACCTTGCCCGGCGTCGGCCCCTGCCAGCTGACCAGCAGCATCGGCGTCGGGCCGTCGTGCGGGCCGAGCATGTTGGCGAAGGCGGCGAAGATGGCCGGCGTGGAAGCGGCGAGTTCGCGCTTCAGCCATTCGGGCAAAGCCGGGTCGATCACCGCGGCGATGTCCGCGCTCGCCACCGGTTGAAGCGGGCCGAACAGCACATAGACTTTGCCGCCGATCAGGGTCGCCGAATCGAAGCGCCGGCCGAGATGGAGGACCCGGCCGTTGGTGTCGCGGAACGTCACCTGCGAGCCGCTGCCGGCGAAGGGGATGCCGTTGAGATCGAGCGGCAGCGCCTCCACCGCTGCCGCCGAGGCGACCGGCAGCAAATGGAAATGGCCGCTCCACAAGGCGACCGAGCCGTCGGTGAAGACCAAAGCGGGATCATATTCCGCGACCAGATCGCCCGGGAAAGGGTGAAGCGGATGCGGACTCGCTCGGGCACATTGCCCCGCTCGGCGAACAGCACGTCGTGCCGTCCGCGTCGCTCGATGCGGACCCCCGGCGTCTCCACCGTCCAGCTGCCGGGGCGCCAGGCTGTGTTGCCCTCGACGGTGACCGAGCCCTGCGGGAAGAGCCAGGCGGGCGAGGCCTGCGCGAAGCGATAATCGAGCGTCCAGGCATCGCCGTCGCGGACC
>Ga0190265_10003541_pt1 | contig 10663 bp, 10 predicted proteins | sample Popmic124T_FD_133135 | JGI IMG/M metagenome (GOLD analysis project Ga0190265, IMG submission 133135) | Populus adjacent soil microbial communities from riparian zone of Indian Creek, Utah, USA - 124 T | ecosystem: Environmental > Terrestrial > Soil > Riparian zone | place: USA: Utah | collected...
CGGGAGCTGATCCCGCGCCAGCAGTTCGAGGTGCCGATCCAGGCGGCCATCGGGTCCCGCATCATCGCCCGGGAGAACATCCGCGCGATGCGCAAGGACGTGCTGGCCAAGTGCTACGGCGGGGACATCACCCGCAAGCGCAAGCTGCTGGAGAAGCAGAAGGAGGGCAAGAAGCGGATGAAGACCATCGGCCGGGTCGAGGTTCCGCAGGAGGCCTTCGTCGCCGCCCTGTCCACCGATTCCGCCGCCGACAAGTCGAAGAAATAGGGACCGCACCACTCCGCGTTCCGTCCGTGTCCGACGACGGAAGGAGGATGCACCCGTGATCGACGAGGGCCGAGTGGTGTCGGTCAACGTGGCCGTCGTGCGCACCGACCCGTGGACCCGGTTCAAGAGTGGACGGTCGGGAATAGACAAGCGTCCGGTGGACGGTCCGGTGCCGCTGCTCCGCCACGGCGTGGGCGGGGACACGATCTGCGACACCGCCCACCACGGTGGGCCTGACCAGGCGGTCTACGCGTACTCGGTCGACGATCTGGCGTTCTGGGCGGCCGAGCTCGGGCAGCGGGTCGAGCCCGGCGGCGTCGGGGAGAACCTGACCCTGTCCGGAGTGGACTGCTCCGGGGCGGTGGTGGGGGAGCGCTGGCGGGTCGGGGACGCGGTGTTGCAGGTGCGCGGCCCGCGCATTCCGTGCCGGGTGTTCGCCGGCTTCCGCGGCGTGCCGGACCTGATCAAGCGGTTCATCGCCGCCGGACGGCCCGGCAGCTACCTGGCCGTGGAGCGCTCGGCGGCGGTGCAAGCCGGAGACCGGGTGCGGGTGCTCGACCGGCCGTCGCACGGCGTGACCGTGGCCGAGGTGCTGGCCGCGATGACCGGCGACCGTGAGCTGGTCCCGCACGTCGCTACCGCCCGTGATCAGCTGGGACTCGCCGGCCGGCACTGGTTGGAGCGCACGCTCCGCAGGAGGGTGCCCTAGCTGCGGACCTTCATGCTGGCCAGCGATTCGAGCAGCTCGGTCAGTCGGGCCCGCTCCGCGGTGTGCGACGCGCCCAACGCCTCGCCCGCCCGCCGCTCGACGTTGCCGCAGACCCGCTCCACGACCGCCCGCCCGGCACCCGCGAGGTGCACGAGCACCCGCCGCCGGTCGACCGAGTCGGTGCGGCGGTAGGCGAGCCCGGACGCGACCAACCGGTCCACCACGCGCGTGGCGGTCGGCGCCGGCAGCGCGGTGTAGGAGGCGATCTCGCCCATGCTGCGCCCCCCGCCGCGGGCCAGCATCAGCAGCACCCGCCAGCCGTCCCGGCTGACCCCCTCGGCCGCCGTGACCGGGGACAGTGCGGCAGCCACCGCGCGGTCCAGCCGATCGAGCAGCTCAACCAGACCCGTCACGCGTTGCGACGGCACGTAGACCGACGCTGCCGCCGCACCCTGACCTGAGGACTCGGACACGGTTACAGAATGTACATACTGCGCGGACCCCTGGTTGCTCCCGATGTAGGAATTTTTTGGACGAATGGTTAGCTGGGAGCGCCCGGCGGCATCACCGCGTGAAAACGATCTTCCCGGCCGTGTCTCCGTCGAGCATGGCCCGGAAGCCCTCCTCGGCCCGTTCCATCGGCAGCTCGAGCCCGATCTCGGGCGCGATCCCCGCATTCGCCACGAACTCCAGCAGGTTCGCCAGCTCGTCGCGAGTGCCCATTGTGGATCCGATCACTCGCAACTGGAGGAAGAACAGCCGCTGCAGGTCGGCACCCGGGTTCGGGCCGCTGGTCGCCCCCGACACCACGATCACGCCGCCCGGCTTGAGCGCCCGCATGGAGTGCGACCAGGTGGCGTCACCCACGGTCTCGAACACCGCGTCGACCCGTCCGGGCAGCCGCTCGCCGGTGGCGAACGTGGCGTGCGCCCCCAATCGCTCGGCGACCGCCCGCTTCTCCTCCGAGCGCCCGGTCACCCACACCCGCATCCCGGCGGCCCGGCCCAGCTGCACCAGCGCGGTCGACACGCCTCCCGAGGCGCCCTGCACCAGCATCGTCTGCCCGGGCTGCAGCCCGGACCTGGTGAACAGCATCCGGTAGGCGGTCAGCCAGGCGGTGCCCATCACCGAGCCCTGCGCCGCCGTCATGCCCTGCGGGCGCGGGATCGCGTTCCGCCGGGGCACCACCACCTTCTCCGCGAAGCTGCCCTGGTGGCGCTCGGTGAGCATGTTCCGCTTCGGGTCCAGCGTCTCGTCGCCGAACCAGGTCGGGTCCCCGATGATCGAGTGCAGCACCACCTCGGTGCCGTCGTCGAGCCGGCCGGCACCGTCGCAGCCGAGGATCATCGGGAACTGCTCGGGCTTGATGCCGACTCCGCGCAGGGTCCAGATGTCGTGCATGTTCAGGCTGGCGGCGTTGACGGTGACACTCACCCAGCCGTCGGGAGCCTCCGGTTCGGGTCGGTCCCCGACCTGCAGGGACTGCAGTGGAGCATCGGCGTTGGGCTCGGCGGCGTAGACGGCGAACATGCAGGTGAACGTAGCCTGATTCGACGCCGGAGGCAGTCGCGGACCCGGCTAATGTGGGCAATGTGGCACGAGCGGTGGCGGACTGGTGGGACGCGGTCGAGCTGTGGCTGACCCAGCTCGCCTTCCCGTTCCAGGTGCTGATCGCGGTGCTGGTGCTGCTGCCGGCCTGCTGGGGCGCCGCGGCGCTGATCGATCGGCTCTGGGAGCTGGTCGCGGTCCGCGGCACCGCGCGCCGCGCGACCGATGGCGACGACGCCGGATCGCTCAGGCGCTGAGCAGGTCCCCGGTCGCGGCCAGTGCGCTGAGGAACTCCGAGCAGCCCGCCGGGACCAGCACCTGCGCCAGCGGATCGCCCCGGGTGCAACCCCGGTTGACGATCACGATCGGCATCGCGAGCTGGTGCGCGTGGCGCACGAAGCGCAGCCCGGACATCACGGTCAGCGAGGAGCCGGCGACGAGCAGCGCGCCACCGTCGGCCCCCACGCGCTCGACCGTGGCATAGGCCCGCCGCACCCGCTCCCGCGGCACGTTCTCCCCGAAGAACACCACATCGGGCTTGAGCAGCCCGCCGCAGCCGGTGCAGCCGGCGAGCCGGAAACCTGCGGTGGCCTCCAGCTCGGCGTCGCCGTCCGGCGCGGTCTCGATCGCGGCGCCGGCCGCCTCCACGAAGCCCGGGTTGAGCGCACTGAGCCGGCGCTGCAGCTCGGCCCGGGAACCGCGCCGGCCGCACCCGACGCAGATCACGTCGGCGATCCGGCCGTGCAGGTCGATCACCTCCCGGCTGCCGGCGGCGGCGTGCAGCCCGTCCACGTTCTGGGTGATCAGCCCACGCAGCACGCCGGCTCGTTCCAGCTCGGCGAGCGCCCGGTGCCCGGCGTTGGGCGCGGCGTGCGCCATCCGGGTCCAGCCGACGTGGCTGCGCGCCCAGTACCGGCGCTGGGCGGGCTGCCCGGACAGCAGCTCGGAGTAGGTCATCGGGGTGCGGCGCGGGGAGCCGGGGCCGCGGTAGTCGGGGATGCCCGAGTCGGTCGACAGCCCGGCCCCGGTGAGCGCGACGAGCGGGCGCCCACCCAGCACTGTGAGGGCGGGCTCGAACGACTCCACAGTCCGAGGGTAACTCCCGGTCAGGAATCCGGCGCCCAGGACGGCGGGCGCTTCGCGGCGAACGCGGCCATGCCCTCCTGCGCCTCCGGGGCGGCGAAGAACGTGGCCGACAGCGCGAGCATCTGCTCGAACCGCTCGCCCAGCGCCGCCGGCTGCTCCCGGTGCAGCAGCTCCTTGGTCGCGGCCAGTGCGCCCGGCGCGCCGCGGCGCAGCATCTCCACGTAGCGGTGCACCTCGGCGTCCAGGTCGAACCCCGGCACCGCGCTGTTGATCAGACCGATCCGGGCCGCGGTGTGCGCGTCGAACGTCTCGCCGGTGAGGAACAGCTCGTGCGCCGCCCGCGGCAGCAGCCGCGGCAGCACGGTCACCGAGATGATGGCCGGCACGACGCCGATCCGGACCTCGCTGAAGGCGAAGCTCGCGTCCTCCGCGGCCACCGCGATGTCGCACGCCGCCACCAGCCCCACCCCGCCGGCCCGCGCGGGGCCCTCCAGCCGGGCCAGCACCGGGGTGGGGGAGGTCCAGATCCGCTCCAGGATCGCGGGGAACTCGTTGACCCCCTGGTCCTGCGCGCTCGCTCCACGCGATTCCTTGAGGTCCATCCCGGAGCAGAACACCGTCCCGGTGTGCGCCAGCACGATGACCCGGGCCGCGTCGTCGGCGATGGCGGTGGCGAGGTGCGCGAGCAGCTCCCGGCGCAGCTGCGCGGACAGCGCGTTGCGGTTGGCCGGGGAGTCCAGCGTGACGGTGGCGACGCCGTCGGCCACGTCGAGGTGCACGAGTTCGGTCACGCGCTGACCGTATCCGGGCCGCCGTAGGCCCGCGCCTGCAGCGTGAACAGCTCGAAGTAGGTGCCGCGCAACGCCATCAGCTCGTCGTGCCGGCCGCGCTCGATGATCCGGCCGCGCTCCAGCACCAGGATCTGGTCGGCGAAGCGCACGTTGGCCAGCCGGTGGGTGACCAGCACGGTGATCCGTGCGGCCAGCCGCTCGGAGCTGCCGTCCGCGCGCCCGCGCAGGGTGCCGAACACCGCCTCCTCGGCCCGGGCGTCCAGCGCGGCGGTGGGTTCGTCGGCGATCACCACCGGGGCGTCGCGGTAGAGGCCGCGGGCCACCGACAGCCGCTGCCACTGCCCGCCTGACAGGTCCCGGCCGGTCTGGAACTCCCGGGACAGCACCGTGGCCCAGCCGTCGGTCAGTTCGGCCACCACCGAGTCCGCTCCGGAGTCGCGGGCCGCGGCGTCGCGGGCGGCCGCACCCGGGTCGATGCGGGTCAGCCGCCCGATACGCACGTTGTTCTCCGCGGTCATCGGCCAGCGCACCGGATCCTGCAGCACCACCGCGACCCGCTCGTGCAGCGCGCCGGCGTCCACCCGCGCGGTGTCGACGCCGTCCCAGGCGACCCGGCCGCGCTCCGGCAGGTAGAGCCCGGTGATCAGCTTGGCCAGCGTGGACTTGCCGGAGCCGTTCTCCCCGACCAGCGCGATCACCTCGCCGCGGCGCAGCGTCAGGTCGATGTCGGCCAGCGCGACGTCGTCCTCGCCCGGGTAGCGGAACCCGACGCCGGTCAGCTCGATCCGCTCCGGGTCCCCGGCCAGCTGCTGCACGCCGGGCGGGCGCCTGCGGCGCTCGGTCTCGGCGATGCAGCTGCGGAAGATGGCGATGAAGAAGCTGGCCTCGTACAGGTGGTTGGTCTGGTAGATCACGGTCGAGACGGCCTGCGCCGCGGTGCGCATGGCGACCGCTGCCGCGCCGGCCAGCGCCAGCGGCAGCACCGCGGCGTAGAGCAGCAGCGCCAGCACCACGTAGGCCGCCGCGGTGCCGATTCCGGACAGCGTCCGGCCCAGGAGCTGCACCACCGTGCGGTCCCGGGAGAGCCGCATCGCGTCCGCGGTGAGGCTGGCGGCGATCCGCCGGTGCTCGGCCAGCAGGACCCGCTGGGTGGTGAAGGCCCGCAGCTCGGCCGCCTGGTCGCGACCGGTGATCAGCCGCCCGGTCACGCCGAGCCGCCGGCGGGCGGAGAGGGTGCGCACCACCGACTCGAACATCAGCCGCGCCGACCGCACCGAGGCCCAGCCCTGCGGCAGGGCGGCGAGGAGCACCACCGGGGCGAGCAGCGGGTGCAGCAGGCCCGCGGTGAGCACAGCCGCGGTCACCGACACCAGGCCGGCGATCAGGTCGCCGGTGTCGCGGACCGCGCCGGACACCCGGTCCGGCCCGTGGTACGTCGAGCGGTCGACCAGCTCGAAGAAGTCGGCGTCGTCGAACGCGGACAGCTCGACGTCGAGAACCGAGACGTGCAGCAGGTCCCGAGCCCGCTGCTCGACCTGGGGGACGAGCGCGCCCTGCAGCGCCGCGATCGCGGCGTCCAGCAGGCCGCGGGTGGCGAACGCGGCCACCACCAGCCCCAGGGCGGGCAGCGCGGCCAGCACCCGGTCCGGCGTCGGTCCCTGGGCCAGCAGCCGGGTGAACACGTCGGCGGTGGCCAGCAGCCCGAGCGCGGTGACCAGGCCGGCGGCGAGCTGCACGACCCCGCTGGCCACGGTCAGCCGCGGCGAGGCCTCCCAGGCCCAGCGCACGGCCAGCGCCACCGTCCGCGGCGCGGCCTTGGCCACCTCGATCGGGCCGGCCTTGGCCGCCTTCTCGTACCCCTCGGCCCACGGCGGGGTGGCGATGTCGTCCGCCCCGATCAGCGGCTCCCCGAACCCCCCGGCGTCGCTCGTGCGGCTGCCGATGTCGAGCGCGGCCATGTCGTCCCCCTCCGCCATGCCGTCGCCGTCCATGCTTCCCGACGGCGCGACCGGATGGGGACGTTCAGCCGAACCGCTCCCGCAGGTAGCCGGCCGTGGCCGCGTCGGCGGGGAAGAAGCTCTCGATGGCGATCTCGTCCAGCGTCACGTCCAGCGGTGCGCCGAGCACGGCGACCGTGGAGAACAGCGCCAGCTCCTGGTCCGGGTGGCGCAGCCGCAGCGGCAGCACGATGCGCTCCCGGGGCTGCGCGATCGGGTCGAGCCCGGCCTCGCGGCAGTAGCCCACCAGCTCCCCGAGCAGCGCCCGCAACCCGGTCGAGGCGGCCCGCTCCGCCTGCCGGCGCACCCGCGACACCACGTGGGCGGCGTACTCCTGCAGGTCGACCACGTGCCGGGCGAGCCCACGGGGGTGCAGGCTGGCCCGCAGCACGTTCACCGGTGGGGTCAGCAGGGCCGGGTCGACGAGGTCGGTGAGCAACGCCACCGCATCGTTGGCCGCGACCAGGTTCCACTGGCCGTCCACCAGCACCGCCGGGTAGGGCTGGTGGCCGTCGAGGATGCGGCGCAGCGAGTGCTGCACCTCGCCGAGCTCCGCGTCGCCCAGCGCGTGCTGGCTGTAGGCGGGTGCGAACCCGGCCGCGACCATCAACTCGTTGCGGCCGCGCAGCGGGACGTCCAGCTCGTCGGCCAGCAGCAGTACCATCTCCCGGCTCGGCCGGGAGCGCCCGGTCTCCAGGAAGCTCAGGTGCCGGGGGGACACGTCGGCGGCCAGGCCGAGGTCGAGCTGGGTGCGCCGACGGCGCTGTCGCCAGTCCCGCAGCAGCGATCCGAAGGCGGTCCCGGTGGCGACGGTCATGGATGCCGACCGTAGCGCCGGCCGGGGCGCCACTCGATGACCTCCCACGTCATGCGCCCGGTGCTCGCCTGCGGCAGGCCGGACCGATCGCCTAGCGTGCGTCCATGACGGGGTGGGACCGGCTCGCTCGTCTCCCGGGGGCCGCGGACAACCCGGTGCTGCTGCACGTCCCGCACGCCGGGCGGCGGATTCCGGGCTGGGTGCGTGAGCGGCTGCTGCTGGACGACGCCGAGCTGGCCGCCGAGCTCGCCGCGCTGACCGACCACCACACCGACGCGATCGCGCGGGCCGCCGCCGCGATGGCGACCGTGCCCCCGTGGGTGCTGATCAACCCGGTGTCCCGGTTCGTGGTGGACGTCGAGCGCTTCCCGGACGGGCGTGAGGAGATGGCCGCGGTGGGCATGGCCGCCGTGTACACCCGGGGTACGAGCGGTCAGCGGCTGCGCGCCGAGGACCCGGTACACCGGGAGGCGCTGCTGGCGGCGCACTACCGGCCGTGGGCGGCGGCGGTGCGGGAGCTCGTGCAGCAGCGGCTGGACAGCTGCGGCCGGACGGTGCTGATCGACGTGCACTCCTACCCGAGCCGGCCGCTGCCCTACGAGCGGCACGCCACCGGTCCGCGGCCCGCGGTCTGCCTCGGCGTCGACCCCGTCCACACCGCACCGTGGCTGGTGGAGGCGGCGCGCCGGGCCTGCGCGCCGATCGGCTCGATCGCGGTGAACAGCCCGTTCCGCGGCACCTACGTGCCGCTGCACCACCACGGCCGCGACCGGCGAGTCGCCTCGATCATGATCGAGCTGCGCCGGGACACCTACCTGCAGGAGCCGGCCGGGCCGCCGACCGCGGGCCTTGCCGGCGTCGTCCGGGCGCTGGTCACCCTGCTCGACGCCGCGGCCGCGCACGATCTCCCACCGTGACGTCGGACCGATCCGGTGGTGCCGCTGCGGCCACCCACCTACCCTCGAGAAATGGTCCGCCCGACGTTCTCCCGCCGCCGGCACGTGGACCTCTGCCGCACCGACGCGGCGCTGTGAACGCTGGACGACCCCGCCCCGTCCGTCCGTTCCGAAGGAAACCCATGGGATCCGCCATCGCGATCGTCGGCGCCGGCCCGCGTGGTGTCGGGATCCTGGAGCGGCTCGCGGCCAGCGCGCCCCAGCTGCATCCCGACGGGCTGGTCGTGCACCTGGTCGACCCGTACCCGGCCGGCGCCGGCCGGATCTGGCGACACGACCAGTCACCGTTGCTGGCCATGAACTCGATGGCCGCCGACGTGACCATGTACACCGACGAGTCCGTGGTCTGCGACGGGCCGATCCGGCCCGGTCCGTCGTTCTGGGACTGGGCGCAGCGACTGCGCACCCGCGGGGAAGCGGACACGCTCGGACCCGAGCTGGCCGCCGAGCTGCGCGCGGTCACCGCCACGACCTTCCCGAGCCGGCGGCTGCAGAGCGCCTACCTGGAGCAGGTGCTGCGCGACGTGATCGCCGCGCTGCCGCCGGGCCTGCGGGTACACGTCCACCGGACGGTGGCCACCGGGCTCACCGCGGACGGCGCGGACCAACTGCTGGCCCTGCGCGACGGCCCGGCGCTGCGGGTGGACGCGGTGGTGCTGGCCTCGGGCCACTTGGACGCCACCCCGACCGAGGACGAGCGGGAGCTGGCCGGCCGGGCCGCCGCGCTGGGACTGCGCTACCTGCCGCCCGAGCAGACCACCGACACCGACCTGTCCGTGATCGCGCCGGGGGAGACGGTCATCGCCCGCGGCATGGGACTGGCGTTCATCGACCTCATGGTGCTGCTGTTCGAGGGCCGCGGTGGCCGCTTCGTGCCCGATCCGTCGCCGGACGACCCCGACCGGCTGGCCTACCTGCCGTCGGGGGCCGAGCCGCGGCTGGTCGCGGGCTCCCCACGGGGCGCTCCCTACCACTCCAAGACGCACTACGCGCTGCGCGCCGGCCGGCCGCCGCTGCCCCGCTTCTTCGGCCCGGACGTCGGCGACCGGTTGATCGCCGCGCCGGAGCCGGTGCGGCTGCGGGAGCAGGCGTGGCCGCTGATGGCCAAGGAGATCGCCTGGGGCTGGTACCACGAGCTGTTCGTCGGGCACCCGGACCGGGTGCGGGTGCCGTGGGAGGAGTTCGCGGCCCGCTACGCCGAACTGGACTGGGACTCGCCGGCAATGGTCGAGCTGATCGGGGCCGCGGTGCCGGATCCGGTGGACCGCATCGACTTCGCCGCCCTCGACCGCCCGCTGTCCGGCCTGCGGGCGGACAGCCTGCCGGCGCTGCAGCCGCTGGTGCGCGCCCGGATCGCCGAGGACCTGCGCCAGCACGTCGATCCGCGGCACACCGCGCACCTCGGGGCGTTCGTGGCCATGCTCTCGGTGTTCGGCGAGACCACCCGGCTGGCCGGCTCCGGCGCGCTCTCGGCCCGCTCGCGGGCGGTGGACCTGCCGTGGTGGCAGAGCTTCTTCAACGCGGTGGCCAGCGGGCCGCCCGGGTTCCGGGTGCGCGAGCTGCTCGCGCTGTCCCGGGCCGGCCACATCGATTTCCTGGGCGCCGGCATGTGGGTCGACGTCGCCGACGGCGGCTTCCGGGCCGGCAGCGCCACCCTGCACGGCGTCCCACCGGTGACCGCGACCGTGCTGGTCGACGCCCGGCTGCCCGACCCGAGCGTGTCGCGCAGCACCGATCCGCTGCTGGCCGACCTGCTGCGCGCGGGCGCGGTCAACGAGGAGGTGCTCGTCGACGCCGACGGCACCGTACTGCGCAACACCGGGCTGATCCGGGTTCGGCCCGCGGACGGCGCGGTGATCGACGCCGGCGGTTCGGTGCACCCGCGCCGGTTCGCGGTCGGTCCGCACACCGCGGTCAAGGTGGCCGGCGCGTTCACCCGGCCCGGGATGAACGCGCAGAGCCTGCGCTACAACGACGCCGTGGCCCGCGCGGTGCTGCGCAGCCTCCCGGTGGCCGCGGTTGCGGCCGCGTAGCGGTCGACCCGGGGCTCAGCCGCCGAACAGCTTGCTCAGCTGGTCCCCGAACGTCAGCACCGACAGCGTGCCGAACAGGGCAACCGACCAGAACAGCCCGGCCAGCCGCCACCCGCGCACCCGGATCGGCTCCGGCAGGATCTTGCGGTTGATCAGGACGAGCAGCCCGGAGTAGATGAACATCATCACGCCACCGACCACGGCGGAGATCACCAGCAGCACGATCGGCTGGCTGAACCCGACGAGCAACACCACGATCCCGATCGCGACCAGGCCCCACACCAGGCCCGCGTACATCTTGCTCTCGTTGGCGTCGCGGCGGTACGAGGTCTTGATGACGTCGGCGGCCAGCCGGCTGGTGTAGTCGACGATGCCGAGCGCGGCGGCGAACAGTGAGAAGGCGCCGATGAACCAGAACAGGTACTGGAACCACGATCCGACCCGCTGCCCCAGCACCTC
>Ga0190265_10003542_pt1 | contig 10660 bp, 6 predicted proteins | sample Popmic124T_FD_133135 | JGI IMG/M metagenome (GOLD analysis project Ga0190265, IMG submission 133135) | Populus adjacent soil microbial communities from riparian zone of Indian Creek, Utah, USA - 124 T | ecosystem: Environmental > Terrestrial > Soil > Riparian zone | place: USA: Utah | collected...
ATCGTGGGCGGGATATACGAGGTCGTTTATACCCGCATCGTGCGAGGCGACATCCGGCAGCTCCCGGAGCTGCTGCCCGACCTCACGTACTGCGCGCTCCTCCCCTATCTCGGGGCTGAGCCGGCGGGCGCCGAGCGGCGCCTGATCGGCTCGCAGTAGCCCGCGGCCGCCCTGCCGTACGCTCATCGCCGTACGGCGATGCTCTCATGGTGTTTGAAGACGACGGTGTTTAGGGTATTCGTCTCCAAGGGTTAACCTACTCAAAGGGGGGCGATCGACCGTGAGTTCGATCCCAGGGAAGGTGCGCATCGCGATACTCGGTGCGCTTGTAGTCGGAGGCCTGCTCGTGCCGGCAGGTGCCGCGCCGGCGCAGACGATGAACGGGATTTGGGGGCCGTTCAACCGCTGCCCGGTGGACAACTCGGCCATGCTGGCCACGGACGGCGTGAGCTCGGATCCCGCGTGCATCGCGAACAGCTCCCCGAACGGATCGATCAAGCTCGGCAACAGCACGCAGACGACCGGGGCTACGAACCTTCAGCTCGGTGCGACCATTGACGACGCGACGGGCGCGTTCTCGCTGGTCACGCCACCCGGCGGAGCGATGGAGGCCGAGCCGGTCAACGTCCAGGGCGGTCTTCTGGGCCTGATGTGCCCGAGCGACATCCCGCTTGTCTCGGCCATCTGCGATGGGCTCGTGGGCAGTCCGCTGAACGCCGTGACGGCCGTCGTGGAGTCCGCCGGTGAGCCGTCCAACTTCGACCGGGCGGCGGCCCTCAGCCAGGGGCGGCCGATCATCACACTGCCGGTGAAGGTCCACCTGGTGAATCCGATCCTGGGGCCGAACTGCTACATCGGCTCCGACGCCGACCCGATCGTGCTGCGTCCGCAGAACACCACGAGGCCCGCCTTGTCCTCGGCGATCGGTGACCTCGACGGCACCCCCAATCCCACGGGCGCGCTTGCAAGGCTCACCGGGACGTCGACCCAAGGCGACAGCACGTTCGCAGTGCCGGGGGCGACCGGATGCGGCCTCTTGGGCGTGCTGAACACCGCAGTCAACCAGCAGCAGGGCCTGCCGTCACCGTCGGGCAACAACAACCTGGTGCTGAACAACGCCGCCTCGGGAGTGATCAGCGAGGGCGCGCAGGGACCGATCACCGGTCAGCAATTCTCCGACGGCTGGCACTCGGCGGTGCTGCCGTAGGTACCTGAGCCCAAAGGGAGGCTCCTCACATGAGAGGGGGCCGCCATCTGGCGGCCCCCTCTTGCTTCCGGCATTGGTCGGTCCTCACTTACGGGACGATGGCGAGTTCGCTCGGGGACATCAGGTAGTCGTCTGCGAATACCGCGGTCCCGCTGGCCGGGCCGCAGAGACTGCTGCCGCTTCGGGTCGCAGCCGCGTTAGCAACGTCGATCGTCAGCACATCGGTGGCCTCGTCGAGCACGAAGACGCCGACGTCGGACTGGGGGCCGGCAACGCTGATGGTGCAGACGCCCGTGACCGTGACAATGCAGGAGTAGCCGGGCTTGAGGTCGACGGTGCCCGTGTTGTCGACCGGGTCAAGCGCGACTAGGCGCAAGGCATCGGCCTCGGCACAGTCGACCGTCGCGTCGAGCCCGCCGGCGGCGCAGTTGCCGAAGAACTGCTGCTCGAGGTCGAGGTTTGGGGAGCTCACCCCCGTCGCGCCGGACAAGGTGCTGCTGTCGCAACTGACCGTGGTGCCTTCGTATGCCAGCACGGGGTCCCCCGAGTTGCCGAACACCCAGGTGTTGTCTGGACTCCAAACGGCCTGAGCTTGTGCGCCGGCAGCAATCGCGGCGGAGGCCATCAGCGCGACCGCCAGCAGAACGCCACACCTGAGCATGGTTCCCTTCACTGGTCCATCTCCTTCTCGATCTGACTCAGCCGTCGAGTCGGACTACGGGTCGAACCTGAAGGACGGGTCCGCTTGATAGAAGCCGGCCCACGTCGAGACGCCGGTCATGGGCCCGCACAGCGGGCTGCCGGTTCGGGTCACGAGCATGTCCACCTGCACATCGAGGTCCGCGTTCGAGCCTCCCTCATCGAGGAGGTCAGCGGCGTTGACGCCCCCCGAGATGGGTAGCTCCTGCTCCGCGACGCTGAGCGTGCAGATGCCAGGAACCGCCACGAAGCACAAGAAGTCCTCGTTGAAGCGATCGACCTCGCCGTTGTTGGTAGTCGCGACCAGTGCACGTAGCCGCGCGGTCCCGAACTCGTTCTCGGGGCCACTCGCATGCGAGCATTCGAGCGTCACGCCCATGCCGCCGAAACTGCAGCCGGAGAATTCCAACTCGAGGTTGAGGTAATCCTCGTCGATGCCCGTTCTGCCCTCCAACGTGCCGGTTTCGCACGTGACCCCGCCGAACGTTGGATCCTGCGCAACGAACAGCACATCGCTGTCGTCCGGACTGATGGTCTGAGCCTGAGCACTCGCCACTACCCCGGCAGCGCCCAGGACCGTTACGAGGAGCAGCAAGCTACACCGAGAACGCGCCTTCACCGACCTACCTCCCGCCTGGCCGTGCCCTCCAAGGTCTGCACAGCACGGTACTCGCGGTACGCCCCTTCGCAACCGGCATTACCCGAAAATTCGGGGGTAATGTGCCGTACGATTTCGGCCGTAGACGCTCGCCTCAGCCGCGCTTGCGCAAGCGCTGGGCGTTCTGGCGGCCGCGCGATCCGTTCGCGCCGTTGTCCTTCTCCCCCGCGCCCTTCCGCTTCTTGCCGCACGGCATCCTGATCTTCACTCCGCGGTCGGCGCGCTTGCCGTTCTGGCCGTCCATCTGGACGTCCGCGGTTCGGTTCCGCCGGCAGGGGTTGCCGTTCACAATCAGGATCCCGCGGCGGCCGCCGCGCAGCACGAGCTCGAACCTAGACACCGGCGCGTCGGGCACCGCCGAGAACGTGTTGACCAGCTTGCCGCGCTGGGTGTCGCTCTGGGCGCGCAGGTGGATGTCCACCTCGCCCTTCAACGGAATCAGCAGTGTCGGCAGCGTCCGGATCAGATTCCCCGTCCGGGGATGGACCCGCACGTTCTTGACGAAGTACACCGGCCCCGTCAGCGGCCGGTTCAGCACCGGCGTGAAGGCCCTGGCCCGCCCGATGATCGAGCGCGCCGGGCAGTCGACCCGCTGACCCGCCTCGAACTCGCACAGGTCGTCCCCCTGCGCGCGATTCGGGTCGAGCGCCAGCGACAGCGGCAGCTTGACCTGGACCTTCTTGAGGTTGGCCTGGCCCGGCCCCTGGGTCAGCACGGCCCGCACGCCGGGGTGCCCCTTGTCGCGCAGTTGCTTGCGCCCGGTCAGCCGCATCCTGAGCCGCGGCCGCAGCCGCAACGCCTGGCAGTCGCCGACCTGGAAGTGCTGCGTCGCCTGATGGATCGCGCCCGAGGTCGAAACCATCGTCGCCTTGATCTGCTTCGGCCCGCACGACGTCGGATTGATCGTGAAGCCGGGACGGTTGACGTCAACGTTGATCGAGCGCAACCTGACCGGGACGCCCTTGACGATCACCGGCAGCGGATCGGACACGACGGTGATGTGGGCGTCCACCGGATCGACGTGGATCGCCTGTCGCACGACCACCATGCCGAGGTCGAACGGCCCGGCGATGACCCGCACCGCAGTCGACAGCCCGAACGGCCCTCCCTTGTACGGCCCGGTCAGCGACACCGAGCCGTCGATGAAGAAGGGATTCGACCCCGGCCCGGCCCCCACCGTCGCCGTGCCGATCCTGGACTCGATCCCACACGTGCCGGCGTTCGCCTGCTCGTCCGGGCAGAGCGGGATGTCCTTCAGCTTCCCGATCAGGCCGGGCGGCATCTCGATCGTGAGACCGCTCATGTACTGCTGGCGGTCGGGACGGTTGATGCGCACCGCGAACGGCGAGAACGCCCCGCCGATGGGGTGCATCGTGCCGGCCTGGAAGGACGGAGCGAACAGCCCCATGTCCGGCGTGCACTCGACGTTGAACGAGTCCGTGCGCTGAACGACGTGCCCCGCCCAGGACGAGAACGAGGCGTCGATGGTCTTCGTGCCGCAGTCCGGCGGCATGGCAAGCGGCGCCCTCGGTCCGTCCTTGAAGCTGAGCGACAGCGTCGACACCGGCAGCTGCGGGTTCCCCGCGAACGTCGTCTCGAGCCGGCCCGTCTGGGCGTTTGCGCGAACGTTGCCCAGCAGCTTGACGAACACCCCCCGGTCCGCGTTTTCGAGCGCGAGGATGATCCGGAACATGTCGCCGGACTCCGGGTTGTCGGAGAGCTGAGACCCGACGTAGACGGCACCGCTCAGCGTCTCCTCGAGCACCGGCGTCGTGGCCGTTACGGTCGCGATCTTCGATGCCTCGGGGCATTGGACCGGCGTAATGGAGTCGAAGCCCACCTGTTCGTCGGTGCAGGCGTCCAGCCCGTTGGCACCCGAGGGGTTGATCGTCATTCCCTCGGGCAGGGTCACCCGCGCGGTGCGCAGGTGTGCCGTCGCCAGGCCGTCTGGGTCTTCGAGCCCGTCCTGATGAAAACCGAGGTTCACGCGAAGCCCGCTTGGGGAGTCCGGAATCGATGAATCGGGCTGCGCGCTGAACAATGGGTCGAACGGGAGGCTTCCGCAGTTGGTCGGACCTTGCGGCGGACCCCATGTCGAGGGGTCGTCCGGGTAGCCCGGCGGCAGGTGGCTGATGAAGCCCGCATCCGCCGGCTGGGCCGCGGTGTTCCATGACTCCACGTGCATGCGCGTCTCCAGGCCGACTCCCGATGGCGTGCACGCTGTCGGCAGCGTCAGGAATGCCTTCTTCGCGAGCGTGTCGGGGAAGGGGTTCGGCCCGAGAGGGGTGCCGGGCGCGCCACCGAGAGGCCCGTCGCAGCGCGGAGGGGAGAACTCGATGGCAAGCGGCGCCATGAAGATGCACCGCTGCACGTCATGGCTCGAATCGGACGGCACGCCCCACAGTGCCACCCTGGCCCCGAGTGCCTGGGCTGCGTTGACCGCGTTACGGGTCCGGACGCTGATCGCGTACTCGCCGTCGGCGCGCAATGTTGCGTCGAGATAGGCCGGCGCGCTCACGAAGCTGAAGCCGAACGAGGCGGCCACGCCGGGCGGCGGCTCGACGTTGAAGATGACGGACGGCCGCGTTTCGACGGTCGGGGGAGTCGTTTCCGTACCGGGATCCTGCGCAAAGGTCAGGAGCGCGACGCCGACAACAGACTCCGGCGGGCAGAACTCCCGCGGGTCCGTTCCCCCCACATCGGCCGAGTCGATCGGGATCCTGCGCGTCTTGGGACACGCCGGCACGGCGGTCGGATTTCCGACCAGGCCGGGCGGCAGATCAACCCGCACGTTCCGGAAGCTGCCGCCGTCAGGCCGGAAGAAGTTCTCGGAGTCGATCACGCGGTTCATCTGGAAGGCGGTCCACGCCTCGTACGGGTGGCCCCCCGCCTGGGTGTAGGCGGGACCCGACACAAGCGGGTCGGTGGTGCCGGGCGGCGGGGGTCCGAATGTGCCGCCGTCGAAAACCGACACGCCGAACTCGGCCCTTGCGGGGGCCGCGAAGAGCGCCAGTGTCCCGATCGCAGCGCAGGCCGCCAGGAACAGCCCGAGCGGCCGGTTGATCGAACCGGACGAGATCTTCGCCTCTACGTCCTGCCAGGTCACGCTTGCCACTGCCCGTCTCACGGCGCGCTCCTCTCCTCGGAGGCCTCTGCTCGGCGTAGGCGCAGCGTCGACGCCCTGGCCTCCCGCACGCCCGCGAACCTCACCGCCAGTCGCACGACCAGCCGTCCGTCGCTCGCCAGTTCGCGACGGGCGGAGCGCGACAGCTTCAGTCCGAGCCTGACGGTGCCGGCCCTACGGGCAGCTTCCGAGGCCCTGTCCACCACGCGCACCCGCCTGCCGAGCTTGGCGCGAGCGGTAAGCGCCACCCGGCCGGAGCGGTTCACCCGCACCCGCACCGGGACGCGGCCGCCGCGCGCGAGTTTGGCGAGCTGGGCGCGCGAGAGCCTGGCAACCGAGAACGCCCGGCGCGGACCGGGACGCAGATCGCCGTGGCTGACGCCGCCGCTCCCCACGCCCGCCAGGAACGGCGCCCCCGACGGCGTTCCCTGACACTCCTCGCCTTGGCACGGGAAGGCGGGCGGAGGGTTCTGGGCCGGGATCCCGCCCCCGATGCGGGCGTCGTAGAGGTCAACCTGGTTGTCGGTGTCGATCCCGACCAGCTGCTCGCGCGTGGTGAAGAACACGTCGTCGCCCGTAACGCTCGCGTCGACGAACTTGGAGTCCGTCGCGCCCCGACCGGGAGACATCAGGCGCAGCTCGCCCCGGCCGTCCAGGTCGGCATCGTGCCACTCATAGACGTCCAGCCGGCTGTTCTGATCCGCCGACACCAGTGGCCTGGCAGTCTCGAAGAAGGCCCGGGTGCCGTCAGCCGAGAGGTTGCGAGGCTGCCGAACGGGAGCGTCGATGAGTCGGCCGCCGGTCTGGTCCGGACGGCGAAAGTCGCCATTGCCGAACAGGTTGGCGTCGGCCGACACCGGCACCCCCGCGACACACGTCAGGCAGCTGGTCTCGCCACTCCGGGCGTCGTAGAGGTAGATCTGGCGGCAGCGATCACCACTTTCCTCAGCGTCGCCGCACGCCTCCGGCGTCGCTTCAGTGGTGTCGTAGGCGGGATCGAGGTCTGCATAGCTCGCGAACAGGAGCCGCTCGCCATCGGCGCTGACCCGCGCGCCGCGGCCGCCCCCGGCCCAGTCTGGCACCCACATCGGGCCGTCGAGGACGCTAGTGCTCTGTTCGAGGGTGTCGTCAAGGGTGGCGATGTACCGCACCGGCTCGCCTTGCCTCCACAGGTAGAGATTCGGCTCTCCGGGCGTGGGCACCCGGGGTGGGTCGGCGGCCGGATCGCCCGGCGCGAGCACGCCCGAGGCGACCAAGTAAACGCTCGTGGCGTCGTCCGTTACCGCCGCCGGCCCCATGACCCCCGCGGACTGGCCCGCTCGCAGATCTCGCGAGAGCTCCGTGAGCGGCTGGCCGTCCGTGTCGTTCGCATCCCAGCTGTAGAGCGAGTTCGTCCCTGCGCCGCTCGTAAGGGGGGCGACGGCACGGAAGAACGCCACCGATCCGTCCGTGCTCTTCGCCGCCCAGAATTGTGCACCGCCGGCGGCGATGAGAGTGGTGGTCGCCCCATCCTCGCGCACGAGGAGCCCCCCGCCAGGTCCGTCCGCCGTGAAGAACACGCGCCGGCCGTCGTCGGAGATCAGATTGTCGCCAGGTAGGCCATCACGGAGAGCTCGGGCACCTCCCACCACCTGGGTGCCGAAGGACGACACGCCAGGCGGAACGCTGACGAGCCGCACCTCCCCGTCCGCCCACTCGTACACCGCGTTGGACCCCTGGGTGCCAGGGCCATCGGAGGGGGCGTCCTCCAGGAGCTGACGATTGGAGTTGAAGACGGCGTGGCGCGAGTCCGCAGTGTCGGTCACGAATTCGAACGAATTGGCGGCGGCCGTTGGCCCTGACACCTCGCCGAGAGGCTCCCACGGGGAGCTCAACAGCCGGTAGCGCTCTGCCTGGCCGCTGGTTCGTGCATAAAGACCCCAGCTGCCTCCTAGGTCCTCGGCGTCGGGTGTCAGCAGCGCGGGTGTCTTGACATACGCCTTCGACAAGTCGCGCGACAGGCCACTGAGCCTTGGGAACGTGGCGCTGACTAGGGGGTTGCCCATTGGTGGTGAGACGCCTTCCGTGGTCCAGCCGCCCGGCCCGCGGCGGGCAACATAGTTCGGGTGCAAGGTGCCGCTTTCGATGTCCGCGAACGGAACACGGGACAGGTAGGCCACGGCCTCGCCTGACGGAGCCGCCCCGGACTGGGCGCTCAGCACCTCGAGGCGGTCCCGTTCGACCTCCCCGCCGTTCTTGTCGAGCGGCGAGACCATCTCATAGGCGCGCCCGCTCGGCGGGACCGCCCCCGCAGCGGTGGTGAAGGTCTGGTCCGCCCCCTCGCTCTCGCCGGCCGCGTTCGTCGCAAGCAGGCGGAAGTGGTAGGTGGTGTTCGGCTGGAGACCCGGGACGGTCTTCGATACGGACACGTTTGTCGAGCCCGAGCCGGCGTCCTCCACGGCGGTCGCGGTGCCGTAGCCGGTGTCCGTGCCGTACTCGAAGCGGTAGGTCGTGGGCGACGCGTTCGGGTCGATGTGGCCGCCCAGGACAGCTTGCGTCGCGGCGATCTCGCGGGCCCCGACGCCCGATATCGAGGGCGGGATGGCGACCGTGGTGAATGGCTCCACGGCCGAGGTGGCGCTGCCGCCCGCGAATTGCCGGCTCGCGACCAGCCGGACCTGGTACTCCGTGTTCGGCTCCAGGCCGGTGACGGGCTGACTCACGTTCTGATCGCCCGGGGTGCTGCCGATGTTGACGTCGGTCGCGGGCACGCGACTCCACGTCGTTCCCCCGTCATCGCTGAACTCGAAGCGATAGAACGTGGGCAGCTCGCCCCCGTTGGGGTTGACGGTACCGTTGAACGTCGCGCTCCTGGGCATGACGCTGCTGACCGCCCCAATGGTCACCGAGGGTGGCGTGATGGGACCGAGAACGGCGAGGCGATGAGTCGCCGTATTCGCGCTGGTGGCGACATAGATGCGGCCACTCGAGCGGTGCAGGGCCATCCCGTTGGCGGCGGGCAGGCCTGCGCCGGCGCCATGGGTGTCGACCAGGCTGCCTCCGAAGTTGAACTCGAGCACCCGCCGCTCCGTGGCGCCGCTCGAAGTGTCGCCCTTGGCGACCAGGACGTTGTCGTTTGCGAGATCGACCGCCACATCGGACGGGGTCGTATCCGAATTCGTCCCTGAGGCTTGGGCCGCGGCGAAGACGCCGCCGATCGTGCCCGAAGGGTTGAACTTCTGCACCCGGAAGTTCCCGCTGGACTCGACCGTGTAGACGTTGCCGGTCGAGTCAACCGCGACGCGAGTGGGCTGGCTGGTGGCGAACTGTCCAGGTCCGGACCCTGGCGCCCCGAAGGCGTCCACGAAGCCGCCCAAGAAGTCGAACCTCTGTACACGCCGGTTGCTCGGGTCCGCGACGACCACGTTGCGGTTGCGAGGATCGAGGGTCAGTTGGCCGATCGCGGCGCCGAACTGCCCCGCGCCAGCACCGGCATCGCCCTGCTGGCAGTCGGTGGTGCAGGTCTCGAGTCCGCTTCCGCCGGCAGCCGAGACGTCCCATCCGAACGCGAACACGAAGTTGCCGGCCGCGTCGAACTTGTCAACCCGGCGGTTGCCCTGGTTGGTCACGTACACCGACCCGTCGAACTCATCGACCACGGCGCCCTGCGGGCTGCTGAGCTCGCCCCCGGGCCCATCGAGGGGAAGACTGGCCGAGCCCTGCTTGCAGCTCATGGCCATCGTGCAGATCTCGAACGCGCTCGCGCCGTTGATCCTCGTAGCGACGGTGACGGACTTCGGGGTCCCCGTGAGGTTGGTGGCGTTGCCCGTCATCTGTGCGACGTCGGTGTCGGCACGCGTCCCGGCAAAGTCGACGGTCCAGGGCCCGCCGGCATCCCCGCTGACGACGACGTCGCCGGGCTCCAGGTTCGACAGGCTCTCGAGCGCGGCCTGGACTGACGCGGCGGTCGCGTCGAACGCGATGGCGGCGGTCGTCTGACCCGTGAACGTCAGCGTGAACGTCCCACCCGTCGCGACGACCGTTACGGTCTGCTGCTCGTTCACGGGCACGTTCCCGGGCCCGCCGGGCCTGACGACGTCAACCCCCCACGCGCTGACGAATCCCGCCGCGCCGAAGCGCTGAATCCGGTGGTTGCTTGAATCGACCACGTAGAGTTCGCCGTTCGTCTGGTTGACGGCAACCCCCCGCGGCGTGTTGAACTGTCCAGCTCCGGTGCCGGACGGCCCGCCGACGAAGCCCAGCACACCCTTGGGAGCCGCCTGTGCCTGGGCCGCCCCGAGGGCGAGCACCAGCATCCACGCCAGGAGCAGTGCAATACCACGCGCCGAGCGGGACCTACAGGACGCCTTCGCAAGGGGCCTTCGCATCTCTCTCCTCCTCAGCAACCGGCCGAGGACCCGCCTTCAGCGCAAGCTGGGACGGCGCCTCGCCTCTCGCAACGGCACCTTATGAGCAGACCGCGCGATTGTCAAACACGTCTGTTCCTTGATGGCGCGGAGCCACACAAAGGTCGCGTTCGCGAGTCGCTCATAGAGCGTCCCCGTAGGCCAGCCATTCGCCGACGTTACCGGCGCCGTCACAACACTCACCAATATGGCGTGGGCCAAAACGTAAGCGTTCCTGGCTCAAGGAGAGTCGACTGCGGGACCCGAATCGAATCCAGACGCTCTGTGATGGTGTGAAGGTCAAGTTGAGGTTGAGATTGGTCCGTTCGGGACTAGTCGATGGTGACGCCGTTGGTGCGTCCGGGTCCAGGTCAGAGAGCGCAGTGAGCCCCATGACCCGGTTCGTGGGCCCGCAGAGCGAGCTACCCACACGGGTGGCGCGCGCGTCAAGGTCCACGTCGATCTGGCCGCTGGGATCCGTGGTCGGATCGGCGGGCTCGTTCACGTAGTCCGCCTGGTTGATGCCACCGCTAATGGGCAGGTCCTGCGCCCCGACGGTGATGACGCAGACACCGGTGACGACGATG
>Ga0190265_10003543_pt1 | contig 10660 bp, 11 predicted proteins | sample Popmic124T_FD_133135 | JGI IMG/M metagenome (GOLD analysis project Ga0190265, IMG submission 133135) | Populus adjacent soil microbial communities from riparian zone of Indian Creek, Utah, USA - 124 T | ecosystem: Environmental > Terrestrial > Soil > Riparian zone | place: USA: Utah | collected...
CACTCTTTCTTCCCCTCCTGCAACGGTTTTGTTGCCAATTCCAAAGTGTTAGCGCGGGCGACGTACTGTCGTTGGATCAGTTGCCCCTAAGCCGACATGGATCAGTACTCATCGCACACCGTAAAGGAATTTCCGTCACCGTCGATCGCGCCGCCAACGGCGAAGCCGTGACTCAACAAGCCCCGCGAGGCCGGCGGGGTAGGATCTCATCACTATAATGACCGCTATTGCAAAGAACACGAGGCTCCACTCACCGAAAGCCTGCAGATAAGTCGACAGAAAGTTGATCGGCGGCGCGGCGAGCACCGGCCCGATGAAATGTCCAAGCCCGCCGATCACCACAATAATGATGATCTTCGCCATCTCGCTGAAGTCCACGATCGACGGCGTCAGTGTGAGCACGTAATGCGCATAGAGCACGCCGGCGAGACCGGCCATCCCGCTTGACACCGTAAATGCGAACAGCTTGACCGCAGTGGTATCGACACCGAGTGACTGCGCGCGCAGCTGATCGTCTTTCACGGCGCGCATGAAATAACCGACTGGCGAGCGCAAGATAACGTGCGTGATGAGCACGCAAGCGGCCGCCAGGACGACGAATGTATAATAATAATAGATCGGGCGCACATGACCGTAGAGTGATGGCACGCTTAGGCCGAGGTCACCGCGAGTGAAGTCGTAGGCCGCTGTCAACACGATCCGATATGTCTCCGCAAAAGCCCAAGTGGCTATTGAGAGATAGATTGTGCGCATACGCAGCACGAGACGACCAAGCAAGTAACCAGCAAGCGCCGCCGCCAAGACACCGGCTGGCATGCTGATCATCAGCGGCGCCTTCAAATGATAAATCAGGAGGCCCGAGACGTAGGCGCCGACGGCCGCGAAAGCGTGTTGTGCAAGCGAAAATTGGCCGGTGAAGCCGGCAAGCAAATTCCAGCTCACCGCCAATATAACGTAATAAGCTCCGATCGTGAGGACGTGCACCACAAATTCATCGGTCACCAGCGGTATTGCGGCGAGCGGCAAGCCGACCGCGATCGCGGCGATCGCGACACGCCGCCAGTCGACAAAAGCGCCCCACTCTTTGGTTAACCCAGCAGACATTCCTGAATCAGCGTCCGCACGCGTATGTTGTCGAAGTCTTGTCCCGGTCCCTCCGCTTTCACGCGGCCGAGGTTGAGAAGATAGAGATAGTCGGCGAGCGGCAGCGCCTGATCGACATTTTGTTCAACCAGCAGGATGGCGATGTTGCTCACATTCTTGGTGGTGATGAGCGTTTCGTAGACCTGCTCAACCAGATTGGGCGCAAGACCGGCCGTCGGCTCGTCCACAAGAAGAAGATGTGGCTCCGTCATCATCTCGCGCGCAACGGAGAGCATCCTCCCCTGGCCACCCGACAATTCTCCGGCGCGCGCGCGCCTCTTCTCGGCGAGCGCCGGAAATGTCGCATAGGCACGCTCGAGTTGCTTGCGCAAGCGGCCCGCGTCGCGGCGAAAGACCCACGCACCCATGCGCAAGTTCTCTTCCACGGTCAAATTCGGGAAGCTGTTGATGTCTTGCGTGACGTAGCTGATGCCGGCCGCCTTGAGGTCGCTTGGGGCCAAGCCACTCGTAGGCTTGCCTTGGAACCTGATGGTGCCTTGGTTCGGCATAAGAAATGCAAAGACGGTTCGCAGCAGGGTCGATTTGCCCGCACCGTTCGGCCCAATGACCAGGGTGATCTCATTGGCACGCGCGTTCAGGCTCAACCCGCGCAGGATATCGATCCCCGGCAGATACCCGGCATGCACGTCTTGAACGGCAAGGAGTGCGTCGTTCATTGCAACGAACGCCCGAGATACGCCGTCACAACATCTTCGCGGCGCGCGATCTCTTCCAGAGGGCCTTCAGCCGCGACCTTTCCTGCGATCATCACGGTCACACGGGGACAGATGCGGCGGATGACCGCCATTTCGTGGCTGACGATCAGAAACGTTGCGCCCGCGCGATTCTCCTTGAGGATCAGCTCGATTAACGTGTCCTTGACCACCGGATTGATGCCAGCGAACGGCTCATCGAGCACATGGACCTTCACACCCGGGATCATGAATCCAGCGCAGGCCTGCAGCAGCATGCGCTGTCCACCGGAGAGCGATTTGGCGAGATCATCGGCGAGTGGCTCCAGGGTGGAGAGGCGCAGCAACTCGCCGATGCGCGCGACTGCCTCCGCGGTGCCGCTTGTGCGCGCCGATGCGAAGTATGGTACCATCAGATTTTCGCGCACCGTGAGATTGCCAAACACGCGCGCGACCTGGAACGAGCGCACCAGCCCATGCGCGGCAATGCGATGCGGCCCGAGGCCGGTGATCGCCGAGCCATTCAGCAAGACCTGGCCCCCGTCGGGCCGCTCTATGCCCGTGACGAGATTGACGAAGGTCGTCTTGCCCGCGCCGTTCGGGCCAATGAGCCCTCGAATCTCGCCTGCCGTGAGCGCGATCGCGACGCCGTCATTGGCCATGAGGCCGCCGTAGCGCTTGGTCAACCCCGCGGTGGTGAGCACGTTGCTCACGCTTCGCGCCCACGTTCGCCGAACAGGCCATACGGGCGCACCAGCAATATCAGCAACACCAGCGCAAAACCGTACGCGTTCTGATAGGGCGACGAAATGAATGCCGCGCCAAGGCTTTCCACTACCCCGAGCAGCACGCCGCCGATCAGCGCGCCGGGAATCGACCCGAGCCCCCCGATGACGATGATCTCGAAACCCTTCACGGTCGTAACGGCGCCGTTGGTCGGGTAGACTAGGAACAGCGGCGCAAGCAGCGCGCCGGCAAGGCCCGCCAACGCAACCCCGATCGCGAAGGCGATCGCATCGAACCTGAACACGTCGACGCCGGACGTTTGCGCTGCCACCCGGTTCTGCGCCATCGCGCGCAAGGCAAGCCCGATCCAGGTCTTCGAAATGACAACATAGAAGAGCGCTAACGCAAAGAGCGCGAAGACCGACGCCATGACGCGCGCGCCTTCCATCGGCAGTGGCCCGACCCACATGATCGGGAGATTGGTTTCGGGGCGATATTGGTAAGGTCCGCCGATCGCCACTGCGAGACTGCGCAGCATCAGGAGCAGCGCGATCGTCACCACAGTCGCGTAATCGTCGCGCCGCTCCATTGGGCGCACATGCATCGGCTTGATCAGCAGCGGCTCAAGCAGGTAGCCGATCAGAAACGTGCCCGCCGTTGAAATGAGAATGGCGAGCCACCAGTAGTTCCGGCCCAGCACATAGGCGACCGCCACATACTGGATGTAGCTCCCCAGCATGTAGAACTCGCCCATCGCCCAGTTGATCATTCGGACGATGCTGTAGATGAAGGTGATGCCGAGCGCCATCAAGGCGTAAAGCACGCCGATCATCACGCCGGAGATGAGCGTCTGGATCAGGAGCTCGGTGCTATACATTCACGGCCCCGAGCTCTCGCCTCTTTGTGTGGTTGCCTTCTCGCGCTTGGGCGCTTGAGCAGCGACGCGTCGCTTAATTCTCTCCGAGCGTATGGGCGACCTCAGCCTCGGACTGCGTCTGTCCCTGCTTTGTGTATTTCAAGATCATCAGCGGCGGCGACCAGTTGTGCCACAGCGACCCTTCCGCCTGCGGGAAAGTGACGGGGACGGAAGACCAGCCTTTGAACGAACCTGTCTCGAGCGCTTTGATCATTGCCTTGGGCTCTGTCGTCTTCGCCATCTCGATTGCCTGCGCGAACACGAGCGCGTTCGCGAATGCGTTGAGCGCGGCGTAGACCGGCGGCTCGTTGAACTTCTCCTGGTACTTCTTGGCGAACCATTCACCCACGTCGCTGAGCTTCGCCTTGTTGGTGTAGAACGCGATGAAATGCACGCCGACGCCCTGCTCCTTGTGAAGCTGCCAGTGCTGCGGACGTGCCGGCGCATCATAGGAGGTAACCATCGGCACCTTGGGGAGCAGCCCGATTGTAGTCGCCTGCGTGATCATCAGATCGAGCGGCTGGCCGACCCCGACATTGATGATGCAGTCCGGATTGAATGCCTTCACCTGCAGGAGCTGCGGCAGCAGGTCGGTCGTGGTGCGGTCGAACATGATTGTCTGGATCTCCAGACCGATGTTCATGCTCTTGTTCTGCGCCTCGGTCGCCTTCGCGAGGCCGATGCCGTAGTCGGTGGTCTCGGCGATGATCGACATGCGTTTGAAGCCGTTCTTCTTCGCCCACCCTAGCCAGGTGGCGGCGCGCGGCGGATCGACTGCATGGGTGCGGAACGCGATGTCGTAACGCTTGGCCGTGACGTCGCCAGCGCCGGTCTGGGTACCCATGGTCGGGACGCCTATTTCCTTTGCCACCTCATTCACCGCAATGTTCGCGCCGCTGTGAATGAAGCCGAACACCGCGACGGCCTTCTCGTTGGTGACCAGCCGGCGATAGGCCGCAACGGCCTGCTCATTCTTGCCGGCGCTGTCCTGGATAGAGATGGCGACCTTCCGGCCCAGCACCCCGCCCTTCTCGTTGAGGTATTCGACGGCAATCTCGCTGCCGCGCTTGACGAGCTGCCCTAGCCCGGTCTCGCCGGGCGGCGAAAGCGGAGTGATGACACCAAAGACGATGGGTTCTTGGGCCAATGCCGATGAAGCCGTGAGCGTCGCAGCCGCGATCGCGACAAGCAGTCCTCGCCTGTTCATCCTTGCTCTCCCTCATACCTCGGCGCGCTTGAAAGGCCCGCACCGACCCTGTTGATGGCATCTTTGCGTGTCGAGGGACCGCTGTCGAGAGTGGGCGAGCAGGTGCCACGGGCTCACGGTCAGGACGAACGGGCCTCCAGGCGCGACCGCAGGTCGTTCATTGCGCTAGAGGCGCCGGCGAGGTCGCGAACGTGAAATCCGTCGGCTATCGTGGGGCTGAGCGCCGCGAGCCGCTCGTACAGGACGCCGGTATAGGCCGCGTGGCCGTCCGATCCGATAACAAGCCCGCTCTCCTCTTCATAACTCAGGTTCCAGGCTGTCGCTTCGTCAGGCGTGAGTTTTGACGGCAGATCGAGATCGAGCCGGCCAGCCGAAAGCCTGACTGGATAGCCGCCGGGCAGTCCATTCGGACCCGGCATGTGTCCGTTCCAGTCCAACCCTTTTGCCATTGCAACGACCATCGGCACGCCGCTCGGGCCGGAGATCTCAATCGCAGGCTCACGGGTGAGCTGCACGCTGGCAAAGCGCGCATAAACGTCCGCGACCTCCTCCCCGTCGATCCACGCACGGGCAGACCGCCCGCCGCGTGTTTCTGCTGGGCGCCGCCACGGCGCTAGATTTTGATAATGCGCGAGTACCTTGAGTTCTCCGGCGCCGGGGCCCAGCGCCCCGGCGAACGCATTCGACAGGATCGCGATGTTTCCGACGCCACACGCGATCGGCAGGTCCAGCGCCGCAATGATCGGGTTCACGACGTCGGGAAAGCAGCAATTGATGAAGAACGCCTGCCGCCGCACTGTTTTCACGGCGCGCGCGACCTCGATCGAGAGTGGCGCCTGCAGTACAGCGGTCGCGCTCAATCCGCCCTCGGCGACGAGCTTGGTCCAGGCATTGTCCTGACTGCTGATGACGTTGCCGGTCTGAAATGACGCAGCCTGCACCACGACCTCGGGCTCGGCGGCGGTGAGCGCCGCGACTGTGGCATCCGGGACCGACAGATCCACCTCACGCGAGATGAAGCGCACCGGGCGATTGAATAGCGCCGCGCGCGCATTACCGGCGGTGCGCAGCCAATCGAGGCGGTCGTGGTTGCGGCCCGCGATTGCGACCGTCACCGGCTCGGATGCGGTCGCCGCGAGATCGAGCGCGATACGCCCGGCAAAATTGCCGGTGCCGAAGATGAGGATGTCAGCGCGATGGTCGGTCATGGCATCAGATGTACGTTGCGCGAGCACGATGGTAGACAGCCCCATGCGCACGATCCACAGCGACGTTGCGATCATCGGCGGCGGGCTGGTCGGAACCTGGACCGCCTATTTCCTGCGCAAACGCGGGCACACCGTCTCGGTCATCGAGAAAGGCGCGATCGGCAGCCAGGCGAGCGGCGTCAATTTCGGCAATGTTCGGCTGGAAGGGCGTCACCCGACGGAGTTTCCGCTTGCGCTGCGCGCCATCGAGCAATGGGAGCATATCGAGGAGCTGATCGGCGAGCGTTGTGAGTTCACGCCGTGCGGTCATTCCTATTTCGCGCTCGACCCGACGGAACTGGCGCGGCTTGAACGCTACCAACGGGAGGGGACCGCGGGGGCGCTGGAGATCGACCTTCTGGGCGCGAACGAAGTGCGCCGCAGATTTCCGTATGTCGGGCCGGATGTTTGCGGCGCCACGTGGTCCAAGCGCGACGGCACGGCCAACCCCCGGCTCGCGACGCCCGCAGTTGCCCGTGCGGCGCGCGCGCTGGGAGCGGAGATTTGGCAAGGCACACGCGTCACGAGAGTCGAACCGGCTGGGGAAAGGCTTCGCGTCGTGACTGATCACGAGTTTGTTGTCGAGGCGCCATATGTCGTCAACGCGGCCGGCGCCTGGGGCAACGAGATCGCCGAGCAGTTTGGCGAAACCACGCCGATGTTCGAGGCGGCGCCGCCGAATTTCGTCACCGAGCCGCTGCCGTATTTCATCACCCCGGCGCTGCAAGACGCCGGCGGCTCGGTCATCATCCGACAGGTTGAGCGCGGCAACGTGATTGTCGGGTTTTACCCGCGCGGGCCGGCCGACCGGGTACGCAACCGCGCGCCCGTGGCGCCGGAAAAAACGCTGCAGAGCCTCGGGGATGCGATACGGGTCGTGCCTATGCTTCGCGGTGCCCAGGCGATCCGCGTGTGGTCAGGCATCGAGGGATATCTCCCCGATATGCTTCCCGTCATGGGTTGGAGCCATACAACGAAGAACCTGCTGCACGCATACGGCTTCTGCGGGCATGGATTCCAGCTCAGCCCTGGCGTCGGCTACACCCTCGCCGAGATGATCGATGAAGGGAACCCACGCATCCCAATCGATGCCTTCTCGATCAGACGCTTTGCCGGCGAGGTCCGGCCTGACGCCGAACGCCTGACCGGCGAGTTCGACGCGGCACTCGCTTCTGCTGCGATGCGCCCGCGCACGGAGGCGCTGCAACGATGAAAGCCAGAGAACACAAGCGTACCTACTATGGCGTGCCGATCGGCATTCTAATGCTCGACAGCAAGTTCGAGCGCTTCAATGGCGACATCGGCAACGCGCAGACCTGGCCGTTTCCGGTGCAATACAAGATCGTGCGCGGCGCGGTGCCGAACAAGGTTGTCGATACGCTCAACAACCGCCACCTGTTTCAGCTTTTCGCTGACGCAGCCGACGAACTGATCCGCGACGGCGTCGACGGCATTACGACCACATGCGGCTTCCTTGCGTTGTACCAGCAGGAACTTGCGGCGCATTGCAACGTGCCGGTCGCAACCAGTGCGCTCTTGCAGGTGCCGATGGTCGCGCGCGTGCTGCCAAAAGGAAAACGCCCCGGCATCCTCACCTTCTCGGCCGAGTCGTTGACGATGCATCACCTCGCCGCGGTCGGCATCGATCCGGATACGCCAGTCGTCGGGCTGCCCACAACGTCGGCGTTTCAGCGCTCGATCCGCGAAGGCGACGATACCGTTCCGTTCGAGGTGCTCAAAAACGAAGTGCTTGATACTGCCGAGCGTATGGTCAAGGACGATCCGTCAATCGGTGCGATTGTGTGCGAGTGCACCAACATCACGCCCTACTCATACGAGATCAACCGCCGCCTCGGCGTGCCGGTGTTTGACATGGTCACGCTGGTGCACTGGTTTCATCGCGCGCTGCGACCACAGCATTTCCCGCAGGACCGATTGAGAGCGGAATAGGCTTGACCGGCGCCTGCCCGCGCAGGCGGCCGACGGCTTCGAGAGGCACGTTTAGCGCGTACGCGATCAACTCGGCGCCGGGCAGCCCGCAGAAGCGGCCCTGACAGCGCCCCATTCCGCAACGCGTAATCGCCTTCAGGCGGTTGACCTCGGTCGGGCCGAACTCGGCGCGGATGGAGGCACGCAACTCGCCGGCGGTGATGCCCTCACAGCGGCACACCAGGACGAGATCGTCGAGATCGTGGATAGCTCTCGCCGGCCACGCGAAAGCACGTGCGAGGCCGCGCTGAAAGCGGCGCAGCCGCGCGACTTCGCGCCGCATGGCGGCACGCGGGACACCACTCACCGCAATCTTGAAATCGTCGAGCACAGCGCACGCCGCGAGCTTGCCGGTCAGCGCAGCGATCCGCGCCCCGCCGATTGTCGCGCCATCGCCGGCGATATACACATCCGACCCGCAGCGTCCATCGCGATCCGCGTCCGGCAACCATTGACGGAATGTCGCGTCGTAGCGAAATTCGACACCCGCGAGATCGGCAAGTTGCGTCTCGGGCTTCAGCCCGAAGCCATACGCAATAGCATCACACGCAATGACGTGCTCGCCGCCGCGGCTTCGGAAACGGATGCGTTCGACGCCGTTTGCGCCCTCGAAGGCGGCGAGGCTCACTCCATGATGGATCGGCACGCCCGCACCCCGGAGTGCATTCATGTACCTGAGCCCACGCGCGAAAGTCTGCGGCGCGGCCAGCAGCTCTGGCGCGGCCCCAATCTTTGCCGTGAAGGACGTGGTGTCGAGCACCGCCACGACCTCGGCACCCATTGCGTGATATTGCTTGGCGGCGAGATAGAGCAGTGGCGAGCTGCCGCAGAACACGATACGGCGTCCGATCAGGCAGCCATGCTCCTTGAGCAGCACCTGCGCACCGCCGAGCGTGAACACGCCCGGCAAGGTCCAGCCGGGTATCGGCAGTGTGCGGTCCGTCGCTCCCGTCGCAAGGATGAGTGCGTCGAACATGACCGTATCGGCAACGCCTGCGCTAATCGTACGCAGGCGCTTCTCTTCGATGCCCCACGCGAGCGTCTGAGGCCGGTAGTCGATGCGACCCCGAAGACGCTCGAAGACCGCGTGAAAGCTGCGATAATTCGGGGCCTCCACGCCCCTCAGCGCATCCACATCGAGCTCCAGCCCGGCCCGTGCCCGCCGGTAAATCTGTCCACCTGCTTCGCCGCCCTCGTCGATCACGGTCACCGCGGCGCCATGCGCGGCAAGTACATCCGCAGCAGCCACTCCGGCCGGACCGGCTCCGACGATCGTAACTTTCATGACGTGGAAAATCCTGGCGGCGCGCTGGTCAGCACATGCATTCCGTCCACGACGGCCGTCGTGCATGCGCGCACACGTGAACGGTCCGCGAGCCACACCCAGCAGTCCTGGCACGCGCCCATCAGGCAGAAACCCGCGCGCATCTCGTCGCCGAACTCATGCCGGCGCAGCGCGTTGCGCGCGGTGAGCACCGCGACCAGCACGCTCTCGCCAGCGTGGGCCGTCACCCCTTCACCGTCGATCAGAATGCGCACTGTCGGAGTGTCCGGCGCAACCGCGCGCACCAGCCTGCCGGTCATGATTGTCTTCGCTGCATTCACGTATGCTTGCCGAACATGCGGCGCCGTTCAATGGCGCATTTGACAGTGCCGCACTGCGTCTTTCTATATGGCGGTTCAGCCAGGGAGCACCTCATGAGCAACGCGGTCATTCTGACCGACATCACAGGCGGCATCGGCACGATCACGCTCAACAAGCCGTGGAAGCTCAACGCCTGGGATACGCCCATGCGCGCCGAGATCACCGTGCTCCTCAAGAACTGGAATCGCGATCCCGCCGTGCGCGCCGTAATCATGACCGGCGCGGGCGAGCGCGCGTTCTGCGCGGGCCAGGACCTCGAAGAGACTGAGAAATTCCAGTCGGGGCACGAGGGGGCGAACTGGTTTCAGTCGTGGCAAGACTTTTACAATGCGATCCGCGGCCTCGATAAGCCGTGTCTGGCGGCGCTCAACGGCGTCGCGGCCGGCTCGGCGTTCCAGGCCGTGATGCTCACCGACGCGCGCATCGGCCATCCGGGCGTGCGCATGGGCCAGCCCGAGATCGATGCCGGTATTCCGAGCGTGACCGGGCCGATGCTGATGTTGCCGCGTATCGGACTGGCGCGCACGATGGAGCTCACCCTGACGGGCCGCATGATGGAGGCTGACGAGGCGCGCCTCATTGGCCTCATCAATTATCTGGTGCCACGTCCTGAGGACGTGATGCCGAAAGCGCGGGAAGTCGCCGAACTGATGGCATCGAAGCCGGTCATGGCGTTCCGGCTGAACAAGCAGCGCTTCCGCCAGGTGACGCAGGAGGCTTTCGACGAAGCCTTCCGCAATGGCGGGGCGATCCAGGCCGAGGCCTACGCGTCCGGCGAGCCGCAGGAGACGATGCGGCGCTTCTTCGCCGAGCGCGCGGCACGGCGAGCCGCGCGAGCCAAGGGTTGAGGCGCGCGTTCCCGGCATGATCGATACCGACGACGGATTCGTGGCCCTGCTCACGCGCCGTGTGCAAGCTAGCGCGGCCGGGCTTTTCGCACGCTACGAAGGCGCGCCGCTGACTTTCGGCGAGCTCGACCGCATGGCGACAACGCTTGCGGTCTGGATGCGCGGCACCGGGCTCAAACCCGGCGATGCCGTCGCGCTGATGATCCGCAACAGCCCGCTCGCGCTGGCGCTATTGTTCGCGATCGCC
>Ga0190265_10003544_pt1 | contig 10658 bp, 9 predicted proteins | sample Popmic124T_FD_133135 | JGI IMG/M metagenome (GOLD analysis project Ga0190265, IMG submission 133135) | Populus adjacent soil microbial communities from riparian zone of Indian Creek, Utah, USA - 124 T | ecosystem: Environmental > Terrestrial > Soil > Riparian zone | place: USA: Utah | collected...
CGACGTAAGGTGGTTGCGCGGGCTGGTGTCGGTGAGTTGCAGCTGCACCAGCCGCTCGGGCTCGTGAATGGGCAGCGCCTTCAGGATCAAGGCGTTGACGAGGGAGAAGATGGCGACGTTGGCGCCGATGCCGAGCGCCAGAGACAGCAGTGCTACGCCGCTGACGATGGGCGTCTGCCGCATCTGGCGAAGAGCAAATCGGAGATCCCGGCCCACCGTCGCAAACATGATCCTCACTCCTCCCTCAGCGCCGCCATCGGGTCGATGCGGGCGGCGCGGCGCGCCGGCAAGTAGCCGGCAATCGCGGCGGCGGCCGCGAGCGTCACCGCCGTGACCCCAATCATCGTCCGATCGCTGGCAGCCAGATTGTAGAGCAGTGCGTCAACGAAACGGCCCGTGCCGAACGCGGCGGCCGCGCCGGCGACGAGGCCCACGCCGGTGATCAGCGCGACGTGCCTGAGGACCAGCCGGACAACCGCCTTTGGTTCGGCGCCGAGCGCCATGCGGATGCCGATCTCGTTCCGCCGCCTCGTCACGGCGTACGACATCACCCCGTACAGGCCCAGGGCGGCGAGCAGCAACGCGAGGACGCCGAAGAACCCCGAAAGGGTCGCGAGCAGCCGCTCCTGCAGCACGTTGGCGCCGAGGTCCTCGTCGAGGTGCTTGAGATCCAGGGCGATGTCCTTGTGCACACCGGCCAGCGCCTGCACGATGGCGCGACGGGATTCCATTGGTGCACCGGTCGTGCGGATCGTCATCCGCGTGCTGGAGAAGCGCTGCGGTTGCTGGCTGAACGCGGCATACATGATTGGCCGCGGCATTTCGCGCAGGCGTTGATACTTCGTGTTGGCGACCATCCCGACCACCTCGACGACGCGATTGGTGCCGGCCGCGCCTGAACCGACGATGGTGAACGTCTTACCGACCGGATTTTCGCCGCGGAAGTAAGTTGCGGTGAAGGCTTCGTTGACTACGACGACGTCCGGCGAGCCGGGCCGATCGCGATCATCGATGTCACGGCCGGCGAGTAATGGTGTCCCCAGCGCCCGGAAGAAATCCGGAGAGACGCCGTTGAAGAGCACACGGCGCCGCTCTGCCAAGCCGGGCACCTCGATCTCGAAGTTCCACGTACTGCCGCTGACCGGCGTAACAAACGACATCGCCGCGGCTTCCACGCCGGGAATGGCATTGAGAGCTTCGCGCAGCTGCCGATGCAGCTGGACGCGACCCTCCGGACCAATGCCGGTGCCGCGCACATCCACGGTGCCCACCAGCACGCGCGACGATTCGAATCCCATCTCCTGGCCGGTCAGCGATACGAGCGTGCGCACGAAGAGCGTCGATGCGAACACAAGTACGAACGACAGGGCCACTTGCAGTGCCACGAGCGCATGACCAGCCTGCCAACGGCCGCCGCCGGCCACCACGCCGCGCGCATGGTCGCGCAGCGCGTCTGCCGGGTCGAGCGCCGTGCCGCGGAACGCGGGCGCGACACCGAAGAGCAGGCCCGTGACAACCCCCACGGCGGTGGTGAACGCGAACACCCGCCAATCCATCGACAGGTTCACGTCGACAACCTGGCTGCGCGTCGACAGGAGGCCGACGATGGCGCGGCTGCCCCAGCCGGCGAGTAGCAATCCGGCGCCGGCGCCGATCGTCGAGAGCATGAGACTCTCGACCAGGAGCTGCCGCACGAGCTGTCCGCGTCCCGCGCCGAGCGACAGCCGCACCGCGAGCTCGCGCCGGCGCGCCACCGATTGCGCGAGCAGCAGGTTGGCCATGTTGGCGCACGCGATGGTCAACACCAGCGCGACGATCCCGAGCAACACATACAGCGGCAGGGAATACCTTTCGCGAAGGTTCGAGATTCCCGTCGTCCCGGAGATCAGGACCATGGGTTCGGACATGTAGTCCGCGAGAATGTCGGGCCGGGCCCCCGTGGGCAGCGTGGCCTCTCGCATCTGCGGCTCGAGGGCCCGCAGTCGCGCCTCGGCCTGCGCCATGGTCTGGCCTGGCGCCAGCCGGCCCACCACCGTCAGCCACCAATTGCCGCGATGAGCGAGCGAGCTCTCGGCGCCGCGGACGATGGGTTCGGTGCCGAGCGGCGTTGCCACATCGAAGGCGCGGCCGATCTGCACGCCGCGGAAATCACGATCGGTGACGCCGATGATGGTGAATGCGTGGCCGTCGAGCGTGATGGGTTTGCCGACCGCGTCGGCGCGGCCGCCGAATTCGCGCTGCCAGAAGGCGTAGCTCAGTACCGCGACCGGTCCATCCGGTCCGCCGCCGCGCCGGTCATCGTGGCTGGTGAATGTCCGGCCGAGATGCGCGGCAACGCCGAGCGTGTCGAAGAACCGGCCGCTCACGAACAGCCCCTGCGCGGGTCGCGTGACACCACCGGAGCTCAGGTTGAAGCGGGGGGTGCCGTAGGCGCCGACGCCCACCAGGACGTTCTGGTGATCGCGGATGTACTCCCACTGCGGATTGGTCAGCGAGTTGTTGTGACGGCGCGGATCCGCGTCGCCGAAAATGACCAGCCGATCCGGGTCGTAGACCGGCAGCGGTTTCAGAATCAGCGCGTTCACGAGCGAGAAGATCGCGACGTTGGCGCCGATGCCCAGAGCCAGGGAGAGCAGGGCCACGCCGCTGACGATCGGCGTCTGGCGCATCTGGCGCAGGGCGAATTTCAGGTCGCGGCCAAGCGAAGACACCAATCCCATGGCCCCTTGGACGGCCGCTTTCTGCGCATGGTTGGCTTCTTCTGCCTCGGGGTCAGACCTCGTATCGAGACCCCTTATCGACGGCGTTTGAACGCCAGGCCCGACCAGATGTCGTTGAGCGCGCAGACCTTGAAATCCACCCAGCCGGCGCGGAGCCCCGTTTCGCGCACGATGTTCCCGTCGAGCTCGGATTTGATGCCCGAGGCCTTCTTCGGCCATGACAGCCAGAGCGTTTGGCGAACCGCGGACTCTCCCACGGACAGCAGGTGGGCCTGCAGCTCTCGATCGGTCTTTGCGAAGCAGATATAGATGTCAGCGTCCTTCTCGGGACGGGCGGTGAATTTCACCTTGGCAGGCAGGGGCTTCAGCGTGTCGGCAAATCCCCTCGGTGAACTGAGCAGGGCCACCTTGAAGCCGGGCTTCACTCCGAGCTTGGCCACCGTGGGTTTGCCCCAGACGTTGTGATCCGGAATCACCGGATTCTGGATCGGCCGCGCGATGGCCTTGGGCAGCGCCGTCTTGATCCGCCCCCACGTGGTAAAGGCCGCATCGGGCAGCAGCAGCTTCGTCTTCTTGACCTTTTCCGGTTCGCCGTCCACGAACACGATCGGCAGATGCCGGGTGGCCTTCGCGCTCCGCAGTGCGTGCGCCACCTCGCGACCGTGCGACGGTGCGCGCGACAGGTCGATCACCACGGCATCGGGCGGACCAGAACGGATCTGGCGCAGCACGAAGACCCCGTCGCCGAACTCAAAGGCCGCATCAAAGCCAAAGGCCTCGAGCTGCTTGCGCCGCTCGAGGCCCTCGTCTTCGTTCCAGTGCACTAAGCGAACCGTGTGCATGTGTCGCAGGCGGCACTAAAGGGCCGCCCTTCCGGCACTACTTCAGGGTGGCCTTCACGTTCATCGTCGGGATGGCGCCAAGGGCGCGCGAGATGATGCAGCCCGTCTTGGTCTTCTCCACGTGCTGCTGGAAGGTCGCCTGGTCGACGTTGGGCACCACCGCGTCGACGGTGAGCTCGATCAGGTTGATCAGGAAGCCCTTGTCGTCTTTGTTGAGGTGCACATCCGCCTTGGTCTTGATGCTCGTCGGCGTGAAGCCCGCCGTGGCGAGCGAGTTGGCGAGGGCCATCGAAAAGCAACCGGCGTGCGCCGCGCCCAGCAGCTCCTCCGGGTTGGCGCCGGCACCGTCTTCAAAGCGGGTCGCGAACGAATAGTTGCCCTCGTACCCGCCGCTGCCGGTCTTGACGCGGCCGTTGCCGCCCTTGAGATCGCCCTTCCACTCCGCCTCAGCCGTACGTGCCATCACAGTCCTCCTCAGTCGAAAAATCGAGAAAGACCAGTCTATTCAACTTTTGTTATTCGTAATTCGTTATTCGTTATTTCTTTTCAACGTCTTTGACGATGAAGAGGACTTCGCCGGGCTTGATCAGGCCGAGCTCGCGGCGGGCGGCGTCTTCGATGGCGGCGGGGTCTTCGCGGAGTCGTCTTGCCGTTTCGCGCAGCTCGGCGTTCTCGGTGCGGGCACGTTCGAGTGATCGTTCGAGCGAGGCGTACTCGCGCCGCGCTTCGAGCAAGGCCAGCAGGCCTTTTTCGCCGGCGATGGCGTCGACGACGATGACGAGGGTGATGAAGACGAGGACGTGACGCAGGAGTCGCCGGCCGCGATTGGCCAGCGTGGGCTTGGGTGGGGCAGCGGGTTTCGGTTGTGCCTCTGCTTGGTCGGTCATGGGCTCGGCAAACTGCTGCGCACGGGCCGTTCCGGTTCGCTGCCGCGCAGGTAACTCTCGAGCGCGCGAATCAGCACCGTTCGAAGATCGGCCCGCTCATCCATGGCTCGAATCTTCGCGGCCCGCCAAAGCTCCCCCGGGAGCTCGACGGTCGTTTTCACCGTATCGCTGTCAGTCCGCTTTGCCGCCAATACGGATGAGAGTGTATCCACTCACACGGCACGACGGCAAGACAGTAAAACGGTGACCCGTGTGCACATATTTACACCAAGCCATTTATACATGCAACAGGAAAAACGGGTTTACGGTTTTACGGGCCGCCGAAGGCGCCGGCCCCTGAGCGAGGAATTGGCGGGAGGCGTCAATTCCTAGTCGCAGGGCTCAGGAGCTGGTGTTTTCGGAGATCCACGACAGGTAGTCGTGGCTGCCTTCGACGATCGGAATTACGACGAACTCGGGGACTTCGTAGGGATGAAGGGCCTTCAGACGCGTCTCGAGCTCGCGGACGCGGCCGCTGCTCGTCTTGATCACAATCTGATGTTCGCTACTCTTCTCGAGCGATCCTTTCCACGAATAGATCGAGGTCATCGCCGGCAAGACGTTGACGCATGCAGCTAGACGTTCTTCTACAAGCGTCCTCGCAAATTGATCGACATCGCGATCAACCGGGAAGGTCGTGAGGACGATGACGAAATCAGGCCCAAGCCCCAAGTCCCAAGCCCCAGGTCCTACAGCGCCGACAATGCCTGTTCCAGGTCGGCCTCGAGATCCTCGACATCCTCGATGCCCACCGAAATGCGAATCAACCCGTCGCTGATGCCCAGCATCGCGCGGCGATCGGCGGGCACCGAGGCGTGGGTCATGATCGCCGGATGCGAGATCAACGTCTCGACGCCGCCGAGGCTCTCGGCGAGCGCCATCAACCGCACGCGATTGAGCACCGTCTTCGCGTTGTCGAGCGATCCCACGTCGAAGGAAATCAATCCGCCAAACCCCTTCATCTGCTTGCGCGCCAGCCCGTGATGCGGATGTGACGTGAGGCCCGGGTAGATCGTGCGCTTCACCTTGGGATGCCCGGCCAGGTAGTCCGCAATCGCCTGGGTGTTCTCGTTGGTCCGTTCCATGCGCACGGTGAGCGTCTTGGTGCCGCGCAGGATCAGCCAGGAATCCATCGGTCCGAGAATCGCCCCGGCGGCGTTTTGCACGAACTTCATCCAGTCCACGTCATCCTGGTGCTTGAGAATCACCACGCCGCCCACGCTGTCGCTGTGGCCGTTGAGGAACTTCGTGGTGCTGTGCAGCACGATGTCGGCGCCGAGCGTGAGCGGCCGCTGAATGTACGGGCTCGCGAACGTGTTGTCGACCACGACGCGCAGATTCCTGCGGTGCGCGATCGCGCTCACGCACTGGATGTCGGTGATGTGCAGCATCGGGTTGGTCGGCGTCTCGATGAACAGGTACTTCGTGTTCGGCTGGATCGCCGGCTCGACCAGCTCCGGCTTCGAGGTATCGACGTAGGTGAAGTCGAGGCCGAACTTCCGCCGGACCTTCTCGAACAGGCGGAACGTGCCGCCGTAGGTGTTGTCGCCGACCAGGACATGGTCGCCGGACTGCAGCCGCGTCAGCAGCGCGTCGATGGCGGCCATGCCCGAGGCAAACGCGAACGCCGCCGTGCCCGCTTCAATGGCGGCCACATTGCGTTCGAGCGCCATGCGCGTCGGGTTCTGCGTGCGGCCGTACTCGAAGCCCGCGTGCGGCTGGCCGAGACCATCCTGGACGTAGGTGGAGGTCTGGTAAATCGGCGTGATGATCGCGCCGGTCGCGGGGTCGGGTTCCTGTCCGGCGTGAATGCAAACGGTGCTGAAGCGCGCGGTGTCGTTGAGTTTCATAGGTGCAGTAGAAAAGGATACTCTGGTAGCCGCCAGATGAGCGAATCCGTACGGCCACCTGCGCTGCTGCCCGGCGACACGCTGTCGCGGTGGAGCGTGTGGCGCACCTGGCTCCTCAAGACCTTCCCCGGCCGCGCCCTCGTGCTCGGCCTCGCCATCAAAGTCATCACCTGGCCGCTCGGCTTCGCCGTGGTGCTGCCGGCGTGGCTCGACGCCATCGACATGGTCGGCAGCCTCGCGCTGCTGTTCGGCGTCGCCTACGGACTGACGCGCCTTGCGGTGTGGGCCAAGCGGCGGCTGCTGTGGCGCGTCCGCCGCAAGCTGATCCTGTCGTACGTGTTCGTGGGCGTGGTGCCGGCGCTGCTGGTGATCACCTTCTTTCTGCTCGCCGGGCTGATCCTCGCGTTCAACGTCAGCTCCTATCTCGTGCAGTCGCGCGTCCGAAACCTGACCGACCAGGCGCGCTTCCTCGCGCAGACCGTACAACTCGAAGTGCAGCGCAGCGCCACGCCGGATCAGGTCGCCGAAGCGCTGGAGCGCCGCCAGGCCAGCACCGAAACGCGCTATCCATTTGTCTCGCTCGCGGTGATTCCCGTGCAGGACCTGGCCTGCAAGACCGCGACGGCCACCGCGCGTCCACCCCGCGCCCTGTCGGCGACGCTACCGATCGTGGCCGGACCCTGGGGCCACCTGCCGCCGCCGGCGACCTTGCCGAAGTGGGTCGGGTGCGAAGGCTTTGCCGGCATCATCGCCTATCGCGCCGCGTCGACCAGTGGCGGCGCCGGCTCGGAAGCAGACACCCGGCTCGTGATGCGGGCGGTGGCGTTGCCCGAAGTGACGTCGCCGACGTGGGCCCTCGTGCTCGACATGCCGATGACGACGGTGATCGAGAGCCGTATTCAGCAGGAAACCGGCATTCGCATGGGCGAGGTCGCCGCCAGCCAGCTGGAGAGTGTGCCGCTGGTGAGCGGCCGCTCGATCGAGGATCGTCCCGCTGATCCGGACGATGGCCCGATCCTGTCGCTGACCCAGGCGCGATGGGTCGTGTTTCTCGATCGCATGGATTGGCCGACGGGCGAGCCCGAGAGCGCGTCGGTGCAGATCCTGATCAACATCTGGGAAATCTACGACCGCATCTCGGTGGTGTCGCCCTCCGGCCTCGGCCAGAACTTCGGCCAGCTGTTGCTGCTCGTCCTTGCCGTGGTCGGCGGGCTGTTCTTGATGATTCAGTTCGTGGCGCTCGTCATCGGCTTCGTGCTGGCGCGGCAGATCACCGGCGCCGTGCACGACCTGTTCACCGGCACGCAGCATGTTCGCGCCGGCAACTTCGGCCACCAGATTCCCGTGCGCGCGCGCGATCAGCTGGGCGAGCTCGCCGAATCGTTCAACCTGATGACCGGCGAAGTGACGACGCTGCTCGGCGAAATGGCGGACAAGGGCCGCCTCGAGCAGGAAATGTTCGCGGCCCGCGAAATCCAGCAGAAGCTGCTGCCCTCCGGATCGCCGCGCATGAAAGGCCTCACCGTGACGGCGTTCCTGCAGCCGGCGCGCGAGGTGGCGGGGGACTACTACGACTTCCTGCCGATCACCGACTCGATGATGGGCATGCTGATCGCCGATGTGGCGGGCAAGGGCCTGGCCGCCGGCCTCTACATGGCGCAGCTCAAGGTGATCGTGCAATCGCTGTCGCGGTTCCACCACGAGCCCAGGGCGTTTCTGTCGGCCGTCAACAAGGTGGTGTCCGCGAATCTCGACGGCAAGAGCTTCATCACGATGATGTACGGCGTGATCGACATGGAGCGCGGCGAGATGACCTTCGCGCGCGCCGGCCACTGCCCGCTGATCCACGTGCCGGCCAACCAGCCCGCCGGCATGCGCAAGGCGCGGCTGCTGATCCCGGATGGCCTCGTCGTCGGCTTGCAGATCGACGACGGCACGATGTTCGATAATTTGTTGCAGGAACAGACCGTGGCCATCGCGCCCGGCGACCTGGTGGTGTGGTTCACCGACGGCATTTCGGAAACGATGAACGAAGCGTTCGATTGTTTCGGCGAGGAACGGCTGGCGCAGGTCGTGGAGCAGTACGCGCACCTGCCGTTCGATCAGCTGCGCGCCTACATCCTCGCCGAGCTGCGCGCCTTCGCCGCCGGCGCCGATCAGCACGACGACATGACGATGATCCTGATGAAGATCGAGCCTGCGACTCCTGAACCGGCGGCGTTGCCGCCGGCGGCGTCGCTCCGGCCGGAGGGCCCCGCCGCGTGAACCATTCGGGCCTGACGGTGATATTTCGGACGCAGTCCGACATCGAGGCGAACGTCGTGGAAGCGTTGCTCGACAGCCACGGCGTGGAATCGCTGCGCACGTCGGGTCCGACACCCGGGCTGTTTCCCTTCGCCTTCAATCCGCTTGGCGAGACCCGGATTTCCGTACGCGACGAGGATGCCGGCGAAGCGGTCCGCATCATCGAGAGCCACCGCGAACAGGTCGGCGGCGGCATTGTCGTGCCGTTGCCGCAGGAGTTCGACGCCCTGGAAGCGCGCGTCGGTTACCGGTTTCGCGACCGCGGGCTGCTCGAGCACGCGCTGACGCACAAGTCCAAGGCCCACGAAGACCCGAGCGGCGGCGTCGCCGACAACGAGTCGCTGGAGTTCCTCGGCGATGCGGTGCTGGGCCTGGTCGTGGCCGACGCGCTGTTCCGCACGTTCCCGCGGTATTCGGAAGGGCAGAAGTCGAAGATCAAGGCCAACCTCGTGTCCACGGCATCGCTGGCGGAAATGGCGGAGGATCTCGGCCTTGGCGGGCACATGATTCTCGGCCGCGGCGAAGAGAAGACCGGCGGCCGCCACAAGCAGGCGTTGCTCGCCGACACGTGCGAAGCCTTGATCGCCGCGATCTACATCGATGGCGGCCTCGAGCCGGCGCGGCAGTTCCTGGTGCGGGAGTTCGCCCCGGCGATCGACCAGGCGAAGCAGCCGGAGTATTTCGGCCGCGATCACAAGTCGCGCTTACAGGAGCGGCTGCAGGCGATGGGCCGGCCGTTGCCGTACTACCGCGTCGCGGGCGAGGTGGGCCCCGACCACCGCAAGCTGTTTCACGTCGAAGTGGTCGTGGGCGATGATGTGATTGCGCAGGGGATGGGGAAGACGAAGAAAGAAGCCGAACAGGAAGGCGCGCGGCTGGCGCTGCAGGAAATCAATAAAGAATAAAGAATTTAGAATTAAAAATAATCATGTGTCGAAACATCAAAACACTTTTCAACTTTGATCCACCGGCGACCGATGACGAGGTTCGCGCCGCGTCGTTGCAGTTCGTACGTAAGCTGAGCGGATTCACCGCGCCGTCGAAAGCCAACGAGCGAGTGTTCGAGAAGGCGATTGACGATGTGGCGAAGATCGCGCGGCGGCTGATCGACGATCTGGATACGACCGCGCCGCCGAAGAATCGTGACGAGGAAGCGGCGAAAGCAAAAGCGCGGGCCGCCGAAAGATTCGGAACCGCGCGCGCGTAATCTCCGGGAGGGCGGGACGTTGGTCCCGCCGTCATTGGGACGTTTTCCCCGCCGTCAATCGATCTCGATAATTCCCGAGTCCTTCGTGCGGAGTCCCGCGCCGGCTCCCGCCATTTCCAGGACCGGTTCCGGCTGCGGCAGGCGCGCCATGGCGTAGGCCTGCACTTCGCGCGCGACCTCGTCCACCGACGGCGGCTCCGGGCGGCAATGCAGCCGCACCCACAAGCGCGTCAACGGATCGGCAAAGCTGTAGCGCTTCTGCCGCGACACGATCAGGTCGACGTCCTCGAGCCACGACAGGTAATCCTTGGTCGACCCCGGCGTGCGGTGGAGGCGCTGCGCGACCTCGGTGAGCGTCAGCGGTTCTTCTTCGGCGAGGATCTCGAGAATCGCCTTGAGCGCGCCGTAGCCGCGGGCCTTGTGCAGCCGCAGCTCATAGCGGTGCGCGCACCAGTTGGCGAGCGCGCCCTCGCCGGTGAGCAGCGCCGTGAGCGCGCTGATCGGATCACCGCCGCGGCCGCTCATCGATCCGGTGGCATCGCCGAGGGCGCGGACGTACGCGGCGCGGCCGTCGGCCAGCGCCTGGATGGCGCGGCCCATGAACTCGCGCTCCTCCGGCGGCGTGTCGCCCATCGGCGGCAGCATCGCCGTGCATTCGGCGGCGCTCAGCGCCGGCAGATGAATCACTTCAAACCGCGCGTGCCCGTCGCGGAGCAGGCGATGCGCCCGCGCCACGTAGCGGGTGGTGAGCACGAAGCGGTTGCCGCTTTCGGCCATCGCGTGCAGCATCTCGCGCAGCACGTGGCGCA
>Ga0190265_10003545_pt1 | contig 10656 bp, 9 predicted proteins | sample Popmic124T_FD_133135 | JGI IMG/M metagenome (GOLD analysis project Ga0190265, IMG submission 133135) | Populus adjacent soil microbial communities from riparian zone of Indian Creek, Utah, USA - 124 T | ecosystem: Environmental > Terrestrial > Soil > Riparian zone | place: USA: Utah | collected...
ACCGTCGACCTGCTCGGAGCGCGGCAGCAGCGCCTCGACCTTGCCGAGGTCGACGAGCACGTTGTTGCGGTCGCCCGCCTGCTGGACGATGCCGGTGACGACCTCGCCCTGGCGGTCGATGTACTCCTCGTACATCATCGCGCGCTCGGCCTCGCGGATGCGCTGCTGGATCACCTGCTTGGCCGTCATCGCGGCGATGCGGCCGAAGTCGTGCGGGGTCACGTCGGAGCGGGCGATCAGCTCCTCGGGCACCTGGTCCCAGTCGAGCTCGAGCTCGTCCTGGTTGATCAGCGTGTGCTGCTTCTCCCCCGACTCCTCCTCGAGCCGTTCGAGCTCGTCGATCTTGGCCTCCATCGCCTCGTCGAGCAGCCGCGCCTCGAGATCCTCGGGGATGTCGATCGCGAAGACGCGGAACTCGCCCTCCTCGTCCAGCTCGACGGCGGCGTGACGGGCCGCGCCCGGCGTCTTCTTGTACGCGGCCAGGAGCGCGTCCTCCAACGCGTGGATGACGGTGTTCTCCTCAATTCCCTTCTCACGCTCGAGCCCGCGGATGTGCTCGATGATCTCCTGCGACATTGCGTCTTCTCCTACTGCTCGTAGACCAGGTTGCCCCGGACGACCTGGTCGTACGGGATCTCGATGGTGTCGTCGCCCGACCGGACGACAACCGACTGTTGACCGGCGCTGACGATCTCGCCCCTGAGGCGCTTGCGCTCGGGCGTCCGGAGCATCACCTGGCGGCCGATCGCGTTGCGAAAGTGCTCGGGTGTGCGCACCGGGCGCTCGATTCCGGGCGAGGAGACGTCGATCGCGTACTCGCGCAGGTACTCGCGCAGCACGTCGGTGACGCGCGCGCAGAGCGCGTGGTCGACGCCCTCGGCGTGGTCGACGAAGACGGTGAAGCGCTCGGGGTTGGAAAGCTCGACGGCGAGCACCTCGACGCCCGGCAGGGCCGTCTCGACTTCCCGTCCGATCTGCTTCGTCAGTGTCCGCTCCTTCTCGTGCGTCGCGCTCAACGGTGGCTCCCTCAACAAAAATGGGCGCAGCGCGCCCATTTCGTCCAGCAGGTGAAAATGGTGCGAGAAGTGTAGCAAGCAGTAGGCCGTTCGGCCCATTGCAGGCCTAGGCGGAGCCCAGCGCGCCCACCCCGGCGACGACGAGCATGGCGCCTGCGACGCGGCCGCGTGTGACCCGCTCGCCGAGCAGCGGCGCCGCGAGCGCGACTGCGAAGAGGACGCTCGTCTCACGGACGGCGGCGACCGGCGCGGCGGGCGCGAGCCGGAGCGCGGCGAGCACGAGCACATAGGCAAGGAAGCCGCCACAGCCGGCGAGCACCGCCCGCGCGCTCCACTCCGCTCGCAGACGTTCGCGCCCGCTCACCAGCGCTGCCCCGACGGCGGTCGGCACGAGCGCGAGCAAGAGATACGGAACCGGATTCGCATGCTGGATCCCCTCGGCGTCGACGAGCGTGTACGCCGCGATCTGGGCGGCGATCACGAGCCCGAGCACGACCCCGAGCCGGTCGCCGCGCAGCCCGCGGACGAGCACGACGCCTGCCGCGACGGCGAGAACGCCGAGCACCTCGATCCCGCCGGGTGCGTACCCCGTCGCGACGGCGCCGAGGAGCACGAGCACGGGAGCGCCGCCGCGCGCGAGCGGGTAGACGAGCGAGAGCTCTGCGCGCTGGTATGCCGCCGTCAATGTGAAGAAGTAAGCGAGCTCGAGCGCGCCCGACGCCACCAGCCAAGGAATCGCTTCGCGCTCGAGCCCCCAGGTCGCGAGCGCGAACGGCAGCGCGACGACGAGGCTGGAGCCGAGCGCGACAGCGGTCGCCGCGAGGACGTCGCGCGACCCCGCCAGAAGAAGATTCCAGAGCGCGTGCAGCACCGCCGCGCCGAGCGCGAGCCCGAGCGCGGCGCTACTCATCCGGGCCGCCCGGTTCGTGTGGGACGTCGAGAGACATTGTGTTCCTGTAACACAAGCCGCGCGTGCCGCAGCGCCCTGCGGGCGAGAGAGCTTGTGTTACAGGAACACAAACCGTCGCTCGACGCCGCGTCTACGCGTCGAGGACGATCGTCACCGGACCGTCGTTGACGAGCTCGACGTCCATCCGCGCGCCGAAGACGCCCTGTTCGACCGCGAGGCCGAGGTCGCGCAGCGCCGCGCAGAACCGCTCGTAGAGCCGTTCCGCCTCTTCCGGCGGCGCCGCGGCCGCAAAGCTGGGCCGGTTCCCCTTGGCCGTGTCCGCGATCAGGGTGAACTGGCTGACGACGAGCACGCCGCCGGCCGTGTCGAGCACGGAGCCGTCGAAGCGGCCGTCGTCGTTCTCGAAGATCCGCAGCCGCGCGACCTTCTCCGCAAGCCTGACGGTGTCGCTCTCTACGTCGCCGTCCGCAACCCCGAGCAGGACGAGCAGACCGGCGCCGATTTCCCCGGCGACACGGCCCTCGACCCGAACCGAGGCACGGGAGACGCGCTGGATCACCGCCCTCATGTCGATCCGCACTATGGCCGATAGACGAACCGTGGAAGCTGCGTCGATTCCGCCGTTCCCGTCTGCGGACCCGTACGGCCGGCCCGAGGGCAGGCCGCAGCTCGGCTCGCTGCTGCTGCGCGACGGCGTCATCACCGTCGAGCAGCTCGAGGCCGCGCTCGCCCAGAAGGAGGCCGAAGGCGGCCGGCTCGGCGAGATCCTGCTCCGCTACAACGTCACGACCGCGACCGCAATCGCGCGGGCGCTCGCCGAGCAGTACGGCTTCGAGTTCATCGAGCTGAGCCGCTTCGACCTCGTCCCGTCGGCCACGAGCCTCCTGCCCGAGAACGTCGCGCGCCGCCTCTCCGCGCTGCCGATCGCCTTCGACGAGGACGGAACCGTCATCGTCGCGGTCACCGATCCGACCGACGTGATGGCGTCCGACGACCTGCGCCTCGCGCTCGGCCTGCAGATCCGCTTCGTCGTCGTCTCTGTCTCAGACCTCGGCCGGACGCTCGACCGGTGCTTCCGCGCGAGCGTCCACGTCGAGATGGAGTCGGACGTCATCCCCGAGGAGGCGGAAGAGCCGGTCGAGGACATCACCGAGGGCGACGTCACCGACGCGCCGGCGATCAAGCTGACGAACCAGATCATCGCCAACGCGATCGCCGAGGGCGCGTCGGACATCCACTTCGAGCCGCAGCCGCACGCGATGGTCGTCCGCGCCCGCATCGACGGCGTCATGCGCAAGGTCGCCGAGGTGCCGACCGGGCTGACACCCGCCGTCACCAGCCGCCTCAAGATCATGGGCGAGCTCGACATCGCCGACCGCCGCAATGCCCAGGACGGCCGCGTCTCGATCCGCTACGACGGCCATCCGGTCGACCTTCGCATCGCCGTCCTGCCGACGACGTTCGGGGAGAAGGTCGTGCTCAGGATCCTCCACCGCGCGTCCGGCCGGCTCGCGATCTCCGATCTCGGGATGAACCCCGAAGCCGAGGCAGTACTGACCCGAGCGCTGAAGCAGCCGTACGGCGCCGTCCTCACCGTCGGCCCGACGGGCTCCGGCAAGACGACGACGCTCTACGCGGCGCTCGAGTTCCTGAACGACGACGAGCGCTCGCTCGCGACGATCGAGGATCCGGTCGAGAACCAGATTCCCGGGATCACCCAGGTCGAGGTGAACGTCCGCGCCGGGCTGACCTTCGCGAGCGGCCTCCGGACGATGCTCCGCTCCGACCCCGACGTCGTCCTAATCGGCGAGGTGCGCGACGAGGAGACGGCCCGGATTGCGATCCAGGCGGCGATGACCGGCCACCTCGTGCTGACGACGCTGCACACGCACAACGCGGCCAGCTCGATCGCCCGGCTCCGCGACATGGGCGTCGACCAGTCCCTGATCGCGACCTCGATCAACTGCATCGTCGCGCAGCGGCTTGCGCGCAAGCTCTGCGTCCATTGCCGCGAGGCGTACGTCCCGACCGAGGCCGAGAAGATCGCGGACGGGCTCAAGGGCGTCCTCCAGGACGGCGAGGCGCTGTATCGCGGCCGCGGCTGCGGCGAATGTGCCGACACGGGCTACAACGGGCGCGTCGCGCTCTACGAGGTGATGCCGATCAGCGGCAAGATCCGCCACCTGATCGAGGCCTCGACCGAAGAGATCTTCGCGGCCGCGGTCGGCGCCGGGATGATTACCCTCCGCGAGGACGGGATTCGCCTCTGCCGCGCCGGCATCTCCTCGCTCGAGGAGATCCACCGGGTCACCGGCGACCGCCTGATGTAGCTAGTCCGCGTCGTCCGGCGCGGGGTCGTCGAGCTGCATGATTCGCTCGGCGTAGTGCTCGCTCGACGGCGAGAGCGAGCTCGCCAGCTTGTAGTGCCCGTTCGCCTCGGCGTCGCGGCCCTGCTTCTCGAGCGCCCGGCCGAGCGCGTAGTGGGCGTAGTCGTCGGTCGGCGAGAGCTCGAGCACCGCCCGGAACTCCGCCTCCGCCTCCTTCCAGCGCTGGATCCGGAAATAGGCGATCCCGAGCGCCTCGCGGATCGACGCCTTGTCCGGCTCGAGCTTCTTCGCCTTCTCGAGCGCAACCGTCGCCTGCGCCGCCATTCCGTCCTTGAGATGGGCCTTGCCCTGCTGGAAGTTGTCGTACGCGTCGCTCACAGGCTTCCAAGGTAGGGAAAATTGTGCTCCAGGAGGTCGATCGGCGTGGTCAGGTCTCGTGTCGCGCCGATCTCGACCGCCGCTATCTGCTTCCCCTCGTCGATCGCAGCCTGAAACGCCTTCCCGAGCTCCCAGGGGCGGTTGTCGAGGCAGAGACGCTCGTGCACCTCCGGCCCGACGACCCACAGCGGGGCGCCCGAGAGAGGCCCCGGCCCGCCGGTGTCGCTGACGCGCTCCACGAGCCCGTCCCGCACGCGTACCGGCACGCGATGCTGGAGACGTCGGACGGCGATTGCGCCTGCGGGCAGAGCCGCCCCCGCGACGCGCGCAATGCTCCCTGACGGAAAGACCGTGTCCGCCGCGGCGACGAGGTAAGGCGGCCGCTCGCCGGCACGGCGGACTGCGTCGGCCGAGCCCGCAGGCTCGGGCTGGCGCACGTACCGCACGTCGACACCGAAGCCGCTTCCGTCCCCGAGCAGCGACTCCACCTGTTCGGCGAGGTGGCCGGTGACGACGGTGACGCGCGCGCAGCCGCCGCCCGCGAGGTCGCGGAGCAGTCGTGCGATCACGGGCTGCCCGTCGAGCGGCAGCACCGGCTTGGCGTAGCGCTCGGTCAGCGGCCGCAGCCTCGTGCCGAGGCCGGCCGCGATCACGACGGCTGGGATCACGTCCGCAGCGAGCGCAGCGTGAGCAGTCCACGCAGCCGGGCCGTTCGGCTGAGGCCGTGGCGGAGCTGGCGCAGAAGCTGTCGGAGCTCCCGGCGCGTGCTCGTCGCGGCGGCGGCGCTCTGGTCCAGAGGTCCGAAACGCGCCTCAGCCAGGGCCCGAGCGAACCCTCGGCCGTCGGCTCCGAGCTCCGAGCGCACGAGCTCGTGTAGCTCTTCCGGGGTCGCGCTCGCACCGACCGCGACGCCCTGGTCGGCAAGAAAGTCGACGAGCTCGTGCCGGGCCGCGCCGGCCAGTCGGCGCGGATCACGCGTGAGGTAGCGCAGCCGTCGCCGGACGGTCTTGGCAACGCCGATCGCGACGATCGCTGCGAGCCCGAGCAGGACGAGGAGCCACAGCGTGCTCGTCGACCTCTCGCTCGCACGCCGCCGCCCGGCCGCCTCCGCCCGCTCGGCCAAGAGCTCCTTCTGCTCGAGCAGACGGAGTTGATCGACCCCGCCGCCGCTGACACGGCCTGCGCCGCCGAGGAAGCCGTCGGCCGCGTCACCGGCGTTGAATCCGGTCGACGACGCGCTGTAGCTGGCTGTGAGCGAGCCGCGGCCCGGCGTCGGGTCGAACGCAAGCCAGCCGTAGCCGGGGAACCAGACCTCGACCCAGGCGTGGGCGTTGTGGTCGGTCACCGTCCAGCCACCGTCCTCGTAGGTGCCGCTGGTGAACCCGGCGGCGACCCGGGCGGGAACGCCGAGCATCCGCAGCATCAGCGCCATCGTCCCCGCGAAGTGCTGGCAGTAGCCACGCTTGCCGTCGGCGGCGAAGTGCGCGAGCGGCGGCACGCCGCCCGTCGCCGGCGGCGACTCGTCGTAGGCGAAGCCGCCGGTCGAGCGGAGCCACGTCTCGATCGCGACGACGGCGCCGTATGGCGTCCGGGCGTCGGCCCGCAGCCGTCTCGCCTGCTGCCACATCGCCTCGTACGGCCAGAGTGCGAGGTAGCGGTCGTCCGCGAAAAGACCGTCGACGAGCCGGTCGCGACCGGGCACGCCGAAGGGCTCGACGCGGGTACGGCCGATGTCGAGAAAGCGGTCGAGTGCGGGCGGGTACTCGGCCTCGAGCGGCGCCAGCTCGGCCGGCCCCGGTCGCGGCGCGTAGCTGTAGGCCGTGTAGCTCTCCCCCCGCCGGAGGCCGTCGGAGACGCGCACCAGTCCGTCCGAGAGCCGGAAGACGCCGCCGAGGCTGGGTGCGTCGAGGGCGACCGGCTGCGCGGCGGCGACGATGTGCGTGTCCCGCAGCGCCAGCACCTCCACATCCTGGCGAACCCAGGTCGAACGGTTCAGCGAGCGCGTGGGCAGCAGCGGGTCGCTCGGGAGCCTTCCCCTCGCCAAGCCGGTCGAGAGCGGAGTCGGATTCTCGAGCCAGCGATCCGAATCGAACTGGTCGAGCGTCGTCGCCCGCCAGTAGAGCCCGCGCTTCGGACCGGTGATCCGCAGCACCGTCGTCCGCTTCTTCGCGAACTCGATCCCGCCGTAGCTGCCCTCCCACACGTAGCTGACCGAGACCGGTTGGCCAGGGCCGCTCGGGGTCCACCGCTCCCACGCGAGGACACCGTCCTTGGCGATTGCGGCCGAGCTGGAAGCGCCCGCGGCGACGAGGACAACAGCCGCACCTCCGACAAGAGCGGGCACGAGCCGCGTCGTCCTCAGGCCCGCGAGCACCCAGAGCGCGGCGGCGAGGATGATCGCGCCGTAGGCGAGGCTGCGAGAGGCATAGAGCGCTGCGGGCCAGCCGGCGCCGGCGATCACCGCGAGCAGCGCGGGCAGCGGCCGGCGCGCCGCGACGGACTGCGCGAGGACGACGCAGAAGCCGAAGATCGCAAGCAGGAGGACACCGTGCATCCGCTGATGCTCGACGGCACTGAAGGGCACGGTCACGTCGTAGTAGCCCCCGACGCCGTTCGCGAACCGGTCGAGCACCGGCGCGAAGAAGCCCGGCCGGTCGTCGATCGCCGGGGTATCGAGCGCGACCCAGGCCGCCGTCAACGCCGCCGGCGCAATGAGCGCGAGCCGCAGCCAGAGCGTCGGCGCGAGGGCCGGAACGAGCGCGAGCAGGACGACCCAGAGCCAGTCGGCGCCCTTCGCTCGCGGCTCCTCCAGCCGGAGCCAGCCGAGCGCGATCAGGGCGGCCGGAAAGAGATAGACGGCGAGCGTCCTAAGCATGGGCACTCCGCACCGCAGGGGCAGCACCGAGAACGGCAGCGAGGGAATCGCCGCGCCGGATCACCGCCACCGCGACGCCGGCGGCCTGCAACCGGAGTAGCTCCGGCTCCACCTTCGCGGGCCGGACCGCGAAGCTGGCGGTGTCGATCCAGACGATGCTGACGCCTTGGCCGGCGAGCGCGCGCTGCACCAGCCTGGTCGCGAGCGCGCCGGACAGGCGTGCTGTGACAACGACGGTCTCGACCGCGCGTGACGCCGGTCCGCTCTCGCGTGCGAGCAGCTCGACGACGGGGCGCGTCCCGTTCGGCTCCGCCTCCGCGAGCACGCCGAGCGCCGCCAGCCAGTCGCCGTCGAGCGAGGTGACCCGCGCACTCGGCCGTCCGGCCGAGTTGACCGCGAGGACGGCCCGGCGCGCGTGCGAGGCGTGCGCGCGCAGGATCGAGCCGGCCGCGCGTACCTGCACGTCGAAGCTGTCCTCGACGACGGTGCTCGCGTCCGCATCGAGGATCACCGCGATCTCGTCGCGCGGCGCATCCTCGAGCTCCTTCACCATCAGCTGACCGCGGCGGGCGGTGGTCTTCCAGTGCACCTTCCGCAGCGACTCCCCCTGCTCGTACTCGCGCACCGAATGAAGATCGAAGCCCGACGGGCGGCGCAGCAGCAGCCGGCGGCCGTCCTGCGCATGGGCGCCGCTCTCGGAAAAGAGCCTGTCGAGCAGAACGAGCCGCGGGTAGACCAGCAGCGATCCGCGGGCATCGAGCTCGACCTCCGCGCGTGCGAGCCCGAACGGATCGTCGATCGTGGCGCGCGCCTCCTCGACGATGTAGCGGCCTCGCGGCACACGCTCGAGCACGTAGGTGCCGCGGTAGCCGGCACCGGCGCGGGAGAGCGTCGTCACCTGCTCGCCGAAGCGCGCGATCCGCTCGGTCACCGTCAGGCCGGGCGCGGGCACGCGCGACTCCGGCCGCGCCTCGAGGCTGACCCAGACGTCCTCGCCCTCGAGGAGAGCTCCCTTGCCCGCACGCCTGGTGAGCCGGATCGGGGCGGCGGCGAGCCTCACCCAGGCGCGGGCGCCGAGCGGTGCGAGCACGAGCCCGGTCGCGACCGGGTAGAGCGCCTTGGCGCCGAAGAGCCAAGCGACGACGTACGTCGCCGCCCCGAGCAAGAGCGTGAGCCAGCCACGCCTCGTCATCAGACTGGGACGGGAGTCTGCTCGACCGCCTCGCCGACGATCTCCTCGGCGGTGAGCCCGGCGGAGCGCGCCTCGGGCGCGAGGATCAGCCGGTGCGCGAGCACGGGCCGGGCGATCGCCTTGACGTCGTCGGGGAGCACGTAGTCGCGACCCTCGGCGAGCGCGCGCGCCTTTGCCACCCGGAGCAGCGCGATCCCCGAGCGGGGGCTGGCGCCGAGAGCGAGCCGGGAGCTGCCGCGCGTGTGCCGGAGTAGCGCCACCACGTAGCGGTTGAGGCTCTCCTCGACGAAGAGCGAGCGCGCCTCGTCGATCGCGGCCGTCACCTCCGCGAGCGTCGCGACCGCCGTCAGCGAGTCGAGCGGCGGCTCGGTCGTCTGCTCGTTCAGCATCCGCGCCTCGTCCGCGAGCGGCGGGTAGCCGAGCGAGAGCCGCATCGAGAAGCGGTCGAGCTGCGCCTCGGGCAGCGGGTACGTGCCCTCGTACTCGATCGGGTTCTGGGTCGCGATCACCATGAAGGGCCGGTCGAGTGGGTACGACTCGCCGTCGATCGTCACCTGGCTCTCCTGCATCGCCTCGAGCAGCGCCGCCTGCGTCTTCGGCGAGGCGCGGTTGATCTCGTCGACGAGGAGCACGTTCGCGAACACGGGGCCGGGCCGGAACTCGAACTCGTTCGTGCGCTGGTTGAAGACGTTGACGCCGGTGACGTCGGACGGGAGCAGGTCGGGCGTGAACTGGATCCGCGAAAAGTCGAGATCCAGCGAGCGGGCGAGTGACTTGGCCAGCATCGTCTTGCCGACGCCGGGGAAGTCCTCCACGATCACGTGCCCCTCGGCGACCAGCGAGAGCACGATCAGCCGCAGCGTGTCCGTGGGTGCGTGGACGACCCGCGCCAGGTTCTCGACGAGCCGCTCGACGGTCTCGGCCGAGGAGGCGACGGCTGCGGCGTCGCGCCTAGCCTCCACGGCGCTCCTCGAGCAGGCGCTCGACCTCGTCGACGATCCCGGCGGCAATCTCTGCCTTTGGAGCCCGCGGCAGCTCACGCTCGCCGGCGCGGGTCACGAGCGTGACCTCGTTCTCGGTCGAGTCGAAGCCGATGCCGGGAGCGGACACGTCGTTGTAGACGACGAGATCGAGGTTCTTGTCTGTGAGCATGCGCCGCTTTCGCTCGAGACCGGCCTCGCCCAGCTCGGCCCCGAAGCCGACGAGTACCTGGCCGTTCCGCTCCTCCTCGCCGAGCAGCGCGAGCACGTCCACCGTCGGCTCCAGCTCGAGGCTCCACATCTCGCCCGTCTTCGCGCGCTTCCCCTCGATCGTCTCTGCGGGCCGGTAGTCGGCGACGGCCGCGGCCATCACGACGACGTCGGCGTCGCCGGAGCGGTTGCGCGCCTCGCGCTCGAGGTCCGCCGCGGTCGGCACCTCGACCACCTCGACCCCGTCCGGGGCGGGCACGGCCAGGTTCGACGCGAGCAGCGTCACCCGCGCGCCGCGCCGCTTGGCCTCGGCGGCGAGCGCGACGCCCATCCGGCCGGACGAGCGGTTGCCGAGGAAGCGGACTGCGTCGAGAGGCTCGCGGGTGCCGCCGGCGCTGACGAGAACGCGGGCGCCGGCAAGGGGTCCGACGACAAGCGGACTTTGTGTGACTGTCACACTTTCTCCCGCCAGCAGCGCCTCGATCCGCCCAGCGATCTCCTCCGGTTCGGTCATCCGCCCCACTCCGACCTCGCCCTCGGCGAGCTCGCCGGACTCCGGCCCGATCAGCTCGACGCCGCGCTCGCGCAGCGTCGCCGCGTTCGCCTGCGTCGCCGGGTGCTCCCACATGCGGGTGTTCATCGCCGGCGCGACCAGGATCGGGCCGCGGTGCGCGAGAGCCGCCTCGGTCAGGACGTCGTCCGCGAGCCCGTGCGCGAGCTTCGCCAGCGTGTTCGCGGTCAAGGGCGCGATCACGAGCAGGTCGGCGT
>Ga0190265_10003546_pt1 | contig 10654 bp, 10 predicted proteins | sample Popmic124T_FD_133135 | JGI IMG/M metagenome (GOLD analysis project Ga0190265, IMG submission 133135) | Populus adjacent soil microbial communities from riparian zone of Indian Creek, Utah, USA - 124 T | ecosystem: Environmental > Terrestrial > Soil > Riparian zone | place: USA: Utah | collected...
ACCTCCGTTGCACAGGTGCCCGGGCCGCATTCGCCGTTGCTCGTGCACGGCTTGCCCGCGGTGTCGCTCGGCAGCGGCGTCACGCCCGAGCCGCCGGCGCCGCTGGTCCCGGCACTTCCGCCTCCGTCTCGACCCGCTTGGGCGCCGCCTCCATCGTCATCATCGCCGCAGCCCCCGAGCGCCAGCACGCTCAGGACACCACCGGCCACCATCACCCACTTGATCCCGTTCCCCATGTTTTGATTCCTCCACTGATCGTCCCGAACGTATTTGCACGGCGCAGCGCACGCCGTTGTTCCCAGCCGACGCATGCACACGGGATGACCTGTTCGGCAACCCAACTGTTTCCGGAGTCGCCTCCCAAGTTTCGGCCACCCGCCGCGCGGAGGGTCCTCCGCTCGACTACATCGAACCTTGCAATCCGTTCAGATCAACCCGGGTCCTCGTCGACGCGGCCCGCAGCGCGTTCGCCCAACCGTGGTGCCGCCGCGGAGTTGCTGGCGCTTACCACGCGCCCGCGGCAAGCCAGGATCACATGAAGACGCTCCGCCGACGGCCTTTCGTTTTGCATGCTTCACGGCTTACACGGAGAGAGTCATCCGCTTACGGCGTATCTCGGCACGTGCGTCGACCGACGAAGTTCGCTCAAGCGCCAACGGTCCGGGACGTTCGAGCTGCTCTTGCATGATGTCAAGTTGCGGCTGCGCAGACACGCTCGGTGATCGAACGCATCGCTCGCGAACGCTGGCGCGTGTGGAGCATCAAGCTATCCCGCGAGCGCACGGATGCGTGCGCACGTGATTCAGGCTTTGTCCGTGCATGTGCGAGCGAGCTGCCGGACCGCGGTCTATGTTTCTCGTGCGTCACCCGATGCCGGAAGGCGCACAACGAGAGGAGCAGCGATGCGAAGCTCGATGATGATCGTGGCGTTGACGGGACTGATGCTGGGCGTGTCGCCGTGCGACCACTGGCGAGGACACGGCGGTGATAATGGAGAAGGTGGTTCAGGCGGAAGCGGCGGAGGCGAAGTCTGCGGTGACGTGACCTGTGCGAGCGGGCTCGTGTGCTGCAATGAAAGTTGCGGCATTTGCACCGAGCCAGGTGGCGCGTGTACGCAGCAAATCTGTGAGGAGGAAGAGGTGCTCTGCGGCGGCTTCGCGGGGTTGCAGTGCCCGGGCGGCGGCAGCTGCGTCGACGACCCGCGCGATAGCTGCGATCCGGAGAACGGCGGCTTCGACTGCGGCGGTCTGTGCGAGTGCAACGCGATCGGCCTGTGCACCGACGGCGGGGTCTGGAACTCCTCGCCCGCGGTCTGCGGCTGCGAGCCGCCCGGCGGCGGCGGCGAGGCCTGCGGCGGCCTGACCGGTCTGCCGTGCGGCGACGGCGAGTTCTGCAACTACTCCGAGGAGGCGCAGTGCGGCGCGGCCGACCAGACGGGCACCTGCGAGGCGATCCCGCAGGCCTGCACGCGCGAGTACAACCCGGTGTGCGGCTGCGACGATACGACGTACAGCAATCCTTGCGTCGCGGCTTCGAATGGCGTGTCGATCTTGCATACCGGCGAGTGTGAAGATGGCGGCGGCAGCGGGCAGATCTGCGGCGGCTTCGCCGCGCTCGAGTGCGCCGACTCGGGCGAGTTCTGCAACTACGAGCCGAGCGCAGGCGGCCAGGACTGCGATGGAACGATCTCGGATGCAAGCGGCGTGTGCGAGGTCCGGCCGCAGGCTTGCACGCTGGAGTACGACCCGGTCTGCGGCTGCGACCGACACACCTATGGCAACGCATGCGCGGCGCACGCCGAGGGCGTGTCCGTCCTGCACGAGGGCGAGTGCACGGAAATCGACTGCGCCGAGCTCGGCGGCCACCCCGTCGACGGCACCGGCCCCGGGCCCATGTGCCCGGCGGGCGAGACCGACCATGGCTCCATCCGCTACAGCAACGGCATGATCGCGTTCGAGGGCACGATCTGCTGCGTGCCATAAGGCACGGCGCGCGGCGCAATCTGCACTCGAGAGCACGATAGAGGGAGGGCGCACCGTCGCCGCTGATCACAGCGGCGGCGGTGCGCCCGATAGGCAGCTACTTCACCCGCCCTTCCCTCCATGCAGTCAGCAACGTCTCGTAGGGGACGGTCTCACCCTTCGGTTTCTCGTTCGCGAGCTTCGCCTTCGGTGCGCCCGGCTGGTCGAACCAGTACTTCGCGTCCTTCTCGGGATTGAGCTTGGGTGGGCACGCCGGCATCCCCGCCCGCTGCAGGCGTCCGAGCACCTCGTCCATCTGCTTGGCCAGGTTGTCCATGGCCGCCTGCGGCGTCTTCTCTCCCGTGACCGCGAGGCTCACGTTTTGCCACCACAGCTGCGCGAGCTTCGGATAGTCGGGCACATTGGTGCCAGTCGGCGTCCAGGACACCCTCGCCGGGCTGCGATAGAACTCGACCAGACCGCCCAGCTTTGGCGCAATCTTACTCGTGTGCTCCGAGTCGATATCGGACTTTCGAATTGGCGTGAGCCCGGTGAAGAACTTCTTCATCGACGTGGATTTCGCCACCGTGAATTGCGCATACAGCCAGGCTGCCTTGCGGCGGTCGGGAGACGTACTCTTGAGCATCGTCCACGAGCCGGCGTCCTGATAGCCGAGCTTCATCCCCTCCTCCCAGTACGGGCCGTGCGGTGAAGGCGCCATCCGCCACTTGGGCGAACCGTCGGCATTGACCACGGGTAGCCCTTGCTTCGTGAGCGGCGCCGTGAACGCGGTGTACCAGAAGATCTGTTGCGCGATTTGACCTTGCCCCGGTACTGGGCCGGCCTCCGAGAAGGTCATCCCGGGCGCGTCAGGTGGAGCGTACTTCTTGAGCCAATCGAGATACTTGGTCAACGCGTAGACGGCGGCTGGACCGTTGGCGTCTCCGCCGCGCGACACCGACGAGCCCGCGGGATGGCACCCTTCGACACGAATACCCCACTCGTCGACCGGCTTCCCGTTGGGAATGCCTTTGTCGCCGACCCCCGCCATCGAGAGCCAGGCATCGGTGAAACGCCAGCCGAGCGACGGATCCTTCTTGCCATAGTCCATGTGGCCATAGATCCGAACGCCGTCGATCTCTTTCACCGTGTTGGTGAAGAAATCGGCGATGTCCTCGTATGCCGACCAGTTCACGGGCACCCCCAACTCGTAGCCGTACTTCTTCTTGAACTGCGCTTTCAGGTCGGCCCGGCTGAACCAGTCGTAGCGGAACCAATACAGGTTGGCGAACTGCTGATCCGGTAGCTGATACAATTTGCCGTCTGGTCCAGTTCCAAAGCTCTTGCCGATGAAGTCGTCGATGTCGAGCGTCGGCAGGGTCACGTCCTTGCCTTCGCCAGCCATGAAATCCGAGATCGGCAGCGCAAGCCCGTAGCGGAAGTGCGTGCCGATCAAGTCGCTGTCGTTGACGTAGAGGTCGTAGATGCTGCGGCCCGACTGCATCTCCGTCTGCAGCTTCTCGATCACGTCGCCTTCCTGAATGATGTCGTGCTTGACCTTGACGCCCGTGATCTCTTCGAACGCCCTGGTCATCGTCTTGGACTCATAGACATGCGTGTCGATCGTCTCCGACACCACGTTGACGGTCGTTCCTCGATACGGTTGCGCGGCCTCGCGAAACCACTTCATCTCGGCGAGCTGCTGCTCGCGGCTCAAGGTGCTGGGCTGGAACTCTTCGTCCACCCACTTCTCGGCCGCTTTCTGCAGCGCAGCGTTGTCCTCCGTAGCGGCCGTCGCGGCCGGAGCATTGGCAGCAGGCCCACCGCCCTCCTGCTTGGCTTCGCGCTTGCACGCGCAAATAATCAGCACGGAGAAACAGCCATACAGCAGTTTCGAACATGTTGACGTTGTCATGTTGGACCCCTACCTGTGGCTAACCCCATTTTCCGACTACCAGCATCAACGGCAGCCAAATTGCCACCGCGAACCAGGGCGACGTGTCCGTGATCCCTATCCACGCCAGGTTGACGTATGCGCTGCCCAGCAGTCCTACGAACAGGCGATCGCCCCGCGTCGTCGCCATCGGTAGAAAGCCTCTGCGCGGCACCGACGGCGACCTCACGCCCCATGCGCTGAACACCACCAGTAGCAGCGCAATTGCAGAGAAGAAGACACCCGTGGGAAGTGTCCACGCCATCCAAGCCATCGGTCACACCCGCCCCAGGGCGAAGCCCTTCGCGATATAGTTACGAGCGAAGCCGATCACGATGGCTCCGGGGACGATCGTGAGCACGCCCGCCGCCGCTAGCACGCCCCAGTCCATGCCCGCTGCGCTCACGGTCCGGGTCATGGTGGCAGCGATTGGCTTGGCATCCACGGCGGTGAGCGTGCGTGCAAGCAGCAACTCGACCCAGCTGAACATGAAGCAGAAGAACGCGGTCACCGCCACGCCGGATCGGATCAGCGGCAGAAAGATGCGGAAGAAGAAGCGCGGGAAGCGAAACCCGTCGATATAGGCCGGCTCGTCAATTTCGCGCGGAACCCCGGACATGAATCCTTCGAGAATCCAGACTGCGAGGGGTACGGTGAACAGGGTGTGCGACAGCGCCACCGCCCACGGCGTATCGAACAGACCGATGCTTGAATAGAGCTGAAAGAACGGCAGCAGGAATACCGCAGGCGGCGACATCCGATTCGTCAACAACCAGAAGAACAGATGCTTGTCGCCCATGAAGCGATAGCGGGAAAAGGCATAGGCGGCGGGCAGCGCCACCGCCACCGAGAGCACGGTATTGATCGCGACGTACGCAAGGGAGTTGAGGTATCCGTCGCTCCAGTCGGAGTCGGTGAAGATTGTCACGTAGTTCGCGACCGTCAGGTCACGCGGCAGAATGCTGAACGCGCCCAAGATCTGATCATTCGTCCGCAAGGACATGCAGATCAACCAGTAGGTCGGCACGAGCGAACCCACGAGGTACAGCGTCAAGAACAGCGCGCGCTTCATCGCCTATCTCCGGCGGTCATCACCAGGTAGAACGCGTAGCTGAATAGCAGGACGACCAGAAAGTACACGATCGAGAATGCCGCGGCCGGGCCAAGGTCGAATTGACCGACCGCGAGGCGCGTCAGATGCTGACTCAGAAATGTCGTGGCATTCCCGGGTCCCCCTCCTGTGAGCACGAACGGCTCGGTGTAGATCATGAAGCTGTCCATGAAGCGGAGCAGCAGCGCGATCGTGAGCACGCCCTTGAGCTTCGGTAGCTGAATATGGCGAAAGGTCCCCCAAGACGAGGCGCCGTCGATCCGCGCTGCCTGGTAGTAGGCCTCGGGTATCGCGCGCAGGCCGGCATAGCACAGCAGCGCGATCAGCGGCGTCCAATGCCAGACATCCATGACGACGACCGTAATCCAGGCATCGAATGCGTTCGACGTGTAGTTGTATGGGATCCCCAAGGCGTTGATGGCCACTCCCCCGAGGCCGATGTCCCTGCGCGCGAAGACTTGCCAGATCGTCCCGATCACGTTCCAGGGAATGAGCAGCGGCAGCGCGAGGATGACGAGGCTCAGCGAAGACCAGATCCGGTGCAGGGGCATGGAAAGCGCGATCACCAAACCGAGTGGGACTTCGATCGCGAGCACCGAAGCCGAAAAGATCACCTGCCGAATGAAGGCTCCATGCAGCTCCGGATCGGTGAGGACCTTGTGATACCACTCGCGGCCGACGAAGATCCGCTGATCAGGACCAAGGATGTCCTGGACCGAATAGTTCACGACGGTCATCAACGGGATGACCGCGCTGAAGCCGACGACCGCCAGCACCGGCAGCATCATCAGCCAGGCGCGATTGTCGTTTGGTTTGGCCATCGTACGGATCGTTACGCGACGGCTCGGTCGTCAGCGTAGAGCATCGTCCAGGGCAGCGGAAACTCGAGCCAGCAAGCGGCGCCGTGCTCGATCGAATCCTCTTCGCTCAACTTGACCGCAACCGTCTGCTCGCCAAAGCGTGCCGATGCGATCTTGTGTCCACCGCAATTCTCCACTCCGATCACGACCGCCTCCAAGGCGCTGGCCGCTTGCTCGGGCCGGCGCGGATGCAAGCGCAGGAACTCCGGCCGTATCCCCAAGGTCGTCGTACCCCCTCGGGCCCTGGCGCGGTCGCACACGGGTCCGAGCGCGAGGCGCCTGCCTCCTACGACGGCGAAGTGGCCATCGATCGTGCACGGCAGCAGGTTCATGCCGGGGCTGCCGATGAAGTAGCCGACGAAGGTATGCGCCGGTCGCTCGAACAGCTCTCGCGGTGTTCCGCGCTGTAGGATGCGACCTTCGTTCATCACGATGACTTCGTCGGCCAACGTGAGCGCCTCCACTTGATCGTGGGTCACGTATACCAGCGTGACCCGCAGCTCGGCATGAATCTGAACCAGCTTGCGGCGCAGCAACCACTTCACGTGTGGGTCGATCACGGTCAGCGGCTCATCGAGCAGGATCGCAGCCACATCGCTGCGCACCAGTCCTCGCCCGAGCGAGATGCGCTGCTTCACGTCAGCGGGCAGCCCACTCGCCTTGTGCCCCAGCTCTGATCGCAGCTCGAGAAGGCTCGCGATCTGCTCCACACGCGCGGTCGCCTGATCGCGGCTGACGCCGCGGTTGCGCAGCGGAAACGCCAGATTTTCGAACACCGTCATGGTGTCGTAGACGACCGGAAACTGGAACACCTGAGCGATGTTCCGTGCCTGTGGGGATGCGCCCGTCACGTCCTTTCCGTCGACCAAGACGGTTCCCTGCGCTGGCCGCAGCAGCCCCGAGACGATATTGAGCAGCGTAGTCTTTCCGCAACCCGACGGGCCGAGTAGAGCGTACGCTCCGCCGTCGTTCCAGACTTGCTCCAGTGGCTTGAGCGCGTAGTCACGTTCGGACTCCATGGATGGCCGATAGCTATGTGCAATCCCGCGAAGCTCAATGCGTGCCATGTGCTACTGAGGGAGAATGGGGTAAACGAAACCAGGGATACTGGGCGGGCGCGAGCGTCCGCCCATCCAAAGCAAAGGCGAAGATGTGTTTGGGCGCGATGAAGAGCTGCAGCGAAGTCCCGAGGGGGTGGCGATGAACGCCCGAGATCTGCGCCGTTAGCACATGGGATCCGCATGCCGCATGGAGCCGGGTCTCGGAGCCGCTGATCTCCTCCAACAGCGCGGCCGATGGCAGACAGATGTCCGCTGGCGAGGAGCGCGCCAAACGAAGGTGATTGGCGCGGAGGCCAAAGCGATAGCGACCGGGCGCCAGGTCACGGAGATGCTCGCTGAGCGTAAAAGTGACATTGTCACTCAAGCGCACTTCACGAGTCGGCGTCACCTCGACCTCGAGCAGGTTGATCTCGGGATCGCTGATCACCTGTGCGACGCGCTGCGTAGCGGGGGCCGCGTAGACCTCCAGCGCCGGGCCTAGCTGAACGATCCTTCCCTCGTCCATGACGGCGATGCGCGCTCCCCTCGCCGCGCCGCCGCGAAGCGCCGGCGCGGTACCACTAGTCGCCGCGCCGCCGCGAAGCGCCGGCGCGGTACCACTAGTCGCCGCGCCGCCGCGAAGCGCCGGCGCGGTACCACTAGTCGCCGCGCCGCCAATCGCCATGGCTTCGGCCGGTTCAGCCGTTGCGTAGATGACAATTTTTGCACTGTCCTCGAATAGGCTCCGCAGCTCGGCTCGCAGCTCCTCGCGCAGCTTGTAGTCCAAGTTTGCGAGTGGCTCATCGAGCAAGACCATGCTCGCGCCTTTGGCCAGCGCTCTCGCTATTGCCGTGCGCTGCTGCTGGCCGCCGCTCAGCTCCGCCGGCAGCCTCTGCAACAAGCCATCGAGGCGCAGACGCGCCGCCGTTTCCCGCACTCGTCGATCGATCTCGTTACGCGCGAGCTTGCCCCGCACACGCAACGGCGACGCGGTGTTCTCGTACACGGTCAGCGACGGGTAATTCACAAACTGTTGGTACACCATCGCGACATCGCGCGAGCGGACACCACCAGTCGTAACATCAGCGTTTCCCCAGCGAATCCGGCCCGCGCTTGGCCGTTCGAGCCCGGCGATGACGCGCAATAGCGACGTCTTGCCCGCTCGCGTACGCCCGAGCAGCACGACGAATGACCCAGGGTCGCAGCGAAGACTCACACCCGACAGGCAGACTTCGTCGTCCACGACTTTGGACACCCCATCGAGCTCGAGGCTGCATGCCTCTTGGTTGAGCGCTGGCTGCATCCCGGATCCCCTTGCCGGCTGCAGTGTAGGTCGCAACCTCGAGCGGCTGTCAAGCTGAGAGCCGAGCCCGGCCGCGATGAAAGCATGAGAATCGATCGGTAAGCGTGTCCACACTCGTCCAGACTTATTGCGACACGCATCGTCGTTGGGATCGATCACATCGTCTAGGCAGCTACCTTTGGCTATTGATTCCCACAATGGGTAGTAGCTGGTCGAGTCTACGTTTGACGGATTGATTGCTCCAGCGGTCATTGACCAGTTGGACATCTTCGATCTACTCGCGGGCTGGATTGAGACGCCGAGCTAGATGGCCGGCGATCGCCACGGGAGGACGGACAGAGCATGCCGACAAGTTCGCTTGATCGTATTCGCCGTTGCGCCGCAGCTACGTCGTTCTGGTTCGTGATCGCAGCGCCCTGGAGTCTCGGCTCGCGATCCGTCGAGGCTCAGGAGGATTCCGATGTCGCGAACCAAAGTGACTCCGAGGCCGAGGCGCCCGAGAGCAAGCTGAAGGTCGATCTCGGGGGCGGGATCACCGTCCTCTACGATCAGCCGATCGAGGAAGGGAAAAACAAGGTCGAGGTGTTCGAGGCTCGCCTTCGACTCGACGCCGAGTTCGATCGCTTCGGGATTCACGTCGTACCGGTATTTCGTGACGACCGCGAACGCGGTTTCCACGTTGGCCCGATCTGGGTGCAGGAAGGATACGTCTTTGCCGACTTGAATCCAGTGACCGTGAAGGTCGGCAAGGTATACGCTCAGTTCGGAAGATTTTGGGACAACTCGTTCGTCGGCAACGCCCATGAGTACGACGGATTGAAGCTGGATCCGAACAACGGAATCTCGGTTGAAGGGTCGATCGCGCCCACGGCACCCGTAGGCTTGCAGTTCTTCGCCCAATACTTCGTCGTCGATGGGGTCGCCAACTATTCGCTACCGGGCCGCGACACGGTATCCATTCCCGGTGCGCGGCGCAGAAATCAGCTCGTCGGGCGCGCTGAGCCATTCGTCGAGATTGGCGACATCACCACGCTGAAGCTCGGCCTGTCAGGGGCGTTCTTTCAGGCCGACATCCCGGCGCTTCCCGAGAAGCAAAAGGTCGGGAGGCTCGCGGTCGATGCGACGGTGATGGTTGAGCGGTTCCTCGCCTTCGGCGAGTACAGCAAGCAGTTCGGCCGGCACGTGACCGATTTTCCGTTTCCCGGCATGGCGGCGACGGCCACGACGGACGCTGTTCCAGGCCGCTCCGCGAATCGCATCGACTATGTGCTGTTCGGCGGAGAGTACACGTACGATCGCTTCACCCTGCGCTTCACGTTCAACCAGGGCAACTACAAGACCGTGTCGTACAAGGAGAGCCGCTACATTCCGGCATTCGCCGTATCGCTCCACGAGCACTTGTTCGCGTTGTTCGAGTGGGCCGTGCTCAACACGACCACGGGCGGGACCAGCCACGAGCTGCTGCTGACGATTCACGGCAACGTCTGAAGTAGCGCAGGTCGCCTGAAGGCACCGCCCGGATCAGGAAGCTCCTGGCTTGGACAAAAAAAGAATGCGAATCGGAAAGGACCGGCGGTTCGGAGTCAGCCTAGCCTCGATACGGACTGCTCTCCGCGCATGGCGCTCCACGGAGCGTCCTGATTTCGAGCTGAAGGTGAAAGAGGCGGCCCAGACCGCGTCCCGCTCCGGTGACAATCGCGACCTGTCCCGAGAAAAGCGGAACCTTGAACGGGAAGAACGAATAGCGGGCCACGTAGCGTTCGAGCTCGACGAAGGCAGCGTCGAGCTCCGAGGTGTCGGCCCCCAGCTGATTGGAGAACATCGTCTCCACGATGATGTCGCGCGTGAGCCGCATCATCAGCTCATGTGCGTCGAATCTGTCGTTCTCACGAAACTTGTCCACGTTGCGTTTGGTCACCGCGCTCATCGTGTCCGTGAGCTTCGCGATGCGCACCTTGTTGAACGCCGGCTGCATGGCGCGCCGCTTGCGCCGCCATACCTCACCGTCCGTCATCGGCAAGCCATTGCCCAACATCGGTCGCATCGGGTCGACGACCTTGCCGCGTGGGTAGTCCTTGGGCTCCTCCTGCAGCACGCGTCGCAGATCGTCCGGATGCGCGATGAGCGTGAGCGATCGGGCTCGCGTGGTCGCTCTTCGAGCAAGGCCGCGCGAACGGTGACTTCACGCCGGTCCACGATGATCCCTTCCACGCCGCGAGCACGGTGATCGGCGCCACGGTCTTCTACGTCGCCGCGATGGCGCCTTTGGTCCCCAACGCCAACTTCCAGCCACTCGCTCCGGAGAAGGTCGCGGCGCACAAGCGCGACGCGCTGCGCACCGTGCGCCTACTGCTCGGCATCTCCGCTCCTACCCCCGCGCGCAAGAAGCCCGCGCCTCGCCCGAAGAGGAAATCGCGCTGACGCGGGCTGTTGCTGCGACCGCTCG
>Ga0190265_10003547_pt1 | contig 10654 bp, 11 predicted proteins | sample Popmic124T_FD_133135 | JGI IMG/M metagenome (GOLD analysis project Ga0190265, IMG submission 133135) | Populus adjacent soil microbial communities from riparian zone of Indian Creek, Utah, USA - 124 T | ecosystem: Environmental > Terrestrial > Soil > Riparian zone | place: USA: Utah | collected...
TCCGGCGGCGAGCTGCCGGCGATGGTGCTGCTCGACGCCGTCGTTCGGCGCCTGCCCGGCGCCCTGGCCGCGGGCTCCGGCGAGCACGAGAGCTTCTCGGAGGCGCTCGACGGCGGGCTCGAGTATCCGCACTACACGCGCCCGGCCGAGTTCCGCGGCTGGCGCGTCCCCGACGTGCTGCTCTCCGGCGACCACGGCAAGGTCGCAGACTGGCGGCAGGAGCAGAGCCGCCTGCGCAGCGTCGCGCTGGATGGGGCATGACCGAGGTCGACGCGACAGATCACTACGCGCAGCTCGGCCTGCCGCGGACGGCGACGCCAGACGACGTCGACGACGCGTACCGCCGGGAGGCCGCTGCGGCGGCCGACTTCGAGCGACTGCGGGAGGTCGAGGCCGCCTACCGCGTCCTTGCCGATCCCGTGCGGCGCGCGACCTACGACCGCTCGCTCGACGGCGTCCGGGAGCGGGCGCCGGTGCCGGTGCTGCCGCCCGAGCCTCCGGAGCCGCTGCGGACGGTGCCCACCACGCCCACCACACCCGTGGCAGAGGAGGACGGGGGCAACGGGCTCGCCGCGTTCGTGCTCGCGTTGCTCGTCGGGCTCGCCGGCGCGGCCGTGTGGGCGCTCGTCGTCAAGTCCACCGAGTACGAGATCGGGGCGCTCGCGTGGGGCATCGGCCTCGCGGTCGGAGCCGCCGCCGGCCTCGCGGGGCGGCGTAAGACGGCCGAGGTTCAGCTGGCGGCCGTCGTAGCCGCTGCGATCGCGGTCCTCGTCGGCAAGTACCTGACCTTCGCGCTCGTCGTGCAGGAGCAGTCCGGCGACACCATCGGCGTCTTCTCGAGCGAGATGCGGAGCCTCTTCCGCGACAACCTCGGCACGATCTTCGGCTTCTACGACCTCCTCTGGATCGCGCTCGCCGTCGGTAGCGCCTGGTACCTCGTGCGGCCCGAGGAGCCCGCGCCGGAGGCACCCGCCCCGGAGCCGGAGCAGGAGTGGCGCGAGGAGCATCCGCACCTGTCGCGGAACCCGGTCGACCGGTTGACGCGCGGCCTGCCGCACGGCTGGCGGGTGACGATCGACTGGGTCGTGACCATCGTCGGCGCGATCGCGATCGTGCTCGCGATCAAGGCCTGGGTCGTCAACCCGTACAGGATTCCATCCTCGTCGATGGAGCCCACGCTGCACTGCGCGCAGCCCGCGGACGGGTGCGAGGCGGATTTCTCCGACCGTGTGCTCGCGAACCGCTTCATCTACCACCTGCGCGACCCCGCGCGCGGCGACGTGGTCGTCTTCAAGACCCCGCCCGAGGCGCAGCAGCGCTGCGGCGCCGGCGGCACGTTCGTCAAGCGGTTGATCGGGCTGCCGGGAGAGCGAGTCGAGCTCCGACCCGAGCGCGGCGTGACGCACGTCTTCATCGACGGCAGGCGGCTCGACGAGTCCGAGTATCTGGACAACTCGCGGCGCGGCAGCGGGGAGACGCAGACGTTCCAGGTGCCCGAGGGTCAGTACTTCATGATGGGCGACAACCGCACGAAGTCGTGTGACTCGCGCGAGTGGGGCAGCGTCCCGCGCGACAACCTGATCGGCAAGGTTTTCGCGACATATTGGCCCCCCAACCGCATTTCTTTCCGCTAGCATCCGTCGCCGGTCGTCGGGCCGCCTTTTGCCATGAGCACGATCATCGAGAGCATCGAGCAGCGCCAGCTGCGCAAGGACCTCCCCAAGTTCAAGGCCGGGGACACCGTGCGCGTGCACTTCCAGGTGATCGAGGGGACACGGCGCCGCGTCCAGGTCTTCGAGGGGATCGTCATCAAGCGCCAGGGCTCGGGTGCGCGCGAGACGTTCACGGTCCGCAAGCAGTCGTTCGGCGTCGGCGTCGAGCGGACTTTTCCGGTGCACTCGCCGAAGATCGAGAAGATCGAGGTGGCCGCGATCGGCGACGTGAACCGCGCGAAGCTCTACTACCTGCGCGGCAAGGTCGGCAAGAAGGCGCGCGTGCGCGAGCTGCGCCCTGCTCCCGGCGCAGTGAAGGCTGCTGCGGCGACCGAGGAGGCACCGGCCTCCACCGAGCCGGAGGACGTGGTCGAGGTCGAGGAGCCGGTGGTCGAGGAGCCGGTGGTCGAGGAGCCGGCTGCGGAGGCGTCCGCCGCCGAGCCCGAGCCCGTCAAGCAGTAGCGCCTCCATGAGCTCTCGCCGGCGGCTTGCCGGGGGACTGGCCGCCGCCGCGGTGGTCGTGCTCGCGGGCTGCGGCTCCGAGGACGCGCAACAGGAGGCCGCCCGCGAGGAGGTCGAGGCGCACGTCCGCGCTCTCGGCGGCGAGTCGGGCTACGACGTCGAGCGGGTGCACTGCACGGACGCCGCTGCGACGTGGCTCCGCGACGTCGAGACGGACGTCTTCATCTGCGCGGTCGGCCTCGAGTCGGGCGGCTGCGACTGGTTTGCCGTCGACGTCGACCGCGAGCGGGGCTCGGTCGACGTGCGGCTCGACGCAGAGGACGCCGGCTGCACGCTGCCGATCTAGGAACCGAGGCGTTACACGCTCGTTGCGGACTCGGCTCGAAGCCGGCACGAACGCTCGCCGCCGCCGGCGCTAAGCTCGGTCGCGTGCCACGGAGCAGCGGCCAGCGACTCCTGACCTTCGACCGGAAGCTCGGCACGCGCTTCGTCGCCGGAGCCGACGAGGCTGGCCGCGGCTCGCTCGCCGGGCCACTCGTCGTCGCCGGCGTGTTGCTCGACTACGAGTGCCTTCGGCACCACCGCGTCCGTCCTCTCGCAGCGCTCAACGACTCGAAGCAGGTTGCGCCGCTCGAGCGGCAGGAGCTCTTCCGCGCCGTGGTCGGCTGCGCGGCGCGCATCAGCCTGCGCGTCATCCCCGCGGGTGAGATCGACCGCGAGGGCCTGCACCGCTCCAACCTCTGGGGGCTCCGGGCCGTCCTCGGGGACCTCGCGCCGGCAGTGCCCGAGCCGGAGGAGGTCGCGTGTCTCGTCGACGGCTTCAGGCTCGGCCCGAGCGCGCCCGCGCACCGCGCCGTCGTCGACGGCGACACGAAGAGCGCCGCCATCGCCGCCGCGTCGATCGTGGCCAAGGTCACGCGCGACCGTCTGATGCGGCGGCTCGACGCCCTCTACCCGCGCTACGGGTTCGTCTCACACGTCGGCTACATCACGCCGGACCACTCCGCCGCGGTTCGGCTCCATGGGCCGAGCGCGCAGCACCGGAGGTCTTTTCAGGCCCTCTGCTACGTCGCCTGACATGCCGCCGCGCGGGCGGGAGGAGGAGCAGCGCGTCGCGTGGCACTACCGCCTGCGCGGCTATCGCGTGCTGGGCGCCAACGTGTGGGCGGGCGGCAACGAGCTCGACCTGATCGTGCGCCGCGGCGGCGCGCTCGTGTTCTGCGAGGTCAAGTCGAAGCGAAGCGAGCACTATGGCGATCCACTCGCGATGGTCGACGACGAGAAGGTGCGCCGGCTGACGCGCGCGGCCGAGGCCTGGCTCGCGCGGCACCCCGACTGCCTCCGGCTCAACGCGAGATTCGAGGTCGCCGCGGTGCGCAACGGCCGTGTCCAGCGGGTCCCGCTCGTGCTCTGAGATGGGTCTCGGCGCCGCCGTCGGGTCGTCGCCTGAGGCTACGATGTGGGCGTCGACCTCGCCGAAAGGAACAGCAGAAACCATGTCGATCACGAGCACACGCATCGCAACCCAGGCTCGCACGTGGGTCATCCTCGCCGGCCTCATGGCGCTCTTCATCGGGATCGGCGGCCTCTTCGGCGGTTCGAGCGGGATCATCCTCTTCGCCGGCATCGCCGTCCTCTTCAACCTCTTCATGTTCTGGAAGTCCGCGGCGCTCGCGCTCAGGGCGAGCAAGGCGCGCCAGCTCGAGCAATCGGAGGCGCCCGAGCTCTTCCGCGACATCGAGGAGATCGCGGGCCGGGCCGGCGTGCCGATGCCGACCGTTCATCTCATCCCGTCGGAGCAGCCGAACGCGTTCGCGACGGGGAGGAGCCCCAAGCACTCGGCGGTCGCGGTCACAGAGGGGCTGCTCAAGTACCTCCCGCGCGACCAGGTCAAGGGTGTCCTCGCGCACGAGATGGCGCACATCGCGAACCGCGACATCCTCGTGATGACCATCGCGGCCATGATCGGCGCAGCGATCTCGGCGATCGCGAACATCCTCCAGTTCTCGATGCTCTTCGGCGGCGACGATCGGGACAACCCGCTCGGCGCGATCGGCGCAATCGTCGCCATCATCGTCGCGCCGATCGCGGCGATGATCCTCCAGCTCGCGGTCTCGCGGCAGCGCGAGTACCTCGCGGACGCGACGGCGGCGCAGTATCTGGGCGAGGCCCGGCCGCTCGCAGAGGCGCTCGGGACGCTGCAGCGTGGCACAGACGCGCTGCCGATGAACGTGAATCCCGCCACCGAGGCGCTCTACATCGCAAACCCGCTCAGCAAGCGTGGCTTCGCGGCTCTCTTCTCGACGCACCCGCCGATGGAGGAGCGGATCCGCCGCCTGCGCGCGCTCGACGCCGCGCACGGCATCCACTACGGGTAGCCCGCGGCCCAGGCCGGGGCAGGGGCGCGGTTGCCGCGGGCGAAGAGGAGCCCGTGGCGACACAGGAGGCGATCTACGGAGAGCTCGACCTCGAGCTCTCCTGGTCCGAGCGCGAGCTGCCGGAGCGCGAGCGGACGAAGCACGTGCACCGGCTCCACCCGTACCTCGGCAAGTTCGTACCGCAGCTCGTCGAGGCGCTTCTCGAGCGGTATGTCCGGCCCGGCGGCCGCGTCCTCGACCCCTTCGCCGGCTCGGGGACGACGCTCGTGCAGGCGCTCGAGTCGGGCCACGACGCGGTCGGCGTCGACGTGGCCGCGTTCAACGCGCTGTTGATGGGCGTGAAGACGCGCGAGTACGACCTCAGCGAGCTCGAGCAGGAGGTGCTGCTCGCACGCTCGCGGCTCGGTCACTCCGACGAGGACCCGGAGGGCTACCTCGCCGAGTGGTTCGCGCCGCGGGCCGCCGGAGAGCTGCTCCACTTCCGCGGCCTCGTCACGGAGCTGGGTCATGCGGACGTGCTGCGCGTCGTGCTGGCGCGGGCGGCCCGCTCGGCGCGGCTGACACCGCACTTCGACCTCGACTTCCCCCGCGCGCCGCAGCGAGGCGAGTACTGGTGCCACAAGCACCGTCGCACGTGCCGGCCCGTCGAGGAGGCGAACAAGTTCCTCGCGCGCTACCTCGTCGACACGCTCGCCCGGCTGCGGGCGTTCACGGCCGTGCGCGACCACCGGCGTGCAGCTGTCGTCCTGCACGGCGACGCGCGCGAGCTCGAGGTCGGCGGGCCGTACGACGGGGTCATCACGTCGCCTCCCTATCCGGGCCTGATCGACTACCACGAGCAGCACCGGTATGCCTACGAGCTGCTCGCGCTCGACGATCGGCGCGAGCGCGAGCTCGGCGCCGCCGCGGCGGGTACGAGCAAGGAGGCGGTCGCTGCGTACGTCGACGGGATCTCGGCCGTGCTGGGGCGCGTACGGGAGACGCTGCGGCGCGGCGCGCGTGTCTGCATCGTGGTGAACGATCGGCGCGACCTCTACCCGGAGATCCTCTCGCGGTCGGGGCTGCGACTCGAGGAACGGCTCGAACGACATGTCAACCGGCGCACGGGCCGGCGGGCGGGCGAGTACTTCGAGTCGATCCTCATCGCGCGCTGACGTCACACACTCGGTCCACTCTCGGCACAGACACGTCGCGGTTTCGCACGTAGCGTCGAAGCGTGCTCGCGCGCGCCGTCACTCACGCCCTCGTCGGGCTCGAGCCGCGGCGGGTCGACGTCGAGGCACACCTGCAACGGGGCGTGCCCGGCTTCGCAATCGTCGGTCTCGCCGACCGCGCCTGCCAGGAGGCGAAGCATCGCGTCCGCAGCGGGATCTCGTCCGCCTCGCTCGAGTGGCCGCTCGATCGCCGCATCACCGTCAACCTGGCTCCCGCCGCGCTGCGCAAGGAGGGAGCGGGCTTCGACCTCTCGATCGCGCTCGCTGTTCTCGCGGCGTCGCGACAGCTGCCCTCGGACGGGCTCACAGGGCACGCCGCAGTCGGCGAGCTCGCGCTCGACGGTCGCGTCCGCCCGGTGCGCGGCGCCTTTGCGGTCGCCGAGGGTGCGCGCCGCGCAGGGCTGGACCGGATCCTGTGCGCGCCCGAGTCGGCGCCCGAGGCGGCGCTCGCGGGCGTCGACCCGGTGCCGGTCCGGCACCTCGCGGAGGCGGTCGCCTATCTCCGGGGCGAGCTGCGGCCGCCGCCGGTCGAGCCTCCCGTGGCGGAAGCCGCCGCGCCTGCGCCCGACCTCGCCGAGGTGCGCGGGCAGGAACGGGCGCGGAGAGCGCTCGAGCTCGCGGCCGCGGGAGCCCACAACCTCCTCCTCGCCGGCCCGCCCGGGACGGGGAAGACGATGCTCGGACGCCGGCTGCCGGCCATCCTGCCGCCGCTCGCGCCGGCGGAGGCGCTCGAGGTCACACGCATCCATTCCGTCGCGGGCCTGCTCTCGCCCGAGCGCCCGCTCGTCACGCAGCCGCCGTTCCGGGCGCCGCACCACAGCGCGTCGGTGGCCGCCATCGTCGGCGGCGGGCCAGGCCCGAGGCCGGGGGAGGCAAGCCTCGCGCACCGCGGCGTGCTGCTCCTCGACGAGTTTCCGGAGTTCCAGCGGCCGGCGCTCGAGGCGTTGCGGCAGCCACTCGAGGACGGGATGATCGCGGTCGCCCGAGCCGCCGGACAGGCGATCTTCCCCGCGTGCTTCCAGCTCGTCGCGACGATGAACCTCTGCCCGTGCGCCGGTCGTGGCGATCCCGCCGCGGAATGCACCTGCTCGGCGCAGCGTCTGGCGTCCTTCCGGGACAAGCTCTCCCGCGCGCTGCTCGACCGTTTCGACCTCATCGTCACCGTACCGCGGCCGCGGGCGGACGAGCTCGCGGCAGGTCCCGCCGAGCCCTCTGCGGCGGTGCGGGAGCGCGTCGTCGCCGCGCGCGAACGGTTGCGCTCGGCCTCGCCGCGGCGGACGGCGCCCGCCGACGAGCTCCTGGCGAGGGCGGTGGACCGGCTGCCACTCTCGGCGCGCGGGCGGGCTCGGGTGGCGCGCGTGGCGCGAACGGCTGCAGCTCTCGCGGGCGCGGAGACAGTGGAGCCGGAGCACGTGGCCGAGGCTCTCGCGTACCGCTCGCCGAAGGAGCTGGCGGCATGAGCGACCTTGCGCTCGCGTCCTTCGCCGCGGCGAACGACGCCCATCACGTCGACGAGCCGCGCTCGGCGCGCTTCGCGCGCTTCCGGCAGTCGTTCGACGAGCGCGCCGAACTCGAGCGTCTGCAGGAGCAGGGCTACCGCTTCGTCGGCCGCTCGGATTCCGGCTTCCCGCCGCTGCTTCGAGCCATTCACGACCCTCCACCGGGTCTGTTCCTGCGTGGAGCGGCTCCGGTGGAGCTGCTGGCGCGGCCGGCAGTCGCGATCGTCGGCGCGCGTGCGTGCTCTCCCTACGGCCGGCAGGTCGCGCGGCGGCTCGGCCGGGAGCTCGCGGGCGCCGGGCTCGTCGTCCTCAGCGGGATGGCGCGAGGCGTCGACGCCGAGGCGCACCGCGGCGCCCTCGACCGAGAGGGCGTCACGGTCGCGGTGCTCGGCTGCGGCATCGACCGCGACTACCCCGCGGCTCACGCGACCCTCGCTCGCCAGATCGTCGAGCGAGGGCTCGTCGTCTCCGAGTACGCGCCGGGCGTCGAGCCCGCGCCCTGGCGCTTCCCCGCGCGGAACCGGATCATCGCGGGGCTCTGCGCGGCGACCGCGGTCGTGGAGGCGCGCGAGCGGAGCGGCGCGCTCATCAGCGCCGACTTCGCGCTCGAGGAGGGGCGCGAGGTCTTCGCGGTCCCCGGCGAGATCACGAGCGCCCTCTCCGCCGGCTCGAACGCGCTCCTGCGGCTTGGAGCGACACCGCTGACGGCGGCGGACGACGTGCTCGAGGCATACGGCATCGTGGCTCCGCCGATCGAGGCGCCGGCGGTGTCCGACGAGGCGGCTGTCGTGCTCGAACGGGTGCGTGGCGCCGCGGCGAGCGCGGACGAGCTCGCGCGGGCCAGCGGGCTCGACGCGGGGCGCTTGGCCGCCGTCGTGACGGAGCTCGAGCTGGCGGGTCTCGTCAGCGTGGAGGAAGGGCTGATCCGTGCTGGCTAGAGTCGCGCGATGGCTTCGTACTGGCTCGAGGAGCCCGCCCTGCCGATCCCGACCCGATCACTCTCGGGGCGACCCGACGTCGAGATCGTCGGCGGCGGCGTCACAGGCTGCTCGTGCGCGCTCACCCTCGCGGCGGCGGGAGCCCGCGTTCGGCTGCACGAGGCGCGCACGATCGCCGCCGGTGCGAGCGGGCGCAACGGCGGGTTCGCTCTCCGTGGCGGGTCGATGGCATATCACGAGGCGAATGCCACGCTCGGGCGCGAGCGGGCATCACAGCTCTGGCGGTTGACGGAGGACGGCCTGCGCGCACTCGCCGCGGTCGCGGGCGACGCGTTCCGGCTGACCGGGAGCCTCCGCTTGGCCGCAGACGAGGCCGAGCTGGATGCCGTGCGCGCGGAACACGCGGCGCTGACGGAGGACGGCTTCGCGGTCGAGTGGATCGACCCGCTGCCGCCGCAGCTCGCAGGCTTCAGCGGCGGCTTTCGCCACATGCCCGACGGCGCCATCCAGCCGGCGCGTTTGGTGCGAAGGCTCGCCGCGAGGGCTGCCAACGCCGGCGCGGAGCTGCGCGAGCACTCGCGTGTCGAATCGCTCGACCGGCTCGAGGCTCCGGTCATCGTCGTGGCCACCGACGGCTACACGAGCGGCCTCGTACCGCAGCTCGACACCGTGGTGACGCCGATCCGCAACCAGGTCGTCGTGACCGAGCCGATCGAGGAGTTCCTGTTCCCGCTGCCGCACTACGCGCGCCACGGCTTCGATTACTGGCAGCAGCTGCCGGACGGCCGGCTGCTCGTCGGCGGCCGCCGAGACGCGGACCTGGCCGCGGAGGCGACCGACGAGGAGGGGCTGACGCCCGCGATTCAGGAGCGGCTCGAGGCGTGCGTCGCAGAGCTCGTCGGGCGCCTGCCCGCGATCACCCACCGCTGGGCCGGGATCTTCGGCTCGAGCCCCGACGGGCTGCCGCTCGCGGGCCCGGTGCCGGGACGCGACGGCCTGTGGGTGGCTGCCGGCTATGCCGGGCACGGCAACGTCCTCGGGTTCGTCTGCGGCGCCCTCGTCGCGCGGGCGATCCTGGGCGACCCGCCGGCCGAGCTCGACCTGTTCGAGCCCGCCCGCATGCTCGGGCGCCCTGCTGACTAAAGCTCCAGCAGGGGCAGGTCGAGCCCGCCCGCCCGCTCGAGCGCGGCTCGCGCGATCGCGAGATCCTGGATGGCGAGCCCGGTCGAGTCGAACGCGGTGATCTCGTCGTCGCTCGTGCGTCCCGGTGCCGTTCCCGCGAGCACGTCGCCGAGCATGCCGACGTCGTTCCTCGTCAGAAGCCCAGCGGTGACCGCGGCGGTCAGCTCGCCTCCGTGGCTCGCCTGCTCCCAGTCGTCGCAGAAGACGCGCGTGCGCGCCAGCTCGGCCGCCGCGATCTCCGCCTTGCCCGGGCCGTCGGCGCCCATCAGGCTGACGTGCTGTCCCGGACGCAACGAGCCTTCCGGCAGCAGGATCTCCCGCCCGGGCGTCACCGTCACGACGAGGTCGGCTGCCAGCGCCTCCTCCAGGCTCGCCGCCACCTCCGCGCCGACCGATGCAGCGCCCGCGGCTGCACGGGCGTCATCGACGTCCCAGAGCATCACTCGCCGCCCGACGGCGACGAATGTCTGTACCGCGGCCAAGCCGTTCACGCCGGCGCCGACGACTGCGGCGTGGTCGCTTCCACGCCGCCCGAGGGCGTCGGCCGCGAGCACGGCGGCGGCGCCGGTCCGCAGCGCGGTGACTGCTGCCGCGTCCAGCAGCGCCACCACCTGGCCCGTCTCGGCGTCGCACAGCACGACGACGCCCGTGACCGTTGGGAGGCCGCGGGCGGGATTGCCGGGGAAGGACGTCACCCACTTGAGCAGCGCGTGACCGCCGCCGAGCGCCGGCATCGCGCGGAAGTCGCCGGCCGGGTAGTTCGTGACGTACAGCTTCGGCTGCATCGTCCACTCGCCGCGCGCGTAGGCGATGAACCCCGCCCGCACCGCCTCGTAGGCGAGCTCCGGCGGGACGGCGGCTCGGACGGCGCGCGCCGAGAAGAACGGCACCTCCACGTTGCTACGCGACCGCCGTCGCCTCGAGCTCGATAAGGAGATCCGGGAAGGCGAGACGGCTGATCCCGAGCAGCGTCGCAGCCGGCTGTACGCCGGCTGCGGCCATGCGCTCTCCGACCGCTGCCGCCGCCTCCGCGAAGTACCGGTCGATGTCGGTGACGTACGTGTTGAGCCGGACGACGTTCGCGAGCGTCATGTTGGCCTCGCGCAGCACCGCCTCGAGGTTGTCGAGCGCGGCGAGCGCCTGCGCGCGCAGGTCGCCGTCGTGCAACGTCGCGGCGCCAGGGCCGGTCGAGGTCTGGCCGGCGCAGTACAGGACTCGCGAGCCGCCCGTCACCTCGATTGCCTGCGAGAAACCGAACTGGTCCTGCCA
>Ga0190265_10003548_pt1 | contig 10654 bp, 8 predicted proteins | sample Popmic124T_FD_133135 | JGI IMG/M metagenome (GOLD analysis project Ga0190265, IMG submission 133135) | Populus adjacent soil microbial communities from riparian zone of Indian Creek, Utah, USA - 124 T | ecosystem: Environmental > Terrestrial > Soil > Riparian zone | place: USA: Utah | collected...
CCGCGAAGTCGCGCAGCACCCCGGTGGCGACGAGCCTCCGCAGGAGGAACCAGGAACCGAGCCCTGCCACGAGGGCACCGCTTACGACGGTTGCCACGGTGTACACCACCCAGAGCGCGACGCCCGCATCGCGGTAGTAGAGGATCACGTCGTGGATGGCGGCGAACAGTCCCGCCAACACGCCCGCGAGAGCCGCGGTCGCAAGGTTCCAGCGCCGGTAGAGCGCAGCGGCGAAGCCGATCTCCGCGCCCGCGCCCTGGATCGCACCGGATAGCAGCGCATCGGCGCCGTACGGGGATCCGAGGAGGACCGACACGGCCGCCGACACCAGGCCACCGAAGAACGCGGCGCCGGGTCGACGAACGATGAGGCCGACCAGCACGCCGGGCAGGAGCCAGACGCCGTACATGACGGCCTGCGCCGGAGGCAGAAACGCGAAGAGGGGTCCCGTGGCGGTATACAGCGTGTTCCACGCCAGGAACACGACCCCGAAGGCGACGGCGATCACGGCCGCGACGACGATGTCGACGATGCGCCAGCCCGCCTGCTGGCCGTTCACGGTTGTCATGCCGGCTCTATCCTCTCTGAAGCTGTTTCGACGACCAGGAGCGTCCCGCTCTCGATCTGGACCGATGCCGGCTCGGCGACCACCACGTTCGAGAGGCCGCGCGAGCGGCCCATCCGGAGCGTGGCGGCCACGAGCGGCCACTGGAGGCCCTCGGTGGTGACCCCGACGGCATCTCCGCCGATGGGCAGGAGGCTGACGAGGTCGTCGCGCCGGCCGTCGAGGGCGAGGCTTCGGCCGGGGTGGAGGGCGCGAACCCTGGTCGGGCCACGGACCGCGCGGACCTCGACCGCGGCCAGCAGCGGGTCGGCGAGCAGGAAGAGGCTGGCGAGCTCGTGGTCGAGCCGATCTCCGCCCATGGCTCCGAGCAGCACCACCTCGCCCGCACCGGCCGCCAGTGCCGCCTCGACGGCGAGCTCGGTGTCGGACGCGTCCTTGTCCGCCGGATGCCGCTCGACGCGGGTCCCTGTCGCCGACAGCCGCTCGACGAGCGACCCATCGATCGAGTCGAGGTCACCGACGAGCAGGTCGACCCGGCCTCCGAGCCGATCGAGCGACGCCGCCCCGCCGTCCGCGCCGATCACGAGATCGGCGCCGTCGAGCCACGACATGTCGCCCGCGTCGAGCTCGCCCGAGGCGACCACCACGATCCTCATCACCGTCTCGTCATCGCTCCTTGCATGGCGTCGATCGAGAGACGACGAACGGCACGCTCTGATGGGGGTGCCTGGGGCGCGCCGCGACGGTGCTGCTTCGACTTCCTTCGCCGGCATGACCCGGATCAGGTTCGAGGGTCTGCGGATGCGTCGGCGTCCGCACTCTCAGCGCTGTCGCGCTCCCCTGTCGTCTCGTGAAGTTGTGCTCTCAAGGCTAGCACGAGCCCTATCATCGGTCGATGCACCCCAACGTCAGCCGCGTGGTCGATGCTGCCCGCGCGGCCGGGCTCGAGATCGAGGTCGAGCACTTTCCAGCCGGCACGCGGACCGCGGCCGACGCGGCGCGCGCGGTGGGCTGCGACGTCGCGCAGATCGTGAAGTCACTCGTCTTCATGGCCGCAGGGGCACCGGTGGTCGCGCTCGTCTCTGGCGCGAACCGGGTCGACCTCGGCAGGCTCGCGGCGGCTGTGGGCGGAGGCAGGGTCCGCCGCGCCGATGGTGACGAGGCGCGCGCCGCGACCGGGTTCGCCATCGGCGGGGTGCCACCGTTCGGCCACGCGCACGACGTTCGCGTGGTGGTCGACCGCGACCTCCTCGACCACGAGCAGCTCTGGGCGGCGGCCGGCCTGCCCGATGCGGTCTTCGCGATCGGCCCGCCCGACCTCGTGCGAGCGAGCGGCGGCGCGGTCGCCGACCTCGCCGAGACGCCGCGCGACTGACGATGCCGCCCGGCCCTGCCTTCCTCGCGCTCGCGGCCGTGGGCGCCGTGATCGCGGCCGTCTCGCTCGTCGCGCTCCGCATCGCCGGGGCGCGCCTGGCGACGGCGCGCCGTCTCGCCGGACCGGCCGAGGTGAAGGTCGGCTCCCTCCTCGGCGAGGGTCCCATGCCCGACCGCGCGGTGCGGATCGCGGGTCGCATCCGCTGCCGAGACCCACTCGAGATGGGCGGAGGCGAGCGACTCGTGGCGTTCCATCGCGACGTCGAGGTCCACGTCGGCGGCCGGTGGCGCAGCGTCGAGCGCCTGCGAGAGACCCGGTCCTTCGACCTGTGGGACCACGACGGCTCCCTCGTGGTGGACCCCGCGCAGGCCGCCGAGCCGCTCGTCGTCATCCCGAAGGTGTGGCGTGGCGACCCGGCCGAGCTGGAGGAGCCGCACCGTTCTGCGGCCGAGCGCCTCGTCGAGCGTCACGGCCCCGCGAGCGGTGCGCGTGCCGTCACCCGGACGATCAACGTGACCGACCGCCTCCTGCTGCTCGCCCGCGCGCGGCGTGAGGAGTCGGGCCGGGAGCGTCTCGAGCCGCCGAGCGGGGGCTATCTCGTCACCAACCTCGCCCTCGCCGACGCGATGCGGCTGCTCGGCGGCCGCCACCGCCGGCTCGTCGCCGCCGCGGTCGTCGGGCTCGGCGTGTCCATCGCGCTGATCGCGATCGGCAGCGTCGGCGCGCTCCTCAGCACCATCCTCATCGGCTGATCTGACGGGCGTACCGGGTCGAACGGTACGAACGAGGCATCGCCGGATCGACCCTCCGTTTCTAGCATCCGATGCACGAGACCTACCGGAAGCTCCATTTCGCAAGATCGCGGATGGCGGCAGGCCGATACCAGGAGCGTGGATTGGCGCGAGACGGAACGGACGCACTGCTGAGCGTCGCCCAGGCGGCGGCGATCCTCGGTGTGCACCCCAATACCATTCGAAGCTGGACCGAGGCCGGCCGGCTGGCCGCGTACCGCATCAACGCGCGCGGCGACCGGCGTTTCCGACGAGGCGACGTGGAGCGCATCCTCGTGGAGGACGCTCCCGCGCTGGCGACGCCCGAAGGGCACGGCACGGTCGAACGCAACGCGGAGCTCGCGCTCTTCGAGCGCGTCGCGGCCGGACTGGCAGCCACTCCCGCTCCGGGGTCGGTCGCGCGCGCCCTCATCGAGGCGCTGCGTACGGACGTCCACGTCGACCGAGCGGCCGTCTACCTCACCGACGACGACGGGCTCCGGCTCGTCGCTCACGCGGGTTTCCGCGATCCGCCGGCGGCGACGCGCCCGACGACCGACGCGCGCCACGATGAGGGGCCTGACCATGTCATCCCGCTGGCGACGCGGCGCGGGACCGTCGGCTCGCTCGTCATCGACGCGGCATCGGTGACGGCCATGGCCCCCTCGTTCGTGCGGGCCGTTGCCACGACGGCGGCGACTGCCCTCGCCAGCTCTCGCCTGCTCTCGCACGCCCGCCGCGAGCTGCGGCGCGCGCGTGCCCTGCGCTCGGTGACCAAGGAGTTGACCGGGACGCTCGAGCTCGGATCGCTGCTCGGCGAGGTGGTGGACCTGACGCGCTCGCTGTTCGAGGCGGACAAGGCCGGCCTCTGGCTCGTCGAGGAAGGAGAGCGCCCATTTCGCATCGTGGCCCAGCACGGCCTCGGGGACGCGTTCCTCGAGCGCGTCAGCGAGCTCAGCAGCACTGCCGAGACGCTCGGCACGCGCGCGGTCCGTGACCGTCGCTCGTACTGGAAGCGCCACGCGGACACGGACCCCGAGATCGGACTGCTGCGCGAGGCCTATGCGGGCGAGGGCATTAGGACCGTCTGCCTGGTTCCGCTCATCGGCAACGACAAGCCGCTCGGCCTGCTCGGGCTCTACCACCGCCGCGATCGGTCGTGGCCAGAGGAGGAGGTCGCGCTGCTCCAGGCATTCGCCGACCAGGCCGCGGTGGCGATCCAGAACGCGCGGCTGTATCGAACGCTGGCCGAACAGGCAGCTCGCATGCGATCGATCCAAGACCTCTCGGCGCGCCTGAATGGCCTGACCGATGTCCGCGCCATCGCCGAGGCGATCGTGGCCGAGGCGACGGCACTGGCGGACTATCACGACATCCGCGTCTACCGCGTCGACTGGGAGCGGCGCATGTGCGATCCCATCGCGTTCACGCGCGAGATGCTCTCCGGCGATCCCGAGGATGCCGAGGCGCTCCTGCGCGTCGAGGTCGGCGAGGGGTTCACCGGGTGGGTTGCCGAGCACGGCGAGCCGCTCCTCATCAACGATGCCATCGACGACGACCGCGGCATCACGATCGTCGGAACCGATGACGTCCCGGAGTCGATGCTCGTTGTACCGATGCTGTACGAGGGCCGAACCCTTGGCGTGATCGTGCTGAGCCAGCTGGGCTTCAACCGATTCAGCAACGACGACCTCCAGACGATGAGCATCTTCGCCGGCTACGCCGCCCAGGCCATGGCGAACGCGGCCACGTATGAGCAGCTCGTGGCGCAATCGACCGAGCTCGCGCGGCGCGCCGAGTCGCAGCGCAACCTGCTGGAGACGAACGCGCGGCTGCTCGGCACGCTCGACCAGGCGAACGTCCTCGAGACGATCGCCGATGGGCTGGGCGAGGTGGTCGCCTATGACAACCTTTCGATCTACCGTGCCGACCACGCTCGCCAGGCGATGGTCCCGGTCCTCACCCGCGAGGAGCACGCCGAGGAGGTGAGCCGTTACCTCATCCCGTTCGGGAGCGGGCTCATGGGCTGGGCGGTCGAGCATGCACAGCCGATCCTCGCCAACGATGCGCTGGCCGACCCGAGGGCGCTCCAGATCCCGGGCACCCCGCCGGACCCGGAGGCCGTGGTGGTCGTGCCGCTCATCGCCGACGGCGAGGTGCTCGGAGCGCTCAACGCATCGCGTGTGGGCGGGCCGGAGGTCAAATTCAGCGAAAGCGACTTCGAGCTCGTGCAGCTCTTCTCGGCGCAGGCGTCGATCGCCCTTCGCAACGCCGATGCCCACCACGCCATGAGCCAACGCGCCGAGACCGATGCGCTCACCGGCCTCGCCAACCACGGCGCCTTCCAGCGCGAGCTGGGTCGCCTGAGTGACGCGGTGACCGCCGGCGAGGCCGATGCGCCCGAGCGCATGGCGGTGCTGATGATGGACCTCGACTCGTTCAAGGCTTACAACGATCGCCACGGCCATCCTGCCGGCGATGCCCTCCTCCACGAGGCGGCGACCGCGATCTACGGGTCGGCCCGGAGCGACGACCACGTGTTCCGCTATGGCGGCGACGAGTTCGCGCTCATCCTCCCCGGCGCGGGCGTCGTCGAGGGGGCGCGCGTCGGCGAGCGCATCAGAGCCGCCGTCGCGGCGCTGACCGCCGGCGACCCGACCCCGGTGACGATCACGATCGGCGTCGCCGGGCTGCCCGACGACGCAAGCGATCGGGCCGGACTGATCGAGGCGGCCGACACCGCCCTCTACTACGGCAAGCGAAGCGGCGAGGACCGCGTGGTGCGCGCCAGCCAGCTGCCGCGCGACATCGTCGACCTGCGCGGGACGCTCGACGGCCTCGCCAGCGCCGCGCTCCGCGACGGCGACGACCCTCGCGCCGTGGAGCATCTCGTCGAGCGAGCGACGCAGCTGACCGGCGTCGTCGACGATGCGGACGGGGTTCGCGCCGCCGTCCTTGCCGTCACCCGCTCCTTCGCGGGCCGTGCCGACGCCCGCGCCGATGGCGGGCATGCCGACCGCGTCGGACTGCTCGCCGCCCGGATCGCCGATCGCCTCGGCCTGCGCGACGACACCAGGCGCGCCCTCGAGCTGGCGGGACGGCTGCATGACCTCGACGATCGCGCCGTTGCCGAGCTCAGCGCGATCCCGTCGCTCCACGAGGTCGCCGCGGCCATCGCCGGCCATCGCGGACTGCTCGCCGAGGGGACGCGGCGCGGCCGGCGCGCACCGCGCGCGCGGGGTCATCTCGGCCCCCATGTCATCGGCGTCGCGAACGCCTACGACGAGCTCGTCTCCGGCTTCGGCCGTCCGCGGCTCGGCCGCTCGCGCGCCATGGCGCACCTGCGCGAGGACCCCGCGACGTTCCGTGCCGACGTGCTGAGCGCGCTCGCCAGCGTCGTCGAGGATCACGGGGACCAGGGCCGTCGCCGCCGAGCGGGCGATCGGCCGGACGAAGGGTCCGAGGAGGCACGCGGAGCGGCCTGACCCTGAACGCCGGCGTGTATCATGCCGGCGCCGATGACGTCCTCTCGCCTCGCTTCGCTGCGCCTGCGCGGGGCGGCGAGCCTGGCGCTCGCGGCCGCCCTGTCGCTCGCGGCATGCTCGGACGCCGAGACGTCGCCGACCAGCGTGCCGGCGCCGTCCAGCCCAGCCGCATCACCGACTCCGATCGCGTCCCCGGAGCCGACGCCCTCGCCGTCGCCGACCCCGCGCTTCACGAACGAGCCCGACGAGGAGCTCGCGGGCCTGATCCCGGACACGGCGGGTGGCGCCACCGTCGTCGTTGCCCCGTTCGAGGAGTTCGCGCTCACGCCGGGCGACATCGGCCTCGCGTACGGCGACATCGGCGACCGGTTCGCGTCCCTGGCGCTCGCGTACGTCGAGCAGCCGCGCACCACGCTCTACGCGATGCGGGTGGACGGCGACCAGGTCGCGACCGTCGATCTCGAGCCGCACCTGGCCACGGCGGGGCGCTACGTCGGGATCGCCGGGCTCGACCCCGACCCGTGGGAGGCTGCGGTCGTCGGCGGCAACCGGGTCTGGTTGCGGCCGGAGGACAACGCAACGGCCGCCGGCACCCACGTCTACACCTGGTCGAGCGGCGAGTTCGTCTTCCTCCTCATCGGCGTGGACGAGACGGTCAACCGCGCGCTCGTCGAGGCGCTCCCCGGCGAGCCGGCGCCAGCCCCGACCCCCACGCCATCGGTCGCGCCGTCGGGATCCGCAGAGCCGAGCGCGAGCGGCTGACGCCCGCAGGTACCATTCGCTTCGATGCTCTCGATGATCGCGTACGGGATCTCGATCGGCGGCACGGTCCTCACGCTCGCGCTGCGGATCCTGGGAGCCGACGAGACCCTCACCTTCGGTATCAGCGCCCTGACGATCCTGGGCCTGGCATACACGCTCGGCCATGCCACCGAGCAGCTCGGCCTGGCGGCCGGCCCGCGCATCGGCGGGATCATGAACGCCACCGTCGGGAACGTCGGCGAGATCATCATCGCGGCCTTCCTCATCCTCGACGGCAAGATCGGGATCGTCCATGCCTCGATCACCGGCTCGATCGTCGGCAACCTCCTCCTCGTCCTCGGCGCATCGCTGCTCGTCGGCGGGCTGAAGAACGGCGTCCAGTCCTACGACGCGGGGACGACCGGCATGAACGCGGCGTCGCTCATCCTGGCTACGATCGGGCTCGTGGTCCCGGCCACGTTCGCCTTCCTGATCGGCGGGGGCGAGGGGACCGCGCCGGGCGATCCGCAGTTCTTCCGGATCGAGGCGCTCACCATCGGCGTTGCCGTCCTGCTCCTGATCACGTACATCGCACAGACGTGGTTCTTCCTGCGCTCGCCGGAGTCGCCGACGTCCGCCCACGCTCCCGAGGAGGAGCCGGCCTGGAGCTGGCGCACCTCGCTCGGCGTCCTCCTCGCCTCGGCCGCGGCCCTGACCTTCGCGTCGGAGGTGCTCGTGCACACGCTCGAGCCCGCGGTCGCCTCGCTCGGAATCAGCGAGTTCTTCATCGGCATCATCCTGATCCCGCTCATCGGCAACCTCGCCGAGCACGTGGTCGGCGTGACGCTCGCTTACAAGAACAGGATGGACTTCAGCCTCATCACCTCGATCGGGTCCGCGACGCAGATCGCCCTGTTCGCCGTGCCGGTGCTCGTCTTCTTCGGGCTCATCGTCGGCAACCCGCTGACCCTCGTCTTCACTCCTCTCGAGGTCGTGGCCGTCGGCGTCGGCGTGCTGATCGCCAGCTACATCGCGCTCGACGGCAGGTCGAACTGGGTCGAGGGGCTGCAGCTGGTGAGCGTCTACATCATCCTCGCCATCGCGTTCTTCTTCCTGACCTAGCTGCCCAGCCCGGCGTATATACGGTATATACGCTGCGGGCCGCATTCCAGGCCGGTCTAGAATCGGTCACGTGCTGAGCCCGACCCCGTGACCGATCGCGACGAGTGGGACGGCTGGGACGACGATGGAGCGGCCGACCGCATCGGCCGCAAGCGTGACCGGCTGGCGCGCCTGCTGCGCGTCGCCTCGATCCTGTACTCGAAGGGCAAGGGCGAGGCGGGCGTGCCGGTCGGCGAGATCGCACGCCTCACCGGGATGACCACGCGGACGGTGTACCGGGACATCAACGCCCTCGACGAGGAGCTCGGCGTGCCCGTCTTCCAGGCCGGCCGAGGCCGATACGGGATCGACACCAAGTTCTTCCTGCCACCATTGCGGCTCAGCGTTCCCGAGGCGATCGTCCTCTTTCTCGCGTCTCGCCTGATCGCGCGCTGGAGCGACCAGTACGACGCCGCGGTGGTGAGCGCCTTCACGAAGTTGGCCGATGCCCTGCCGCAGCCGATCGCCCGCCACGTGGCGGCGACGATGCTCGGGGTCGGCGATCACGATGCGAATGAGCCGTTCACTCGCAGCTTCTCGGCCGTGGCGCGAGGCTGGGCGGAGGGACGCGTGGTCGAGATCACGTACGACCCTGGGACCGGCGCCGAGAAGCGAACGCGGGTCCACCCCTACTTCCTCGAGCCCGACGCCGCGCTGCGCAGCGTCTACCTCATCGGCTACGACGAGCCAGCCGACGCCATGCGCACGTACAAGGTCGAGCGCATCCGATCGGCCACGCTGACCCAGGACCGATACGAGATCCCTGACGGCTTCGACCCCGACCGCTGGCTGGCCAACTCGTGGGGCATCTGGTCGTCGGACTCGACGCCCGCCGAGCGCGTGCGCCTCCGCTTCGACTCCTCGGTCGCGCACCGCGTTCGCGAGGCGATCTGGCACCGATCGCAGGTGCTGACCGAGCTGCCCGATGGCGGCGTGGAGCTGACGGTGACCGTCGCCGGCATCATCGAGATCCGTCCGTGGATCCTGTCGTGGGGCGAGGCGGTCGAAGTGCTCGAGCCCTCGGCCCTGCGAGAGGCGGTGGCCGCCGCCGTGCTGGACGCGGCCGCGCGTTATGCGGACTGAGGTCGAGGCGAAGTTTCGCGCCACGAACGGCGATCCGCTCGACGACCTCGCCGGCCGGGCGACGCTCGGTCGCGCGCTCCTCGGTCCGGGACGCACGATCGACGAGCTCGATCGCTATCTCGACACCGATGACGGCAGCCTCACGGCCGCGGGATGGGCCTGCCGCCTCCGCTCGCGCGAGGACGCGGTCCGGATCTCGCTCAAGGGGCCGCCGAGCGGATCCGACGGTGGGTGGAGCCACCGCCGGCCGGAAGTCGAGGGACCGGCGACCGCGGTGATCGACCTGGCGGCATGGCCGCCGAGCGCCGCCGCCGAGCTCCTCGCCGACCTCAGCGCCGGCCGGCCGCTCGCCGAGGTGCTGCGCCTCGACCAGCGTCGGACCGAGCGTGCCGTGGCGCTTGGCGACGGCACCGCGCTCGGCACCCTCTCCCTCGACCGGGTCCGGATGAGCGCGAACGGAGCGACCGACCCCGGGCAGCTGTTCATCGTCGAGCTGGAGCTCGATCCCGCCTCGCCACGCGGGGAGGACGAGCTCCCCGGCCTCGCGGCCGCGCTGACGGCGGTCCCCGGGCTCCACGCCGACCCACGCACGAAGCTCGAGCACGCGCTCGAACGCCTCGATCCGACGCGATGACGTCCGTCGCGACCGACGCGCCGCGATCGCGCGGGCGCGCCGCGATCGAATGGCTCTCGCTCCTCGCCGCCCTCGCCGTCTTCGGCTACGTTGGGTGGGACGGGGCCCTCTGGGATGCCCGCTACCAGCTCGTCCTGCATCTCATCGGCGTGGGCGCGATCGGCGGCCTGCTGGCGATCGGCGTCCGCGGCGCGGAGCTGCCGCGGACGCGTATCGACCTGCCGCTGCTCGGCCTCCTCGCCGCCGTCGCGCTGGCCACCGCCTCCGCCATCAACGTCGGCATGAGCCTGCGCGCGATGGCCGCCATGGTCGGGTTCGCGGCGATGCTGCCCGTGGCGATCCTGGCCCTTCGCCACCGGCCGGCATGGGTCGGGCTCGTCACGAGCGTGCCGATCCTCGTCCTTTCCGTCCCGACCCTGGTCGTCCTCCTGGCGCGGCGCCTCGAATGGGTGCTCGCCGGCGCGCCCGGCCTGCCGCCGATTCGCCTCATCGGCGAGGGGACCCCGTTCGGCTCGGTCGCAGTCCCTCCGTTCGTGCTCGTGCCGGCGTGGGCGCTGGCCGGCCTCATCGAGCCCCCGTGGCTGCGGCGCGCGGTCCGGCTCGGCCTGGTCATCGTCGGCATCCCGATGACGATCCTGTCGGGCTCGCGCTCGGCCTGGGTGGCGATCGCCATGACCGCCCTCCTCGCCGCCGCGCCGCTCGCCTGGCGCCATCGCCGCCGGCTGCGCATGCCGTCGCGGGTCACGCCTCGCGCGCTCGCCACGGGCCTGGGAGTGATCGCCCTCGTCGCTCTGGCGATCGGACTCGTCGTCCCGCGCCTCACCGCGGTGACCTCGCTGC
>Ga0190265_10003549_pt1 | contig 10650 bp, 9 predicted proteins | sample Popmic124T_FD_133135 | JGI IMG/M metagenome (GOLD analysis project Ga0190265, IMG submission 133135) | Populus adjacent soil microbial communities from riparian zone of Indian Creek, Utah, USA - 124 T | ecosystem: Environmental > Terrestrial > Soil > Riparian zone | place: USA: Utah | collected...
CGACGGCGAGCTCGTCGTCGAGACCGACACCGACGAGGCGACGCTCGGCGCGCTCGACTCCGTCTACCTCGGCGGCGGCGAGAACCGCAGGGTCGTGAACCGCACCAACGAGGTGGCCACGCTGCTCGTGGTCATGCCGTACCCCGAGCCGGCACCGGCGTGAACCTCAACCTCAACCCGTTCGACCTCTCCGGCAAGATCGCGCTCATCAGCGGCGCGTCCGGATCCCTCGGATCGGCCGCCGCGGTAGCCCTCGGGGCTGCGGGTGCGGCCGTCGCCGTCGCCGGGCGTGACCTCGCCGTGCTCGAGCCCGTCGTCGACGGACTCCGCGAGCGAGGGATCGAGGCCACCGCGGTGGCTGGGGATCCCCTGTCCCCCGAGTCGGTGCACGCGATGGTCGCCACCGCCGCCTCGGCGCTCGGACCGATCGACATCCTCGTGACGGCGGCGGGCATGAACAAGCCCGCGCCGATCGTCGAGCAGTCCGTGGAGGACTGGGACGCGATCGTCGACTCCCAGCTCAAGACCACCTGGCTGCTCTGCAAGGAGGTGGGGGCCACCATGATCGAGCGCGGCGCGGGCGGCAAGGTCGTGCTCATCGGTTCGCAGCGGGGCTCGCTCGGCATGGCCAACTACAGCGCCTACTCCCCCGCGAAGGCCGCCGTGCACCTGCTGGCCCGCACCCTCGCGTGGGAGTGGGGGCCGCACGGGATCAACGTCAACTGCGTCGCGCCCGGTCTGTTCCGGTCGTCGCTCACGGAGTGGATGTGGGACGACGAGGAGGTCTACAAGCGTCTGCTCGCGCGCATCCCGGTCGGGCGGCTCGGCGAGGCCTACGACTGCACGGGGGCGATCGTGTACCTGGCCTCGGCGGCGTCGGACTTCGTCACGGGCTCCGTGCTCGCCGTCGACGGCGGGTACACGGCGGGATGAGCCCGGCCCGGCGACGCAGCGGCCTGCGCCTCGACGGCGCGAGGGCGGTGGTCACCGGGGCGAGCAGGGGGATCGGTCGAGCCATCGCCACCGCCTTCGCCGACGAAGGCGCCGAGGTGGTGCTGTGCGCCCGCGACGGTGACGCGCTGCAGGCGGTGGTGAGCGAGATCGCGGCCGGCGGCGGCATCGCCCACGCCCTGCCGCTCGACCTCACCGACGGAGCTGCCGTCGCGCACCTGCCCACGGTGGCGGCCCACCTGCTCGGCGGCGCGCCAACCATCCTCGTCAACAACGCCGGCGTGTACACGGGCGGTCGGTTCGACGAGCTGACCGACGACGACTGGCGGCGCACCTTCGAGCTCAACGTGTTCGGGACTGCCCGCGTCACGCGGACGCTGCTGCCGGCGATGGTGGAGGCGGGTCGCGGCCGCGTCATCTCCGTCGCGTCGACGGCGGGCAAGTCGGGCACGGCCGGGCAGAGCGCCTACAACGCGTCGAAGCACGCGCTGCTGGGGCTGACGCGATCGTTGGCCCTGGAGGTCGCCGCCGATGGCGTGCGCGTCACGGCGATCTGCCCCGGCTGGGTCGACACCGACCTCATCGACGAGCAGGAGATGGCACCGCGCCTGGGCGTCGAGCCGAGCGAGGTCCGGGCGACGTTGGCGGCGCGGGCCCCGATCGGTCGCATGACCACGGTGGACGAGGTGGCCGGCATGGCCGTGTACCTCGCGTCACCCGAGGCCGACTCGATCACCGGCGTCGGCCTCACCATGGCCGGCGGGATGCTGCTGATCTAGCTCCAGCCGGCGAACCACTCGAGCGCGCTCGGGTCCACCAGCGCGTCGAGGGACGCCACGCTGCTCGGCGTCGCTCCCTGCAGCACGCGCTTCACGGGAACCTCGACCTTCTTGCCCGTGAGCGTGCGGGGCACGGCCGGGACCACCTCGATCCGGTCCGGCGCGTGGCGCGGCGAGAGCTCTCGCCGCAGGCTCGCCCGGATGCGGTGCTGCAGGTCGTCCGAGAGATCGAGCCCCTCGGCCAGCACCACGAACAGGACGAGCTCACCCATGCCGCCCTCGTCGTCCTCGAGGTGGACGACGAGGCTGTCGAGCACCTCGGGCAGGGCCTCCACGACGGCGTAGAACTCGCTCGTGCCGAGGCGGACGCCCCCGCGGTTCAAGGTGGCGTCGGACCGCCCGCTGATGACGCAGAAGCCGTCGTCGGAGATCGTGATCCAGTCTCCGTGCCGCCAGACGCCTGGGAAGTCGGCGAAGTAGGCGGCGTGCAGCTGCGTCCCGTCGTCGCCCCAGAACCCCAGCGGCATCGTGGGCATGGGCTCGGTGATGACCAGCTCGCCGGTCTCCCCCGCTGGGCACGGCCGACCGGTCGCGTCGAAGGCGGCCACCGCGCAGCCGAGGTGGGGGCCACTGCTCATCCCGGCGCGGATGGGGAGCAGGGGCGAGGTGCCGATGAACGGCGTGCACACGTCGGTGCCGCCGGCGATCGAGGACAGCGGGATGCCGAGGACACCATGGACCCATCGGAAGCCCTCCGCCGGCAGGGGCGCGCCGGTGGAGCCGATCATCCGCAGCCGGCCAGGTGCGGGCTGCAGGCCCTCCCGCCGGCACGCCATGAGGAACGGCGCCGAGGCTCCGAGGACGGTCGCGCCGGTCTCCTCGGCGAGCGCCCACAAGGTGGTGAGGTCGGGGTGCCCGGGATCCCCGTCGAAGAGCACGATCGCCGTGCCGGCGAGGAGGCCCGACACGAGGTAGCTCCACATCGTCCAGGCCGAGGTCGTGTACCAGAACAAGGTGTCGTCGGGACGCAGGTCCTGGTGCAGCAGGTGGTTCTTGAGGTGCTCGACGGTGATGCCGCCGTGCCCGTGGACGATCGCCTTGGGACGGCCGGTGGTGCCCGAGCTGAACGACACCATGAGGGGATGGTCGAACGGGACGGGCTGAGGTGGCACCCGCTGGTCGCCGACCGCGTCGAGCCACGGGGTCCACTCGTCGGGCCCCGTGCCGAGGTACGAGACGCGGATGACGGTGGCGACCGAGGGAAGCGCCGCGACGATCTCGCCGACGTCGCCGCGTCGGTCGATCCGCCGCGTTCCGTAGCAGTAGCCGTCGACGGCGATCAGGACCTTGGGCTCCACCTGGGAGAGGCGGTCGATGACCGAGCGAACACCGAACTCCGGGGCGCAGCTCGTCCAGATGGCTCCCACCGACGCGGCGGCCAGGAAGGCGATCAGGGTCTCGGGGATGTTCGGGCTGTAGGCCGCCACCCGATCACCGGGCTGCACGCCGAGCAGCTGCAGGGCGCGTGCGCAGCGGCCCACGTCGTCAGCCAGCTGCGCCCAGGTCAGCTGGGATGGTCCCCGCGTCTGGCTCCGAGCGATGACGGCGACCTCGTCCGGCCGCTGCGTCGCGGTCGCGAGTGCGTGGTCCGCGTAGCTCAGGGTCGCTCCTGGGAACCACGTCGCTCCGGGCATCACCCGTGCCTCGAGCACGCCGGCGGGCGGATGGTCGAAGCGAACCCCGACGAAGTCCACGAGCGCCTGCCAGAACCCCTCGACGTCCCGAACGGACCACTCGTGCAAGGCGGCGTAGCTGTCGAACCCGCACCGCGTGGCGAAGCGGCCGGCGGCGGTGTGCCACGCGTCGGGAGCGGGCTCCCAGAGCACCTCGCCGAGGAAGGTCCTCGTCTCGTCCACCGTCACCCGACGAGGCTCTCCACGCGATCCTCTGCGACCGGCTCCACCGGCTCGACCGGCGCGGCCGGCCGGGAACCCCGCCGCCACAGGTAGGCCGACGCCGCGAACAGCAGCGCGATGAGCACGGCCAAGCCCACGGGGAAGGTCGCCGACTCCACGCGGAAGCCCCGCGCGTCGGCCCCGTCGTTGAGGGTCCCGCTGACGGTGAACCCGCCGATCGCCCAACGGTCGAGGTCGATCGTGGCCCGGAGCTCGGCATCCTCACCCGGAGGTACGGCCGGGTAGCCGGGCAGCTCGAGCGCCTCGTCGTGGTCATTGGACCGCACGACGACCCGCAGCCGCACCGGCTGCTCCTGATCGGTGGGGTTGTGCACAGTGAGGACGAGGGTGCGACTCGGGCGGAAGCCGAACCAGGAGGGCACCGAGCCGCGCCCCTCCACCCGGGACGACACGACGGCCAGGCCTCGGAGCTCCGGAGCCGTGGGTGCCACGGGATCGGCGTTGGTCGCGCCCACGATGACGATCGGGATCCGCACGTTGTCCGCGCTCTGAGGGGTGGTGACCCAGAGCACGCACGGGCAGGGCTTCGGCGGCGTGGTGATCCGGATGTTCAGGCCGAACTGGCCTGCGACGCTGGCGGTCGTCGCGGTCGACATGCTGTCGCAGTCCACCGAACCGGCGAGCGCCTGGTTGCCGCACACCTGCACCTGCACCTCGGCCGCGTCGGGCCATCCCGTGCCGCCGACCTGCACGGTCTGGCTGGGGCGGACCGTGCTCGTGCTCGCGCTCGCCGCGACGGGCTCCTGCGACCCGGCGGCGGTGGTGAGCGTCAGGGAGAGGGCGACCGCCGCGACGGCGCCAGCGAGGATCCGACGGCGCGTCACGCCGGCTCCTGGGCCCAACCGGACAACGACGTCGCCGTGGTCGCGGCCCGCTGACGCCGACGCCGACGCAGCAGGGCGACGGCGGCGGCGACCACGCCGAGCACGATGACCAACAGGAGCCAGGGGATGTGCGTGCGGCGGATCGAGCCCCGCTCGACGACGTCATCGGCCGTCACCTCGACGTCGGCGGTGAGACGACCCAGGAGCCGCAGGTCGGAGACGCGTTCGGTGACCGTCACCTCCGAGCCGGGGAGGAGCTCCGGGAGGTCGCGGGGCAGCTTCCGGGACCCGTCGAGGAACCCGTGCACCCGGAGGATCGCCTCGGGCGTGACCCGGAGGTTGCCGCTGTTGCGCACCTCGTAGGTGATGGTGGCCGACCCCTTCCCCACCAGGGGAAGCGCCGGCGGCTTGGTGTCCATCGACACCGAGACGTCGAGGTCGGTCGTCGTGGGACCCGACACGCGCAGGTAGGTGCGGACCCCGACGGCGCGCAGGATCTCGACCCCGACGGAGCTGTCGGTCGCGGCGACCGGGGTGAGGTTCAGCGCCACGATCCCGGCGGCATGGTCGCCTGGTGAGGCGTTGGCCGGGATCGCGATCGAGAAGGGGATGTCGAGGGAGCCACCGCCCTCGACGGTCACGGAAGCCACATCGGGGGGCAGGGCGATCCAGGACCCGAGGTCGACCTTGGGCTGATCGGCCGTCCGCAGGGAGAACGCCCCGGTGCCCTCCGTGGTGAACGCGTCGGCGGCGTAGAGCCGGAACGTGATCGGCTGGTCGGTCAGGTTCTCGACCGTCGCGGTGTCGGTGAGGGTCTGCCCGGGGGATCCGGTCATGAGGAAGCTCGACCGGGGCGAGATCGTGTCGTCGGCGGTGGCCGGCGCGATCGACCAGGCCCCGTTGTCCGTGGCTCCTGCGGTCCTGGGGGCGAGCCACAGGGTGGTGGTGAGGAGCGCCGAGAGGAGCAGCCCGGCCAGCCATCTGGATCGTTGCCGGTGGGCTGGTGTGAGCATCTTCACCTCTCCTCTACGTGGAACGTGGGGGGCCCAAAGGCCCCCCACGTGGCACCAGGACCGGTCGACCCGACTCAGACGACGAGGAGCGTCATCGTCGCCGTGTAGGTGCCCGAGTACGCCGTGGCCGGCACGTCGAGCGACAGCCCGGCGTCGGCGGTGAACTCGCCACCGCTGTCACCCGCCGGCGAGGTGCAGAGGGCCACCGGGCCGATGAACGACTGGGCCGGCGCTCCGGCGACCGCCGTACCACCGGTGTTGGCCGTGCAGGTCGGCGTGGCCCGGAGGTTGCCCTTCGGGATCACGTGGTTGCCGCTCGCGCTCGGCGTGCCGTCCGTGAAGTCGCTCAGCGTCGCCGTGAGCGACCAACCGGCGTTCGTGCCCCGGGCGTCGATGATCGTCAGGTCCTGGAGCGAACCCGTCGACGTCTGCTGGGCACCGTTGAGCGTGATGGGCGACATGGTGATCACGCCGCTCAGCTGCGTATAGGTGAACGACCCGCTGTTGACCACCTGGGTGACCTGTTGCGTGGTGGAGCACGGGTTGATCCCGTCGCAGATCGCCTCGTTGGCCGCCGGGGTGAACGGGATGCTCGAGACGAGCGGTCCGTCGCTCACCTGGATCGACGCGGCTCCCGCAGGCACCACCACGTTGGTGGTGAACCCACCGATGCTGCTGACCGTGAGTGCGGTCGGGCTGCCGATCGCCGCGGACGAGGCGTCGAGGAACTGGAGCTGCGTGGTGGTGCTGCTCGGGTTCCAGCTGCTGCCGGTGACCGTGATCGATGCACCGACGGCCGCCGAGGCGGGACCGGCGACGGTGGGCGCCGCGAGGATCGTGAAGCTGGCGGTGTCCGACGAGGCGCCGCTGGTGGCCTTCAGGCTGCGAAGGCCGGTGGTCGCCCCAGCGGGGACCGTGACGGTGCCGCTCAAGGTGCCGCCGGACACCGTGCCGCTGCCGATCGAGGCGCAGTTGCTCGTGCCGTCGACGTCGCAGAGCTCCACGGTCGCCGAACCGTCGGCGAAGGCCGTGCCGGCGAGGACGATCTGGTCACCGACGCGGGCGGCGTCGTTGACCGTCTGCCCGACCACGTCGGTCACCGACAGGACGGCGGTGGCGACCGGCGCTGCGAGCGTCACCGGCGTCTTCGCCGCCTTCGTGCCGCTCAGCTGGCCCGGGATGAACACCACGATGTTGCACGTGGCCCCCGGGTTGCACGCGGTGGGGGCGCCGTTCGCCGCGTAGTTCGAGTTCGTGATCGACGGGTGGATCGTGTAGTTGACGGTGACCGAGCCGTCGGCGCCGACGGCGGTGCCGATGTTCTGACCGCCGGCCGGAGGTGCCCCGCAGTAGTCGGGCACCCACAGGGTCGGGACGAACGTGACGTCGTTCCAGGTGAGCTCCTGGCCGGCGACACCGTGGCCCGCGACCGGGCTGGTGTACGGCGCGTGCGTGGGGCACAGCGCGATGCCGCCGCCCAGCGCGGTCACCGAGGAGGGCATGTCGGCCACGGTGACGGACACGACCTGGCCCGCGGTCAGGTTGGTGCTGGGCGTGACCGAGATGGTCGGCGCCATGTGCAGCTCGGCCTGCGTGGCCCCGCCGGACAGCGAGTTGACCTGCACGAAGCAGGGCACACCGGTGGAGGTGTTGCGCTCCCGGCAGGCGATCGTCTTGCCGCTGGCGATCTGGACCCACTGCCGCCGGATGGTGAGGGAGATCGGGCCGTAGCTGCCGCTGCCGTCGACGATGATCGGGACGTTGTCGGGGGTGCCGGAGCCCTTGCCGTCCGGCGCGTTGCCGTACCCGGAGCAGGTCCCTGCGGCTGCGACCCAGGTGTTGTCGGTGACGTTGTAGTTGCCGCACTGGATGATCACGAGCGACTCACCAGGCGTGCCCGTGCCGCTGACCTGGATCACCTCGTCGGTCTGCACCGCCACGGCGTGGCTGATCACCACCGTGGCCGGCGCGGTCGCGCCCGCCTGGCCCAGCTCGGTGAGCCCGACAGCCCCACTGGCCACCGCCATCAAGCCGAGCGCCCACAGCGATCGGCGTAGTCCGCCTCTGGTCACAGCCCCTCCATCGGGTTGGTAAACGAACCCATCTGTCCACGTCAGGTCGACGCCTCGTCTACCTTCATGCAAATCCAGGTTCACGTCAAGGGGCTGTTCATCTACCGACCGGTGGCCTCGATTGCGCAGGAAAACCCTGGATTCACTGGAGAATCGAGCCGCCCGGGTGCGTGAGGGCGGAGCTCGCTGACTGGTCGAATCAGACACCTCGTCGTTAACAACCGGGTGATCGGGGCGGGGTCTTCGGTGATCGCCGGTTCGCAGGCCGGTCAGCCGAGCACGACGAGCAGGGCGATGACCGACATCGCTCCAGTCGCGCAGGAGAGCCCCAGCAGCCGGCCGGTGGACAGCGACGGCGGCTCTCCGCGGTGGAGTCGGTCGGTCTGCTCGCCGGTGCGCCGGCTGCCGGCCCGCATCGCCGCGCCGGCGGCGAGCGACGACCCGCCCAGCACGACCACGGCTGGGAGCACCGAGCCCGAGCGCTCCGCCACGAGGGCCGCGCAGCCCAGCAGGCTCAGCGACGTCCGCAGCCACGCCAGGGAGGTCCGCTCGTTCTGCAGGCCGGCGTCCCATGGCCGGAGCGACACGCTCATCCGAGGAGCACGAGCGCGAGGGCGACACCGGCGCCGGCTGCGAGCACGTACGCGAGCACGGGCGCGAAGGCGTTCGTGGGCAGAGGCATGTCATGGCGCAGGGCGACCTCCGCGCGGAGCCAGCGCCGGAACGCCGAGGCGGCCAGCGCCCCACCGAGCGCCACGAGCGTGACCGACAGGACGTGACGCCCCCAGCCCGGCAGCTCATCGCCCAAGGCACCCAGCCCGACGCCGGCGGCGATCAAGCCGAGCGACGTCCGGATCCAGGCCAGGAACGTCCGCTCGTTCGCGAAGGTGAACCTCGGGTCGGGATCGTGCCCACCCTCGAGGGCTCGGGTCCATGGGCGCATCCCTCGAGTGTACAGAACGCGAACCGGCCCTTATTTTCTGCTCACCCGATCCCCAGCGTGCTGGGACAACGGCCCCCGCACCGGTGAACGCTGTGCAGAACTCCTGTTAACACGCTTCGGCCGACGTGGGTCAGCTACGTCGCATCGACGCGTGGGCGGCTCGCAGGCGCTCGGCGGGGGTGCAGGCGGTCGCGGACGAATCGGAACCGGCGATGTCGTCGGCCCAACCCAGGAGGATCTCGAGGACGGCCGGAGCGTTGCACGTCTCCGTGGCGGCGCGTCCCAGCACCACCTCGCCGGTGGAGCCGTCGATCGAGATGACCTCTCCCTCCCGCACGACGCGACCGCCGGCGACGAGCTGGTCGTCCCCGACCTCGATGTCGGTGGCGCCCACGACGGCCGGGATGCCCCACCCGCGGGCGACGACGGCCGCGTGGCTGACCAGCCCGCCGCGGGAGGTGAGCACCCCTTCGGCCACCTGCATCCCGTGGACGTCCTCGGGGGACGTCTCGGCCCGCACGAGCACCACCTGCTCGCCCCGATCGACCGCCTCCACGCAGCTGTCCGCGTCGAAGTAGGCCGCCCCCGTCGCCGTGCCAGGTGAGGCCGGGAGGCCGACGGCGAGCACGTCCGGAGCGCCGACCTCGAACGTCGACACGAGGAGCTGGTCGAGCTGGTCGGGGAGCACCCTCGCCACCGCCTCGCGCTCGGAGATGCTCCACCCGTCCTGGCGGACCATGTCCACCGCCATCCGCAGCGCAGCAGCCGGGGAACGCTTCCCCACCCGGGTCTGGAGCATCCACAGCCTGCCGGACTCGACGGTGAACTCCGTGTCGCACATGTCGCGGTAGTGGGCCTCGAGGCGCTGCAGGATGTCGAGCAGCTCGGCGTGCGCCTCGGGGAGCTGGGCGGCCATGTCCCTGAGGTGCAGCGTGGCCCTCGACCCGGCCACGACGTCCTCGCCCTGGGCGCGCGGCAGGTAGTCGCCGTACGGCGTGGGCTCGCCGGTCGCCGCGTCCCGGGTGAAGGCCACCCCCGTGCCGGAGCAGTCGTCGCGGTTGCCGAAGACCATCACCTGGACGTTGACCGCGGTGCCCAGATCATGGTCGATGCCCTCCTTGGCCCGATAGCTCTTGGCCCGGGCCCCGTCCCACGACCGGAACACCGCCTCGATCGCACCCCGCAGCTGCTCGCGCGGGTCGCCGGGCGGAGGCTCGCCCACCACCTTCGTGTAGAGGTCGACGAAGCGCCGATGCGCGTCGGCGGCGAAGGCCGGATCGCTCACCCGAGCCAGGCCCGCGGCGCTGGCGTCAGTCAGGCCGAGGTTGAGCACGGTGTCGAGCATCCCGGGCATCGACGACTGGGCACCGGAGCGCACGCTCACGAGCAGCGGGTCAGATGGGTCGCCGAACCGCCGACCCATCTGCTCCTCCAGCACGGCGATGGCCGCGTCGATCTGGTCATCGAGCGCCGCCGGCCAGCCCGTGGCTCGGAACGCTCGGCACGCCTCCGTGGTGATGGTGAAGCCGGCCGGCACGCGGTCGGCGCCGAGCACGCGCGTCATCTCCGCCACGTTCGCGCCCTTGCCGCCGAGCAGCTCGCGCATGTCGCGCGACCCCTCGGCGAAGTCGTACACCCATTGGGCCATGGCGGCGATCCTATCCGCGGCCGAGCGGCTTCAGCCGGATGTGGCCATGGTGCTCGAGCGTATCCAGGATCGCCCGCTCGGCCTGCGCGAGCGCCGCGGGCGACGCGTCCGGCGCCTCGGCGAGCGGCCGCCCGAGCGCCGCGACCAGGAAGTCGTGCGCCTCCTGGCCGAGCGGGAAGGCGCTCGCCTCGCAGGCGCCGCAGACCACCCCACCGGCCGCTCCGGAGAAGCCCATCAGGTGCTCCCGCTCCCCGCACGAGGCGCACGCCGCGAGCTGCGGCGCGAAGCCAGCCGCGAGCAGGAGCTTGAGACGGAAGGCGAGCGCGTTGGCGCGGCCGGCGCGCGCCGGCTCGCGGTCGAGCAGCGCGAGCTGGTTGGCGAGCAGGTGGTAGACGCCGGCGTGCGGGTCGCCTTCGTCGAACACGCGCGCCACGGCCTCGCACG
>Ga0190265_10003550_pt1 | contig 10648 bp, 7 predicted proteins | sample Popmic124T_FD_133135 | JGI IMG/M metagenome (GOLD analysis project Ga0190265, IMG submission 133135) | Populus adjacent soil microbial communities from riparian zone of Indian Creek, Utah, USA - 124 T | ecosystem: Environmental > Terrestrial > Soil > Riparian zone | place: USA: Utah | collected...
CTCCCCGTACTCGAAGACGTGGTCGTCCTCACGGCGCTCATCTAGTGCGAGCGCGTACTGGAAGCCCGAACAGCCGCCCCCGCGTACACCAACGCGCAGCCCGACCTCGGCTGCCTCGGACTCCTGCTGGGGCAGAAAACCGCGGACTTTCTCGGCTGCGATGTCGGAGAGAGTGACCATAGCTTCAGTAAATGTAGCAATGGATTTGGCTAGTCAGGGCCGCCGCTTGCAGCGCGCTATCGTGCCAGGTCGCGATGCCGACGAGCGATGACTTGAAGCAGCGGATCGAGGATGCCCTGCCGGGGGCCCTCGTCACGGTCGAGGACCTGACGGGTGGCGGCGATCACTTCCGCGCCGAGATTGTCTCGGACAGCTTCGAGGGGCTGTCCCGCATCCAGCAGCACAAGCTCGTCTACGAGGTGTTCGGCGCTGAAGTGGGGGGGCCGATCCACGCACTTTCGATCAAGACTTCGATCCCCGGAGGAGCATCATGACCAACACCGAGATCCGCGAGTTCATCGACAACGCGATCCAGGAGAACCCGGTGATGCTCTTCATGAAGGGCAGCCCGGAGCAGCCGGCCTGCGGGTTCTCGGCGCGCACGGCCGCGTGCCTGAATGCGCTTGGCGTTCGCTACGCCGCGCTCGACATCCTGCCAGACCCGCGCATCCGCGAGGAGCTATCCGGTCTCTCCAGCTGGCCGACGATCCCGCAGCTGTTCGTCAACGGCGAGCTGGTCGGCGGTGCGGACATCGTCACCGAGATGTACGACAACGGCGAGCTGGCCGACTTGCTGGGCGCCGAGCAGCCAGAGGATGCCGACGAGGCGGCCACTCAGTCCGAGGCTCCGGTCGGCAACGTCCCGCTGCCGCTCGAGAACCGTCTCGACTGACGTCAGCTTCTCGCCGCGGCTATCTCGATCTGGCGGTCGAGCGTTTCGGCAAGTAGGGCGGACCCGCGCCGTGCCGCCCACACCGCGACGCTGGGATCAGCGCCGTCCCGTGCCACGGCCTCGAGCGTGACCTGACCGTCATGCGCCGCGACGCGCACCGACGTGATCCCCTGGTCGCGGCTGCGCTCGAGCTGCTCGGCGAGTCGGATGATGGCGCAGAGCAGTCGCAGCCGAGCTGCGTCGCCCTGGCGCTCGAGCGCACCAAGCTCGCTCGCGTCGGGGGCCCCCTTGCGGTGGTAGCGCGCGATCAACGCGACCAGGTCCACCTCGCGCGGGCTGTAGCCGGCGAGGCCGGTGTGGACGATCAGGTAATGCGAGTGGCGGTGGTGATCGTCGTAGTCCACGGTCATGCCGATGTCGTGCAGCAGACCGGCGGCCCATAGCAGCTGGCGCTCGCCATCGCCGAGATCGTGCAAGCCAGCGGCTCTCAGCGCGTCGAACGTCTCGAGCGAGAGGCGGGCGACGTGCTCAACGTGTGTCGGATCGGTTTGGAAGCGATGCGCGAGGTTCTCGACCGACGATCTGCGTACGTCCTCGAGTAGCGGCGGATTGCAATCCCCGAGCAGGTGCTCGAAGAAGACGCCCTCGCGCAGTCCCGCCTCGACGACCTCAAGCTCGTCGAAGCCTCCGTGCTCCATCGCCGCCGCCACGACCAGCGCCCCGCCTAGGATCACGTCGCCGCGGTCCTGCTTGATTCCCGGGATCGAGCCCCGCTCGGAGGCGGGGCGCGAGGCCATCAGCTCGATCAGGTCCTCGAGGGCATCGCACGTGAGCGCGAAGCCTTGCTCGTCGACGTCCGGCATGTCCATTCGCTTCTGGACGGCGCTCGCGAGGTTTCGCACGGTCCCGCCGATCGCGGCGACGCGGCGCGTCTCGCCCGCGCGCCACCACTCGAACTCGGCCAGCGTGCGCGCCACGTGCTCGCGCACCTCGCGCATCTGCTTTGGCTTGACGCGCTCGTGAGGCAGGAAGGCCTCACTCATGCGGACGGCGCCGAGCCGCACCGACTCGGCCTCCACCAGCCGGCGGTCGGCGATCTGCATCACCTGCACGCTGCCACCGCCGACATCGATCCCGAAGCCGTCCGAGAGCGTGGTCGAGTTGGCGATCGCCAGGTAGCCGTACCAGGCCTCCTCGGCGCCACTGATCACGCGCACTTCGAGGCCGGTCCGGCCGCGGATCTCGTTGAGCAGGTCGTCGCGGTTGCGGGCGTCGCGGATCGCGCTCGTGGCGACGGCGTCCACTCGCTCGACTCCGGACGCTTCCAGGAACGAGGAGAAGACCGCGGCTGTAGTCACCGCACGCTCCATCGGCTCCGGTTGGAGTACGCCTTCCTCGCCCATTCCGGCGCTCACGCGCACCGGCTCACGGATCTCGTCGGCGAGGCTCCACCAGCTGTCCGGCTCGTGCTGGAAGACGACCAGCCGGAACGAGTTCGAGCCCATGTCGATGACGGCGATCCGCTCCATCGCAAGTGATGATCCCGGGCTTCACGGCGGACCGCGTCGAGCCGAGCCGGCGTGGGGCCGTGGCTATGATCACGCGCCCTTGCCACCAGGCAGCTTCGACAACCCGCTGCGCGTCGCCGTCGTCGGCTCGGGCCCGGCTGGCTTCTATGCCGCTGGCCATCTGCTGGCCGCCAAGGACGTCGCCGTCGAGGTCGACATGTTCGATCGGCTGCCGACCCCGTTCGGGCTCGTTCGTGCCGGCGTCGCGCCCGACCATCCAAAGATCAAGTCGGTCACGCGGGTCTATGAGAAGACCGCCGCCAAGGAGGAGTTTCGCTTCTTCGGCAACGTTCACATCGGCCGTGACCTGAGCCACGAGGACCTCAAGCGCCACTATCACGCGGTGATCTACGCCTTCGGCGCCGAGAGTGATCGCCAGCTTGGAATCTCGGGCGAGGATCTGCCCGGCAGTTGGGCCGCCACCCAGTTCGTCGCCTGGTACAACGGCCACCCGGACTACCGCGACCTCGAGTTCGACCTCTCTTGTGAGCGGGCGGCGATAGTCGGCAACGGCAACGTCGCGATGGACGTCGCGCGCATGCTCGTGCTTCCGCGCGAGGAGCTCGAGGCGACCGACACCGCCGACCATGCGATCGAGGTACTCGCCAACTCGAACGTCAAGGAGGTCTACATCCTCGGCCGCCGCGGTCCGGCGCAGGCCGCGTTCACCAACCCCGAGCTACGGGAGCTCGGCGAGCTCACCGACGCCGACGTGATCGTCGAGTCGTTCGAGATCGACGAGCACAGCGCGCGGTCGATCGAGGGGGAGGGCGACATCACGCCGCGCCGCAACGTCGAGATCCTGCAGGACTTCGCCGCGCGCGAGCCATCCGGCAAGCCTAAGCGGGTGATTCTGCGCTTCCTCGTCTCGCCGGTGGAGATTCGCGGCGACGGAAGGGTCGAGCAGCTCGACCTCGTCCACAACAAGCTCGAGCACGGTAGCGACGGCGGGCTGCGCGCCCAGGCGACGGACGAGCACGAGACGCTCGACGTCGGTCTCGTCTTCCGCTCGATCGGTTACCGCGGTATTCCCATCGATGGCGTGCCGTTCGACGAATGGAAGGGCACTATTCCCAACGAGGAGGGCCGCGTCATCGACCCGGCCAAGCAGCACACCGTTCCCGGCGTCTACGTCGCCGGTTGGATCAAGCGGGGTCCGTCGGGCGTGATCGGAACAAACAAGCGCGATGCGCAGGAGACCGTTGAGCACGTGCTCGAGGACATGCGCGAGGACAGGCTGCCGAGCCCGGAGCGTTCCGCCCGTGCGGCGATCGAAGAGCTCGTCGCCGAGCGCCAACCCGAGTTCGTCGAGTACAGCGGCTGGGAGCTGATCGACGCCGCCGAGAAGGCCGCCGGCGAGCCGCTCGGCCGCCCACGTGTGAAGTTCACACGAGTTGCCGAGATGCTCGAGGCCGCGCGCAACGCTTCGAAGGTATAGCCGCGTTCTAGAACAAAGTTCTAGAACCTTGTTCTAGGAGAATCGACTCGCGCTGTCGCCGCTAAGAGGCGGCGCCGGCACTGAGCGCGGCGGTGACGGCAGTGCCGTCGAGCGCGTCGAGGGCGCGCTCGACGCTTGCGCTGATGCAGGTGAAGATCGGCGTCTCCGACTCGGTGTAGGCGCTCGACTCGGTCGAGCGCAGCTCCTGGACGAGGTCGAGGAACTCGGCCGGGTCGTCGGCGTTGAAGGAGACGACGAACTCCTGGTCGTCAAGGCCGTAGGAGTAGCCGGTGTTGATCTCGATGCCGGGGTAGCGCTTGCCGGTCTCGATGTGCCCGCGCATGATCCGCATCCGCTCCTCGGGCGGCAGCGCGTACCACTCGCGCTTCTTCCACATCGGGTAGACGATGAAGTAGCGCCGATCCGAGCCGGGGCGGGGGGCGGTCGGCTGCTCCTCCTCGGAGTAGACCGACTCCTTCGTCAGCGCGAGGTAGGAGTGGGGGATGTCGGCGTAGCGCATCAGCCCCGACTGGTTGAGCAGCACGTGCAGCTCATGGATCGGGTCGAGCGTGGACGCGACGGTGCGGATCATCAGGTCACAGTCGCCGCGCGTGCCGACGAGCGAGTAGGCGCGCAGGTAGTGGTCGGCGGCAAAGTCGTTGCAGGCGGCGGCGAACTCGCGCTTGTCCTGGGCGCGCTCCTCGTCGCTGCGCCGGCGCCACTCTGGGAGCACCTTTAGGAACGTGTACTTGAGGTAGTTGCGGTCGGCCACGGGGCGAAGTCTGGCGCATCGGCCCGGTGGTCTACGATGCGACGGTGCGCGTTGGGATCGTCTCCCCGTACTCGTACACGTATCCAGGCGGTGTCGGCCGGCATGCCGAGGCCCTGACCCATGAGCTATTGGGCCAAGGCCACGACGTGAAGTTGCTGGCTCCATTCGACCCTGACGACCGCCTGGCACGTACGACGCATCGGGGCGCAGCGCCCGAGCAGCGGCCCCTGCCCGACTACCTCGTTCCGCTCGGTCGCACCGTCGGCCTGCCCGCCAACGGTGCGGTGTCGAACCTCTCGGTATTCCCGGAGGCCGTATCGGCGCTCGGCCGCGAGCTGCGCCATGGCCGTTACGACGTCATCCACGTCCACGAGCCGAACGTTCCGCTCGTCAGTTGGGTCGCCACCGAGCTCGCGCGCGTTCCGGTGGTCGGAACCTTCCACACCTATTCGCGCAGCCGGGTCAGCAACGGCATCGCCGCAAACGTCGTCGGAGCGCGCAGGCTTTACCGCAAGCTCCACGTGCGAATCGCCGTCTCCGAAGCGGCACGCTGGACCGCAGAGCGTTTCTATGGCGGGAGCTACCGGATCGTGCCGAACGGGGTGGATCTCGCCGCCGCTCGTCCGGTTGACCGCTCCGGCCGCGAGCAGCTCGAGCTGCTCTTCCTCGGACGCGCCGAGGCACGCAAGGGCCTACCGGTCCTCCTGCGCGCGTTCGAGGCACTGCGCGGGGCGGGGGTGGCCGCACGCCTGACCGTCGCCGGCGCAACCGACGCCGAGGTCGAGCCGCTGCTGCTCGACATCGAGGGAGTGCACGTGGCGGGACGGGTCGACGAGGACGAGAAATGGCGCCTGCTCGGCGAGGCCGACCTGCTGGTCGCCCCATCCCTTGGTGGGGAGAGCTTTGGGATGGTGCTGACCGAGGCCTTCGCGTCGGGGACTCCCGTCGTGGCCTCGGACATCGCCGGCTATCGGGACGTCGTACGCGACCGCATCGACGGCGTGCTCGTCGATCCCGCCGATCCCGCCGAGCTCGGCGGGGCGCTGCGCGAACTCGCGATCGATCCCGACCGCCGCGAGCGGATGGCCCTGGCCGCGTGCGAGCGCGCCGAGCGGTTTTCGTGGAAGAGCGTCACGACAGAGGTGCTGGAGGCCTACGAGGACGCTCAGGGGATGCCGGTGCCCGAGACGCGCACGGCAACCGCCGGCGCACGGCTTGGTTTCATGCCCGCCTACACGGAGCCGTCCGCGCGGCCGCGGCGGCTGCCGTCGATCGAGCCGCAAGCGCCGGCTGTAGATCGCCGCGGACGTTGGCGCAGGGTGCGGCGGGTTGCCACGGTCGCCGGCATGGGCGCCGCGCTGGGACTTGCGGCGCTCGCGCTGGACCGCATCGGGATCGACTCGATCGGACGCGCGATGCTTGCCGCGACACCAGTCTGGGTGCTCGCCGCCTTCGCCTTGATGTGCGCCTCGATGCTGATCCGCGCCGAGGCCTGGCACGCGATCCTGCGCGCCGCCTTGCCTGGCGTCCGGGTACGCCGCCGCGACGCGGCCCGCGCGACGATGATCGGAGTGTTGATGTCAGCGACCTTGCCGGCCCGCCTCGGCGAGCCCTCGCGTGCGCTGATCATGGCCCGTCGGATCGGCCGCGTGCGCGACCGCTTCCCGGTAGTGCTGGGCTCAATCGTCTCCCAGACCCTGCTGAACATCCTCGCGCTGATCGTGCTCGGCTCGGTGATGTTCGCGACCGTGGGGATCTTCCGCGGCGGCGAGGACGCGCTCGTCCTCGCCACCATCGCGCCGGTCGTGCTGCTCCTGCTGGTCGTGGGCGCGCCCGCGCTGCTGCGCCGCGGCAAGCCCTCTCGCTTCGTGCGGGTACAGCGTGCCGCCGCGATCGCGCGGGGCGCGATGGTCCAGGTCCGGCGCGGGCTCGAGGTGTTCCGCCATCCCCGTCTCGGCCTGTGGGCGGCCGCGACCCAGCTCACGGCTTGGGCCGTTCAGTGGCTTGCCTGCTACCTCCTGCTCGTCGCGCTCGGCCTTGATCAGCAGGCCGGTGTCGGCGCCGCCGCCGCCGTCCTGTTCGCGGTCAACGTCACCGCGGCGCTGCCTGCCACCCCGTCGAACCTCGGCGTCTTCCAGGCGGCCTGTGTCGCCGTGCTCTCGGCGTACGGGGTCGGCAAGACAGACGCACTCGCCTACGGGATCATCCTCCAGGCCGTGGAGATCGCGACCGCGTTCGCGATGGGCACTCCGGCGCTGCTGCGCGAGGGCATGACCTGGCGCGACCTGCGCCTGCGCGCCCTGCACGCGACACCGGTGGAGCTCCGCGCCGTCGGAACCGATGCCGCCGGCCGCGTCGAGGCGTAGCTCGCTCCAGTCTCGTGGGTCTCCGGCCGATGAAGTTGGGAGATTGCGCTTCGCCAGACGAGCGACGCCGACTGCGATCGATTGCCGAGATCTGACCGACATATTCCGCGCGCCGTGCTTGCGATCCTCGTGGTGGCGGCTTGTGTCGTGCCCGCCACGGCGGTCGCCCTACCCCAGTTGAGTGAGGGCACCACTCGGATGGTTCCCAACTTGGACCAGCGAAAGGCCGGTGGCGAGTTCGTGCCCGGTGAGGCGATCGTGCGCTTCAAGAGCGGGACCACCGCGTCCGAGCGGACGGCCACCCGGCGCGCCGCGGACGTCGAGTTCGAGCAGTCTCTCGAGGTCCCGCGTGCTCAGCTCGTCGAGGTCGACGGTGACGTGAAGGCGGCGGTCAGACGGCTCGAGCGCCAGCCTGACGTCGCGTTCGCGCAGCCGAACTACCGCTACGAGGCGCTCGCCGTAGCGCCGCCGAACGACACCTTCTTCGGAGACCTCTGGGGGCTGGAGGACTCAGCTGCGCCGAACCCCGGCGTCGACGTGCTCGAGGGATGGGAGTCGAACCGGGGCGCCGGCCAGGTGATCGCCGTGGTCGACACGGGCGTCGCGCTCGACCATCCGGACATCGCCGGCAACGTGTGGACCGGGCCCGGCGGAATCCACGGCCACGACTTCGTCGACGGCGACTCCGATCCGGACGACTACAACTTCCATGGCACTCACGTCGCGGGCACGGCCGCGGCGATCGCCGGCAACGGGCTCGGCATCGCCGGTGTCGCGCCAGACGCGGAGATCATGGCGGTCCGCGTGCTGGACGGCGACGGCAACGGGTCGAGCGTTGACATCGGCAACGGCATTGCCTTCGCCGCTCAGCACGGCGCCGACGTGATCAATCTCAGTCTTGGGGGCGGAGGCGACAGCGACCCGTTCATGTCGAGCGGGGTCGAGATCGCCGACGGGCTCGATGCGGTCGTCGTCGCGGCCGCGGGCAACGACGACAACGACAACGACAGCGACGGCACAGTTCCCTGTGTCCTGCCGCATCCCAACGTCATCTGCGTCGCCGCCGTGACAGAGGGCGGGTCGCTCGCGAGCTTCTCGAACTTCGGTGCGACGACCGTCGACGTCGGTGCTCCCGGGACCAACATCCTCAGCGCGGAGACCGACTACGCAGCCGTCATGACCGAGGACTTCGCGACGCCGGACGACTGGTCGACGAGCACGTCGAACGGAGGCATCCCGTGGGCGCTGGTGGCAAGCCCCAACACGGACGGCAACAACTCGGCCACCGACAGCCCTGGCGGCGACTACGGACAGGCGATCGACGATGACTTCTACGCCGTATCGACCATCTTCAAGACAACTCCGCTGAGTCTCGTCGGGCAACGCGGCTGCCGCATGCACTACCACCTGCGCTACGCCCTCGAGGACGGCTTCGACTTCCTGTTCGCCGGAGCGCGTACGCCCGACATCGACGAGGACCTGTTCGTCACGGGCTCCTCGGGAGGCTCCTTCTTTGCGGAGGAGGTCTCGATCTCCGACATGGACGGGTCGCCGAGCGCGTCGCCGCGATTCACGTTGCTGTCGGACTTCGACATCGAGCTCGACGGCGTCTACGTCGACCAGCTCCGCGTCCTCTGTCGGGCGGAGCCCAGCCCAACCGGCGACTACGTGGAGTTTCAGGGCACCTCGATGGCGGCGCCGCACGTCGCGGGCGTGGCGGCGCTCGTGCGGGCGGCCGACCCCAACGCGCCGAACGCACAGGTCATCCAGGCGATCGAGGACGGCGGCGCTCCGCTCGCCTCGCTCGCGGGCACGACCGTCTCGGGTCGCACGGCCGACGCCGACGGCGCCATAGCGGCGGTCCTCGGCCTGCCGAATCCGAGTACGGGTAGCTCGCCACCTGAGCAGCAGGTGAAGCCACCGCTTGCTTCGCCGCCCGCGAAGCCAGATCTTCGCGGCGCGAAGAAGAAGGTCCGCGTATCCAAGCGGCGGACCTTCAGGTACTCGTTCAGGGCGACGCCCGGTCTGAGCGGCGAGGCGCTCTTCCGCACGCGCAAGAAGGCGGTCGTCTCACGCAAGGCGCATGTCACGGTCGGTCGCAAGCGCTTCATCGTGGCCGGCGATGGGCGTGTGACGGTCAAGCTCAAGCTGTCGAAGAAGAAGCTGCGCATCCTGCGGCGCAACGGCAGGCTGTCGCTGAAGGTGACGGTCACGGTGCGCGACTCCGCTGGACTGTCCTCGCAGGCGACGAAGCGCCTGACTCTCTTAAAGCCCAAACGCTGATCCAGAGCAGCGTCGCGCCCCAACCTTCACACAACGTTGTCAAGGTTGGGCGGCTTTCGATAGCCTGCCTGGACCGATGAGTCGCGACTACCTCCAGGCCGTGGCCGAGCGCGTCGTCGTCTTCGACGGCGGCATGGGCGCGACCCTGGAGCAGTTCGACCTGACGCAGGAGGACTACGGCGGCCTGCAGGGCAAGTGCCACGAGGCGCTCGTGCTCAACCGGCCGGACGTGATCGAGGGCGTGCACAGCTCGATGGTCGAGGCCGGGGCCGAGGTCGTCGAGACCGACACCTTCCAGGCGAGCCGGCTGAAGCTGGACGAGTGGGGGCTGGCCGACTACACCGTCGAGATCAACCAGAAGGCTGCCGAGATCGCCCGCAAGGCGGTCGGCGAGGACCGCTTCGTCGCCGGCTCGATCGGGCCGACCGGCTTCCTGCCAGCGAGCGACGATCCGACGCTCGGCAACATCCGCTTCCGCGATCTGGTCGAGGTCTTCCAGGAGCAGTCGGAGGGCCTGATCTCCGGTGGCGCCGACCTGCTGATCATCGAGACCGCGCAGGACATTCTCGAGGTCAAGGCGGCGATCTTCGGTGCGCGCGAGGCGTTTCGGACGACCGGCCGCAAGGTGCCGATCCAGTGCTCGGTCTCGCTGCTGCCGAACGGCGGCAAGATGCTGCTCGGCACCGACATCCAGGCGGTGCTGACCACGCTCACCGCGCTCGACGTTCAGGTGATCGGGCTCAACTGCTCGACCGGCCCCGAGGACATGCGCGATGCGATCCGCTTCCTCGGCGAGAACAGCACATTGCCGGTCCACTGCATTCCGAACGCCGGGCTACCGCTGCAGGGACCAGACGGCGAGACCATCTTCCCCGAGGAGCCCGAGTCACTCTCCAAGACGTTGCGGGAGTTCGTCGAGCGCTACGGCATCGGGATCGTCGGCGGCTGCTGTGGCACGACCCCGGATCACATCCGCGCGATCGTCGAGAAGGTCGGCGGCCGGCCGGTTGGCCCCCGTCCCGCGCCGGGCGAGCCGTTCGTGTCGAGCATGATGACCGCGACCGCCCTGGTCCAGGAGCCGCGGCCGACGCTCGTCGGCGAGCGCGTCAACTCGCAGGGATCGCGCAAGGCGAAGGAGCTGCTGCTCGCCGACGACTACGACGGTCTTGTCCAGATCGCTGAGGACCAGGTCGAGGGCGGCGCGCACGTGCTCGATCTCTGCGTCGCGCTGACCGAGCGCACCGAGGACGAGGGCGAGCAGATGCGCAAGGTCGCCGAGCGCGTCTCGCTGACCCAGCCGGCGCCGATCCAGGTCGACTCGACCGAGCC
>Ga0190265_10003551_pt1 | contig 10648 bp, 7 predicted proteins | sample Popmic124T_FD_133135 | JGI IMG/M metagenome (GOLD analysis project Ga0190265, IMG submission 133135) | Populus adjacent soil microbial communities from riparian zone of Indian Creek, Utah, USA - 124 T | ecosystem: Environmental > Terrestrial > Soil > Riparian zone | place: USA: Utah | collected...
CGAGGGGGCGAGAGACCTGCGACCGGGGGTCAGGTGGCGCCGCGGGAGCGAGGCGATCCATGAGGTCACGGTAGGACCGCAGGATTTCGGCGGCGTTGGCGCGTCGTAAACGGCGTGTGAACTGGTACCCGTGGAGAGCGACGCCGTACGCTGCGGGCGCTCATGATCCGTGGTGTGGTGGTGGCCGGCCTGCTCGCCGGCACGTGCGGAATACCGACCGTGTCGGCGCGGGCGGCGGGCGCGGTGCCCGAGTCGACGCGCTTCGTCGTCGTACCGCCCTGCCGGCTGATCGACACGCGAGCAGGTGCCGGGCTCGGTGCCGGCCAGGAGCTCGAGCTCGACGTCGCCGGTGCGTGCGGCGTGCCCGCCGGCGCCGTCGCGGCGGCGTTGACGGTGACGGTCACGGCGACCGGAGGGCCTGGCTTTGCCTCGGTCTTTCCGGCCGACGTCGGGCGCCCGCAGGCGTCGACGTCGAACTGGGACCAACCCGGCCAGACCCGCGCCAACACGGCGCTGGTACAGCTCTCCGACGGTGGCGCGGTGCGGATCTGGGCGTCGTCACCGACCCACGTCGTCGTCGACGTGGCCGGGGCGTTCGTCCCGGCGGCCGCGTCGGCCGCCGGTCGCTACGTGCCGATCACGTCGCAGCGGGTCGTCGACACCAGAACGCCAGGCGCACCGGATCCCGGTCCTCCCATCACCGTCGCCCTGCCGGCCGGCGTCCCGGCCGACGCCACCGCGCTGGCGGTGAACCTGACGTTGACCGAGACGACCGGTTTCGACTTCGTCACCGCGTACGCCGCCGGATCGGCGGCCCCGAGGACGTCGGTGCTCAATGCCGACGGGACCGGCCAGACGCGGGCCGCCGGAGCGATCGTCGCCGTGTCGCCGGGCGGCATCACGCTGGCGACCGCGTTCGGGAGCCACCTCGTCGTCGACGTCGTCGGCTTTTTCACCGGTGCATCGGCGCCGACATCGGATGCCGGACTGTTCGTCCCAGTCGTGCCCACGCGAGCGCTCGACACCCGGTCCACAACACCGCTGCTCTACCACCGTGGCGCGCGGGAGATCGACGTGCTGGGCGTGACGGGCGGCCCCGTCGCCGCCGTCGCCGCCAACTGGACGCTGACGCAAACCACCCGCCCCGGTTGGCTGGCCACGTACCCGGCACGCACGTCACGCGGTGAGGCGTCGACGATCAACAGCGACGCCGCCGGTCAGACCGTCGCCAACCTCGGCATCGTGGCGGTCAGCGACGTCGGGATCACCGCCTACTCCGATGGTGGCACCCACCTCGTCGTCGACGTGACGGGCTGGTTCACGGGCGCGCCAGTGCAGGCGACGGAGCCGGCCCCACCCCCGAACGACCCGCCGGCGCTGCCCGGCTGCTTCCCGACCGGGCGCAGCGCGGTTGCCGACAAGATGGCGCAGCGGTTCTGGCTGTGCGTGGACGGCGTCGCGATCACCGAGTCGCTGCCGATGACCACCGGGGCGCTCAGCTATGCGCTCCCGCTGGTCGGGACGTACACGGTGTTCTCGCGCCAGCGCTACGGCCGCGGGCTCCATGGCGAGGTCCTCAACCACTTCGTCGCCTTCTACCGCACACCCCGCGGCAATCGGATCGGGTTCCACGAGGTCGTCAACCAGGACCCGTCGACCTTGGGGGATCTCGATCGTCGGGGCTCTTCGGCGGGGTGCTTCCGCGTCCTCGCCGCTGACGCGGTGCTGATCTGGAACCACCTCCAGTACGGCGACCACGTGGTCGTGCTCACGCCGTGACGGGCGCGACTTGACCGGCGGGTCAAGTCGCGCGGCATGATTGCGGCATGGATCTGACGTTCCCGCCCGAGGCCGAGGAGTTCCGAGCCGAGATCCGGGCATGGCTCGAACAGAACCTGCCCGACGGGTGGTTCGAACCCGGTTTCGAGCTGAGCGACACCGCCCGTAAACGGTTCAACGTCGAATGGCCGGCGAAGCTGTTCGAGGGCGGGTGGATCTGCGCCACGTGGCCCGAGGAGTACGGCGGCAAGGGGCTCACGACGATGCAGGGCGTGGTGCTCGCCGAGGAGTTCGCGCGCGCCAAGGCGCCGATGCGCGGTGACTTCTTCGGCGACACGCTGGTTGGGCCGACGCTCCTGCAGTGGGGATCGGAGGAGCAGAAGCAGGAGTTCCTCCCCGGCATCCTGCAGGGACGCACGCGCTGGTGCCAGGGGTTCTCGGAACCCGACTCCGGCTCCGACCTCGCCAGCCTCAAGACGTCGGCGGTGCTCGACGGCGACGAATGGGTGATCAACGGTCAGAAGGTGTGGACCACGGGGGGTCACCACGCCGACTACTGCTTCTTGCTGACGCGGACCGATCCCGACGCGCCCAAGCACAAGGGCATCTCGTATCTGCTCGTGCCGATGCGCCAGCCCGGTATCGAGGTGCGCGGCATCACCCAGCCCGACGGCACGGCCGAGTTCTGCGAGGTGTTCTTCACCGATGCGAGGTGCCCGAAGGACAACGTCGTGGGCGGCGTGAACAACGGATGGAAGGTCGCCAACTCGACGCTCGCGTTCGAGCGCGGGCAGTCCGCCACCACCGGCTACCGGCGGTTCGAGGAGGAGTACCGGCTGCTCGTCGAGGCGGCGCGCGAGAACGGTCGCATCGTCGAGCCCCACATCCGTCAGCGGCTGGTCCAGTACTTCACGAAGATCCAGATCCTGCGCTACAACGGGCTGCGGGGACTGACGGCCGCGCTCAACGGCTCGAAGGATGCGGGAGTCGCGGCGCTCGGTGCGAGCAACAAGATGTACTGGTCCGAGATGCACCAACGGGCGATGGAGTTGGCGCTCGACGTGTTCGGTGCCGACTCGCTGCTGATCGACGCCGGCCCGGCGTCGGGCTCGTGGCCGGGGGCGCTCCGCGATCGCCGGCGCGATGGCTATCCGGTGAGCCCGATGATGTCGGCGTTCTTCTTCTCACGGTCCGAGACGATCTGGGGCGGCACCAGCCAGATCCAGCGCAACATCGTCGGCGAGCGGGTGCTCGCGCTGCCCAAGGAGCCCAAGCCAGCGGGCGCTTGAGCGGGTCATCGCCTATGTTCGTGGCGGATGGATGAGCTCATCGATCGCGACGGTAAGCCGCGTCCCGTCGCCGCCGCGCTGATGTCGATGCTCGACCGGCTCGGACCGGAGGAACTCACCGAGCTGCAACGGGTGGCCGAGATCGAGATCCTGACGATGGGCATCACGTTCACCGTCTACTCCGACGGTGCCAACCTCGACCGGACGTGGCCGTTCGACCTGATCCCGCGCGTCATCTCCGGCGACGAGTGGTCGCTCGTCGAGCGCGGTCTCATCCAGCGGCTGGTCGCACTCAACCATTTCATCGACGACGTCTACAACGAGCGGCGAGTGATCGCCGACGGAGTGTTCCCGCTCGAACTGCTCACCGGATCGGCGAACTACCGGGCGCAATGCCGTGGTGTTCATCCGAAGTTCGGCGTGTGGGCCCACATCTCGGGAACCGACCTCGTTCGCGACGACGACGGCGAGATGTACGTGCTCGAGGACAACCTCCGCGTGCCGTCGGGCGTCAGCTACGTCCTCGAGAACCGCGCCGTTGCCAAGCGGGTGTTCGCCGAGGTGTTCCAGCAGCAGAACATCCGCCCCGTCGACGCCTACACCGACGAGCTCAACAAGTTGCTGTCGTCGCTCGCGCCGGACGGTGTGGCAGAGCCGCAGATCGTCGTGCTCACGCCGGGCGTCTTCAACTCGGCTTACTTCGAGCACTCGTTCCTCGCCCAACGGATGGGCGCCGAGTTGGTCGAGGGCGCCGACCTCGTGGTCGGCGACGACGAGTGCGTGTACATGCGCACGATCGGCGGGCTCGAGCGCGTGCACGTGATCTACCGCCGGATCGACGACTTGTACCTCGATCCCGAGGCGTTCCGTCCGGACTCGACGCTCGGGGTGCCGGGACTGATGCGGGCGTGGAAGGCGGGCAACGTGGGGATCGCCAACGCGCCGGGAGCCGGCGTGGCCGACGACAAGGTCGTGTACTCGTGGGTGCCCGACCTGATCCGCTACTACCTCGACGAGGAACCGCTGATCCCGAACGTGCCCACGTACCGGTGCATGTACGACGACGAGCGGCGCTTCGTGTGCCAGAACATCGGCGATCTCGTCGTCAAGCCGGCCAACGAGAGCGGCGGGTACGGCATCCTGATCGGCAATCGGGCGACGGCCACCGAGCTCGCCGACGCGATCGACGCGATCGAGGCCGATCCGCGCAACTGGGTCGCCCAACCGATCCTCTCGCTGTCGACGGTGCCGACGATCATCGACGGGGCGATCGAGCCGCGCCACGTCGACCTGCGGCCGTTCATCCTCACCGGCGCACGTAGCTACGTCACGGCCGGCGGCCTGACGCGGGTCGCGCTGCCGAAGGGGTCGCTCGTCGTGAACTCGTCGCAGGGAGGCGGCAGCAAGGACACGTGGATCCTCGACCTGCCGGCGGACGGGGGCCCGTGACGTGGCGCTGCTCTCACGGGTTGCCGACCGTCTGTACTGGGGCGCCCGCTACGTCGAGCGGGCCGAGGACACGGCGCGGATCGTGCGCTCGTACAGCAACATGATCGTCGATCTCCCGATCGACCTGCTGCCGTACAGCTGGGAACCGTTGGTCGCGATCGCGGGGAGTGAGTCGCTGTTCGGCGAGAAGCACGGTGAGCACGCCGTCATCGAGTTCCTGGTCGCCGATCGCGACAACCCCGGCAGCATGGCGAGCAGTGTCGCGTGCGCCCGCGAGAACCTGCGCACGACGCGTGAAGTCCTGCCGCGCGAGGCCTGGCGGGCGCTCAACGGGCTCCAGCAGTACGTGCTCGCCGAGGCCGAGCGGGCGGTCGAGCGCCGCACCCGCGACCGCTTCCTCGCCCGCGTGATCGGCGACAGCCGGCGCCTCGACGGCGAGCTCGAGTCGACGATGACGCGGGCCGCGCCCTACCGCATGTGGCGCCTCGGCCAGCTCATCGAACGGGCCGACATGACGACCCGCGTGCTCGGTGTCCGCGCCGCTTCGATCCTGCAGATGAAGTCGACCGATCGGGTCGACGATCACGACGAGGTGCAGTGGATGGGTGTGCTGCGCTCCGTCTCCGCGCTCCAGATGTACCAGCGCGCGACCCGTGGTCCGATCGAGGGCGCGTCGGTCGTGCGGTTCCTGCTGTTCTACTCGCAGTTCCCGCGGTCGGTGCGGGGGTGCCTCGACGCGATGCGGGTCGTGCTGACCAACTTGCCCCAGCCGGACGCGGTGATCTCGGTGCTCGATCAGACCACAGCAACGGTGATGGCGTGCGAGGCACACGCCCACGACGGCGCCCGCCTCGACGATGCGATGGACGAGGTGCAACACGCGATCTCCGAGCTCGACCAGGCCATCGCCCAACGCTTCCTCGCAGTCGGGACCTGAACATGTCGGCGCTCGATCTCGGCTTCGACGAATCGATGATGTGGGACGCCGGCCTGCGGGCGGCGTTGCTCGACGCCGGGTTGCTCACGACGTGGCAGGCGCAGGTCGATCGGCTGCTCGTCGCCGAGGGTGCCGGACATCTCGTACACGATCTGCCGGTTCGGGCCGATGGCCGTTCGGCGACGGTAGCCAGCCGTCCGTGGCGGCTCGACCCGATCCCGTTCGTCATCGACACCGCGACGTTCCAGTGGCTGTCGTCGGCCGTGGTCGAGCGGATGGACGCCCTCGAAGACGTGCTCCGCGATCTCTACGGCGAGCGACGACTCGTCCGAGACGGCGTCGTCCCCGCCGACCTGCTCCACTCGAGCGACCGCTACCGGCTGGCCGCCGTCGGATCCACCCATCCGGCGCGCTGGATCACAACCTACGCGGTCGACATCGTCCGCACCGTCGATGGCATGTGGCGCGTCGTCCAGGACTTCGCCGACGCGCCGCCCGGCATCGGGTATGCCCTGCTCGACCGCTCGGTGATGTCACGGACGGCGGCCGATTTGCTGGCGAGCTCGGGCATCGCTTCGCTCGCCCGCTTCCCGGGACAGCTGCGGCGGGCGCTCGCCGCCGCGTCACCGGTGCCCAGCCCGCGCACTGTGCTGTTCTCGGGCGGCATCGATCACGCGTCGTACATCGACCACTCGTACCTCGCCGTGCAGCTCGGTGTTCACCTCGTCGAGGGCGCCGACCTCGTCGTGCGCCAGGAGCGCCTGTGGCTGCGCACGCTCGACGGTCTCGAACCGATCGACGTCGTCTACCGCCGTCTCGAGGATCCCGACATCGATCCGCTCGAGGCGGGCGCGATCCGCACACCTGGCGCCGTCGGGATCCCAGGGCTGTTGCTCGCCGCCAGGGCCGGCGGTGTCACGCTCGCCAACGCCCACGGCGCCGGCGTGGTCGAGGACACGTCGCTGTCTCATCTGTGGCCAGCGGCTGCACGTCACCTGGCGGGCGTCGAGCTGCGCCTGCCGCAACTCGACAGCGGTCGACCATCACTGGCGACGACCCCGCTGTTCGACGGCTCCCAGATCCGGACCGGGGAGGTGGTCGTGCGGATGTTCGCGGTCCACGACGGACGGAACGGATCGGTGATGCCCGGAGGGTCGGGGCGGGTGCTGGCGCCCGGCGACGATCCGTCGTTGCCAACGGCGTGTGTGGCGAAGGACGTCTGGGTCGTCGGCACGACGCTGACGCCGTTCGTCGCCGCGTCGCTCCCTCAGGTCGACTTCGCGAGGTCGGTGCCGACGCGTGCCGCCGATGCGCTGTTTTGGATGAACCGCGCGTCCGAACGGGCGGAGGCGATGGCCCGCACGATCGGGGCGATCAGCTCACGCATGGAACAAGATCCCGGCCTCGTGTCGCTCGACGGCGGACGGTGGTCGATCCGGATGCAGCAGATCGCAAGCGCCGTCCGACGGAGGCGGGTGGCCGTGGCGGACGACCCGGCGGGTGGCGAGCTCACCGCTGAGCTGGCGCAGACGACCGACGCGATCGCGCTCGAGATCGGCATCCTCCTCACGGAAGCCACGACCGTTCGTGAGTACCTGTCGGTGACGGCCGGACGGGTCCTGGAGCGGCTGTCGATCACGCGCGCCGCGCTGCAGCGCGGCGCCGCGGCGGTCGACGATCTCGACTCGCTGCTCGCCGACTTCGCCGCGCTCGCCGGCCTGTGGAACGAGAGCACGGTTCGCGGCCCGGCGTGGCGACTCGGTGACGCGGGACGCCGGATCGAGCGGACGATCGTCGTGCTCGACCTCGTCGGGTCCGGCTTCTCGGACCGGCCCGATCGCGACGATGCCGTCGACTCGGCGGTGCTCGAGGTCATTCTCGCCGCCAACGACAGCCTCGTCGCGTACCGGCGTCGTCATCGCAGCGACGTCGAGCCCGAGGCGGCGTTCGCGCTGCTCGTGCGCGACGCCACGAACCCGCGGTCGGTCGCGGCGTCGATCGAACGGTTCGGCCAGCACGCAGCCGACGCCGAGTGGCCGGAAGGCATCGCGATCGCGGCGGCCGGTCGGGATGCATTGTCACTCCAGCGTGACGAGCTCGTGCCGACCGTCAGGGCGCTGATCGCCGACGCCGGGAGCAAGCTCAACGAGCGCTGGTTCGCGGCGCCGGTGAGCCCGATCGTGGTGGTGGGCCGATGAGCGAGCGCAGCGAGCGAACAATCGATATGGTGAGCGGCGAGCGCCGCTACCGCGTCGTGCACCGCACGACGTATCGCTACGAGTTGCCGATGACCGATGGGTACACCGTGGCCCACTTGTTGCCGCGCGACACGCCACGTCAGCGTGTCGCCGAATCGGTGGTCAACGTGATGCCCGAGCCATCCGAGCGCGACGAGCACGTCGATGCGTTCGGCAACCGGGTCACGCAGTTCGGTATGCACCACCCGCACGACGAGCTCGTCGTCGAAGCGGTGAGCACGGTTCACGTCGACGGTCCGATGCCGATCGACGACGCCGAGTCGTGGAACGACGTGGCAGCCCGTGTCGACCGGTTGCGCGGCGACGAGGCGATCGACGTCGGCCCGTTCCGGGCTCGGACACGCTTCGTCGACATCAACCGGGTCGGCGCCGAGCTGGCGGCCATCGCATACGCGTCGTTCACACCCGGCCGGGGGATCACCGAGGCCGCCGCCGACCTGTGTCACCAGATCTACGACGAGTTCAAGTACGACTCGACAGCCACTGACGTGTCGAGCCCGCTCGCCGACGTCTTGGCGTCACGGCGAGGCGTGTGCCAGGACTTCGCCCATCTGGCGGCCGGTTGCCTGCGCTCGATCGGCCTCGCCGCGCGGTACGTCAGCGGCTACATCGAGACCGCCCCGCCGGCGGGCCGCGACCGCCTCGTCGGCGCCGACGCCTCGCATGCGTGGTGCTCGATCTGGACCCCTTCGGCGGGCTGGATCGACTTCGATCCCACGAACGACCACTTCCCGACCCGCCGTCACGTCACGGTCGCGTGGGGACGTGACTACGCCGACGTCACGCCGGTCCGCGGCGTCGTGATCGGCCCGTCGCGGGCTCAAACGCTCGACGTCGCCGTCGACGTGGTGCTGGTATGACGCTCGTGGACCGATCACGCGTCGTCACGTTTCCGTTCGTCGCCGTGACGGCGGTGACGCTCGTGTTCTTCACGAGCATCGGGATCACGCTCGTGACCGTCCCTTTGTTCGTGGAGGAAGAGCTCGGTGCCGGCGAGTTCGGCATCGGGTTGACGATCGCGTCGTTCGCGGCGGCGGCGATCGCCGCCCGGCCGCTCATCACACGGCTCGGTGACCGATTCGGTCGGCGTCGGCTGATGATGGGTGGCGCCGTGCTCGCTGCCGCCGGCAGCTCGGTCGCCGGGATGGCGGGGACGTTGCCGGTGCTGCTCGTCCTGCGCGGGATCACGGGGATCGGCGAGGCGGCGCTGTTCGTGGGAGCGATCACGCTGATCGCCGATCTGTCGCCGGCCGACCGCCGCGCCGAGGGTGCGAGCTACTTCTCGATCGCCGTGTTCGGCGGGCTCGGGGTGGGTCCCGTGCTCGGCGAATGGGTGCTCGCCGACGTGCACTACGAGCGGGCGTTCGTGACGGCGGGGGCGCTGGCGCTGTCGACCGCCGTGCTCGCGACGCTCGTTCCCCGGTCGGTGGATCGCGTCCACGACGCCGACGACACGTCGACGGGCTCGCGGCGCGGGATCCTGCACCCGGCGGCGGTCGGACCGGGGCTCGTGCTGGCGAGCATCGTCGCCGGGTTCTCGACGTTCACGGGATTCATCCCCGAACACGCCAGGGCGGTCGGTCTGAGCGGCGCCGGCGGTTTGTTCCTGGTCTACAGCGCGGTCTGCCTCATCGGTCGTGTGGCCGGCGCCAAGGTGCCCGACCGCATCGGTCCCGGTCGTGCCGGCAGCACCGCACTCGTGTTCGTCGGCGCTTCGCTGTTGTTGCTCGCCGCGGTGCCCGAGCCGTGGGCGCTGTGGGTCGCGGCGGCAGGTTTCGGCGTCGGCATGGCGTTCAACTACCCGTCGCTGATGGCGATCGTCGTCAATCGCGTCGACGAGCGTGAGCGGGTCGCCGCGTTGAGCTCGTTCACGATGTTCTTCGAGCTCGGCTCCGTCGTCGGCGGCCTCGCGCTCGGTGGCGTCGGCGAGGCGTTCGGCAAGCGCACCGGCTTCGCGGGCGGCATCGTGTGCTGCGCGATCGGCCTCGTCGTGCTGTGGACCAAGGTCGTCGTACCACCCCAGCACGTCGAGATGGACATCCCCCAGTACCCGCCGCTCGTATGTGATTGAGTCGGCTCACCCTACGTCGCGTGGCGGATCGTCTGGTCGCGACTCGACCGCGAGGTCTGCCCGCAGCGCGCTCACATCGCCGCGTTCTGGTCAGACATCCGAGTTCCAATTGTAATGTCCGATTTCCGCTCGTCAGGGTCGGGTGACGTTGGCACACTGAGGGTGTGATCCAGCTCGACGCCGACCAGTGCTACCGGGTGGCCCAGAGCCGCGACTCGCGGTTCGACGGCTGGTTCTACATCGCCGTGCGCACGACCGGCATCTACTGCCGCCCGAGCTGTCCGGCGATCACCCCCAAGCGGGCCAACGTCGAGTTCTTCGCCTCGGCGGCGGCCGCCCAGCAGCGCGGGTTCCGGGCGTGCAAGCGCTGCCGCCCCGACGCCGCACCCGGCTCGCCCGAGTGGAACATGCGCGGCGATGTCGTGGCCAGGGCGATGCGTCTCATCGCCGACGGCATCGTCGACCGGGAGGGCGTCGCTGGTCTGGCCGGGCGGCTCGGGTACAGCAGCCGACACCTGACGCGTCTCGTCACCGACGAGCTCGGTGCGGGACCGCTCGCGCTGGCGCGGGCGCAACGGGCACAGACCGCGCGCGTGTTGATCGAGACCTCTTCGATGTCGATGACCGATGTCGCATTCGCGGCCGGTTTCGGCAGTGTCCGCCAGTTCAACGACACCGTGCGCGAAGTGTACGCACTCTCGCCGAGCGAGCTGCGGCGCCGTTCGTCGATCGGCGACCCGGTCGCCGAGTCCGGAACGGTGGCCGTGCGCCTGCCGACGCGTGGACCGTTCGCCGGTCGGGAGGCATTCGAGTTCCTCGGCGCCCGGGCGATCCCCGGCATCGAGCTGTTCGACGGCGAGCGCTA
>Ga0190265_10003552_pt1 | contig 10646 bp, 5 predicted proteins | sample Popmic124T_FD_133135 | JGI IMG/M metagenome (GOLD analysis project Ga0190265, IMG submission 133135) | Populus adjacent soil microbial communities from riparian zone of Indian Creek, Utah, USA - 124 T | ecosystem: Environmental > Terrestrial > Soil > Riparian zone | place: USA: Utah | collected...
CGGCTGGCAATTCGAGCCGAAGTGGGATGGCTTTCGCTGCATCGCGTTTCGTGACGGCGAGCTGGTGCAGCTGCAATCGCGATCCGGACGTCCGCTCGACCGCTATTTCCCGGATGTCGTTCAAGCGTTGCGCGGTATGCGGGCGGAACGCTTCGTGCTCGATGGAGAGATCGTGATTCCCGTGGAAGAGGGCGGAACTTCGTTCGAGGCCTTGCAGCTTCGCCTGCATCCCGCCCCCAGCCGCGTGCAGCGCTTGGCGTCCGAGCAACCGGCGGCCTTCGCGATCTTCGATCTATTGGTCGATGCGAACGGAGTGTCGCTGCTCGATGTGCCACTGCTGGAGCGGCGTGCTCGGCTCGAGTCGCTGGCGCAGGATGCGCTGAGCTCCAACGGCGCCATTCTGCTCTCACCGATCACGCGCGAGCGGGAACGAGCCGGCGCATGGCTGTCCGAGCCGCGAGCCGGCTACGACGGCGTGATGGCGAAGCGGCTCGATGCGCCGTATCGCAGCGGCGACCGCAGCGCGATGCTCAAGATCAAGCCGCTGCGCACGGCCGAGTGTGTGGTGGCGGGCTATCGCTGCGGCCTGCGTCAATCCGGAATCGGCTCGCTGCTGCTCGGGCTCTACGATCGCGACGGCGTGTTGCACCATGTCGGTCACACGGCGTCGCTGTCGATCGCACAGCGACGTCACGTCGAAGCTCAGCTGCCGAAGCTGTTGCCGCGAGAGGGCCAGCCCGCGGGCTTTTCGGGCCGCTCTCCGGGAGGTCCGAGCCGCTGGAGCATGGGCCGCAGCTCGGAGTGGGAGCGGCTGGGTCCGATCCTGGTCGTCGAAGTCGAGTATCGTCACTGGAGCGGCGGTCATTTCCGTCACGGCACGCACCTGCTTCGCGAGCGACCCGACAAGCCGCCCGCAGAGTGCACGTTCGACCAGATCCCCGAATGCCGAATCGACACGAAGTGATCGACCACGAGGCGCTGCGGTCCGGTGTCGCCGCATCGGCACCGATGCTCATCGCGCAAGCGGCGTAGACTGTGGGCTCGTGGATCTCGACGCTCGAAGCGAGCACGTCCGAGTGCGACCTGCGAAAGCAGCTGGAGGCGCGAATCTTGCGAAGGCCGAGAATCTCGATGAACGAGATGCGGATGGCCTGCAGATGAGCGCCGCTCCGATCCCCGTACGCCGACGCGTGTGGCTCCGATGGCTTGCGTGCGGTGTCGTATGGGTCTGTGCCGGCGGCGTTCGCGCGGCCGAGGTGTCGGTCGAGATGGAGGGGCTCGACGATCCTCTCGAGGCGGCGGTGCGCAACACGCTGACCCTCTCTCGATACGCGGACCGCGAAGTGAGCGCGCCTCAGCTACGTCGCTTGATGTCGCGCGCGGACGCTGAGATCCGGCGCGCGCTCGAGCCGTTCGGATACTACGATCCGCAGATCGAGAGCGAGGTCACGCGCGACGACGACGGCGACTTTCTGAGCCGCTTCGAGATCGACCTGGGCGAGCCGGTGATCGTGCGGCGCGTGCGCGTCGCCGTGCAAGGCCCAGCGCGCGACGATGCGGCGATCCGCGAAGAGATCGAGCGCTTCGCTCCAAGCGAAGGTCAGCCCCTGGTCCACAGAGTCTACGAGCAGCATAAGGCGGCGATTCAATCCGAATTGCGCTCGCAGGGATATTTGGGCGCGAAGACGCTGGAAAGCAGCGTGCAGGTGGTGGCGGGCGTGCACTCGGCGGAGATCGATCTGGTATGGGACAGCGGCGAGCGGCATCGCTTCGGCGAGGTGCGCTTCTCCGAGACCCAGTTTCCGGACGACTTCCTGCAGCGTTACCTCCCATGGAGCCACGATGCGTACTACAGCGCGGAGGCACTGCTGCACTTGCAGCAGCGGCTGGTCGCGTCGGGATATTTCGGGGCCGTGTCGGTGCAGCCCGATCTCGAGCACGCGCAGAATGGGCGCGTTCCCGTCGACGTGGTGCTGGTGCCGGACGAGCGCAGCGTGTACACCGCCGGCCTGTTCGTGAGCACCGACGTCGGGCCTGGAGGGCGGCTCGGGGTCGAGCGTCGCTGGGTGAACGACTACGGCCACAAGCTCGGCGGTGAGGTGGGATACGCCTCGAATCGCCAGGATGCGACGATCAGCTATCGCATTCCCAGCGCGAGCCCGGAAGAGCGCGAGCTCAGCTTCGGTGCCTCATACACCGACGAGACGACGGATACCAGCGAGTCGGAGACTGCACGCATCGCGGCGGTCGACACGCTCGCGCACTGGTACGGCTTCACGCGCACGCTCGGTCTGCAATTTCTGACCGGTGACTTCGAGATCGCCGACCAGACGGGCTCGTCGAGCATCTTGTTCGCAGAAGCTTCCTTGTCCCGAACGTCGAGCGACGATCCGTTGTTTCCGCGACGCGGCTACAGCGTGAGCGCGGGCGTGCGCGCGACTCCGGGCGCTTGGCTCTCCGACACCGCCTTCATCCAAGCGCGCAGCAGCGGCCGCTGGGTACGCGCCCTGGGCGCGCGCAGCCGGTTGTTGCTGCGCGCGGAGCTCGGCGCCATGAGCGTCGGCGACTTCGATCAGCTGCCGCCCGAGCTGCGGTTCTTCGCCGGCGGCGACCGCTCCGTGCGCGGCTTCGACTTCGAGGAGATCGGCGAGACTGACGACGCCGGCGGAGTCGTCGGTGGAGAGTATCTCGCCACGGCCGGCATCGAGGTCGAGCACTACCCGCTGGAGCGGTGGGGCGCCGCGCTGTTCGTGGATGCGGGTGACGCATTTCGATCGCGCTTCCAGGTGAACGTCGGCGCGGGAGCGGGACTGCGCTGGAGATCACCGATCGGTGTCATCCGGCTCGACGTGGCGAAGCCGATCGTGACCGACTTCGATCGAGGCTGGCGCGTGCATCTGGTGATCGGGCCCGACCTGTGAGGCAGCTGCGCTGGCTTGCCGGCGTGCTCTTGATCGCGGGGATCGCCGGCATCGCAGGCATGGCTTGGCTGGTCGCCACGCGTTCCGGCGCCGCCTGGGCGCTCGCCCGCGCGACCGGAGCCCTGGAGCCGGAGCTCCGGATCGAAGCGGTGGAAGGCTCGCTCGCCTATGGGCTGACACTGATCGGTGTGCAGTACACGGATCCGGACAGCGGCGACGAGCTCAGCGTGGAGCGCATCGCCGTCGATGCGGCTCTGGGGCAGCTGGCCCGTCGCGTCGTGTACGTCGAGAGCGCGCGGCTGCAGGGCGTAAGGCTCCACCTGGGCGACGTCGCGCCCTCTCCCGAGCCGCCGCACGAGTCGTCGGCGCAACGCCGCGGGCCGCCCATCGACATCGTCGTGCGGCGACTCGAGCTGACGGATCTGGAGATTCGCAGGGACGCTGAGACGCTGCTCGTGCTGGAGAGCGGCGAGCTGTCGTTCCGCTGGACTCGCGATCTGCTTGCGATAGACGAGCTCTACCTGCGGTCGCCGGACGGCTCCGCGCGCTTCGCCGCTCGGCTGAGCACGGATCAGGCCTACACCGCGGAGGGACGCGGTGAGTTCAGGTGGACGCTGGCCGACGTCACGTACGGCGGTACGCTCGCGCTGCGCACGCTCGACTCGCGCATGCAGCTCGAGGCCGCATTGAGCGCGCCGTTCACGCTGGGGCTCGATGCGGAGCTGGAACCGCGCGGCTCTTGGCCCTGGCAGCTCGACATCGACCTTCCGCCTTTCGATCCGAGCGTGGTGGGTCTGGAAGCGAGCTCCCTCACCAACGTGGGAGCTCAGCTGCAGGCGCGCGGCACGCTCGAGCGCGCGCGGGTCACGGGCGAGCTCGTGTCGAGCGCTGCGAGCGTGCAGCTCGACACGCTCGCGCTGGCGCGCTCCGAAGATGAGATCGTGATCGAGTCGCTCGTGGCTCGGGTCGATCGCGGCCCCGCCGCCTTGAGAGCGTCCGGCAGCGTCGCGCTCGATCCAAGGCGCGTGGAGCTCGCGCTCGACTGGGACGAGATCGAGCTGCCCGCCGCCCTGGCCGGACAGACGCTGCGAACGCGCGGAGCCGCGTCGATCGCGGCGCATGGCGAGGTGGTCTCGGTGCAGAGTGAGTTCGCCCTGGGCCCACCGGGTCGGCTCGCAGACGTGCAGCTCGCGCTGCGCGCGACCGCCGAGCAGATCCGGCTCGAGACGCTGCAGGTTCGACAGCGCGCGGGCAGCCTGGTTGCGCGCGGCAGCGTGGATCTAGGCGACGAGCCGCGCTGGCAGATCGAGGCGACTGCCACGGACTTCGATCCGGGCGAGCTGCTGGCCGATTGGAAAGGAGAGATCGATCTCGAGCTGGCGAGCGTCGGGCGGCTCACCTCGACGGGCCCCACTGGACGGCTCGACATCGAGCGGCTCGGAGGTCGCTTGCGCGATCGGCCGATCTCGGGTCAGGCACATCTGACGCTCACGCCGGGACCCGTGCTGGCGGGTGAGCTCGCGCTGCGCTCGGGTCGCAGCACGCTCGCGATCCGCGGCGAGAGCGGTGATGTCATGGAGGCCGCGGTGGAGCTCGATGTGGCTTCACTCGCCGACTGGCTTCCGGCTGCGCAAGGCCGGCTGCAGGCGCGCTTCACGGTGAGAGGCGCATGGCCAGCGCTCGCGATCGCCGGGCGAGCGGACGGCTCGAATCTGTCGCTCGCGCAGGTGACGGTCGCTCGGCTCGAGCTGGTCGCCGACGTGAAGAACGTCGACCTGAGATCGGGCACGCTGCAGCTGAGCGCCCGCGATGTGAAGCGGAACGATCTGGAGATCGTGCGGATCCAAGCGAGCGCTTCCGGTGACGCGCGCGCACAGCGCTTCTCGCTGCGAGCCGAGAATGCGTCGCTCGCGGCACACGTCGCGCTCGAAGGCACGCGCAACACGAGCGGATGGTCGGGCGTTTTGCAGCAGCTCGAGCTCGAGCTCAGGCGCAGGAACGCGCTCACGCTCGCGCTCGAGGAGCCGTCGCGCATCGCGCTCGACGACTCGGGTGGCTTCGTGCTGGGACGCACGTGCCTGTCGGGGTCCGACGTACAACTGTGTATTTCGGGAGAGCGCGACACGCTGGGCGCGATCCGAGCCGACTATGCGGCGACCCGCGTTCCGCTGGGGCTCGCGAGCTCGCTGGCTCCCGGAGCGCTGCCCGTCGTCATCGACGGCATGCTGAGCGGGAAGGGCGAGCTGCGGCGAGGCGCGTCCGGGCGTTGGTGGGCGACGTCGCAGCTCCGCTCTCCGAGCGCCACGGTGAGGATCTCCGCAGAGGATCCGCGCGCGCTCGACGTTCTGGAGACGCTCTTGCTGTACGAGGACCTGCGGCTCGACGTCGAGCTCGATGGAGCGACGGCGAGCGCCTCTGTCTCCGCTCGATTGATCGACGATGGCCTGCTGGAAGGACGCGTGGCCGTCAGCGGTCTCGGCACGCCGCGACGACCGCTCGAAGGAAGGCTCGAGGCGACGCTGCCCACGCTCGCGCCGATTGCCGCGTTCGCGCCTCGGCTCGATCAGGTGACCGGACGCGTCGAGCTGAGCGCGTTGGTCGGCGGGACGCTCGACGCCCCGGCGGTCGAGGCGCGCGCCCAAGTGAGCGGATTCGGGGCTCAGGTGCCCGATCTGGGCCTGAACCTGCAGGAAGGCACGCTTCGGATCGAGCCACGCGGCGATGCGCTCGCGCTCCGCGGACGTCTGAGATCGGGTGCGGGATTCCTCGAGGTGGACGGCACGTGGTCGCGCGGCGGCGAACTCCTGCTCGACGCCTCTGGGGAACGCTTTTTGGTGTCGGACCTGCCCGGCGCGCGCGTCGTGGCCACCCCCGACCTGCGGCTGGCTCGAGCCGCCGAAGGCCTGCGCTTGACGGGCAGCGTGCGCATACCGAGCGCGCGCATCGATGTGCGTGCGCTGCCGCAGGGCTCGGCGCCGCGCGTATCGAGCGACGTGATCGTCGTCGACCGCCCGACCGAGGCGCAGGCGAGCGTGGGTCTGCCGATTCGTGCGACCGTCGACGTGGTGCTCGGCTCGGATGTGCGGATCGAGGGCTCGGGCTTCGAAGCGCAGCTCGCCGGACGGCTGACGGTGCTCGAGTCGCCGGGCTTGCCGACGCGCGCATCCGGCGAGATCGTCGCCAATGGCACCTATCGCGCCTACGGCCAGGACCTGACGATCGAGCGCGGTCAGATATTGTTCGCCGCATCGCCGCTCACGAATCCGCAGCTGAACCTGACGGCGGCCCGCCGCGTGGAGAACGTGACGGCGGGCTTGCGCGTCACCGGCAGCGCGCGCCAGCCGCAGGTCGAGGTGTTCTCCAATCCCGCGATGTCGCAGGCCGATGCGCTCTCCTACTTGGTCGCCGGAAAGCCGCTCGCGGCCGTGGGGTCCAACCCTGAATCCGCCGAGGGTGATGCGCTCACTACGGCCGCTCGCTCGCTCGGCACGGCCGCGGGGTCGCTGCTCGCCGAGCGAATCGGAAGCCGTCTCGGCATCGACGAGATCGGGATCGAGAAGAGCGACATGCTCGGCGGCGACGCCTTCACGATCGGCGAGTACCTCTCGCCGCGTCTCTACCTGGGCTATGGCGTGGGCCTATTCGAAGCCGGCGAGATCATCACGCTGCGCTACCGCTTGACCGACGCGCTCTCGATCGAAGCGGTGCGCGGTCCCGAGGAAACGCGCACCGGCATCCAGATCCAGATCGAGCGCTGATCCGCTGGGCTCGACGCTCTCTTCGCGCGCCTTGCTCACTCGGCGCCGCTGCCCATGCGGAGCGCGCGATCATGCGCTTCATGGTAGGCGCTGCACAGGCGCGACCAGTCGAAGGCGCGCGAGCGCGCTTCGACCTCGTTGCGCAGAGCGATGCGACCGCGTCGATCCAAGCGACAGAAGTCGAGCACGCGGCGCGTCAGGTCTGCGGCGGCATCGCTGAAGCTGCGGCCCCGGCGCGGCAGCACGAATACGCCCCAGCGATCGTGATCCGGAAAGACGGTCGACGCGTAGCGGCCGAAGCCGGCGAGATCGCTGGTCACGGTGGGCACGCCCATGGCGACGCACTCGAGCGGTGTGTACCCCCAAGGCTCGTAGCTGCTCGGAAAGATCCCGAGATGACAGCCGCGGACGAACTGCTCGTAGTCCATGGCCCAGAGCGGACTCACCGGATTGATGAACTCGGGGTGATAGACCAGCTTGACCGGATCCGACTGTGCGTTGGTCAGGCCGAGATGGCGCGCGTGCATCAGGATCGGATCGTTCTCCGCGTCTTCGATCACGTGGGTGGAGATGGGCGGCAGGCGATGCGTGCGCAAGCCGTGCGCCACACGTCGGTGTCGCAGCCGCCAATACTCGTCGACCAGCTCGTCCAGGTCGGGTAGCTCGCCCGCGGCGGAGCGCCGGAACAGGCGCTCGCCCACGTCGCGACCGATGCGGGCGGATACATCGCTCAGCTCGTTGAGGATGCCGTGCGCGCGCAGCGCATGCGGATCCAGCGAGCGGGTGCCGCGCGCGGTGATGATGAAGAAGACGAGCGTGATGCCCAGATCGCGCGCGCGCAGCTCCACGTTGAGACGCGCCAGGGTCTCGAGACACAGATCGAAGCCCTTGTTGCGCGGCTCGAAGCGACCCGAGGTGAACGCGTAGAGCGTGCGATCCAGGTCGAACGAGTAGCTCGGAAAGAAGTGGCCCATCACGAAGCGATGGATCTGATCCTTGTACTGAGCATGGTGCGTCTGGAAGTCGTGCCCCAGATCGAAGCGGTTGATGTTGAGCCCATTCGGCGTGAGCAGGTCGGGCGCGCGTCCGAGCAGGCGCACGCACTCCTCCGCGGTGAGGGGCGAGAGCGTGGTGAAGATCTGCGCGCGCTGCGCGCAGGCGCGCTCGATCTCGTGCTGAGCCGAGATCCCGAAGCGCTTCGCCTCGGCCTCGGCGTCCATCGTGGGAAGTCGCTCGTAGAGATCGATCTCGCTCGACGTGACGTAGCGGCCGACCGACGTGGCGTGGGTGGTGAACACCGTCGTGATGGGAGCGTGATCGATCGCCAGTACCGGCAGCGCGAGCCCGCCGACCCACTCGTGAAAATGCGCGAGCAGGCGGCTCGGTCGCGCCGATCGTCCGCTGCTGGCCGCCGTCGGGCAGGCGAGCGCCGCGCGAAGCAGCCGCTCGACGCACTCGCCGAAGCGCAGCACGTCGTCCATCAGCGGATCGTGCGAGCTCGCGTCGATGCCCAGCTCCTGGCGCAAGCGACGACGCAGCGCTTCGATCCACGGCCCGGCAGCGGCAGGGTCGACCAAGAGCGCGCGCGGGCGACCGCTCACTAGCCATCTTCCCTCGTGCACCGGTATTCCCTGGCTCGCGAGCGTGGTCGCCAGGTCCGTGATCCAGTCCCCTTGCGGGTGCGGCTCGAACTCCACCTCCGCCATCGCCGGCAGCCAGGGACCCACGACCACGTAGCAGTTGCCCCAACGCCGCACCATGGCCTCGGCCTTGGAGCGCAGAACCTGATAGATGCCGCCTACCTGATTGCAGACCTCCCACGAGATCTCGAACAAGGCGACGTCGGATTGGGGTGGGTACGTCGCTGCAGCGCTCAGCGGATCCGGCACGGTCGTCATCGTCGCCTCCATGGGCGCGCGGTCGACGCCCGCTCACGGGTCTCTCTAGGGCGGCGGAAGTAGGGTCGATTCTCGCGAAGCGCTCGGACGCTTTGCAAACACGGCGCGATCGATGCAGCGGGGGATGTCCCTTCGATCCACGAGGTCGCGATCAAGCGCATTCCGCGAGTCTTCCAAATGCGCGCGACGACGGGAAGCGCGCACGGAGCCGGAAGGTCGCGCGCAACAACGACGTGCCTTTTGGCACCGATCCGTGCGCGGCTTGCTGCCGGGTTTAGGTCGCTTGCGTACCCGCGCCTCTGCGCTTGAACATTTTTCAGGCTGGGGCCATGATCCCCCAGTTCCCCGTCGCTTTTGGATTCTCCCGTCGTCGCTCGATCTCGTTGGAAAAGGACTGCATATGCGCTGTCTGCGCCGCTCCATGTTGTTGGGCTTCCTGCTGTCGCTCTCGTTCCTACAGGTGGATGCCGTGCATGCGGCCTCCGTGCAGGTACTGACGGTTCCCCCGCCGGCGCTCAGCGAGGAGCGACTCAATGACCTGCTCGATGCAGACCTGATCGCCCCGGTCCAGGAGCTCGCCAAGTACGAGCTCGACGGCACATCCTTCGATCTGGAACGCGGCGAAGATGCCTTCGGCTTCGCGCCGCAGATCATCGAAGAAGGAGAGATCAAGGCGGCATCCTTCACTTATTCGGGTGCCTCGGATCTCTTCTACTTCGCCATCAAGGCCGGCAGCCACACGCGCGTCTTCGCCTTCTTCGACGATGCTGGACAGCAGACGTCGTTTCCGTACGCGCCGGTATTCTTCAGCACGGGCGGCAAGGGCCTCTCCAACATCTCCTTCTATGGCGCCGCCAGGCCGGTACCGGAGCCCACATCGATCGCGCTCTTCTTGATCGGAGCGCTCGCAGTGGCTCGCCTCGTTCGCCAGCGCGTCTGAAACCGTTCGCGGTTGGTCTTTTGAAGCGCCGAAGCTGTCGCGCTTGGGCGTGCGTTCAGATCGACGACACCAGCCCCATGCCCGCGATGGAGATCAGGGCCAAAAAGAGCCCCCAGACGATCAGTCGCTCGCGCAGCGTGGCGTGCACGATCTCGGTATCCGAGTGTCGCGTCACGTACGCGCCGAAGTGTCTCTCCAGCCAGAGGAGCGCCTGACCGCGAGGGCTGGATAGGGGCTCGACGCTCGGCGGGACGATCGCGCCTGGGCTCGGGGTCTCCGCGACAGGTGTGGGCGCAACCTCACGCGTGGCTCTTGGCAACAGATGCAGCAGCTCGCTGGCCGTATCGATGCGTGCCGCGGGCTCGGGCTGGATCAGCTTGTGGATGGTATGCACCAGCCGCAGCGAGCAGTGCGTGGGCAGATCGAAACGTGGAGCCTCGATCGCCGCATCGGTGGACAGCTCTTCGTCGATCCAATTCCGGTACGGCAGTCGCTGGAAGGCCAGCTGATAGGCGATCACGCCGAGCGCGAAGAGATCCGCGGCCGGTTCAATGCCGGCATCGCTGCGTGCGCACTCCGGTGGCAGATAGCGCGAGCGCTCCGCGAACGACCCATCGGGTCCCGTCGCAGGTGTGCCCGACGGCGGCGCGATCGCGACGTCGCTCACTCGCAGCTGTCCATCGAGGGTCATCATGAGGTCGGAGGGGCGCAGATCGCGGTGCGCCACGCCGGCGCTGTGACACACGCGCAGCACGTCCGTGACTTCCGCCAAGAGCTTCCAGATCGCCTTCTCGGAGGGCGGCTCCTTGTGCTCCGTCAGATACTGCTCGAGCGTGGTGCCGCGCAGCCGCTGCGTCACCAGGTAGCGCGCATCGCCGTACTCGCCGAAGTCGATCACCCGCGTCAGCGCGGGATGCTTCAGGCCCGCGGTGATGCGCGCTTCGCGGAGGAACCGGCTGCGATCCTCGGGCGGACAACCGTGCATGACGCGCACCCGCACTTCCACGCCCAGCCGCGCGTGGTAACCCTCGTAGAGGGTCGATGCACCCTCCTTGTGCAGGACGGATCGGAGCTCTACGGGACCGAGCAGAGTGCCAGGTTCGATCGACATGGGGCTTTCACCTCGACA
>Ga0190265_10003553_pt1 | contig 10645 bp, 11 predicted proteins | sample Popmic124T_FD_133135 | JGI IMG/M metagenome (GOLD analysis project Ga0190265, IMG submission 133135) | Populus adjacent soil microbial communities from riparian zone of Indian Creek, Utah, USA - 124 T | ecosystem: Environmental > Terrestrial > Soil > Riparian zone | place: USA: Utah | collected...
CGACCGCGCTGCCGTCGCCGGGGTCTACGTAGGTGTAGGAGAGGGTGATGTCGGTGACCCGGCCCTCGACTTCGTCGAAGGTGATTTTGTCGCCGATCTTGATCGGCTGAGAGATCGCGAGCTGCACGCCGGCGACCATGTTGCCGATCGTGTGCTGCGCGGCGAAGCCGATGATCGCGGCCAGCACCGCGGTCGAGGCGAGAATGCCGGTGGCGAGGCGCTTCAGCTCGGTGAACTGGGCGAGCGCGATCGCCGCGAGGACGAGGAAGACGACGAGGACCAGCAGGCGGCGCAGGAAGCGCAGCCGCGTCTTCGTGGATCGCGAGACCTGGGAGACTGCCGGCGTCATGGAGGCAAAGCTACCTGCCGCGATGCCGATCGAGGAGCTGCCGGACCCAGGCAAGCGCTTTCCCTATTCCAATTGGGGTCCTGGCATGGCAGTCGTTGCTTTGCTGGTTGCTCTCAGCGCGCAGGTGTTCTTTGCGGCGCCGGTGGCGATCGTCGATGGGACCGGGTCCGATGAAGAATTCAGCACCGGGGCGAGCGTGGTGCTGCAGCTTTTGGCCGCGGCGAGCTTCGTGCTGGCCTCGGTCGTCGTCGCGACGATGCGCGGGGCCGATTTGCGCCAGACCTGGTGGCGGCTCGGCCTGCAGCGCTTCCGCCGCTCGGCCTTGCTCTGGATGCTGGCGGCGATCGGCGCCTACTTCCTCTTCGCGATCGTCTACGTGGCGATCGTCGGCGAACCCGAACAGGAGGACATCGCCGACTCCTTCGGCCCCTGGCCGCTGCAGATCCTCTTGATCGTCTTCGCCGCTGCGATCAGTGAGGAGATCTGCTTCCGCGGCATGCTCTTCGGCGGCCTGCGCGAGCGCCTGCCGCTCTGGGCGGCGGCGCTGATCAGCGCCGCGATCTTCGGCTCCCTGCACGCCTTCACCGGCGTCAGCGCCGTCCCGCCCCTGATCGCCTTCGGCGTGATCATGGCCCTGCTCTACGAGAGAACCGGCTCGATCGTGCCGGGGATCATCCTCCACATGCTCAACAACTCGCTGGCGCTGCTGGCGCAGTAGCGGACGGCAAAGAAACGGCCCGCGCGAGCGGGCCGTTTCGGGTGAAGGGGCTAGGCCCCAACTGACTGACACTCGGTGTGTTCAGGGTACCAAGCGATACCCAGCGGAGGGCGGGGGACTCGAACCCCATCTGACCCGGATGGGCCAGACTTCCGAGTGTCAGTCGGTTGCCATCACCTGACGGCATCACCCTCCGCCGCCGGCGAATCTAGTCGAGGAACCCGCCATTTCAAGCCATGTTTCTAACTTTTTACAGACAATTGACTGAGTTGTAACAGAGTCGTGACGATTCGGCCCGCCGCGGCATTCGTAAGAATGCTGGCCCATGAGCCGCCGACTCTCTCTTGCGCTGCTTCTCGTCGCGCTGCTCGCCCTGCCGGTGACGGCGCAGGCGGCGCCGGCCAGAGGCAAAGGTGGCTCGCCCGCCAAGACGCCCGCGCCCTCTGCGGGGGCGCCGGAGGCGACGGTGAAGATCGTCCAGCTCGGGCGCCTCAAGGGCGGCAAGGCGCGGATCATGAGCACGGTGCCGGCGATCGGCACGGTCGAGCCCTACGTCGCCGGCCAGCGCGTCCGGGTCGACTTCTACCTCGACGGGCGCCGGATCGAGCGCAAGACGGTGAAGCTGAGCAAGGGCAAGCGCGGCGTCGGCGTCTTCCGGGCGAAGATCCGGATCGAGCAGGCCGGCAAGTACGCGGTCAGCGCCCGCCATGTCGCTACCGCGGCGCTGAGTGGCGACTCGACCGTGCGCAAGAGCTGGCGGGTCAGCTTCCCCTCACTGCATAAGGGGCAGTGCGGCGACGTCGTCATCGGCTTCAAGAAGGCGATGCGGAAGATGGGCTACATCGTCAACGGCGGCCGCTGCTTCAAGGGCAAGACCGGCCGCGGCGTGCTCGCCTACCGCAAAGTCAACGGGATGGCGCGCAGCTCGCGCGCCGGCAAGGGCCTGGTGAAGAAGGTCTTCGCCGGGCGCGGCGGCTACAAGGTGCGCCACCCCGGCGCCGGCCGTCACGTCGAGGCGTCGCTCTCCAAGCAGGTGCTGGTCTTCGCCAAGGGCGACAAGCCCTACGCGATCTACCCGATCTCTTCCGGCAAGTCCTCGACCCCGACCGTCACCGGCCACTTCCGCTTCATCCGCACCGAACCGGGCTACAACTCGCACGGGATGTACTACTCCTGGTACTTCTACGGCGGCTACGCCGTGCACGGCTACAACTCGGTGCCCGACTACCCGGCCAGCCATGGCTGCCTGCGCACCTTCATCGCCGACCAGCCCGAGATCTACGAGCGCATCGAGCACGGCGAAAGCATCTTCGTCTTCTAGTCGGGCAGCCGCACGCTCTCGAACGGCAGCACGGTCGCCAGCAGGTCGAAGTGGCGGTCGGCGTGCAGGACGCCGAAACCGCGCTCGGCCGCTGCGGCGGCGATCAGGTAGTCGGCGATCGGCAACCGCCGCCGAGCCCCAAGCTCGCGCGACGCCGTGAGCGCGGCACTGCACACGGACGCGGTGACCGTGGCCTGCCTCAAGAGGCGAAAGTTGCTGTCGAGAGCCTCGAACTCCACTTCGCTTCTGGCAATTCGCAGGATCTCCAGCGTGGCGACCGGGCATGCGACAAGGAGGCCGTCCTTGGCGGCGGTTTCCCAGAAGGGGAGAGCGCTGGGGCGCCGATGCCGTACCCACGCCGAGGTGTCTATTACGAGCGGGAACCTAGACACGGGCGCGCTCATTCGATCTCGGCCTCGCGTTCGTCCAACGCTTCGATGGCACCCGTCATGTCGATGTCGATCTCGCCTCGCGCGACCTTGAGGAAGAACTCCGTTGCTTCCGCCCGTTTCACCTTGTCTTCTTCCGTCGCTTCCGCGCCGCGCAGCGCCAAGTCGCGGATCAGGCGCGACCTGCTTTTCGGATGGGGGTCAATCGCCGCCATCGCCTCTGCCAGCTCTGGATCGACAGTCACTTGGACCCTGGGATTTTTCGAGACTTTCCGTGCGATCTTGAAAGCGTACCGCAGAGATGGTACGCAACTTTTTAGTTTCCTTCAGACTCGTCATTCCTGCCCAAGCGCTCAGCGTCTCGAGCTCTCCCCCTGGGCCTGACGGCGATCGCGCACGTTGCGCAATACGCTGTTGTTCCAATGACCGAGAAGGCACTGAAGGCGGTGCTGATCTTCCTCGCTGTCTACCACGTCCTCCAAGGCGGGCTGGCGCTGATCGCGCCGGGGACCTTCTTCGAGGAGATCGGGATGTACGGGGTGGAGAACAGCCACTACGTCGGTGACGTGGGGGCGTTCGTGCTCGCCTACGGGATCGCGCTGGCGCTTGCCATCGCGCGGCCGGAGTGGCGGGCGCCGCTGCTCTGGCTGGGGGCGCTCTGGTACGGCTTCCATGCGATCAACCACGCCTTCGACACCGACGAGGCGCGCAGCGAGGGCCGCGGCTGGGCCGACACGCTGCTGATCGCCTTTGGCGCGGTGGCGGCGGGGTGGCTGGCGCGGGTCTCGGAACGGCTGAACGAGGAAAGCGGGAGCGGGGAGGCGCGATGAAGGTCTTCGTCGCGGGAGCGAGCGGGGCGGTCGGCAAGCCGCTGGTGCGCCGGCTGGTCGCTGCCGGGCACGCGGTGACCGGGACGACGCGGCGCGAGGAGCGAGCGAAGGAGATCCGCGCCGCGGGAGCGACAGCGGTCGTCTGCGACGTCTTCGACGCCGTGGCGCTCGAGGGGGCGGTCAAAGCCGCCGAGCCGGAGGTCGTGGTCAACCAGCTGACCAGCCTGCCGCAGGACTACAACCCTCGCAGCATCGACTACGGGCCGACCAACCGGGTGCGCGAAGAGGGAGGCGGCAACCTGATGGCAGCCGCCCGCGCCGTTGGCGCGCGCCGCTACGTGACGCAGAGCATCGCCTTCCTCTATGCGCCGGAGGGCGACCTGGTCAAGGACGAGGAGGCGCGGCCGTTCGAGGACGCGCCGGCGCCTTTCGACCGGGGGGTCCGGGCGATGCTCGCCCATGAGCGCGAGGTTCTCGGCACCGGGGGGATCGAGGGCCTGGTGCTTCGCTACGGGCAGTTCTACGGGCCAGGCACTTACTACGAGCCCGGTCAGGGGGCGCTGGCCAAGCGAGTCTCGAAGCGGATGCTGCCGCTGGTCGGCTCAGGTGCCGGCATCGCCTCCTTCATCCACGTCGAGGATGCGGCTGGCGCCACCGTCGCCGCCCTCGACCACGGCAGCCCGGGCATCTACAACGTCACCGACGACGAGCCGGTGCCGATGAAGGAGTGGCTGCCGGTCTACGCCGAGGCGCTCGGTGCCAAGCCGCCGCGCCACGTCCCCGTCTGGCTGGCGCGCATCGCCGCCGGCAAAGCGGGTGTGATGTTCGGCACGACGCTGCGTGGCGCCTCCAACGCCAAGGCCAAGCGCGAGCTCCAGTGGCAGCCGCGCTACCCGAGCTGGCGCCAGGGCTTCCGCGAAGCGCTGGGGTAGTAGGTCAAGCGCTCCGGTCGCGCTGTTCGCGCGGAGTGTGCGGCGGCCCGAAGATGTCTTCCCACAGGGCCATCGTGCAAATGATGGTGCCGGCGACGGCCCCCGCCGCGAACGTCACGCCATTGCTAAAACCGAGAATCGAGTGCGCCATCCCAATGGCCGTTCCGGCGAAGACGATGATTGCCCCGTAGAAGAGCCAATGGCGCAGAGTGTAGATCTTCCGGTTCTCGCGGTTTGGCATCTTGTTGTCTTCAGCGTAGCAGTGCCGCAACCGAGATCAGGAGTCCTAGGCTAAACAGCGCAAGCGTGCAGGTCGCGACATACACGGGCCAGTGATCAACCTCACCGGTTCGGCGGTGCCGCGCGAGCGCTGTAAGCATGCCCAATGCCGTTCCAACCGCAAAGAACTGGATTGGCAGGTCCAGAGCGTCGATCGAGGTGGCCATGCTCTGTCAAGCGCTGGCAATGGGAAACTCTCCCCTTCTCCTGTCGCAGGTAGCCATAGAGTTCCCGCAATGTCCGATCTCCAAGTCGCCAAGGAGACGCTGCTGACTGCGCTGCGGGAGCACTCGCTGGTGATTGGCGAGGTGACGCTCTCCAGCGGGGCGACGGCGCAGTACTACGTCGACGCGCGGCGCGCGCTGCTGCGGCCCGCGGGGTTCCGGGCGGCGGGGGAGCTGATCGCCGCCGCGGCGGTGGAGGCGGGGGCGAGCGCGGTGGGGGGGCCGGCGACGGCGGCGATTCCGCCGGCGTGTGCGGCGCTGGCGGCGCCGGCTGGTGAAAGCCTCGTCGGCTTCTTCGTCCGCGGCGAGCGCAAGCAGCACGGCCTGCAGCGCTGGGTCGAGGGTCCTGTCGCGGAGGGTGACCGCGTGCTGGTGGTGGAGGACACGGTTACCAGCGGCGGCTCAACCGTAAAGGCGATTGAACGAATCCGCGAGCAGGGCCTCGAGGTAGCCGGCGTGGTCGCCGTCGTCGACCGCCTGGCGGGCGGCGGCGAGGCGATCGAAGCAGCCGCCGAAGCCCCCTACCGGGCGCTTGTCACGATCGACGAGCTGTACCCGGACCGCCCCGACCGGGGCTAGCCCGACACCGGATACTCCCCGGGTACCCAGCGCGAAGCCGCATTCCTGCGGCCAAATCGCCCCCGCGCGAAACACGCGCAAGACATCTCTCTTTTCTCCAAAAACGCAACCCTTGACATTAAAAAGGTCTCTGTTTACAGTCCTGGATGTCCGTTGACTTAGGACGGGCAGGGATTTCACAGGGACTGAAAACGAGCTTCAAAGGGCGCGCAAGGGAAGCGGGCCGGCAGAGGGGCTCACGGGACAAGGAGAAGAGATTCGATGCTCTCGCTACGCAACCGCTTCGGCATCCCGGGAGTGATCTCGGTATTCGCCCTCGTCTTCGCGATGCTCGGCGGCGCCTATGCCGCCAGTAACGATGGCGGCAGCGCCACCGCCTCGGCGAAGAAGAAGAACTTGGCCAAAAAAGGCCCGCGGGGCCCTCGAGGCAAACCCGGCAAACCGGGTCCCGCCGGCCCGCAGGGCCCGGCAGGTCCGCCGGGTCCCGCCGGCGCCAAGGGCGACACCGGCGCAGCCGGCTCGAACGGCTCCGATGGGAGCGATGGAGCGACCGGCCCGACCGGAGCCACCGGCGCGACGGGCAAAGGCACCACCGGCCCGACCGGACCGACTGGAGTGACCGGGGTGACCGGAACGACCGGCTCTCCCTGGACCGCAGGCGGCACGCTTCCCCAGGGCCAGACCCAGACGGGCTCCTTCGCCACCCTCGTGGTGGGCGAAGCCATCGCTCCGATCTCCTTCCCGATCCCGCTCGCCTCGGAAGTGAGCATCGAAAATGTCCACAAAACCGATGACGCTGGCTTTGCCACGGCTTGCCCTGGAAGTGCGAGCAACCCGACTGTCGCTAGCAACGGCCACCTCTGTATCTACCTGACCGATCCTGTTCAGGTCCCACCGCCGACGATCACGAGCGTCAACAAAACGGGCAAAAGCTTCGAGGTCAACGAAGGAGCATCGACTGTCGGCGCGTTCCTCTACCTATCCGCAGAAGAATCCTTCGGCTACGGAACCTACGCGGTCAAAGGCCCCTAGGTCACGCCGACGGGATTAGAGAGAAGGATGGAGGCGAGCGGAATCGTGAGGGTCAAAGGATTGCGCTGTGCGATTTCGCTCGCCCTCTGCTTGCTGGGTGCGATGGCACTCGGCCCGGTTGGGGGCGCTAGGGCCGATGCTCCACCGGAATTCTGGACCAAGTGTCCGACCGGCTCCGGAGCGGGTCAGTGTGTGCTGCCGCGTGGGATTGCTGTTGACCCGGCAAGCGGCAACTTCTACGTCTCGAATCAGGGTATTGATCGAATTAACGAGTTCACGGCTTGGGGCGAGTTTGTCAAGGCGTGGGGATGGGGAGTTGCCGACGGCAGTCCTGAATTGCAGACCTGCGGACCTGAAGCATCTCCCCCGACGCCAGCTTGTCAAGCCGGGCTCAAAGATGGAGGGTCGGGGCAGCTATCGCGCCCCCAGGGCGTGGCTCTGGATTCGAGTGGCAATATCTATGTAGTTGACTTCAGTAACAAACGGGTACAGAAGTTCAGTCCCGATGGAGATTTTTTGCTGATGTTTGGCGGTGATGTCAACAAAACCAAAGTCGAAGAACTAGGGTCGACTGAAGCCGAACAGAACCTCTGCACGGCGGCCTCAGGAGACGAGTGCCAGACCGGAATCACGGGTATAGGCAATGGACAGTTTGGCACCTGGCAAGGTGGCAGTTACATCGCCTTTAACCCGACCGACAGTACGATCTATGTCGGCGACCAGGCACGCGTGCAGAAGTTTGACACCAACGGAAGTTATGTTGGGGATCTGCCGGACCCAGAAGGGATCATTGCCGCCGGAGGCGCGGTTCAGTCGCTTGCAGTCGACTCAACGGGCAATGTTTATCTCTCGTTCTTTCTGTCTGAACTTGTCGGCTCCAAGCCTAACGTACATAAATTGAGTGCAGGCGGAGTAAGTCTCTGCACGATGTCGGTGGGAAATCCAAGGGCAATTACGCTGGGTGTCGGCACTGGCGCCTACGTGGTGGATACGACGGGGGGGGCGTTCCCTGTCTCCAAAGTCCGCAAGTTTAACGCGAACAGCTGCGCAGAAGATCTGAGCTTCGCGCCACTGGAAGGCTTCGACGCCTCGACCGGAATCGCCACCAGCATGGCGTGCAATTTCGAGGAAGAGAGCATCTACGTCTCCAACACGGATCAAGCGAACAGCTTCGTGCGCGCCTACGGTGAAATACCTGACCCGGAGGTATGCGAACCAGAAGAAGTACCGCCGACAATCTCATCCCAGTACGCCGCCTCTGTCGGCACCACTGGCGCCACGTTGAGGGCCCAGATCAATCCTCATTTTTGGTCGGGTCCGATTCTCGGTCCCACCACCTACTACGTGCAATACGGCACCGCGGCATGCGTTGAAGGTGGCTGGGAAAGCCCGTGTGTCGAGGAGCAGCCGACGCCGCCTGGGGCGACCCTCAACGCGGAAGCAGTTGACAAAGACGTGACGACCGCTGGGGTTTTCCTCGCGGGGCTCTCGCCCGATACCGCCTACCGCTACCGCTTCGTCGCTCAAAGCCCCGGCGGCGGCCCGGTCAAAGGCGTCGGTGGGGAAGTCGGCGTGGACGGCACCGACGGAGCCTTCACGACCTTCCCGCTCCCCGCTGCACCCCCCAGTCCCGATCCGTGCCCGAATGCGGAGTTCCGCAAAGGCGCCGCAGCTCATCTGCCCGACTGCCGTGCGCACGAGATGGTCTCTCCGGTGGACAAAAACAACGGCGACATCGCCACCCTGGGGACCGTCCTGGCGCCACCCTACCCGGCGAGCCTCGAACAGAGCTCGCTGGACGGCGAGAAGGTCACCTACTCCTCGGCAACGGCCTTCGCCGATGCGCTCTCAGCCCCCTGGACCTCCCAATACATTGCCACCCGCGAAGCGGGTGAGGCCTGGTCCACGCACGCGATCTCCCCACCACGCGAATCGGAGAGCCTCAGCGAGTTTCCGAACCTCCGGTTCGACCTCGAGTTCAAGGCCTTCTCAGAGGATCTCTGCCAGGCGTGGCTGATCCACGACACCGATCCGCCGCTGGCCCCGGGTGCGATCGAAGGCTTCCCCAACCTCTACCGTCGCGACAACTGCGGGGCGAGCGCAGATGGCTATGAAGCGATCAGCACTGTCCTGCCGCCGGAACAGGCCGCTGCTAACTACAAGCTAGAAGTGCAGGGCACCTCCGCGGACGGCACGCACACCTTCTTCGTCGCCAACGACAGGCTGACCCCGGACGCAGCTCCCCTCGCGCCCAAGTTCCAGCTCTATGAGGCGACGGGAGGAGCGCTGAGGTACGTCTGCGTGCTGCCAAACGGGGAACCGAGCGGGGTGGCATGTAGTGCTGGAACAGCCCAGAACCCTGGCAACAGTCGCAACAACACGGTGGCGCGGGCGGTCTCGGAGGATGGCTCGCGGGTGTTCTGGACTATCCCCACCGTTCAGACCAGCGGCGTAGGCCCGGGAGCGCTCTACGTGCGCATCGACGGCACCGAAACGATCGCGGTCTCAGAAGCGAGCGCGCGCTTTTGGACCGCCGCCACCGACGGCTCCAAGGCGATCTACACCGTTGACGATGACCTCTTCGAATTCGACGTCGACAGCGAAACCGAGACCCCGATCGCCAACGGCGCGATCGGGGTGGCCGGCGCGAGCGAGGATGCCTCGCGGATCTATTTCGCCTCGACGGAAGAACTCGGAGGCGAAGGAGAGGCGGGGAAACCCAACCTCTATCTCTATGAGCCTGGAGAAGGCGGAGAGGGAACGACGGCCTACATCGCGACCCTGGCGGCCGATGACATGGGCCAGTCGCCGCTATCGATGGTCAGCGCAAACCCGATGCTCCGCGCCCTGCGCGTCAGCCCCGACGGCAGCCACCTGGCCTTCACCTCCCACGCCTCGCTGACCGGCTATGACAACACCGACGCCGAGAGCGGCGAGGCCGACGCCGAGGTCTTCCTCTATGAGGCCGAGAGCGAGGAGCTCGCCTGCATCTCCTGTAACCCGACCGGCGCCAGGCCGAGCGGCAGCGACTACAAGGTCAGCGTCGAAGCGCAGGGCTTTTGGACCGCCGCCCACATCCCCCCCTGGACGACCCAGCTCTACGCCCCCCGCGCTCTCTCTGACGACGGCCAGCGCCTCTTCTTCGAGAGCTTCGACCGCCTTGTCCCGCGCGATGCCAACGGCGCCCAGGACGTCTATGAGTGGGAGCGCGCGGACAGCGCGAAAGCGTGCGAGGAACTGGGCGCCGAACTCTTCGTCGAGGACGCCGGCGGCTGCCTCAGCCTGATCTCCTCGGGGGAGAGCCCTGCCGACTCGGAGTTCGCCGACGCGAGCCCCGATGGGCGCGACGTCTTCTTCCGCACGCTCTCGGGTCTAGTTCCCCAGGACCCGGGCCTGATCGACCTCTACGACGCCCGCGAGCTGGGCGGGTTGCCCTCGCCACCCGTGCCCGAGCCGCCTTGCGAAGGGGAGGCCTGCCAGAGCCCACCGCCCCCGCCCGAGGAGACGACCCCTTCGAGCTCGACCCACGAAGGACCGGGCAACGTCGAAGAGAGATCGACCAAGCCAAGGCGCTGCCCCAAGGGCAAGCGCAAGGTGCGCCGGGCGGGCAAGCAGCGCTGCGTGCCGAAGCGAAAGCAGCGAAGCCACCGCAAGGGGAGGGCGGGACGATGAGGCGCCTATCTCTTCTCTGCGCGGTGGCCCTGGCCCTCGTCCTGGCACTGCCCGCAGCCGCTCAGGCCGAGTTCGGCTTCCGCAACCTCGACGTCGAGTTCACCGGCGCCGATGAATCGGTCTCGATCGACGCCGGCTCCCACCCCTTCGCGATGAAGACGACGATCGAGGTCAACGTCGACGGGGAAGGAGATCCCGAAGGCTCGGTCAAGGACCTGATCGTCGACCTGCCGCCGGGCTTCGTCGGCGACCCCTACGCGGTGCCGCAGTGCTCGACCGTTGACTTCCTCACCCTGTATCCCGCCGGGCACCCGCTCGAG
>Ga0190265_10003554_pt1 | contig 10643 bp, 8 predicted proteins | sample Popmic124T_FD_133135 | JGI IMG/M metagenome (GOLD analysis project Ga0190265, IMG submission 133135) | Populus adjacent soil microbial communities from riparian zone of Indian Creek, Utah, USA - 124 T | ecosystem: Environmental > Terrestrial > Soil > Riparian zone | place: USA: Utah | collected...
ACCCAGTTCAATGCCGCTTCTGGCACGGCAATTGTCATGCGGCCAAAGACGGGCGAGATCCTCGCGCTTGCGAACCTCCCCGACTATGACCCCAACTCGTACAACAAGTTCTCGGATGAAGAGAGGCGGAACAGGGCCCTTGCTGATGTGTACGAGCCCGGGTCCATCTTCAAGGCGATAACCCTTGCCGGCGCCCTCAACGAGCGCACAGTTACACCGAAGTCAAAATTTGACGTTCCGGATCAACTTCAAGTCGCGGACCGAGTCATTCACGACTCGTCCCCGCACGCGGCGCAGAGGATGAACGTGAGAGAGATCATCACGCAGTCCTCGAACGTTGGGACCGTGAAGATCGGGCAGAAGCTCGGGGGAGAGGGTCTCGACGAGTACGTTCACCGTTTCGGGTTCGGGAAAAAGACGGGACTCGACTTTCCAGGTGAGTCACCGGGGATCGTCCGTCCGCTCAAGGACTGGTCGGGGTCGAGCATCGGAAACATCCCGATCGGCCAGGGTGTCGCGGTTACGCCGCTGCAAATGGTCTCCGCGTTCGCCACGATCGCAAACGACGGAGTTTGGGTCGAACCCCGGCTGCTCACCGGCATCATCGGCGACGACACGAAGCTCACTCCCGCCACCGCCTCGTCCAAGAGAAGAGTTGTGAGGGCGGGAGTTGCCCGAACTGTGACCGACATCCTCTCGGACGTTGTCAGCGACGGCACGGGCCTCCAGGCCCAGATCCCCGGCTACGAAGTCGCGGGCAAGACCGGGACGGCCCAGAAGGTCCTCGAGGAGGGCGGCTACGGCGAGGACTATTTCGCCAGCTTCGCCGGATACGCCCCAGCGAAGAGGCCCGAGGTCGCGGCGATCGTGATCCTCGACTCGCCGACGCCCATCTACGGCGGACTGACCGCAGCTCCGACCTTCAAGATCATCGTGCAGCGTGCGTTGAGGGAGCTCGCCGTCCCGCCTTCAAACAACGCAGAGAGGGCTGCGAGGGCGATCGAAGCGGATGAGGACAGCTCGCTGCCGGCTCAGGACTAGGCTCGGTAGCCCATGAGCCCTGAGCCCCCAACCATCCAGAGCCTAGGCTCTTTGGCGCGTGCTGCGGGCGATGTTCTGGTCTCGGTTACTGGCGATGAAGCCACACCCGTTGGCGGCGTCACGCTCGACTCTCGCCGGGTGTCCAAAGGTGACCTCTTCTTCTGCGTGCCGGGACTCCTGCACGACGGCCACGAGTTCGCCGCGGCTGCAGTCGAAGCGGGCGCCGCGGTCCTGGTCGTCGAACGTCCACTCGATCTCGGAGTCCCCGAGGTGCAGGTTACGGATGCCCGTGTAGCGATGGCGCGCATGGGGGCCGAGTTCTACGGGCGGCCCGGCGACGACCTCATGTTGCTGGGAGTCACCGGCACTAGCGGCAAGACCACCACGACCTGGCTTCTGGAGCCGATCCTGGCGGCAGCGGGCCATGTCGCTGGGCTGATCGGCACCATCGAGACACGCATCGCCGGTGTCTCGAGTCCTGGGGTCAGGACCACGCCGGACTCGCTGGACCTGCAAAGAACCCTGGCGGAGATGCGGTCCGCCGGGGTCACCGCGGTCGCGCTCGAGGTCACCTCGCACGCGCTCGCCCTTCATCGCGTTGAAACGCTGCACTTCGAAGCGGCGGCCTTCACGAACCTCAGTCAGGATCACCTGGATTTCCACGCGGGAATGGAGGACTACTTCGCTGCGAAGCGGTCGCTGTTTGTGCCCAAGCGCATCGAGCGCGGGGCCATCAACGTCGACGATGCCTACGGCCGAATCATCAAGGAATCGGCCACCGTCGAGATGATCGGTTTCGGGATTGCTCCCGACGCGGACGTTCGAGCCGAGTCGGTCAGGACAGGACCTTGGGGCATGGAATTCGTGGCCCTGAGCCCCTTAGGGGAGATGAAGGTCAAGACGGCACTAATCGGCGAGTTCAACCTCTCGAACTGCCTCGCCGCGATATCGGTCGCGCTTCAAGGCGGCATCAGGCCCTCGGCCATCGAGGCGGGACTGCAAGCGGTCAAATCAGTTCCTGGGCGATTCGAGGGCATCGATGCGGGGCAGCCGTTTTCTGTGGTTGTCGATTACTCGCACAAGCCGGACGCGCTGGACAATGTGCTTCGAGAAGCACGAAGGATCGCCGGCGGCGGCGGACCGCAGAACCGCGGGGCGCGCTCGGGCGGACCGCAGAAGAATAATGGCGACACCGGGCGCGTGTTCTGCGTCTTCGGCTGCGGCGGCGATCGTGATCGCGCCAAGCGCCCGCTCATGGGGCAGGTCGCTGCAAAGGGCGCCGACGTCGTGATCGTCACCTCGGACAACCCGCGCAGCGAGGAGCCGGAAGCGATCATCGCCGAGATAGTCCAGGGCATCACCGCAGAGCGCCCCGAGGGGCCCCAGAGATCCATCGTCGATCGTCGAGCCGCCATAGAGCTCGCCATCCACGAGGCTCGCGAGGGTGATGTAGTCGTGATCGCCGGGAGGGGTCACGAGTCCGATCAGGCGTTCGCCGATCACACCGAGCCCTTCGACGACCGAATCGTGGCTCGCGCAGCTCTTGCCGCAGAGGGCTGGAGCGCCTGATGCTGAGCCTCGGTATAGCTGCCATCGTGGGCATGCTCGTCACGCTTCTGGGGACTCCGGTGGCCGTGAAGCGATTCCGCCGTCAGGGCTGGGGCCAGCTCATTCGCGAGGAGGGTCCAAAGGCGCACTACGAGAAGCGCGGGACCCCCACCATGGGCGGACTCGTGATCCTCGCGGGTTGCATCCTCGGCTATCTCGCGGGACACGTCGGCAGTGAAGGGTTCAACCCCTTCAGGGACTCGGGACTGCTCGCGGTGTTTTCGATCAGCGCGTTCGCGCTTCTCGGGTTCGCCGACGACTTCATCAAGATCCGAAAGTCACGTTCTCTCGGACTGAGCAGCACCGCAAAGTTCGTTGGCCAGCTCGTTATCGCAGTTGTCTTCGCATACTGTGCGCTGGAGTTCATCGGGATAGGCGACGACGTCTCGTTCTTCCGATCGACTGCCGTCAACCTCGGGATCTTTTTCTACGTGTGGGCTTTCGTGATCATCGCCGCGACGTCGAACGGTGTGAACTTGACCGACGGCATGGATGGTTTGGCGGTCGGCTCGGCGGTGCCGGTCCTGGCTTCATTCGTCGTGATCGCGTTTTGGCAGTTTCGGCATGCGGCCTTCTACGACATCGCCGAAACCGGTTCGGATCCGTTCGACCTGGGGCTTGTCGCCTCGGCACTGTTCGGAGCATGTGCGGGATTCCTGTGGTGGAATACCGCTCCCGCAAAGATCTTCATGGGTGACACGGGTTCCCTCATGCTTGGGGGTGCGATGGCCGTGTTCGCCCTTCTACTCAACACGGCCCTCCTGCTGATTCTGCTTGGAGGCCTGTACGTTGTCGAGACCCTCTCGGTCATTCTGCAGGTCGCAATATTCAAGAAGAGCGGGCGACGGATGTTCCTGATGGCGCCGATACACCATCACTTCGAGCTCCACGGGTGGCCCGAGTACTCGGTGATCGTCCGTTTCTGGATCCTGTCGGGGATGTCGGTCGCTTTCGGCATCGGCCTCTTCTACGCCGACTTCCTGTCCAAGGGAGGCCTCGTGTGAACGGGCGGGAACGAATGGCGGGGGCCGGAGAGTGGTCCGGAAAACGGGTGCTCGTCGTCGGCTTGGGGGCGAGCGGCTTCGCCGCGGCCCGCGCCCTTGCGAAACTCGATGCAAAGGTGAAGGTGACAGAGGACTCGACGTCCGACGTGATCGAGGAACGTGCTCGAGAGCTCCTGCTCGAGGGAGTCGAGGTATCCACGGCCGGACACGACGAGGATCTCGAAGCCGAGGTCGCGGTTGTGAGTCCCGGGATTCCTCCTCACGCCACAGTGATGACCCGACTGGCATCGGCCGGCATCGACGTCATCAGCGAGGTCGAGCTCGCTTTCAGGCTCGCGCGTTGTGACTTCCTCGCGGTGACCGGCACTAACGGCAAGACCACCACGACGAGCCTGCTCGCAGCCATGCTGTCGGAATCGGGGCTGCGAGCTGTTGCGGCCGGCAACATCGGGTTGCCCCTCATCGACGCGATATCGGAGGTCGGAGACGACGGTGCAATCGCAGTCGAAGTCTCCAGCTTTCAACTCACCGGAATCAGGGATTTCCACCCCCACGTTGCCGTGCTCCTCAACGTCGCCGAGGATCACACAGACTGGCACGGCAGCTTCGAGAACTACGTCGCTTCGAAAGCACGGATCGCGCTGAATCAGACCGCCGAGGATGTCTTCGTAACCAACCGAGACGATGCGGCGGCGATGTCGATAGCCGAGGGTGTAAGCGCGCGCGTCGTTCCGTTCTCCCAAACGTCGGTGCCCGAAAACGGCATCGGGTGGGACGGCGAGCGACTTCTGTGGCGTTACCGCGAGGTCCTGACTGCGGACGCCGTGCCCCTCCCGGGCGCCGCCGGGCGCGAGGATGTCGCAGCCGCCGCGGGAGCAGCGCTCGAGTACGGAGTCGATGCGGACGCGGTGCGCCGCGCGGTCGAGTCGTTTCAACCCCTGGCCCACCGTATCGAGGTCGTCGCGGAGACCGAGGGAGTGACCTACATCAATGACTCGAAGGCGACCAACCCCCATGCGACCCTAGCCGCGACGAAGGGACTTCGTGATGTCGTTCTCATCGCCGGGGGCCGGGCGAAAGGCATAGATCTCTCGGTTCTTCGGGGCACCGTGCCGCCGGTGGTCGAGGTCATCGCGCTCGGAGAGGCCGCGGCGGAGATCGGGAGCGCTTTCGATGGCCTGGTAGATGTCACCGAGGTCACCTCGATGGAGGAGGCCGTCAGAGCCGCACGAGCCAAGGCAATTCCTGGAGGATCCGTCTTGCTCTCTCCAGCATGTGCTTCGCTAGACATGTACGAGAACTACGTCCAGCGGGGCGAGGCATTCTGTCGCGCCGTTAAACAGATCCTGGCCGAGCCTGCGGGAACCAAGAGCGTGCCTGAGAGGAGTGAGAGTCGTGGCGACGAATAGCAGTTCCTTCGCCCTTCGACGTGGCCGATCCAAGACCGACTCCTCTTCGACGACCGCCAGCTTCGGCCATCCGGTCGTGCTTCTCACCACGACGATAATCGCGTTGCTCGTCGTGGGGATCATCATGATCTTGTCGGCAAGCTCCGTGCAGTCATTCGCAAGCTACGGATCATCCTTCGTCTTCTTCAAGAAGCAGCTTGTCTCGGTGGCCCTGGGACTGGTTGCGTTCTTCTTGGCCTACCGGATCGACTACCGGCGCCTCAAGGGGTTTGGCTACCTCCTGCTTCCCGCCGTAGCCCTGCTGCTGTTCCTCGTGCTCCTTCCCGGGGTGGGCGACACAGTGGGGGGAAGCCAGCGATGGATCCCGCTGGGATTCACAGACTTTCAGCCATCGGAGCTCGCCAAGTTCGCACTTATCCTGTTTGCAGCCGACGTCTTCGCGCGCAAAGAGGAATCGACCTTCCTCCAGTTCTCGCACACCGCCCTGCCAATGCTTCCGGCGATCGGCATCCTGGCTGGACTGATCATGATGCAGCCCGACCTCGGAACCACGATGCTGCTGGCGTTCATCGCCATCGGGATGCTGTTCGTCGCGGGCGCGCCACTCCGGCACATCATCCCCATCGGCTTTTTGGGGGCAGGCCTTGCGATCGGGGCGGGTCTCGCCGCTCCATACAGGCGCGATCGCATCCTGGCTTTCATGGACCCGTGGAAGGACCCTCTTGAAAGCGGGTACCACGCGATTCAGTCGATGATCGCACTCGGCTCGGGCGGGCTCTTCGGAGTCGGGCTCGGAGCGAGCCGGCAGAAGTGGTCCTACATACCCAACGCGCACACCGACTTCATCTACGCAATCATCGGCGAGGAGCTTGGCCTTGTGGGCACGGTGGGAGTGCTCGGCCTGTTCCTATTCCTCGCCTTCATGGGCATCAGGACCGCGGTCAGGGCCCCCGACCGCTTCGGCATGCTCATCGCGTCGGGCATCACGATCTGGATTTCTCTGCAGGCGCTCGTCAACATGGGCGCGGTTACCTCATCGCTTCCCATCACGGGCATACCTCTGCCTCTCGTCTCCTTCGGCGGGACGTCGCTCGTGGTCTCGCTTGCGGCGATGGGGGTCCTTCTCAACATCGCGAAGCAGGGAGAGGACGGTCCGACCCCCCGACCAAAGCGAAGGAGTCGGCGCAGGAACAGCGGTAGGCCAGCCGCCGCGCGATGAAGGTAGTTATCGCAGGAGGCGGCACCGCCGGGCACGTAAACCCCGCGCTCGCTCTGGCGCGCGCGCTATCCTCCGACGAGGTCATCTTTGCGGGAACGGCGCGTGGTGCCGAGGCAACTCTTGTTCCGCAAGCGGGGTATGAGCTCGAGATCATCGAGGTACGAGGCTTCGACCGTTCGAAACCGACGAGCATTATGTCCACGGGCGTTCAGGCTTTGCGCGCGACGAAGCAGACCATTGCGCTCCTGCGACGAACCGACGCCGACGTGGTAGTCGGCATGGGGGGATATGTGAGCTTGCCCGCTTGCCTCGCAGCGCGCAGACTCCGGCTTCCCGTCGTTCTCCACGAGCAGAACATCGTGTTCGGATTGGCTAACCGTCTCTGTCGTCCGTTTGCGCACACCATCGGAGTTTCGTTCGAAGAGACACTCCGGAGCGCGGGACGCAAAGGCGTTCTCGTCGGAAACCCGGTTGCTCCGAACATCGTCAACATCGATCACGACAACGACCGAAAGCGCGCATACGAGCGTTTCGATCTCGACCCAGAGAGAAAGACCCTGCTCGTCTTCGGCGGGAGCCAAGGTGCTCAACGAATCAACGAGGCGGCGCTAGGACTGACATCTGAATGGGCGGAGCGCAGCGATGTTCAGATCCTTCACATCGCGGGACGGGTGGAGGCCGGGACCTTCGTCGAACAGGCGCGTCAGAGACTCGGTTCGGGCAAGCTCATCTATCGCGTCGAGGGATATGTAGACGCAATGGTCCTCGCCTACGCGGTCGCCGACCTGGCCCTGTGCCGTGGCGGAGCGACAACCGTGGCCGAGCTTGGGGTCGTCGGACTGGCGTCCATCGTCGTGCCCTATCCCTACCACCGCGACCGCCAGCAGGAGCGCCACGGTCGCGTGCTGGAGCGCGCGGGAGCCGCGGTCGTCCTGCCGGACCAGGACGCGACGGCTCCGCTGGTGGCCGAGGTGGCCGGCGAACTGCTCGAGGATGACGGGCGTCTGAAGGACATGCGAGAAAAGGCTCTTAGCGTCGGTCGCCCCGAGGCGGCCGCGGCCCTGGCCCGGCTCGTCAAGGAAGCCGCCGAATGATCGCGGGCGCGCAGAGGGTCCACTTCGTCGGCATCGGCGGGGCCGGGATGTCGGCCATTGCCAAGGTGCTGCTTGAACGGGGCTTCGAGGTGTCGGGTTCTGACCTCAAGAGGTCGAGGGCTGCAACGATGCTCGAGGCCATGGGTGTGGCCGTCCACATCGGTCATGAGGCGTCGCTGGTGGATGGCGCGGACGTCGTCGTCATCTCGACGGCCATCCCATCTCGCAATCCTGAGCTCGTGCGAGCACGCGAGGCCGGAATAGAAGTCATGACGCGCGGTGCGGCGTTGGCGTCCCTTCTCAACGATTTGAGATCCATAGTGGTCGCGGGCACTCACGGGAAGACCACCACGACCTCCATGATCGTGTCCGTGCTGCACTCCGAGGGCCGCGATCCGACCTATCTCGTGGGTGGGGGATTGAACGATGTCGGGACCAACGCCCGGCACGGACGCGACGAGCTCGCCGTGGCCGAGGCGGACGAGAGCGATGGGTCTTTTCTCCTTCTGGCTCCATACGTTGCCGTTGTCACCAACATCGAGGCGGACCATCTCGACCACTGGGGGTCCTTCAGCGCGATCGTGGACGGGTTCCTGTCGTGGCTGAGCGCGGTGGACGAGGGCGGTGGAATTGTCGTCCCCCAAGATGACGAGGTGCTGCGTGGCTACGCGCCTCCACCCGGCGTCTCTTTGATGACCTTCGGGCCGGGAGGCGATGTCGAGTCACGCGACGTCAGACCGGACGCTACGGGGATGTCGTTCACCTTGGTGCACGGTGACTCTTCCGCACCGGTTGCCTTGCGCGTGCCGGGTCGCCACAACGTGGCGAATGCGCTCGGGGCGGCAGCCGCCTGTCTTCAGGTCGGTCTCTCGATTGAAGCCATCGCGCGTGGTTTGGGAGAGTACAGAGGCGTCGAACGCCGGTTCCAGATTCGCGGTGAAGTGGGCGGGGTCACGATCATCGACGACTACGCGCACCATCCGACGGAGGTGCAAGCCACGCTCGAGGCCGCGCGCGGCGGGCCCTACAAGCGCGTGATCGCCGTGTTCCAGCCGCACCGCTACTCGAGAACCCAGGCCCTGCACGAGGATTTCGGTGCCTCATTCGGGGATGCAGATCGGGTAGTGATAACCGACGTGTACGGGGCGGGAGAGCGACCCGTTCCGGGGGTTACTGGGAAGCTCATCTCCGACGCGGTCTGTGCCCACTTCCCCGGCAGAGCAGTCGCTTACCTTCCGCATCACCGTGAGCTCGTTGCGTACCTTCGAGCGTCGTCGCGGCCCGGGGACGCATTGCTAACTCTCGGGGCCGGAGACATAAGCGCTCTGGGGGAAGAGCTGCTACAGACTGTTGAAGGCTCGCCATGAGCACCGACTTCGGCGGGCTATACGACGCCCTGTCTGCGATTGCGCGCGGCACCGTCGAGCGCTCCTATCCTCTCGCTCGGTTCACGACCTATCGTCTTGGCGGCCCTGCCGAGATATATGTCGAGCCGGCCGGCCTCGACGATCTCATCGCGTTGTCCACAAAGCTGCGCGAGCTCGACCCCACCGGCGCCATACCCCTTCTCGTCCTCGGACGTGGATCCAATCTGGTCATCTCGGATGCAGGGTGGCCCGGCATCGCAATGCGACTGGGCCAGCCGTTCGCGGGCCTGGATCCACGCGACGATGATCCGGCCAGCTTCGACGTCGGTGCCGGAAAGCCGCTTCCACTAGTCGCCAACTGGTCGGCCCGAAGAGAGCTGTCGGGGATGGAGTGGGGCGTCGGAGTGCCCGGCTCGATCGGAGGGGCTGTCCGCATGAACGCGGGAGCGCACGGCACCGATCTTGCCGCGACTCTCGTGCAGGCAACTGTCCTCAGCCTGGACAACTGCGAGGTCGCCGCGCGGACCAGCGAGCAATTGGACCTGAGCTACAGGCATTCCAACCTCACGGACCGAGAGATTGTCGTCTCGGCGAGGCTGAAGCTGACCCCCGAGCCTCGAGAGGCTATCCGCGCCAGAATGGAGTCCTTCAGGAAGCATCGCGCGGCCACGCAACCAGGAGCCCTGCAGAACGCAGGGAGCACATTCAAGAATCCACAGGGTGATTCGGCGGGCAGGCTGGTAGAGGCCGCTGGGCTGAAGGGGTGGCGTGTCGGAGGCGCGTCGGTGTCGAAGGTCCACGCCAACTTCTTCATGGCCGGCGACACCGCGACCGCCCAGGACGTATTCGATCTAATCCACGATGTGCGGCGAAAGGTAAACGATGCTTTCGGAGTGGAACTAACTCCAGAGGTCAGGTTCGCGGGGCCGTTCGCCGAGCGGGCAGCCGAGGCAAGCCGACATGAGTGACTCTGCCATACGGACCAGGACGGACCCTCGAATAAGCAGAAGACGCAGGGCGGTGGCGCGCACCAAGAAACGTCGCGCCACCATGCGCGCGCTTGTCGCCGCGGGCGTTGCCCTGGCGGTCTGGGTGGCCTTCTTCTCGCCGTTGTTGGCGATAAAGGAGATCACCTTGTCGGGGGCCAAACGCACCACGGCGGACGATGTCGCCCGCGTCGTGGATCTCGACTCCTCGGACAACCTGCTACTGCTGAAGACCGATGAGGTCGCGGCCGCAGTCAAGGAGCTGCCGTGGGTCAAGTCGGTGTCGGTGGACCGGAAACTGCCCGGCACCGTGAAGTTGACGGTCACCGAGCGGTCGCCAGCCATGGCGGTCGCGTTGGGTGAACAGCAGTACTTGATCGACCGGCGCGGTCGCGTCCTAAGCCCGACTAAGTCCGCCGAGGGACTTCCCGTGCTAGCCGGGCTTGAGGAGGGCCTGCCCGACCCGGGGGAGCGGCTAGCATCCGCGCAACTGACCGGCGCACTCGACGCCTTCTCTGCGTTCCCGCGCAGGTTGCGGCGTGACGTCCAAGCGGTTTTTGCGCCGACCGTCGAGCGCATCACCTTTCAATTGTCCGACGGTATCCAGGTGCGCTTCGGCGCGGCCGAGAACATGCGCTCAAAGATCGAAGTGCTCGAGGTGCTGTTGGCTCGCTTGAGACGCGAGGGACGCGGCGCTCTCTACGTCGACGTGCGCGTCCCCGAGGCACCCGCGGTTTCGCCCTTGCCGCTTGCAACCCAGGATGACGCCGCGCGCTAGTTGTCTGCTTCGTTGTAGCGGTTGACGCGCGGCCCCTGAATGTTATATTCCTCAACCCAATGTGTAGGTTGACATAACTGTAACCCTGAAGTTGAGAGTGAAGCGTTTATCCACCCCCTCTGACCTGGGCATTAGCA
>Ga0190265_10003555_pt1 | contig 10643 bp, 9 predicted proteins | sample Popmic124T_FD_133135 | JGI IMG/M metagenome (GOLD analysis project Ga0190265, IMG submission 133135) | Populus adjacent soil microbial communities from riparian zone of Indian Creek, Utah, USA - 124 T | ecosystem: Environmental > Terrestrial > Soil > Riparian zone | place: USA: Utah | collected...
CCGTCGCGGCCCGGAGCCGGCCCTCGGCCGCCGCGGCACGGTCGGCGGCGGCACGCTTTCGGTTCGCTGCCGCTCGCTCCGCGATGTTTGAACGTTCCTCGCTGGCCCACGCGGCGTCGCGCTCGGCGAGCTCGCGATCATGCAGGGCTGCGGCCTGATCGCGAGCCACAGCTGCCAGGTCCCGAGCGCGTGCGACGGCGTCCCGTGCAGCAGCCGCGTCGATGCGCGCCTTGGCGGCCTGCCGGCGTCGATTGGCGCTCTGCTCGCGCAGGTCGCGGGTGTAGTCGTGCACGGTGCGGTCGGAACCGTCGGCGAGGTCGCGATCGCTCGCTTCCTGATCGGAGTCCGCCGCAGCCTGATCGCCGTCGGCGGCGGTCTGGTCGCTGTCAGCGCCTGACTGGTCCGCGTCGGCGAGGGTCTGATCTTGGTCGGCGAGGGTCTGACCGAGGTCGCCCTCTCCTGGGGTGACGGGGGTTCCCCCCTCGTCGTCCTCGGTCCACCCGTTTGTGGATTTCATGTCGTTGATGCCCTTCTCAGTATCGGGTCGCTTTGGAGAAGCGACAATCGGCCGAACGGCGGATGATCAGGTAGGCCCGCCCGCCCGCTGGCCAACTAGGATGGCCAGAAGGTCGCCGATCTTCTGTTCACGCGCGACCGGCTCGGGCAGAGGCAGATCGGCCTGCACCGAATAGCGATTGCGCCGTCCCTGGCGTTCCCGGGCGATATAGCCGGCATCCGCCAGCTCGCTGACGATGCGGTGCGCCGCGCGCTCGGTGATACCCACCTCGTCGCCGATCTCGCGGAGCCGGATGCCGGGATCTTGGGCCACGCAGACCAGTACCCGTGCGTGATTGGTCAGGAAATTCCAGCTTGCTGTTGTTTTTGCCGACATACCCGTAAGCCAATTCTAGACTCACAGTTCATCTGTTGCCCTGGATGGCCTGAAGAAAGCGACGGCATGCCCAACCTCCAGTTGCGTAGCGAGCAGGCCAACATCAGTCCTGAGCGCCAGCGCGCGGCGGAGTTCGCTGCCATTGTCGAGGCGTCCCAGGACGCGATCCTCGCGAAGGACCTCGAGGGCGTCATCACCAGTTGGAACGGCGGCGCCGAGCGGCTCTACGGATGGTCGGCCGACGAGGCGGTGGGCAGGAACATCTCCCTGGTCATCCCGAGTGGGCTGGAGGGCGAGGAGGCGAGCCTCCTCAAGCGCGTGGCCGACGACGAGACCGTGCCGGGATTCGAGACGCGGCGCGTGGCAAAGGACGGCTCGGTCCGTCACGTATCGCTGACGCTCTCTCCGATGCACTCCGGAGCGGAGGTCGTCGGCGCAGCTGCGATCGCCCGTGACATCGGAGACCAGAAGGGCGCCGAGGAAGCACTGCGCCGCAGCGAGGCGCGCTACCGGATGCTCCTCGACCACCTGCCCGACGCATCGGTCATGTTCTTCGGCCCCGACACCCGGATCATCCTCGCGACCGGCCGGCTTCTAGTGACGTCAGGGTGGTCGCCGGAGGAACTCAAGGGAACGCGGCTGTCCGACATTCTGCCCACGTATCGAGACGTGCTCGACGCGGCCTGCGAGCGCGTCCTCGAGGGAGACCCCCAGAGCTTCGAGATCCCGGGCACTCGCGTGCCTGGATTGATTCTTTCCTACGACATGGTGCCGGTGCACGACGAGCGCGAAGCGGTGATGGGCGGCATGGTCCTCGTGCGCGACGTCAGTCGCCAGAGGAAGGACGAGGACGAGCTTCGCTCGGCGCGCGAGTTGTTCGAGGGTGCATTCGAGAACGCGCCCGTCGGCATGGCGATGCTGAACGCGCAGCAGGAGCGGCGCGGGCAGTTCATCCGGGTGAACGCGGCCTTCGCCGACATGCTGGGCCGGCGTCCGGCGGACATGATCGACCTGGCCCTCACGGATGTGACGCACTCCGACGACATCCCGACCACTAAGGCCGGGCTGGATCTCATCCTGCGCGGCGAGCTGCTGGACGACGAGCGCCCGAAGCGCTACGTCCGGGCCGACGGGAGCATCGCGTGGGGTTATCTCAGGGCGACGCTCGTTCGAGGAGCGGACGGGGCGCCGAGGTACGCCCTGGGCGTGCTCGCCGACATCACCTCGCGCGTGGAGGCGGAGGAGGAGCAGGCGCGCCTCGAGATCATGCTCCACCAGTCACAGAAGCTCGAGGGCATCGGGCGTCTGGCAGGCGGCATCGCCCACGACTTCAACAACCTGCTGGCGGTGATCCTGAACTACGCGGAGCTCGGTGCAGCCGACGCCGAGGGCGACGTGGCCGAGGCCTTCGCGGAGATCTCCCGGGCCGGAGAGCGCGCGGCGGACCTCACCACCACGCTGCTCGTCTTCTCGAAGCAGAAGGTTGCGAAGCCTGTCCCGCTGGGCGTGAACGACCTGGTCGACGAGATGGAGAACTTCCTCCTGCGGACGATCGGCGACGACGTGGAGCTGTCCACCTCCCTCGATCCCAAGGCCCCGGTTGTGCTGTGCGACAAGGTGCAGCTCGAGCAGGCGCTCATGAACATCGCGGTCAACGCGAGTGACGCCATGCCGCAAGGCGGGCGCCTCCTAATCGAAACCCGCTCGGTCGATCTCGCGGGTGTCGAGCTGCGCGGTGTCCCGGGGCTCGCCTCCGGGCGCTGCGCCGAGATACGCGTGACCGACACGGGCACGGGCATGCCGGCCGAGACCCTGGACCGCGTCTTCGAGCCCTTCTTCACGACAAAGGAAGTCCGGCACGGAACGGGCCTTGGTCTCGCGATGGTCTACGGCACCGCGAAGGCGGCGGGCGGGACCGTCCTGGTCGAGTCAGAGGAAGGCGTGGGGACCACGGTCCGCATGCTGTTCCCACGCAGCGACGACGCGGCGAGCGGTGCGGTCGAACAGGAGGCCGAACTCACACCTCCCCGCGGCGCCCTGAGGCTGCTGGTGGTCGAGGACGAGGACGGCGTGCGCCGCGTCGTCGAGCGGATCCTGACCGGGCACGGCCATGAGGTGCTCACGGCGGCCCATCCCGACGATGCACTCGCGATCGCGACTGAGGGCACGCCGATCGACATGCTGATCACTGACGTCGTGATGCCGGGCATGTCGGGGCCACAGCTCGCGGCGCGCCTCACCGAGATGCAGCCCGGCCTTCCGGTCCTCTTCATCTCCGGCTACACCGACAGCCCCGGCGAGCTGCCGCCCGGGGCTCACCTGCTCCGGAAGCCCTTCACAAGCGCGGCGCTCCTGCGCGAGGTTGACGCGAACGGGGGTCCACCATCGCCGTAGCCGACTATTTCTCAGCCTCGCACGGCGCTCCCACGGCGCTCGTCGTCGATGACGATCCGAAGGCGCGCCGGCTGGCGATGCGCCTGCTCGAGCGTCAGGGGCTGGTGTCGACGGCGGTCTCCAGCCTCGGCGCCGCGCGGGACGCACTTTCCGTGCAGGCGTTCGACCTGGTCGTGAGCGATTTGCGCCTCCCGGACGGGAGCGGCACCGAGCTCACCGACCAGCTCAGGCAGGAAGCCGCGGACACCGCCACGATTCTCGTCGGTGCCAGCGCTGCGGACGACGACGGCTTGGCGGCGTTGGCGGACGGCGTAGACGACTTCCTCCCGAGCCCGTTCTCCGGTGAGCAGCTCGCCATCGGCGTCACTCGCGCCCTGCGCAGGAGGGCAGAACGCATCGCCGCCCTGGGGAAGTCGGAGACCGACCTGGCGGAGGACGTCCTCGACTGCCTCATCCGAGCGGGACGCTTCCGCGACGAGGAAACCTCGGAGCACGTGGAGCGGGTGAGCCGAAGCTGTGGGCTCATAGCGCGCGAGCTCGATTGGTCGGTAGCCGACTGCGCAACGCTGCGCGTGGCAAGCGCCATGCACGACATAGGCAAGGTCGGGGTACCCGATGCCGTGCTTCGGAAGCCCGGAAGGCTGACCACGCGGGAACGAACGAGCATCGAGCGGCACGCGGAGATCGGCTACGAGATCCTCAGCGGGTCGGGAGACGAGGTGCTCGAGATGGCGGCGACGATCGCGATCTCCCACCACGAGCGGATTGATGGACACGGCTATCCGCGGGGCCTGGCGGGCGACGAGATTCCGCTGGCCGGACGGATCACCGCGGTCGCAGACGTGTTCGACGCGCTCACCCATGACCGCGTCTATCGAACTGCGGAGACAGCGGAGGCTGCGCTGGCGATCATGCAGGCGGGTGATGGCACCCAGTTCGACAGCCGCGTGCTCGCCGTATTCCGCGCGGTGCTGCCGGAGGTCGAGCAGGTCCGTGAGCTGTACCCGGACACGTATGGGCCAGAACAGGACCCGCACACGACTGGGGCAGGCGACCCGCCGCTGCGCGTCCTCGTCATAGAGGACCACGGTGCGGTGGCACGTGGGCTGGCGCTGCTTCTCCGCCGGGAGGGAATGGAGGTCGCGGGATCGGCCGCGACATTGGCCGAGGCAGAGCACCTCATCGAGAAGCGCGCCGCGGACGTGGCCATCCTCGACGTCAATCTCGATGGCGAGAGTGGCTTTGACCTCATCCCGAAGGCGCGCGCCCGCGGTGTGAAGGTGCTGCTCTACACCGGGGGGACGGTCCCGTCGCCGCTCTCAGAGACGGACAAGGCCGACGGCATCGCATCGAAATCCGGCGGACCCGCCGAGCTGGTCAAGGCGATCCGCGAGGTTGCGGCCGGCCGCTCGCCCACGGACAGCCGGGTGATCGAGCGAACTCATGAAGTCCTGCTCACGGGGCGCGAGCGGGAGATCATCGGGTTCTTGGCAGAGGGCGTGAGTGGTGAGAAGATCGCCGAGCAGCTCTTTCTCTCTGGCCACACCGTACGGACCCATATCCGCAATGCGATGGCAAAGACGAACGCCAAGACTCGCGCTCACCTGGTGGCGCTGGCGGCAGACGCCGGCGAGCTCACCAGCATGAGCGCTTGACGGTGAGGACACGCGTGCGGTCTCAGTCCATCGTCCTCACCGAGACATGGCGGCGCTACAAGGGGGGCGGGCACCGGGAGGCGCGCAACCAGCTCATCCTCGCGTACTCCCCGATGGTCAAGTATCTGGCGGGGAAGATCGTCGCGCGCATGCCATCGCACGTCGACGTGGCCGACCTCGTCTCGTACGGTCTGGGCGGCCTCATCGAGGCCGTTGAGCGGTTCGACCCCGCGCGCGGCATCAAATTCGAGTCGTATGCCGGCACGCGGATCCGCGGCGCGATCTTCGACGAGCTGCGATCGCTCGATTGGGTGCCGCGGCGCATCCGCGGCGAAGCGCGCAGCATCGAGCAGGCAACGGCCGCGCTGTCGACCCGCCTGCATCGGATGCCGACCGACGCCGAGCTGGCCGCGGAGATGTCGATCGACCCGGAGGAGCTGGACGCCGCGTTGCAGCGCGTGGCGGACGCGCACATGGTTGCCCTCGATCAGCCCTGGGAGACGGGCGCAGGCGATGGCCTCGAGACGACCCTGCTCGAGACGCTGCCCGATCCGGACGCCGTGGACCCCGCCGCGAACGCCGACCGCGCCGATCTGCGCGAGCGCATCACCGACGCGATCCTGCACCTGCCCGAACGGGAGCGGCTGGTACTCGGGTTGCGCTACCACCAGGAGATGCGAATGGCGGAGATCGGGGAGATCCTCGGGGTCACCGAATCCCGCGTCTCCCAGCTCCACGCCAAGGCCGTGCTCCAGGTGCGGGCGCTGCTGCCGGACGAGCTCGAGCCCGCCCGGGGCTGACGGCCCCTTGCGCTGGGGGGCGCCGGGCGGTTACGGTCGGTGGGACCCATCGCCGGCGCTGGCCCGTCGGCTTGTCCCGAAGGACTCGCCCCGAAGACGCTCGATTGGAGTTCCATGTCTCGATTTGGACGCTGGCTGCGCCGCTCCGGAGGGCGTCACGATGCCGAGACTGAGACGCCGCTCGACCTGTGCTTCGAGTGCGGCCAGGGATTCGTGTACCCGGTCAGCTGGACCGAGTTGGGGCGGGCCGACTGGTCGCTGCATCTGCGCTGTGGGGCCTGCGGCGCGTCGCGCGACGTGGTTGCGAGCAATTGCGCCGTCGAGGCGTTCGACCGCCAGCTCGACAGAGAGATGGAGATGATCGAGGCCGCCGCCGATCGGCTCGAGCACGAGTCCTTCTTGGCTGAGGCGGACACCTTCGGCGCCGCGCTGCGACTGGATCTGCTGAGCGCCGACGACTTCCGCTAGGCGGGGCATGGATGTCCAGCTCGGCGGAGTTCTGGACGGCTACGCCGGAGCGTGAGACGCTGGGCAGCCGGTGGACCGCATGACTCGCATAGTCGTCGCCGCGCTTGCGACCGCGGCGACGTCGCTTGGTCTCGTCGCCACGTCCGCGCAGGCCGGCGTATCCGTCAGCCGCGTAGGCGACGAGCTCCGGCTCGCCGGAGACGGCGTGGGCGACCAGGTGATCATCGATCGCACCGCGGGCGGAGTGATCCGCGTGGACGTGGGTGCCAACGGCACCTTTGAAGACGATGGCTCGTCGACAATCGTGAACACCACTCGCATCGTTGTGAATGCCGGCGGTGGCGACGACGTCGTAACGCTGAACGAGGCGATGGGCGCGCTCCCGGGCGCCACGATGAACGGCGACGAGGGCAACGACACGCTCACGGGCGGCTCTAATGGCGACGACCTGTCCGGCAGCGCCGGCGACGACACGATTCTCGGCAAGGGCGGTTTCGACACACTCACCGGCGGCAGCGGCGCGGACACGATCACCGGCGGCGACGCGGACGACGGCGCCTCGGGTGACGAAGGCGACGACACGTTCATCTGGAATCCCGGCGACGACGACGACACATCCGTCGGCGGTGCCGGCGTGGACGTCCAGGTGGTGAACGGCGGGAACGGCGCCGAGGTGTTCTCGCTCAGTCGCAACGCTTCAATCGGGGTGTTCTTCGACCGCCTGAGCCCGGCCCCGTTCCGGATCGACGGCCAGGGGCTCGAGCAGGTGCGACTGCTCGCCAACGGCGGCGACGACACGTTCACCGCCGGGAACAACCTGGCCGGGCTCCTCGAGCTCGTCGAAGTGGACCTGGGGGCGGGCGGATTGCAGAGCGTCGATGGCAGCGACGTGAGGGACATCGTGACGGGCGGACCGGGAACAGACACGATCAACACCCAGGAGGGCGCGGACACGTACCGTTGGAGCGTCGGACTGGGCAGCGAGAGCGTCGACCTCGGGAGTGGCGCCGACGAGGTTGTGTTCACCGGCTCCGGCGGTGCGGACGTGATCGACGCTGAGGCGATCACGGGCACGCTTCGAGTCAAGAGCAGCGTGGACGCCGCAACGATCGACGTGCTCGGTGCCGAGAGGCTGTCGGTCGATGCAGGCGCCGGCAACGACGTCTACACGGCGAAGCCGGGTCTCCCCGGCCTCGTGGCGACCGACGTGGCGGGCGGTGGCGACAACGACCAGCTCGTGGGCACCGACGGGCCGGAGACCTTCCGCGGGGGCGACGGTGACGACACGGTCGTGGCGGGCGGTGGCGATGACGCCCTCCACGGCGATGCCGGGACGGACAATTTGGTGGGAGGCGCAGGCCGCGATTCGTTCTTCTGCGGCGGTCTCGGGGACACCTTCGACGCCACAGCCGAGGACACGGTTGCGGCCGACTGCCTGCCCCCAGCAGCCCCGCCGGGCGGCCTTCCACCCGGGTTCAAGGGCTTCTCGGCACCACGCGCGAGCGGCCGGACGGGCAACCTGATCGTGACGGTGCGCAACACGCACACGGCACCGATCACCGTGCGCACGAGCGCGTCCGAGGCGATACCGCGCACCGCCGCCGCTCTCTTTCGCTACCGCGCCGCCACCAGGACCATTCAGCCGGGCGCACGCGCTCGGATCACACTGCGCGCCTCGGCCAAGCTGCGCCGCGCACTGAAGCGGCGGCTGGCGAAGAACCGACGCCTCGTGAGGCGGCCGCGCATCACGGTCACGAACGTGGCCACCGGCGGTCGGACGATTGTGAGGCCCCGGATCAGGGTCAGGGCGCCCCGCAGGTAGCCGAACGTGAGAGGGCAGCTCAGGCGCTTGTGCTGTCAAGCAGCTGCAGCAGTTCGTGGGCTGCGAGCTCGATGTCCTTGTGGCGCCACTCCGCTGCCCGGTAGTGGCACGCGATCAGGCCCATGCGGTGCACCCGACGGAAGTCTCCGTAGACGAACCCGTGCCTCGCCTTTGTCTCATCCGTGGCCCCGTCCGTGAGCCCGAGATGCCAGTCCGCGTAGTCAGCCCACGAATGTGACTCGAGGAAGGCGTTCTCGTCGTCGGCGCGCGGCTGAACTTCACCCCAATCACTCTCAAGTACATACTGGCGAGCCTCGATGAGGCGCCGCGCGTGTTCGACGGCGCTGTCGTTCAGCGAGTACGAGGCCATCCGGGCATTCTGACCAAGCTCAGGTGGCTGTCGTCAGTTGGGCCGTGCAGTTCGGGCAGCGCTTGGCTGCGACGGGGATCTCGGTCGTGCACTCCGGGCAGCCACGCGTCTCGGGCGAGACCCCGCGCCGGCGCTGGTACGCCTGATAGGGCGCGACGACGAAGAAGTACACCGCGGCGGCGATCGAAACGAAGGTGATCGCCGCGTTGATGAAGTCGCCGTAGCGGAACTCGCTGCCGTTGATTGTGAAGGTGAGGTCTTCGAAGCTCGGCTCGCCGACGATCGCCGCGATGATCGGAGTGATCAGATCGGCGACCAGCGCTTGCACCAGGGCGAACGTGGCGAGAGCCATGATCAGACCGACCGCTACCTCGATCAGGTTCCCGCCGGTCACGAAATCCCGGAATCCCTTGAGCATCCAGTCCCTCCACACGTCTGGGGCAACGCGGCAGCGCGCTGATACTACTGCTGGCCTGGACTTCTACGACATCGAGCTGCGCGCTCACCACGAGCACCTTCGTGCCGCCTACGGGATCAGCCCCGGTGACGATGTAGTCGACATCGGCTGCGGAACTGGGTTGACGACTCGCGAGGCGGCGTGCGCCGCGGCGCCGGGCCGCGTTGTCGGCGTCGACGTGTCCGAGCGCATGCTTGAGCGCGCCCGTCAACTCACGGCGGCCGAACGGCTCGACAACGTCCGGTACGAGCTCGGCGACGCCCAGGTGCATCGCTTCGACCCCGCCGGCTTCGACGTGGCGATCAGCCGTTTTGGGACGATGTTCTTCTCCGATCCGGCCGCCGCGTTCGCCAACATCGCCGCCGCGCTGCGACCCGAGGGGCGCTTGGTGCTGCTTGTCTGGCAGCGTCGCGAGGACAACGAATGGGTGCGGCTGATCGACGCCGCGCTGGGCGACGCGGCGCAGCCACCGCCGCCGGGCGCGGACCCGTTCTCGCTCGGCGATGCCGAAGCCACCGCAGGCATCCTCGGGGGCGCCGGCTTCGCCGACATCCGCTTCGAGGACGTCCATGAGCCGGTCCTGTACGGACACGACCTCGACGCCGCGCTCGCATTCGTCCGCGGGTTTCAGAACACGAGCGCGGCCCTCGCGAGCCTGAGCGACGCCGAGGCGGCTATTACCGTCGAGCGCCTGCGCGAGATGCTCGCGGCGCACCACAGCGACGAACGCGGCGTGGCCCTCGATTCACGCTCCTGGTTGATCACCGCCCGGCTGTGAAGTCGCGGGCTTGCGGGCACCTCACAGGTGTGTTCGTATGGGCACATGCGGCGAACGGCGCTCTTGACGCTGGCCCTGCTCGCAGTCGCCTGCGCCGCTCAGGGCGCGGCGCCGCCCGACGCCTTGGCCGCGTGCAGCCTCAGCCACTCCAACGTCCAGGTCAGCAACGACCCGAACCAGGCCGGAGCGGTCGTCAACTACAGCGCACCGACGCAGACCGGCATGCCTAACACCTGCGGAACCGTCACGTGCAGCCCGGCGTCGGGATCCTTCTACCCGCTCGGCGGCACCCCGGTCACCTGCACCGCGAGCGGGGGCGCCGCGGTCGGCTTCATGATCACGGTCATCGACACCCAGCCGCCGACCGTCACTGCACCTCCCAATCAGGACAAACCGACCGCACCCGGCCTGCCGGGCACCACGGCGACGTTCACGCCGACCGCGTCCGACAACGCACCAGGCGTGAGGGTCGCCTGTGTACCGCCGTCGGGCTCGTTCTTCCTGATCGGCAACACCACCGTGACGTGCACCTCGACGGACGCAGCCGGCAACACCGCCACCGCCACCTTCCAGGTCAGGATCAAGGACGCCGAGCCGCCCGTCCTGCGGCTGCCCGGCGACCTGTCCGTCCTCGCGGACGCCGGCCAGCGCGAGCGCTCGATCGCGTACCCGGCCGCCACGGCGACCGACAACTCAGGCGCGACCGTCACACCCGCGTGCACACCGGCCTCCGCGTCCGTGTTCGCGCTGGGGAGGACCCTTGTGGCCTGCACCGCCACCGACCCGGCCGGCAACGCTGCGACCGGGTCGTTCGCGGTCGATCTCGTCGAGCGGCTCGGGATCGCGGCGCCGGAGCTCTCCATCTGCGGCGCAAACCCGCAGCGCTTCGCCCGGCAGCGGTCGGTGCGCGTGTGCATCCGATCCAGCGCCCAGGGCACCGTCAGGGGGTCCGCCAAGCTGACAATCGGCGGCGTGCGGAAGCGGGTGCCCCTTGCGGAGGTCAGCGC
>Ga0190265_10003556_pt1 | contig 10642 bp, 11 predicted proteins | sample Popmic124T_FD_133135 | JGI IMG/M metagenome (GOLD analysis project Ga0190265, IMG submission 133135) | Populus adjacent soil microbial communities from riparian zone of Indian Creek, Utah, USA - 124 T | ecosystem: Environmental > Terrestrial > Soil > Riparian zone | place: USA: Utah | collected...
ATCGGGCGCGAGTCGAACGTGCAGGACGCGACCGTGATCCACACCGACTCGGGCATCCCCGTTCGCGTCGGGCGCGGGGTGACCATCGGCCACCACGTGATGCTGCACGGCTGCGAGATCGGCGACCACGCGCTGATCGGCATCGGCGCGATCGTGCTCAACCGCGCGCGCATCGGGCGCCACTGCCTGATCGGCGCCGGCGCGCTGATCACCGAGGGCAAGGAGATCCCCGAGCGATCGCTGGTGATGGGCGCGCCGGGCCGCGTGGTGCGCTCTCTGCGCGATGAAGAAGTCATGATGCTGGAGGGCTCGGCCGCGCACTACGTGGAGAACGCGCGCCGCTTCCGCGCTCAGCTGCGGCCGCTGCCGCCGGGCTGAGCCGACGATGTTGGCCGCCGCGTGCGTCGCGCGCGCCGGCCGGTTTGAATCCGCTACAAATCAGCACTAGGGTCGCAGACCACTCAGCCACGGAGCAGGAAACATGGGCATCGATTTCAAGGGCAAAGTAGCCATCGTCACGGGCGCAGGCGGCGGTCTGGGCCGCACCCACGCGCTCGAGCTCGCCAAGCGCGGCGCGAAGGTCGTGGTCAACGACCTGGGCGGCGCGATGGACGGCTCCGGCGGCAACAGCAAGGCGGCTGAAGCGGTGGTCGCGGAGATCAAGGCCGCGGGCGGCGAGGCGATCGCCAACGGCAGCAGCGTCAGCGACCGCAAGGGCGTCGACCTCCTGGTCAAGCAGACCATGGAGGCGTTCGGCCGAGTCGACATCCTGATCAACAACGCCGGGATCCTGCGCGACAAGAGCTTCAAGAAGATGGAGCTCGATGACTTCGCGGTGATCATGGACGTGCACGTGATGGGCAGCGTGTACTGCACCAAAGCCGTGTGGCCGATCATGAGCGAGCAGAACTACGGCCGCATCGTGATGACCACGTCGCCTTCGGGCCTGTACGGCAACTTCGGCCAGGCCAACTACGGCGCCGCCAAGATGGCCGTGGTCGGCTTCATGAACACGCTGAAGATCGAAGGCGCGAAGAACAACATCCGCATCAACGCGATCGCGCCGGTCGCTGCCACGCGCATGACCGAGAACCTCATGCCGCAGCAGATGCTCGAGAAGCTCGGCCCCGAGCTGGTCACCCCCGGCGTCGTGTACCTGTGCTCGGAAGACGCGCCGAGCGGCACCGTGCTGCAGGCCATGGGCGGCCGCTTCAGCGTCGCCGCGGTGGTCGAGAACCAGGGCGTGGACCTGAGCGCGACCCCCACGGTCGAGAAGGTGGCCGAGAACTGGGCCGCGATCTCGGATCTGACCAACGCCAAGCCGCGAGCGCGGTAGTTTAATTAAGGCGGGGGGCAAAGCCCCCGTCGGTCTGGGGCTCTTTGCGGAGCCCCAGACGCTCGCCTCTTCACACGCGCCTCTGGCGCGTGCTTCGAGTGCGCCCCCCTTCGGCGCTTCGCGCCGGGCTCGCTGCGCTCGCGGTGCTGTTCGTGAGCGTGATTCGGCGCTTCGCGCCGGGCTCGCTGCGCTCGCGGGTGCCAGTGGTGCGCTGCGGTGTTGTTGGTGCGGCGCTCGCGGGTTCTCGGTGCTAAAGAGGCGCGCGATGGAAGACGTACCCATCTCGTATCCAGGTGCGCGGGCGCCGGACCGCAGCCGCGCGTTTTCTTCCAACGGCGTGCGGATCGCGGTCTACGAGTGGGGCGAGCCCGATGCGCCGCCGATCGTGCTGGTGCACGGTGGCTTCGATTTCGCGCGCACGTTCGACGTGTTCGCGCCGCTGCTCGCCGCGGGCGGCTATCGCGTGGTGTCGTGGGATCACCGCGGCCACGGCGATTCGCAGCACGCCGATCTGTACAGCTGGCTGGCCGACGAGCGCGACTTGCTCAACGTCGTCGATTCGATCACGCGCGGGCCATGCGCCGTGATCGGCCACAGCAAGGGCGGCTCGATGCTGCTGCACGTGATCCAGGCGCTGCCGCATCGCTTCACGCGCTTCGTCGCGATCGACGGCCTGCCGTTCCGGCGCCCGCCGCCCGACGTCGCCGAGCGCGAGCGGCCCTTGATGCTGCACGAAGAGATCACCGGCTGGCTCGACCATCGCTTGCGTGCGAGCGAGCTCAAGCGTCCGCCGGGTACCCTGCAAGAGCTGGCCAAGCGCCGCGCGCGCATGAACCCGCGGCTCAGCCACGAGTGGCTGCTCTATCTCGCGCAGCACGGCGCGCGGCGAGATGAAGACGGTTACCGCTGGAAGATCGATCCCAGCTTGCGCATGGGTGGCTTCGGCCCGTGGCGCTCGCGTTGGGCCACCAACAGCTTGCCTGGCTTTCCGATCCCGATGCTCGCGCTGCTCGGCACCGAGCCCGAGCCGATGGGCTGGGGTGTCACGCGCCAGGACATCGAGCCCTACCTGCCGCGCCACGCCCGGCTCGAAGTGTTCCAGGACACGGGCCACTTCATCCACATCGAACGCCCGCAGGAGACCGCGCGTCTCGTGCTCGAGTTCTTGGAGCGTTCGTGATCCAACACCTCCAGCACAACCGCGTCGAGCTCGCGCTGCATACGTTGCGCGCGGGGGAAGGGCGGCCGCTGCTGTTGTTGCACGGGCTCGGCGAGCGTGCCCCGGCGCGCCTGCCCGAAGAGCTCTCCGGCTGGCCGGGACCGATCCATGCGCTCGACTTCACCGGGCACGGCAACTCGTCGGTGCCGCGCGGCGGCGGCTATACCTGCGAGCTGTTGATGGCCGACGCCGACGTCGCGCTGCAACGGCTCGGCTCCGCCACCTTGGTCGGCCGCGGGCTCGGCGCGTACGTCGCGCTGCTGCTCGCGGGCGCGCGCCCCAAGCAAGTGCGCGGCGCGATCCTGCGCGACGGTCCGGGGCTCGCGGGCGGCGGCGCGGGCCTGAGCTCGCCGTTCATTCCCTACGCCGACGAGACGCGACCCGCCCCGCCCGATCCGTTCGCGCTGGTCGACCTCGCCACCGACATCCGGCCGCCCGACTACGCGTGCGTCTTCGCGCGCCTCGCCGCCCAGCTGTCGGAGCTGCGCCACCCGGTCGCCGTCTGCGCGCGCGAACGCCCGAGCTGGCTCGAAGCCGTGATGAAAGAGCTCGACGTGGAAGCGATCGCGCTGCGCGACGCGCTCGACGGGTACGCGTGAGGTGAGAGCAGCCGGGGCGCGTCCCGGCTGATCGCGCGCGGGGCTCGCGACTTCGCCAAGCGTGTTGGGTGTCGAACCTCCACGCAGCGCGGCGCACATCGCCCGCGGGTATGCCGAGATGGCGGCGGCTCGCCGCCGTGTGAGCCCGCACAGCGCCGCCACGAGGTCCGGGACCCCGCCAGCATCGGCTATACTCGGCGCTGCGGGCATGGCGGAGGAAGAAGACGACCTCGATACCCAGCCCGCGCCCGACGAGGCGCACCGCCTGGACGCCTTCCGCGTCGAGTGCCAACGCGATCCGGCGGCGTTCAGCAAGCTCCACGGCCGCGCGTTCCTGCTGCTGCGGCGCGGCGGCGACAAGCCGCTCAACCGCCCGACGCGGCCGGGACGCACGCTGGTGCAATCGACGCCGCCAGAGGACTCGCGCGAGCTGTCACCGTCGCAGTACCTGGTGTTCCCGATCCGCAAGACCGAGCGCTCGATCATCGCGCGCTTCTATTCGGTCGGGCAGACCCGCAACAATGACGTGGTGGTCCGCGACGTCACGGTCAGCAAGTTCCACGCGTTCTTTCAGGATGCCGACGACGGCAAGGGCTTCGTGCTGCTCGATGCGCGCTCGACCAACGGCACGTTCGTCAACGGCGAGCGCGTCCCGCGTCAGGGTGTCGGCAACCCCGTGCCGGTGCGCAGCGGTGACAAGGTGCGCTTTGGCGGCGTGGAGCTGAGCTTCCTGACCGCGCAGGAGCTCTGCGAGCTGGTCCGCGCCGCCGCGACCGCGGCCGGCAAGCGGCGCTGAGCGCAGCGCGTTCGGCGCGCCGCCGCTCAGCGGTCGTGCAAGAGCTCGATCACCTGCGCGAGCGCAGCCATGCCGGGCTCGAACGTCGTGAAGTACGACAAGCCGAAGCGCTCGCGCCGCTCGATCAGCGCTTGCGCCATCTGCTCGCGGGTGCCGAGCAACAAGAATGGGCTGCTCAGCAGCTCGTCGACGGACAGACCCGGGATCTTGGCCTGCAGCGCTCGCGCAGCGCCGCGCGCGTCGTCGCTCGCGATGACGGCTTGCAGCAAGGCGTGGAGCTCGAGCCGGTCGAAGCGCTCGCCGGCCGCGGCGCGGACGATCGCGAGCCGCCGAGCGAAGCCCGCGGCCGTGAAGTCGACGGGGCTGACGCTGCGCCCGGGCTCGTTGGGAAAGAAGCCGGTGAAGCCGACGATCGCCGCCTTGCGCGCCGCGAGCTCGAGCACCGCCCGTCCGTTGCCGCCGACCAGCAGCGGGATCGGCTGCTGGAGTGCGCGCGGGAACAGCGCGTGCTCGCGCAACGTGTAGTGCTCCCCGCTGCACGTCAGCGCCTCGCCCGCGAACAGGCGCTGCATCACCTCGAGCGCCTCCTCGAGCCGTGCGATGCGCCGCGGCGCGGGATCGAAGGGCATGCCGAGCGACGCGAGCTCGCTCTCCATGTGGCCGGCCCCCAGCCCGAGCTCGAAGCGCCCGCCGCTGAGCAGATCGAGGCAAGCCACGTCGCGCGCGACGAGCGCGGGATGGCGCAGGTCGTTGTTCAAGACGAGGGTGCCGACGCGCAAGCGAGCCGTGGCTGCAGCCGCCGCGCTCAGCGCCACGAACGGCGGAAACATTCCCTGCGCCAGGTGGTCAGGCACGGACAAGACGTCGTAGCCGAGCGCCTCGGCTTGCCGAGCCTTCAGCGCCCACTCGTCGCGAGAACCCGCGGACCAGATCGACACGCCGAAGCGAAACGGGCGATCCATGGGCAGACGGATAGCACCAGACTTTCACGAGACAAAGGCGCGCGCGCGAGACGCGCCCCCCTACTTGCAGTACTCCCTGCCGGGGTGCGGCTGCTTCAGCCACGCCTCTCGCCGTTTCAGGAACTGCCGGACCGTCTTGTGCATCGGTCCTGCCTTGGCGCGCGCCTCGGCGGGCGACGTGGTGCGCTCCTCGACCTCCGCGTTGCGCTGCGCGCGGTTGCTCGGCGGCTCGAGCACGGCTGCGAGGCCGAGCGCGGCGAGTGCGTCGCGCTGCCAGGGATAGATCGGCGGCTTGTCGTAGCAACCCTGGGCGATGTCCTCTGGGGTGCAGAACAGGCGCACGTGCATGTGATCGTCGTGCGGGGTTCCGGGCTGGCAGGTGAGCGCCCCGAAGCGCTCGCGGATGGCGGCCGGCGCGCGCTGCTTCTCCGCCGCCGCGAGCAACATCGCGCGCACGTGCTCCACCAGGAAGATGCGCTGCAGCTGCTCGCCGCGATCCTCGATCAACGCCTGCATGAAGCGCCAGGTGCGCGGGGCGTCGAGCCGTACCAGCACGTCGTCGTCGGGGACGTGCAGCTCCTTGTAGTCGTAGCCGGTGCCGTCGGGCTCGATCGGCACGCCGACCGAGGGCAGCGGCTGGCGCTCGCGATCGAGCACGTAGAACAGGATGTCCGCGTCCCGCCCGCTCTGATGCGAGCCGTGCTGTGCGATCCGGCCACCGCCCTCCAGGCCGATGTCGTTGACGACCAGCCCGCTGCCCGGCAGCTCGCGTTCGACGACGGCAGCCGCGCGCACGATCGCCTGCACCAGCTCGACCGTGCCGTAGCGCGCCCCGGCGGGTCGCTTGGGGTTGTGCAGGAAACCGGGACCGCGCTCGGGCAGCGCGACCGCGCCACGCACGCTGCCGTTGCCGGGCGCTCCCAACGAAGTGCTGTGCTCGCCGCCGAGCGCGAGCAGCGCCGCCACCGGGTCGGGCGCCGGTGCGGGCTCGGGTCGCGGGTTCGGCGCCGCGGTTTGGCTCGTTGCCACGGCGGGAGCCGCCATGGCCAGCTGTGCACTCGAGGCCGTCGTCGCGACTTCGCAGCACGCGCCCTGCGCCGCGACCGCGCTCGCATGCTGCGAGCGCGCCGCGCTCGGCTCGCCGCGGCACGCCGCGAGCAGAGCGCAGCTCGCGATCAGCCGGTACGCGCCCATCAGCGCTCACCGGTGCGTTCGCTGAGCGACGGTAGCTCGCCGTTCGCGCGCGGCCTGCGCCACCAGTGGTAGAGCAGCACCAGCAGCACGCACACCACGGTGGTCGAGACCGTGTAATCGCCGAAGAACGCCAGCACCGGCGCGAGCCAGGGAGCGAGCTGCTCGCCCAGCCGGTAGGCCACCACCACCTGCAGCAGTTGTCCGAGCGTCGCGAGCACGCCGAATCGCCAGGCGGGCATGCCGCCCGCGCCCGCGAGCGCGCAGAACAACGGCCCGGGCCACGCGAACAGCAGCAGCGGCGCCGCGCGCACGAACCAGCGCTCGAGCACGCGCACGAAGCGGCCCGAGCGCGGCGAGCGCTGCTGCAGCCAGGCGATGCTCTGCTCGCCGTAGCCGGCGCCGAACAGGTACCCGAGCACCGAGCCCAGCATGCGCGCGGGCAGCGCGACCAGCAGGAACGGCCAGAACGCGACGCTCGGCGCGATCAACACCATGTGCCGGTAGAGCGGACTGACGGCGATCAGCGACAGCGGCGCGTGGGTCGCGAGCGCCGGCGAGAACGCCACGCCGAGGCTGGTCACGAGCGTGAGCACCCCCGCAGCAATCAACAACACGCGCAACGGAAGCCGATACGGCGCCACCCGCCCAGTATGTCGGTTTCAATCCAGAAGGGCACGCGCACTGGTTGCCGGGGGGCCTTGCCCGGCCGGCACCCACCACTTCTACTTTTTGAAGGGCACCTGGTACGCGAGGTCGGAGAAGGTGGTGCCGTGAGCGAAGTCGACGTGGAAGCCGTCTTCGTTCGACTCGCCGGTCTCGATCCAGGTGTGATCGGTGTTGGGCGGATCGTACTGACGGTTGTCGTTGGCGTCCGCGTAGAACTCGACCGTGTACTGGATGCCGGGGTCGATGATCTCGGGGATGCGGATGTCGATCGTGTCCGAGGCGATCTTCGGGATGCGATAGAAGCCGACCGTGCGCCCGAGCTCGTTGCGCGGCAGCGTCTGGATCACCATCACCTCGAGCCGCAGGCCCATGTGCACGCCCATGCCGGTCAGCTGCATGGTGAAGTCGGCGCCCTGACCGCGCGGCGGCGGATCGAGCGCGCTGAAGTCGGAGTTGTGCGGGTACACCAGCGTGCCGCTCGCGGGCAGCTCCACGTTCCAGTCGTGGTCCTCGTTCAAGGTGTACATCCCGTCGTCGTTCGCGTCCGCGAAGATCTCGAGGTGCAGCGGGTGGTCTTCGTCGTCGTCGGGAACTTCGTTCTCCGGGATCGCGCGCGGCAGCGCGAAGTCGACGCTGCCGTCGCCGGGACCGAGCGGGTCGAAGATCGCGCGCGTGCGCAGCGTGTTGTCGTCGTTGGTGACCAGGTCGACCTGCACCAGCTGGGTGAGGTGCGGCGTGTAGTTGGTGAGCTGCAGGCACAGCGTGCTCGGGTTCTTGCAGCTGAGGTCGTCCTTGCCGCCGCTGCCCGCGTCGCCTGCGCCGCCGCCGCCACCACCACCCTTGCCGCCGCTGCCGCCCTCCTCGACCGTTTCGAAGCGATCGAGATCGCTGATCGCAGTGCAGCCGGCGAGCAACACCGCGAGCAGGCCTGCGAAGTGCAGACCCTCGCAGCTCTTGCAGAGACCCTTCATCGAACGATTCATGCGTCGATCTTTCGCTGCGGGTTCGCAGTCTACACCGCGGGTTTCACGCTCGAGGCATTCCTCGCAAGCCGTCGCGCTGCTGCGATCAGCGCGACGAAAACAACGTCCGGAGCAGCGCGAAACGAGCCCGCGCGATCCGTCGATCGAATTTGCACGTGGTGACAGCTCCGACAGAAAATGCCCATCCGAGCGGCTATCGTAGCGAAAATCTGTGCAGAAACGCAGCACAGTCCCCATTGAACAGGGGCCACTTGTTGGCCACGGCAGATGCGTCCAACTCGCGTCGAGCACGCGTCGCAACAACATCTCCCATTCCATTTCGACCTGTGGCAGAGTGACGCCCTGCTGTGGATGGGCTCTCCGCTGGACCATGTGCCAGACGAAGTTGTGTGAGCACATCGAGACCGACTCATCTGGAGGAAAGACGACATGAACACGGGATTGAAGAACAAGCTGCTCATCATGGCGACGGCTGCGGGTCTTGCGGGCTTCGGCCTCGGTTGCAGCAGCGATGCTCCCGCCGCGGAAGAGGGCGCGCCTGCTGACGAGACCACCGGCGCCGAGACCGCGCCGACGGAAGCTGCGCCGATCGAAGGCGACCCGGCCGCGGCTCCCGCCGAGGGCGGCGAAGCGGCTCCTGCCGAGGGCGGCGAAGCTGCCGGCGGCGAGGGTTCGTGCGGCGAAGGTTCCTGCAGCTGAGCCGTTGACCGGCGCACTCGCGCCGGCGAACGATGATGAAGAACGACGCGTCGCCCAGCGATGGGCGGCGCGTCGTTTTCTTTTTGTCGGGAAGGGCGCTCTTTTGTCGGGAAGGGCACGCGCCCTTCCCGCCGCGCCGGCGGAGCCGTCGGGGCCCCACCCATCCGCGGGGTTCGCTGCGCTCACATTCGAGCTGAACGGGTGTAGCTGCGCGCTTGACCGGGCCGGCTTCGCGGCCAAGTTAGGTACTTCGCGATGAGCTCTCGGCCGCCGGTTCAGGGTGTCGGCATCGGTCTTCGCTTCGCCATGGCGCGGCGAACGCTGCAGGCGGACGTTCCGGAGATCCGCTGGCTCGAGATCCATCCCGAGAACTACGTCGGGCGCGGCGGCCGCTTCCGCCATGTGCTCGAGGCTGCCACGGAGCGCTTCCCGTTGGTCACGCACGGCCTGACGGGGGGCTTTGGCGGGGTCGAACCGCTCGACGAGGCGTACGTGGGCGCGCTCAAGGCCTTCCTGCACGCGTTGCACGTGCCGTGGCACAGCGAGCACCTGTGCTTCTCGAGCGCCGACGGCGTGATGCTGCACGACTTGATGCCGCTGCCGTTCACGCACGAGGCCGCGCGCGCCGCCGCCGCGCGCGTGCGCGAGCTGAGCGATCGGCTGGAGCTGCCGGTCGCGCTCGAGAACGTGAGCTACTACGCGGAGGCGGGCCCCGGTGAGCTCGGCGAGCTCGACTTCGTGCTGGAGGTGCTCGAGCGCGCCGACGCCAAGCTCTTGCTCGACGTCAACAACGTGTTCGTGAACAGTCGCAACCATGGATTCGACCCGCGCGCGTTCATCGACCGCTTGCCGGCCCAGCGGGTGGTGCAGCTCCACGTGGCAGGTCATTTCGTCCGGCCCGATCGGCTGATCATCGACACGCACGGCGAGGCCGTGTGCGACGAGGTCTACGACCTCCTCGACTATACGTTGCGACGCGTGGGACCGGTTCCCGTGCTGCTGGAGCGCGACCAGAACTTCCCACCGTTCGAGCAGCTGGTGGCCGAGGTGCAGCGCATCGATCGCATCTACCGCGAGGCCACCGCGCTTCGGCCCGCCGCGCATTCCGCCGCTGCGCAGAGCCCGCACGGAGGTGGGTGAGTGGCTCTGATCGACCTGCAGCGGCGCGTGGTCGCGAGCTGCTTCGGACCGGAGCCTGCACCGGAGCAGCTCGCGGCGCTGGGCGATGCGCGGGTGTGGGGCCTGTACCGGCGCATGATCCGCAACCGCATCCGCGCCGAGCTCAAGGTCGCGTTCCGCCGTACGCACGCCGCGCTGGGGCGCGAAACGTTCGAGCGCCTGCTCGAGGGCTACCTGCTCGAGAACCCGCCGCGCACGCGCTTCTTCTACGCGATCCCCGGGGAGCTGGCCGAGCACATGGTGCCGCGCCTGCGCGCCGACGCGACCGTGCCGCCGTACGCCGCGGACCTGCTCGCGTACGAAGCGGCGCTGCGCTGCGTCGCGGATCTGCCCGACCGGGTCGCACAGCCCCCAGGTGAGTTCGCGTTCGAGAAGCGGCCCGTGCTCGCGCCCGCGCTGCGCTTGCTCGCGCTCGAGCACGCCGTGCACAAGCCCGGCAATCCCGACGGCGGGTACGAGCGCACGCCCACGCAGCTGTGCGTGTACCGCCGGGCCGAGGACAGGAAGTCGCGGACCTGGAGCCTCAACCCCGTGATGTTTGCGTTGATGCAGCGCTTCGCCGCGCAGCGCGAGCCGGTTGCGGTGTCGATTCAGCAGGTTGCCAGTGAGCGGCAGATCGCGCTGGACGCCGCGTTCGTCGACAAGCTATGCACCGTGCTCGCCGACTTCATCGAGCGCGGCGTGATTCTTGGTGGCAGCTGAGCGCGGCCGAACGAAGCCAGGCGGCACGGAGGTGCGGATGGCGGCGGTGGCAGACGACCTTCGACGCGCGCCTTCGCCTGCCCGCGGACTGTCGAGCGTGTCGCTCGCGCTGGCCGTGCTGGCGCTGAGCGCGTGTCCGCCCGCGCGTCCGGCGGCCAACGCGCGCGCTGCGACCGAGCGCTCGCCAGCGGCCACAGCCCGGCCGGCGGCTGCCCGCGCCCGGCCCGAGCCGGTGCTGGGGCCACGCGCGTTGCACTATCTCGTGCGGATCGATGCCGCGCTCGCGGAGCTCGAGGTGGAGGTCTGC
>Ga0190265_10003557_pt1 | contig 10641 bp, 6 predicted proteins | sample Popmic124T_FD_133135 | JGI IMG/M metagenome (GOLD analysis project Ga0190265, IMG submission 133135) | Populus adjacent soil microbial communities from riparian zone of Indian Creek, Utah, USA - 124 T | ecosystem: Environmental > Terrestrial > Soil > Riparian zone | place: USA: Utah | collected...
CGACTACGTGCAGGAGAGCGCGCCCGAGCAGCTCGACCTGAAGCGCCGGTTGCTGGCCGACATCGCCGCCGCCACCTCCGAGCACGTCGTCGTCGGCTCGTCCACCTCGGGATACGGCATGACCGAGATGGCCGTGGACACCGCGTCCGCGCACCGGCTCGTCGTCGCGCACCCGTTCAACCCGCCCTACCTGATCCCGCTGGTCGAGGTGGTCGGCGGCGAGCGCACCGCGGACGACGTCGTGAAGTGGACCGCGGAGTTCTTCACCGGCATCGGCAAGTCGGTGATCACGCCGGCCCACGAGGTGCCCGGGTTCATCGCCAACCGGCTGCAGGAGGCGCTGTGGCGGGAGGCGCTGCACATGGTGGCCAACGGCGAGGCCACCGTCGAGCAGATCGACGCCTCGATCACCGAGGGTCCGGGCCTGCGCTGGGCGTTCCACGGGCCGATGCTCACCTTCCACCTGGCGGGTGGACCGGGCGGGATGGCCCACATGCTCGACCACTTCGGACCGTCGCTGCTCTCGCCGTGGACCCGGCTGCAGGCCCCGGCGCTCACCCCGGAGCTGCGCGACAGCGTGGTCACCGGCTGCGAGGCCGAGGCCGGCACCCGAACGATCGCGGACCTGGTCCGCGAGCGGGACCGCAGGCTGGTCGACCTGCTGAGGGTGCTGGGCAAGGCCCCGGATGTCTGATGCCTGGTTCGAGGACGTCCGCCCGGAGTGGATCGACTACAACGGGCATCTCTCGGAGGCCTACTACGTGTTGGTCTTCGGGCATGCCACCGACGCGGTGATGCACCGGCTGGGCATGACCCCGGACCACCTGGCCGCCACCGCGACCTCGCTGTACACGCTGGAGGCGCACGTGCGCTACCTCGACCAGGTGCCGCCCGGCGCCCGGCTGGAGGTGCGCTCGTCGGTCATCGGGGTCAGCGCGAAGCTGCTCTGGCTGTGGCACGAGATGTGGTGCGACGGGCGGGTGCGGGCCACCGAGGAGGTGCTGGCCGTGCACGTGGACACCGGCGTCGGTCGGGCCAGCCCGTTCCCGGACGGGCTGCGCGAGCGGGCCGAGGCACTGCGGGTACCGCCTCCGGAGCACGCGTCCCGGCGGATCGCCCTCGGGTCCGGGTGAGCGCGCGGTGCACCTGGAGCTGTCCGACGAGCAACGGGCCGTCGTGGCGACGACCCGGGCCTTCGTGCACCGCGAGCTGGTGCCGCACGAGGACGAGGTGGAGCGCACCGGGCGGCTCGACCCCGAGCTGGCCCGCCGGCTGCGCGAGCGGGCGATCCGGGCCGGGCTGTTCGCGGCGAACATGCCCACCGACGTCGGCGGCGGCGGGCTGGACACGCTGAGCTGGATGCTGATGGAGCGCGAGCTCGGCCACACCGGTTACGCGCTGCAGATGTACGCGGTGGCTCGCCCGTCGCGGATCCTGCTGGCCTGCAACGACTCCCAGCGCGAGACCCACCTGCTGCCGACGGTCGCCGGGCAGCGCTCCGAGTGCCTGGCCATGACCGAGCCCGAGGCCGGCTCCGACCTGCGCGGCATGCGCACCCGGGCGACCCGCGACGGCGCCGACTGGCTGATCACCGGCGGCAAGCACTTCATCAGCCACGCCGAGGAGTCCGACTTCGTCATCCTGTTCGCCGCGACCGGCGAGCAGGACGGCGGGGGAGCCGGGCCGCGGCGGGCCGAGATCACCGCGTTCCTGGTCGACCTCGACGCGGCCGGGCTGACCGTGCTGCCCGGCTACCGCAGCGTGTCGCACCGCGGCTACGGCAACTCGGTGCTCGCCTTCGACGGCTGCCGGGTGCCCGGATCGGCGGTGCTCGGCGAGGTCGGGCGCGGGTTCGAGGTGGCGAACACCTGGCTGGGCAGCACCCGGCTGCAGGTGGCCGCGACCTGCCTGGGCCGGGCCCGGCGGGCTCTGGACCTGGCCGTGCAGCACGCCGCCACCCGGCGTCAGTTCGGCCGTCCGATCGGCCGCAACCAGGGGGTGTCGTTCAAGCTCGCCGACATGGCCACCGCGCTGGAGTCGGCGAGCTGGCTGACCTGGCGGGCGGCCTGGCTGCTCGACGCGGCCGCCGCCGGCCGCGGCCCGGGGAGCGACCCGGACCCGGCGATCGCCATGGCCAAGCTGGCTGCCACCGAGATGCTGGCCAAGGTTGCCGACGAGGCGCTGCAGATCCACGGCGGCATGGGCCTGATGGACGAGCTGGTGCTGGAGCGGATCTGGCGGGACGCCCGGGTCGAGCGGATCTGGGACGGCACGTCGGAGATCCAGCGGCACATCGTCTCGCGGGCCATGCTGCGAGCCCGCGGTGGCTGACCCGGTCGACCTGAGCCGGCTGCTGCGGCCGGCCAGCATCGCGGTGATCGGGGACTCCCGCTCGACCGGGCGGGTGCTCGAGCAGAACCGCAGGCTGGGCTTCCGCGGTCCGATCTGGCCGGTGCACCCGGCCAGACCGGTGGTGGCGGGCGAACCCGCCTTCTCCGAGGTCGCCGCACTGCCGGGAGTGCCGGACGCCGCGTTCGTCGCCGTACCGGCGGCGGACTGCGCCCCGGTGGTCGCCGAGCTGGCCGCGGCCGGGTGCGGCGCCGCCGTGGTGTACAGCTCCGGCTTCGCCGAGACCGGCACCGGCGGCGCCGAGCGCCAGCGCGAGCTGGCCGCGGCCGCCGGGTCGATGCCGCTGCTCGGGCCGAACTGCTACGGGATGGTCAACTACTTCGCGCCCGCGCTGATCTGGCCGGATGAGCACGGCGGCGTGCCGCTGCCGGCCGGCGAGCGCGGGGTCGCCGTGGTGTCGCAGTCCTCCTCGATCGCGATCAGCGTGACGATGGCCGACACCGGACTGCCGGTGGGCTGCGTGCTGACCGTCGGCAACGGGGCCGGGGTCGGGGTGGCCCAGGCCGCGGAGGCGGTGCTGGACCGCGAGCGGGTCTCGGCGATCGGGATGGTCGTCGAGTCGCTGGCCGACGTGCGCGCCATGGAACGGCTGGCCGCGCGGGCCCGGGAGCGGCGGATCGGGCTGGTCGCGCTGGTGCTCGGCCGCACCGAGCCGGCCCGGCGCGCCCTGCTCACGCACACCGCGTCGATCGCCGGCAGCGCGGCGGCCGCCGCGAACTTCCTGCACCGCAACGGGATCGGCGAGGTCACCTCGGTCGACGCGCTGCTCGCCGCGCTGGGGCTGCTGCACTGCGGTGGGCCGCTGCCCGGCACCCGGCTCAGCTCGCTCAGCTCGTCGGGCGGCGAGGCGGCGCTGATCGCGGACGCCACCCTCGGCCGCCGGACGCGCTTCCCGGAGCTCACCGGCCAGCAGCGCACGGCGCTGCACGCGGTGCTCGGGGACCGGGTGGCGCTGGCCAACCCGCTCGACTACCACACCTACGTCTGGGGCCGTCCGGACGAGATGCGGGCGGCGTTCGCGGCCATGGTGCGCGGACCGGCGGAGCTGCACCTGCTGTTCGCCGACCTGCCGCGGGCCGACCGCTGCGCCGACGACGAGTGGATGACGGCCATCGAGGCCTTCGCCAGGGCCTGCACCGACGTCGGCGCCCGCGGCGCGCTGGTGGCCGCGCTGGCCGGCAACCTCAACGGCCCCCGCGCCGCCGACTGGGTGCGGCGCGGCCTGCCCGTGCTCGGGTCACCGGGCGTGGCCATGGAGGCGATCGAGGCGGCCGCGGCCATCGGTGCCGCCTGGACGCGCCCCGCTGCGGCGCCGCTGGCCCGACCCGGCGGCGGCCGCCGCGGCGACCCCGTCGGCCGGCCCGGTCCGACCCGGCCCCGGCCGGGCGCCCGGCTGCTCGACGAGTGCGCGAGCAAGCACCTGCTCCGCCGGCGGGGGGTCCCGGTGCCGGCCGGACGGGCCTGCCGCAGCGGCGCGGACGCGGCCGCGGCCGCGGCGGAGCTGGCCGGCCCGGTCGCCGTGAAGGCGCTCGGCCCGGCGCACAAGACCGAGGAGCACGCCGTCCGGCTGGGGCTCGTCGGTTCCGCCGCGGTGGATGCCGCCGCGGCGGAGCTGCTGGCCCGGTTCCCGGCGGTCCTCGTCGAACGGATGGTGCCCGGCGTCGTCGCCGAGCTGCTGGTCGGCATCCGCGTCGACCCGGTCTTCGGCCCGGTGCTCACCGTCGGCGCCGGCGGCATCCTCGCCGAGCTGCTGCGCGACGTCGCCTCGCTGGTGCTCCCGGCCGACCCGGCGCAGATCCGGGACGCCCTGCTCGGGCTGCGCTGCGCCGCACTGCTCGCCGGGCACCGCGGCGGCACCGCGGCCGATCCCGACGCGGTGGCCGCGGTCGTGCACCGGCTGACCGCGGTCGCCCTGGACCTCCCGGGCATGCTCGAGTTGGAGGTCAACCCGCTGGTCGTCACACCCGGCGGGGCGTGGGCGTGTGACGCACTGGCCGTCCTGACCGACCCCGAGGAGGAGGAGACGCCGTGACGCCGCCCGCCGCCGACGGTCCGGTGCGCACCCGCCGGCTCGGTGCCGTCCTCGAGGTCACCCTCGACCGGCCCCCGGCCAACGCGATCGACCTGGCCACCTCGCGCCACCTGGGCGCCACCTTCGCCACCTTCCGCGACGACCCCGAGCTGCGGGTCGCCGTGCTGCGCACCGGCGGCGAGAAGTTCTTCAGCGCCGGCTGGGATCTGCGGGCGGCCGCCGCGGGCGATCCGGTCGACGGCGACTACGGCGTGGGCGGCTTCGGCGGACTGCAGCTGCTGCCCGGGCTGAACAAGCCGGTGCTCGCCATGGTCGACGGGATGGCCGTGGGCGGCGGGTTCGAGCTGGCGCTGTCCGCGGACCTGATCTACGCCGCGGACTCCGCGACCTTCGCCCTGCCCGAGATCAACGCCGGCACCCTGGCCGACGCGGCGACGCTGCGGCTGCCGACCCGGATGCCGCACCACATCGCGATGGAGCTGCTGCTCACCGGCCGCTGGATGGACGCCGCGGAGGCGCACCGCTGGGGGCTGGTCAACGAGGTGCATCCGGCCGGCCGGCTCGCCGACCGGGTGCTGGCGGTGGCCGCGCAGCTGGCCGCGGGCCCGCCGCTGGTGTTCGCGGCGATCAAGGAGGTGCAGCGGGAGAGCCAGCTGCTCAGCTTCGGCGACGCCATGCGCAGGATCGGGGCCGGCGCGTTCCCGGCCGTGGCCGCGCTGTACGGCTCGGAGGATCATCTCGAGGGGGCCAGAGCGTTCGCCGAGAAGCGGCGTCCGGTGTGGAGGGGGTACTGAATGGGCGGCCACGGCCACGGCCACGGCCACGGCTGCGGGGCCGATCACCATCGCGGCGAGTACACCGAGCGGCAGCGCGCCGACCTCGACCTCGTGCTGGCGTTCAACCAGCGGCTGGCCCGGGCCGTCGACGACAGCATCGACATCACCGACACCGTTGCCGCGCTGGACCCGGACCCGCTGCGCTACATGTGGGTGGACGAGGGCGACGGCCAGATCCCGGCCCAGCTGGCTGCCGCCGCCGCGATCCTGGACGCCGCACCGCACCTGGCCGGCCAGACCCGTGGCCGGGTGCGCCCGCTGCCGGCCAGCCGCAACGCGAGCCGCCCCAGCGTCGCCGCGCACGGCGCGAGCACGCTGGTCGGCTGGCTGGAGTGGGAGCCCGACCGCGGTGACCGGCTGGTCGCCGAGCTGACCAGGGGCGGGGCCGGCGGACCTGCCGTGGTGGTCGCCGGGCCCGAGGACCTGTTCCGCCCGACCGCGGCCATCACGACCGACGGCACGCCGTGGCTGCTGTTCGGCCGCTCGGTCGCCGGGCAGGTCGGGGTCTGGGCGACCCGGCACTCCGACGCCGCCTGGAGCCCGCCCGAGCTGGTCAGCGACACCGACGGCCCCTCGTTCAACCAGGAGGTGCTGGCGCACCCGGACGGCAGCCTGCACGTGTGCTGGCAGGGCCGGGTGGAGGGCCGCTTCGGCGTGTTCGCCCGGCGCTTCGCCGGCGGCGGGTGGGAACCGCCGGTCTGGGTCAGCGAGGGCGTGCCGGACAACGTCTGGGACCCGACGCTGGCCGCGACCGGCGCCGCCATGGCGGACGCCTGGGCCGAGTACCGGGACGGCAGCTACGCGGTGGCGCTGCGCCTGGTCGAGGCCGGCGACCCCGGGCCGGTCCGCCGGCTCACCGGAGGCACCGACTACGCACTGCACCCCAGCCTGACCAGCACCGCGGACGGCCGGCTGTGGTGTGCCTTCGACGTGATCACCGTGCACGGACACGGCGGCAGCGGACCGACCCGACTGCACCCGCGCCCGCAGCCCGGGCAGCAGCTCGACGACACGCACGGCATGCGGGAGGCGGGGGCGAGCGTTCCGCCCGAGCTGCTGCCCGAGGTGAGCGCGGGCATCCGGGTGGTGCGGATCGACCCCGACGGGCTGGTGGAGCCGCCCGGTGAGCTGGCCCGCGGGCTCAACGTGGTGCCCTCGGCCATGCCCAGACTCCAGGCCACGGTGGACGGTGGGCTGGTTGTGGGGTACCGGATCCACCGGCAGCTGCCGCTGATGACCTACTACTGGGAGGCGGCGACCCAGGTGCTCGGCCCCGACGGGTGGCTGCCGCCGACCACGTTCAGCGGCACCGACGCCACCCTCGAGGAGGTCTCGCTGGCCGCCATCGGCGGCCGGGTCGTGCTGGCCACCCAGGCCGACGGGCGGTTGCAGCGGGCCCTGGGCTGGACCGAGGGGTTCGGCGGGCGGGAGTGCCCGTACCTCGCCGACCACCACGGCGCGGTGATCTGGCACGGCGTGCACGGCGCCGGCCAGGTGGTGCTGGCCGCCGTCGAGTCGGCCGGCCCGGCGACGGCCCGCGGGGTGCGCTCCGGGCTGCTCACCTCCGACGCCCGCCAGGAGGCGCGGCGCTGGGCCGGCGCGGAGCCCGAGCCGCGCTACACGGCGCACGCCGACGGCGTGGACTACCAGCTCTACTGGGGCGACCTGCACCGGCACTCGCTGGTCAGCCGCTGCACCGCGGGCGACGAGCCGTCGCTGGAGGACTTCTACCGCTACGCGTGGGACGTCAACTCCTACGACTTCTGGGCGGTCACCGACCACGCCGAGAACTCCACCGCCTACCAGTGGTGGAGTATCCAGAAGATCGCCGACCTGCTGCACGTGCCCGGCCGGTTCGTGCCGCTGTACGGCTTCGAGTGGACCTCGGCCGACTCCGGCCACCAGAACGTGATCTACGGCGACGTGCCCCGCGGTGCCCCGATCTTCTCGGCGTTCGCCGAGGGCTCCACGACCCCCGACGGGCTGTGGCGGGGGCTGGCCGAACACCCGCAGTTCCCGGCGATCACGATCCCGCACCACCCGGGCTCGGCCATGGTGCACAACAACTGGGACTACCACGATCCCCGCTACAGCCGGCTGGTCGAGGTGTTCCAGGCCTGCCGGGGCAACTACGAGTCGCAGAACTGCTTCCGGCAGTACTCCGACGGCACGGCGACCGGCACGTTCATGATCGACGGGCTGCGCCGCGGGCACCGGTTCGGGCTGATCGCCTCGTCCGACCACGGTCACGGCGCGAGCTACGTGGCCGTGCTGGCCCGCTCGCTGAGCCGCGCGGACGTCTTCGACGGGCTGTGGTCCCGGCGCACCTGCGCGGCCACCACCCGCGGTGTCGTCGCCGACCTGCGGCTGGGCCCGCACCTGATGGGCGCCGAGGTGGAGTGGTCCGGCGTGCGGCCGCTGCGGGTGCACGCCCGCGGCTACACCGAGCTGGCCCGGGTGGACATCCTGCGCGACGGCGAGGTGGTGCACACCGTGCGCGGGGAGCCGCCGCTGGCCCGCGGCGAGCTGCGGGTGGACGTGCGGGTCGAGTGGGGCAAGGCCGAGAAGACGGCGCGCTGGGACGGCCGGCTGACCGTGACCGGCGGCCGGCTCGTCCTGCCCGAGTTCGTCGGCCCCGAGGTGGTGGCCGCGGACGGGCGGTGCGTGGCCTGGGAGCACGTCACGCACAGCTTCGGCGAGCCCTACGGGGCCCAGCGCGGCGCCGTCGAGGTCAGTGTCTGCGGTTCGGCCGACGCGCTGGTCGACATCGACTGCGGCGGCCGCACGCTGCGGATCGGGCTGGCCGAGCTGGCCGATCGGCTCCGGACCGGGCCGCACCCGGTGCCGCCCGAGCCGGGGCTGGCCCTGCCCGGCGAACTGTGCCTGCAGCCGGCCACCGGGGCGCTGCTCGGGTTGGGCGTGCGCGAACTCGACGTCAGGTTCGACGACGACCCGCACCCGACCGGGCCGGCGTTCTACTACGCCCGGGTGTTCCAGACCGACGGCGAGATGGCGTGGTCCTCGCCGATCTGGGTCACCCCGGCCTGAGCCCCCGTCCCCGTCAGCCCGCGATCGCACGGGGAGTGGTCCCGTCACACGGGGCGGAACCTGTGCGACGGGGCCACACCGTGTGTGACCGCGGTGGCCGACCGCTACGGCAGCCCATCGGTCGACAGGGCGAACCGCGCGAGCACGGCGGCCGTCGCGTCCGCGTTGCGGTCGAGGGCCACCCGGTCGATCGTGTCGATCCGGTCGCACGCCTGGTGGTAGCAGGGATCGTGCGGGACGTTCGGGTCACCGCCCCACAGCTGCGCCAGTTCCGGACTCATCGGCTCGCCCGCCCCGGTGAACAGGCCGCCGGTGGCGATGCCGGCCCGGGTGAACGGGTCGTAGTCGGAGTTGCCGTCGAGGCCGGTGCCGCGCGACTGCACCCCGGCCGCCCCGAGCGCGTCGACCAGCGCCTTCTCGATCGCCGCGGACCCCTCGGGGGCGGGCCGGCTGCCGCCGTCCGAGCCGTCGCCGTCCAGCACGTAGTAGCCGGAGTTGGGAGAGCCGACCATGTCCAGGTTCAGGTACAGCGCGATCCGGTCCCGGTCCGCTTCGCCCAGCCCCTGCACGTACGCCTCGGAACCGATCAGCCCCTCCTCCTCGGCTCCCCAGAACCCGAACCGCACCGCGTTGGCCACCGGTGCGGCGCCGCCGAGACGCACCGCGATCTCCAGCAGGGCGGCCGTCCCCGAGCCGTTGTCGTTGATTCCCGGGCCCTCCGGGACCGAGTCCAGGTGCGCGCCGGCGAACACCACGTTGTCCGGGTTGCCGGTGGACGTCTGGGCGATCACGTTGCGGCTGCGGGTTTCCTGCACCTGGGTGGCCAGCACCAGCGACACCGGCGCGCCGGCGCGGGCGAACAACGGGTCCCCGACGGACCGGCTCAGCCCGGCGGTGGGCACGGTGCCGCTGGCCGCGTCGCCGAGGGTGCCACCGGTCAACGAGCCGTCCTCGTTGTTCACCACCAGCAGCGCGAGCGCACCCGCGGCGGCCGCGGCCGCGGACTTCTGGGCGAACGTGCAGGTCCCGCGGCGCACCAGCAGCACCGAGCCGGCGGGCACGCCGGCCAGCGCGGCAGCGTCGCAGGCCTCGCCGTCCACCACCGCCAGCGGCGCGGTCACCCCGCCGGCCGGGGTGGCGGGGGAGTAGCCCAGCGCCACCGCCTCCACCGGCGCCCCGTCCACGGTCAGCCGCTGCTCGCCCGCGGTGAACCGGCGGGCCGTGAACTCGGGGGTCTGCACCTGGTAGCCGGCCGCGCGCAGGGTGTTCGCCACGTAGTCCACGCTCGCGTCGTAGCCGGGATTGCCCAGCGCCCGGTTGCCACCGTGCGCGTCGGCGATGCGCTGCAGCTCCTGCAGGTGCCCGAACGCGCCGTCCCCGGTCACCCCGGTCACCAGCCGACCGGGCAACCCGGGATCGGCGCTCGCCGAGGGCGGTGCCGGGGCCGGGGCGGGCGCCGGGGCCAGGGCCGGGGCGGAACTGCACCCCGCGAGGACGGCGGTGCCCAGCAGCGCCGCGATCGCCATGGTGAGTCGGATCCGCATGACACCAGTCTGGCCGCACGCCGAAGGGGCCGCCCGACGCGCTCCGGCGTCGGACGGGCCCTTCGGATGGGCGGGCTGGTCAGGCCACCGCAGGCGGCGGCTCCGCAGCTCCGGTCATGATCGCCACCGCCTCGGACATCGAGTGCGACTGCGGGGTGATCACCGTGGCCCGGCGACCGAGGCGCTGGATGTGGATGCGGTCGGCGACCTCGAACACGTGCGGCATGTTGTGGCTGATCAGGATGACCGGCAGCCCGCGGTCGCGGACGTCGCGGATCAGCTGCAGCACCCGGTTGCCCTCCTTGACGCCGAGCGCGGCGGTCGGCTCGTCGAGGATGACGACCTTGCTACCGAACGCGGCCGAGCGGGCCACCGCGACACCCTGGCGCTGACCGCCGGACAGGCTCTCCACGGCCTGGCCGATGTTCTGCAGGGTGGCGATGCCCAGCTCGCTCATGTGCCGCTTGGCCTCTTCGCGCATGTGCTTCTTGTCGAGCATCCGGAACACCGAGCCGAGGATGCCCGGCTTGCGCTCCTCCCGGCCGAGGAACAGGTTGTCGGCGATGTCCAGCCCGGGCGACACGGCCAGCGACTGGTACACCGTCTCGATCCCGGCCACGCGGGCGTCCATCGGGCTCCGGAAGTGCACCTGCTTGCCGTCCAGCAGGATCTCCCCGCTGTCCGGGATCAGCGCCCCGCACAGCGCCTTGATCAGGCTGGTCTTGCCGGCGCCGTTGTCGCCGATCACGGCCAGGATCTCCCCGGGGTAGAG
>Ga0190265_10003558_pt1 | contig 10641 bp, 3 predicted proteins | sample Popmic124T_FD_133135 | JGI IMG/M metagenome (GOLD analysis project Ga0190265, IMG submission 133135) | Populus adjacent soil microbial communities from riparian zone of Indian Creek, Utah, USA - 124 T | ecosystem: Environmental > Terrestrial > Soil > Riparian zone | place: USA: Utah | collected...
CGCATATCAGCGGGATCTAGCCAACAGACTGTGACTATCGAAAGTGGCGCGGGACGGATGGGGCCGCGCCGTTGCTGCCGGTGCGGGGCTTGCTTGCCTGGTGGCAGGACCGCGCGCGCCAGATCCGCTACGATCGATTAGCCGATTGAACAAGCGCAAGTACGACAAAGGGCATCGGCCCTATGCTTGATCATTGCTCACGGAATACGCGTTGCATTTGGTCGGTCACTGGTTTCATCAGATAGGAAATCGCGGTCCTCTCCTCAGTCGAAATGAATACTTCGACAGGCATTCCGGGTACTAGTCTCATGCCGTAAATATGCGGCAAGCTGTCGTTTACGAGTTGTATATAGGCGATGTAGTGTTCCTGATTGGTGGCCGGATCGCGCGCTGAGGCAGGGGAAATCATTACGACTTTTGCCTCCAATTCAGGCGTTGTATTGCGGTTAAACGCGCTGAGGCGCGCCCGCGCACTCTGACCTTCCTTTACCTGGTCGATGTCAACGGGCGAAATCCTGGCCTCGATCTTCAATTCGGCGTTTTCTGGAACGATGGTCGCAATCTTTGCGGCCGGCGTGACAACACCGCCTAACGTATGAATAAACAACTCGTTGACGTAGCCTGCGACTGGTGCACGAATTTCAGAACGCGCAAGGCGATCTTCAATTGCCAACTTGCGTTCGTTCAATTCGGAGATGCGCGCATCGATCACACGCAATTCCCGCTGAGCTTCAGTGCTTGCATTCTGGTCGATCGCGATGACCTGAAGCCTGAGCTCGCTGGACCGAACCTTGGCTCGGGCGATGCCCGCTTCGATCTCGCCTTGTTCACCCAGGAGCCGGGCCCAATCGCGGCTTACGGAATAAACGCGCGCATATTCGACGATCTTCTTCTCATACAAGGCAAACATCTTTTCCCGTTCGGCGCCAACAAGCTCAATCTCCGTGCGCTTGGCGAAAAGTCGCGCTTCCATTCCCTTGATCTCTTCACCGGTCTGAACGATGCTGAGTTCGAGTTGCTCCTTCTGGCTGCCCCTGCTGATCTTATTGCCGGCGAACAGACGGCGCTCGCCCTGGATTACGAGATCAGACGAATTGGTGAGATTTTTCAGCGATGTTGGAAAATCGACCTCGGAAAGATTGTCGCGTTCCGCAATTAAGCGAGCTTTGCGACCGAGCGATTCCGCAAGTTGCGAGGAAACGATCAGCAGTTCGGCCCTGATCTGGACATCATCCAGCGTGATCAAGGTCTGGCCTTCCTTGACAAGATCTCCCTGGCGGATCGCAATTGATCGAACGATCCCGCCGTCGCGATGTTGGATTTCCTTTAAATTCTGGTCGACCTTCACCACACCGACCGCAATTACCGCGCCCTGCAGCTGTGCCACTACGGCCCATCCCCCACAGCCAACAACCAATGCGATCGCAAGTGCCAGACCGGCTCCGACTCGTGGCCAGAGCGGGAAAAAATCCTCTTTCTTTCCGCGATCGGTTTGTCGAGGCGTCATGACACTACCCTTTGTAAGCCTGACGAGAGCTATTCCGCAGCTACGCTGACGGTAAATTCCAGCACATTGTGATGACCGAAAAGCTCAATCGAGAAGACGTTTTGTGTCTGGTCATCGTTCAAGACATCAACAAATGTTCGGTCATGATCATTGACCTTTTCGAACCGGAAGCGGATCGGGCGGTCACTACTGCCGCCCGACAGATAAATGTCCTCGAACATGTCTTGGACCACGTTGCCGTCATTCCCGTCATCGCGGTAACCGATTTCGTAGCTCGCAATGATAAGCCGGTCACCAATCGAGAAGTCCGTTATTTGACTTACCAGTTCAGGCTGGTGGTCGTCATCGGACAAGTAAAACTCGAATTTGTCATTCCCTTTACCGCCGGTCATTTTGACCGACTTGTCGCCGGCTATCAGATAATCGTCGCCACTACCGCCAATGACTTGCTCGAAGCTCGAGAGCAGATCCTCACCGATATCGCTGCCTTTGGCCCATCCGTTTCCAAGATCGATGACTACGTTCAACACTGCCGTCGAGTAATCGAGCGTGTCTTGGCCTTCGCCACCTGCATAAATATCGGGGGCGCAGTCGGCAGCAGCTATGACGTGATCATCGCCGCCATCGCCATCTACAGTGTCGGCGCCCTCACCACCGGCGATGACGTCGTTGCCCTCCCCGCCGCTGGCAACGTCATCGCCAGTCCCTCCGAAGATGACGTCGGCGCCCTCGCCCCCAGTCAGGCTATCGTTGCCGGAGCCGCCAATAAGAGTGTCGTCGCCGTTGTCGCCATATAGATCGTCGTCGCCATCTTGGCCCAGAAGAATGTCCGCGCCTTCGCCGCCGCTAATGATGTCGTTGCCGTCTTCTCCATCCAGCGTATCGCTACCCTGGTCACCGGCTAGGCTATCATCGCCAGAGCCACCGAGCGCAATGTCATCACCGGTTCCGGCTGCGACCGTGTCGTTTCCGGCACCGGCATACAACAAATCGTTGCCATTTTCGCCATCAAGATGGTCGTCGCCGTCGCCGCCCCCGAGAATGTCCGCCTCCGCACCTCCGAACAATTCGTCGTTGCCGCTACCACCATGAAGTTTGTCTTCGCCGGAATCCCCCGAGATGAGGTCGTCGCCGTTTCCGCCATATAGATCGTCATCACCCTCGCCACCGAAGATTAAGTCATGGCCTTCATCGCCATGGATTTCGTCGTGGCCAGCCTCACCGAACAGACGATCGTTCCCGGCTCCGCCGAACACAACGTCATCACCCCCACCAGCAAAGACGATGTCGTTACCGGCCGAGGCATGGATGGTATCGTTGCCCGTGCCGGCAAGGATGTGATCGTCGCCTGCGCCGCCAAAGACAAGATCATCGCCGCTGCGGGCATCGATGTTGTCGTTGCCGCCGAGCCCTTCAATGACATCGTCGCATTTGGTTCCCAGCAGATTGTCATCGAAACCCGTACCAATGATTGGAGGTGCCTCGACGACTTCGAAGTAGGCGGTTTGCTGCACGATACTTTTGCCGTCGCTGATGAAATAGGAAAGGACAACGCTCCCCAGCATGTCGTCGGATGCCGTAAATATCCAACCGCCTTCGGCCGTAGCGAGCGTACCGGAAGAGGTCGAAATGCCTAGAACCGTCAATGGATCGCCGTCAGCGTCTACTGCGCCTGTAAGCAGAACCCCAGGAAAAATAAAGAACGCCTGACAACCAACAATATCTGGAAGCCGAACGGGGCCATTGGTTCTCGGCAAGCGATTGCGAGTTACGTCGTCAGCATCCGGAATAACATCGAGTCCGCCAGGCTCTGCGTCACTTCGGGCCTCGCCACCGCCAGCGCTGCCGCCACCATCCGATCCGCCACTAAACTTCTCACCCACATTCCCAGATTTTTGCCCGGCGACGGCCCGCTCGCCCGCCCCGTCGACGTCCTGACGGGCGGAGTTCAACTTGACCACCGAGTTTCGGTTCAAGCCGTTGAAATCCAGCGGCGGGACGTCGGTAGCCAGAAAGCTGCCGGGCGAAAGGCCAGGCCGCAGGAATGAGATTGGAATGATCTCCGCCGAGCTCGCTGCTTCGTTGGTGGATTGTGTCACATCCTCGTTCGTTTCGTTCTGCTCTGGCAGACTTTCTTCCCCTGCAAGCGTCTGGCCCGGCTCTTCCTTTTGGGACTTCCCATCGTTGTCCTCGGACGCTTCCACGCGAGCGTGAAAGATGCTTTTTAGTTGAATTGCTAATGTGGCGCCCACCGTGAGAATGAAGGCGAGCGGCATTATGCTCCGCTTTTCCTTCTCCTCGACGAGATAATCCTCACGTGACGGTTTATCCGTCTCTTGAGAACTTTTGATGGGCTTGACTTTGATCATCCAGGTCGTCGCATCTTCGCCATCACATCCGGCACCGGGCCCGCCGTCGGGTGCAGAGCGGTGTTCATGACATCCTGCTTTCGACCGAACGCCACCATACGCCCGTTCTGCACGATGGCGATCATTTCAACTGCCGCAATGGCACTTGGTCGGTGCGCGATGACGATGGCAATGCCGCCACGAGCGCTGATGCCAAAGATTGCCTCAGTCAACGCGGCCTCGCCCTCACCATCCAAATTTGAATTTGGTTCATCCATGATCACAATGAATGGATTGCCGTACAGCGCTCGCGCAAGTCCCAGTCGTTGTCGCTGTCCAGCTGACAGCGCGGTGCCTTGCGGGCCGAGTTGCGTCCGGTAGCCATCCGGCAATTTCACGATCATTTCGTGGACACCGGCTGCGCACGCTGCTTCGATGACCTTATTGGAATCCGCGTTCGGCTCAAGGCGAGATATGTTTTCTTCGATGGTTGCATCCATCAAGCTGACCTCTTGGGGTAGATAGCCGATATGCTGTCCGATCTCATCCTCACGCCATTGCATCAGGTCCGCACCGTCCAGTCGCACGCTGCCACGCAAGGTCGGCCAGATTCCGGTCATTGCTCGCACCAGCGTGGTCTTGCCGCCTGCACTTGGACCGATAATGCCAAGCGACTGGCCTGCCTTTAGCTCGAAGTTAACGTCGCTCAAGATCACTTGCCCGGAGCCAGGGATAGCAACCGTAACCTTGTCGACGGTAAGCAAACGTTGGGGCGGCGGGAGCTTCATCGGTTCGCTAGCCGAAGCCAGCGCAATCACGGTATCCCGCAGCCTCTGATAGCCCATGCGAGCCGCGACAAACGACTTCCAATTGCTGATCGCCAGATCGACCGGCGCTAGCGCGCGAGCAGCGGCTACCGAACTGGCGATGATTGCGCCGGCGGATAGCTCGCCGTTGATTGTGAGATATGCGCCGAGCCCAAGCACCGCCGACTGCAGCAGCAAGCGCAGAACGCGGGCAATCGCTGCACACGTTCCGCTGATATCGTTGGCTTTCGTCTGTAATTGCAAGTGATCGATATTGGCCTCGCCGAATCGGGCGACGGCCCTGTCCGCAAAGCCCATTGCCTTAATAACCTCGGCGTTGCGCGTATTGGAATCGGCGATGCTGTTGCGAACGATAGCGGCTTTGCGCGTCCGGCCGTTCAAATGCTTGGTGAGTACTTCACTCAGCACTGTAAGGATGGTCAGAACGAACGCACCACCAATCGTGAGCGCGCCTAGCAGTGGATGGATAAAATAGACGAAGGCAAGGAAGATAGGCATCCAGGGCAAATCAAACAGCGCCATCGGGCCCTGGCTGCCCAGAAATCCTCGCACCGTATCCACATCACGACCACGCTCCAATGCTTCGGCAGTGGAGAAGCCGAAACGCGGCATGTCGATCGCCACGCGATGCGCGAGTGGTGCCACCTGCTTGTCAAGACGGGCGCCGATACGCACCAGCACCTGAGATCGAATGATGTCAAAGGCGCCTTGGAATATGTAGAGCCCGATAGCGAGCACCGAGAGCACCAGCAGTGTTTGAACACTGCCGCTGGTCAGCGCGCGGTCGTAAATCTGCATCATGTAGATGGAACCGGTCAACGCGAGCACGTTGATGATTCCGGAAATAATGAATAGGAACAGCGCGATGTTGCGCAACCCCTTGGTGAGCTCCGCAAGATTTCGCTGCTTTGCCGGGCTGAGCTCTTTCGTCTTGGACATCCGATCTACATCTCAAATAGGCTTGCAGAGAAATAGGACTGCTATTCGGGCCAGAGCAATTGCCCTGGCCCGATCAAAGAAGTCTTAGAATGTAGTGTTCGCGTTGCTTAGAGTGTGATGACCTTCGACTTCGATGCGGAAATCTGCATCGAGATTGCCGTCGACATTGCCTTGGATGATCGTGAAGTCACCGTCGTTGCGAGTCTCCAAGCTCACGGCGAGCTGACCGGCTGCGGTAAACGAAGCCCCCGAGACAATTGTGAACACTTGATCCCCAGCGATACTGAGATTGGCATCGATGGCAGTCAAATCCAGGCGATCTCCGGGTTCGAATCCGAGGATCGTGTCCCCATCCGCAGCCGCTGTCGTGGCAAACTTGAAAACGTCGTTACCTGCGCCGCCGTTCATGACATTCACCGCATTACTGGCAGTGATGGTGTCATTTCCGGAGCCGGTATTGACGTTCTCGATACCCCAAAGGACATCGCTGCCGATCTGCGATCCCGCAGCTGTGCCATTGCCGAGTGCGCCAACGCCCAGATTGACCGCGACCGAAGTTGTCGCCGCGGACATGTCAAGAGTGTCTTTACCCGTACCGCCCTCGCTCCCGTCGCCAAAGTAGACGTCGTTCCCATCGCCGAGTTCGGCCACAATCAGATCGTTACCGTCACCTCCGAAAACGGTATCATCCCCGGCGCCAGCCGTGATCATGTCGTTACCAGCATCACCAAAGATGCGATCAGCACCGGCATCGCCATTGATAATGTCTGCATCGCCGCCACCGAAGACCTGATCGTCCCCGATCCCGGCAAAGATGACATCCCGGCCCTCTCCACCGTTGATGAAGTCGGCGCCATCGCCAGCTGAGATGTTATCGTTGCCGGCTTCGCCGCTCGCGACGTCGTCGCCAGCAAAAGCGACTATGCTGTCATCGCCTGCCGCACCAAGCAGCACGTCGGCCTGAGGCGTCCCGATTTTCATCGTACCAGCGAGTGGAGCGTTCGGCGTTACCTCGTCATCATTCGTATCGTCGTCGGCATCCACTTCGCAGGTCTCGCCGTCCTGATCGACTTCATCGTCATTATCGCTGTCATTGTCGCTGTCTTGATCGTCATCTTGTTCGGTGACGTCGTCGCTTTCGCTGCCGTGGAATTGGGGCAGGCCATCGGGCGCCACAAAGCTGATGGTGTGGCCGTTACCTACTAGCTTCGTCACGCCGTCGTCACCGATAGTCACTTCGAAATCGGCAATCGTCATGCCGGCAGGCAGTTCAATCACGTCCTGCGGCCGCAACGTGCCGATGATGGTGTCATTGCCGCCCTTCGTCTTGAAGACGATGCGGTGTGCCGACAGAAGCGAGGAGATGTTGACGGTGTCGTCGCCGCTCGAGCCCACGATCGTGATCGTGTCGGGCCGCAGGCTCGTATCGACGTCGAAGTTGCCGATCAACTCGACGGTGTCGCCGTTGCCGAGATTCTCGTTTCCGCTCACCCCGTTGCCGTTGATCACAATCTCCTCGATCTCGATCATCTGAGCAATGACCACCTCTTCACCGCCCGCAACCTGGCGAGTGACGAAGATCTCGGGCTCCTCGCCCGCGAGGGCGAACCCCGCCGCCACCGCCTCGACCTCGGTATAGATGCGGTAGGTCTCGGCCTCGGCGTTGCCGATGATCTGGAAGAGGTCCCCCTCCAGGCCCTCGCCGCCGCCGTTGATGAAGTCTTGGCCGTCGCCGACCCGCCAGATGAAGGTGTCGTCATCGGTGTGCGGCGGCACCACGTCGTCGTCGGCGGTACCGACGTCGTAGCCGCTGAGCGTGTCGTCGCCCAGGCCGCCGATGATGATGTCGCCCTCGGTGCTGCCGATGATGTCGTCATCGCCGTCGCCGCCGAAGATGATCGACGGTGCGGTCGCGGTGATGTCGCCATCACCGGTGACGATCGCCAGGTCCAGGCCGTCGCCGAAGCGGAGCCGCTGGATGTTGGTCAACGTGTCCGTGCCGCCATCCCCTTCGATGTCGGTCACCGAAGCAAGGGCACCCGCGCTCAAGCCGAAGGTGTAGTTGCCGGCAGGCCCGTCAAAGACCGCGACGTTCGCGTTGCCGCCCTGACCATTGAGCAGGTCGTCCCCGTCCCCGCCGGCCAGCACGTCATTCTGCGCGCCGCCGCGAAGATCGTCGTCACCGGCATTGCCGATGAGTGTGTCTTCACCTTGGCCACCAGCCAGCGTGTTGTTGCCGGAGTTGCCCGTGAGCACGTTGGCGAGCTCGTTGCCGGTGGCGTTGATGTTGCCGGTGCCGACAAGCGTCAGGTTCTCGACATCGCCGGCGAACTGGGCGGCGGCGTTGAGGTTGCGGGTTATGCTGGCGATGACCGTATCGGTCCCGTCGCTTCCCGGCACTGCAGTCGGATCCTCGGTGACGAAATCGCCGGCGTTGTTCACCACGTAGGTATCGTTGCCAGCGCCGCCACCCATCGCGTCATTGTCGGCCCCCCCGACCAGGATGTCGTTGCCGCCTTCGCCCCTAATCGTGTCGTTGCCGTCGAAGCCGAGCACAAGATCGGCCCCAGCCGTACCGGTCAGCGCGGGATTGGCCACATTGGTGCCGCGAACGAGGTTGTAGACCACGCCCCCGATCTCGGCCCTGTCGATATTGATCAGCGTATCGGTTCCGCCGGCCGCGCTCTGGACCGTGAACGTGGTCGCGTTGACGTAGCCGAATACGTGATCCTGCACCGTGCCTGACAGCACGATCGTGTCGTTGCCGCCGGCGCCGTTCAGGATATTGTCTTCGGCATTGCCCGTCAGCCGGTTGTCGAGCGCGTTGCCGTTGCCGGCGAGAATCCCTGTCCCGAGCACCAGATTCTCGACATTGTCGCCGAGAGTGAGGTTCTCGATGTTGGCGACGATGGTGTCCGCGCCTTCGCCGACCGCCTCCGTCACAACGTCTAGGGCATCGTCGACCACATAGGTGTCGTTGCCTGCGCCGCCGGCCATGGAGTCGGCCCCGTCGCCACCGTCGAGGACGTTGGCGAAGCCGTCGCCGGTCAGCGTGTCGTCGTGGGCGCTGCCCTCGAGGTTCTCGATCGAGATCAGCCGGTCAAGGCCCGCGCCGATCGTGTCCTGCTCCTCGAAGGGGGCTTCCCCGGGCGGTCCCATCAGCGAGACCGTGACCGCGGCCGAGGCCGTGGCATAGCTCGCCGTGTCGTTGCCGGCGCCGCCGTCGATCCGGTCGTCGCCCGCGCCGCCCTCGAGGACGTCGTCGCCCTGGTCGCCGTAGAGATCGTCGTTGCCAGCGTCGCCGCCGAGCGTATCGTTGCCGAAGCCGCCGCGGATCTCGTCGTCGCCATCACCGCCGGAGAGCCTGTTGTCCACGCCGTTGCCTTGGAGCGTGTCGTCGCCGCCGCCCGAGGTCACGTTCTCGAAGCCGCGGGTGAAGGACATGCCGGTCGCCGCGCCGGACAGCAGGTTGACCGAGACGTCGTCCAGGGTGGAGAGCGGATCCGTGGCGGTTTGATAGACCAGCGTATCGGTGCCGGCCCCGGCATCGGCCTCATAGACCTCGAAGTTCGACACCGCCGCGCCGCCGACCGAGCTGATGGCGCCGCCGTTCCTGACGATCACCACTTCATCGTTGGAGCCCGCGTTGGCGCCCTCGACACGGAACGCGTCGTTGCCCGCGCCGCCATCGGCGCCGCCGCCGCCTTCGCCGACCCGGTGGATCACCCGGTCGTTGCCTTCGCCGGCACTGACCGTGTCGTTGCCGGCGCCGCCGTCGAGCACGTCGTCGCCCGCATCGCCGTAGACGGTGTCGTTGCCGCCGCCGGCATGGACGAAGTCGCCGCCCTCGCCGCCCGAGATGGTGTTGACGCCCTCGCCGGCCTGGACCCAGTCGGCGCCAGCGGTGGTGCCGCCCTCGTCATCCCCATTGCCGGCGTCAATGGTCCCCTCATTGCTCTCGATCTTGTTGCCGACGATCTGCGTAAACGCGGAAATTACCTGTTCGTTGGGATTGCCGCCGTCGTCGGTGTAGGTGATCACCATGCGCAGATACATGCCGACCTCGTCGGGGCCGGGCGTGAAGCTGCGCTCGTTGCCGACGGTTTCCCACGGGCCGATCGTCGAGCTTGCCGACTGCCACTGGTAAGTCAGCAGCCCTTCTTCGAAGGCGTCGGTGATGCCGTCGCCGTCGCTGAAGGCGGCGGTCGCCGTGAGCTCCTGGCCCTCGGTCGGGCTTAGGTCGCTGAGCAGCACCGGACCGGTGGGATCGTCGTTCTCATTGAGCACCACGTCGGTCGGCTGCGACGAGACCACCTCGATCACGCCGCCGGCGTCGATATAAGTACCGATCACGCGGATGCGCAGGCCGACATGATCGTCGCCCGGCGTGAAGCTGTTGCCGGACACGCCGGGGATGTTGATGTAGTCCCCGGTGCCGTCGTTCCGCTCGATCTGCCAGCGGTAGGTGATCGAACCTTCAGGGACCGTCCCGTCGGGGTTATTGAGGTCGCGGATCAGGCTGGCATTGACGGTCAGCGGCTGGCCTTCCTTGGCAGGCAGTCCGACGATGGTCAGACGCCCCGTTGGGTCGTTGTTGCCGGTCTCGCGGATCGTGTAGATCTGGTCGTTGAACAGGATCCGCTCGATGCCGTACAGCGTGTCGGTGCCCTCGCTGATCTGCGGGTCGACCTCCTCCATCTCGCGCCGGGCAATCCTGACGCCGCCGTCGTTAAGATGGGTGATCTCGTACCAGTCGCGGTTGCCCGCGAAGACCGCCGTGTCGGTGTTGTCGCTGGGATCCGTGTCGTACTTGATCTCGCGCTGGATGTGCATCTGGTTCGGCTTGACCACGCGGGTGAGCAGCAGCTCGCTCAGCGACTTGTCATGCCATGCCTCGGGGATTGGTTGTCCGTCGCTGTCCACGTCACCGTCCCGGAAGACATGCGTCAACGTGTCCACCGTGGCGATTTCGTTGGCGGCGGTGTTCTCCTGGCCGTCGCCCACAATGCGGATGCGGACG
>Ga0190265_10003559_pt1 | contig 10639 bp, 11 predicted proteins | sample Popmic124T_FD_133135 | JGI IMG/M metagenome (GOLD analysis project Ga0190265, IMG submission 133135) | Populus adjacent soil microbial communities from riparian zone of Indian Creek, Utah, USA - 124 T | ecosystem: Environmental > Terrestrial > Soil > Riparian zone | place: USA: Utah | collected...
CGTCCTCACCGACGACGTCTCGGAGATGCCGAAGAACTGGAACCGGCGCTTCAAGTACAACCGCGAGAAGATCAAGACCGGCGACGTCTTCGAGCTCGCCGAGGTGGTCCGCAACCTGGCGATTCGCGAGATGGAGAAGGGCCTCTCCACCGGCGAGAAGCAGATGTACACGCGGGCCAAGAAGATCCTCGCGTCGGAGTTCATGTACGCGCTGGACAAGGACGAGGAAGGCGCCGAGGACTACCTCGACGGTCTGCTGGAGGAGCGCTTCGCCGCAACCGCATAGCAGCGCCGTAGCGTCCGTCACCGCAGTCGTCGCGGCTGCCGGCTCCGGGGAGAGGCTCGGGGCCGGCGGTCCGAAGGCGTTCGTGCCGCTGGCCGGCAGGCCGATGGTCGAGTGGTCGATCGTGGCCCTCCGGGCCTGCGTGGCGATCGACTCGATCGTCGTCGCCTGCCCGCCGGGTCACGCCCACGGGCTAGACGCCGAGGACATCGTCCTGGTCGACGGCGGCGCGACCCGCTCGGACTCGGTTTCCAACGCGCTCGCGGTAGTCGAGACCGAGGTCCTTGCGATCCACGATGCGGCCAGGCCGCTGGTAGCGCCGGAGCTGATCGAGGGCGTGATCGCCACCCTCCTCGCCGACCCCGAAGCTGACGGCGCGATCGCCGCCGCTCCGGTCGCCGACACGATCAAGCAGGTCACTGCCACCGAAGCAGCCGACGGTATGCGCCCCCCTTTTTCTATCTCAGGGATGCAAAAAGGGGGGAGGATCGTCGAGTCGACCCTGGATCGCGGTCGTTTGTGGGGGGCGCAGACGCCGCAGGTATTCCGGGTCGAGGCGTTGCGCCGAGCGCTCGAGGCCTACCCGGACGACGCGCCACCGGCTACCGACGAGGCCATGCTGGTCGAGGCGACGGGCGGGAGAGTGCTGATTCACCCGTCACCAGTGGAGAACCTCAAGGTGACGACGCAGTTCGACCTGCGACTCGCCGAGCTCCTGCTCGCTGCTCGGTAGCCCTCTCCTTACTTGCTCGTTTTTCGGGGCAAGCGAAGCAGCAGGTAAACCACTGCGGCGGCGAAGCAGAGCTGGCCGATGCCGAGGGCGACGCCGAAGCTCGCGGCGCCGAGCGCAGAGGCGAGCGCCGTTCCGGCGAGGAAGGCGACCAGCATCACCGTGAGCTGCCGCCCCGCCGTCATGACCGGGCGCGATCGCGTTCGGCGGGCAGGCCGGCAGCGGCGCGGGCGCCGTCGCCGAGATGGCGCCGGCGGCGTCGCTCGTAGAGCGCGCGCTGCACGAAGAGGGTCGTGACTCCGGCGAGGACGATCGCCGTCAGGTTGACGACGAGCTGGGCCATCGCCCCCCGCCATTCCGACCAGTCGCCGAGAGCCGCGGCGATGCCGATGTTGGCGGCCGCCAGGATCGTCGTGACCGAGATCAGCACGCCGACCAGGGCCCCGGACTTGGCCGAGGTCAGGGAGAGCACGCCGGCCGTCCCGGCGAACACGGCGACGAGGAAGGAAAAGGTCGTGGGGTCGGAGATGAACTGCGTCAGCTGACGCTGCCCGCTGCTGAAGTCGCCGGCGATCAAGCCCGTCGCCTCGCAGGCGAGCGTGAAAAGGAAGGCGGCCGTGATGCCGACCGGAAAGCCGATCGCAAGCGCGGCGAGCGAGCGCAGGGCGACGCTTCGCCGCCGCTCGACGATCGCCACGCAAAAGCCGGCCAGCGGTCCGAACTCCGGCCCGACCACCATCGCGCCGATGATCAGGATCGCTGAGCCGGTGAAGATTCCGACCGACGCGAGGAGGCACGCAAGCACCATGAAGAGAAGGAAGTTGCCGCCCAGCTCGATGCTCTCCGAGGTGCGCGCCTCGACCTCCTCCCAGACCACCGCGTCGGAAGGCGCGCCGGGCGCCGCACGCTCCGCCCTTTTGGCCGCCTCGGAGATCTGCGAGTCGATCTGCTCCAGGGCTATCGAGCCGTCTCGGTGGACGCCCAGCTCCTTCAGGTCGTCGATCACGACGCTGGCGTCCTCGCGGGCGACGTCGCAGAGGACGACGTCGCCGACCGGCTTCCGTGCCGCGCCGGCGAGGAAGACGAGGTTGCAGGCCGACGGCGTCGCTTCGAGCAGGCCCATGACCTTCTCGGATCGATCTGACGGGACGACGATCCGCAGGTGGACCATGGAGTCGAGGTTATCCGGGCCGGATAACCTCGCGTTCCGTGCTGACCGACTACCACCTGCACCTGCGTCCCGATGAGGACGACACCCCGCCGGAGCGCTACTTCACCGCGGAGAACGTCGATCGCTACCGCGAGGCCGCGGCCGTCGCGGGGATCGAGGAGCTCGGCGTCTCCGAGCACGTCTACCGCTTCGTCCAGGCGCTCGACCTCTGGCGCCATCCCTTCTGGGAGGAGCAGGCGCGGGACGATCTCGACGCTTACTGCGAGTTCGTCCGTGGCGCCGGATTGAGGCTGGGGGTCGAGTGCGACTTCATCCCAGGCGCCGAGGACCGCACCGCGAACCTGCTCGAGGCGCGGGAGTTCGACTACGTGGTCGGCTCGGTCCACTTCGTCGGCGAGGCAGCCGTCGATCACGAGGGCTGGGACGTCTGGGAGCGGAGCGGCGATCCCGACGAGGTCTGGCGCCGCTACTTCGAGGCGCTGGCCGAGTGTGCCCGCTCGGGCCTTTTCGACATCCTCGCTCACCCCGACCTGGTCAAGGTCTGGGGCTCCGCACGGCCTCTCCCCGATCGCGATCTACGCGCCTTCTACGAGCCGGCGGTCGAAGCGGTGGCGGAAAGCGGGATCGCGGTCGAGCTCTCGACCGCCGGGCTGCGCAAGCCCGTCGGCGAGCTGTACCCGGCGCGCGCTTTCGCTGAGATGTGCGTGGAAGCGGGCGCCAAGTTCGCGCTCTCCTCCGACGCCCACCTGCCCGAGCAGGTCGGCTTCGGCTACGACCGAGCGCTCGAGTTCCTCGGCGAAATCGGGGTGGAGGAGATCTGCGTCTTCGAGGGTCGCGAGCGGCGGTCGGAGCCCCTGTCCTCCCGGGTAGGCGAGAATCGCTGAAGATGAGCGTCGGGATCGGCTACGACAGCCACCGCTTCGCCGACGGACGGCCGCTGATCCTCGGCGGCGTCGAGGTCGAGCACGACCGTGGCCTCGAAGGGCACTCCGACGCCGACGTCCTCACCCACGCGGTGATCGACGCCCTGCTCGGTGCCGCCGGGGCCGGCGACATCGGCACGCTCTTCCCCGATGACGACGAGCGCTGGCGCGATGCCGACTCGGTCGACCTGCTGCGCACCGCTGTAGGCACGATTGGCGGCCGGATCGTCAACGTCGACGCGACCCTCGTCTGCGAGCGACCGCGGCTGGCGCCCCACCGCGCGGAGATGGAGCGAATCCTCGCCGAGGCGACCTCGGCCCGGGTCAGCGTCAAGGCGACGACCAACGAGGGAATGGGCTGGATCGGACGCGGTGAGGGGATCGCCTGCATCGCGATTGCGTCGATCGATGACGAATAGGCACTAGGCTTCCCGTTTCGATGGGACGCTTCAGCACTATCGCGGCGGGCGCGCGTCAGGCCGCCTCCGACAAACTGTTCGAGCTGAAGGTGCTGCGCGAGGCCGGGGTCATCGGGGCGAGCCGTCCCGACAGGACGGCCAAGGTCGCCGCCACGTTCCTCCGCTGGGGCGCGTCCCCGGCGACCGGCATCACCACGGCGGCGATCAAATATCCGCACGAGACGGCGCTGATCGACGAACGCGGCTCGCTCACCTTCGAACAGCTCCACCGCCGCTCCAATGCCCTCGCCCACGCATTCGCAAAGCTCGGCATCGGCTACGGCGACGGGGTCGGGATCATGTGCCGCAACCACCGCGGCTTCATCGAGGCCACGCTGGCTTCCGCCAAGCTCGGCGCCAGCGCCCTCTACCTCAACACGATGTTCGCCGGCCCGCAGCTGGCCGAGGTGACGCGCCGTGAGGGCCCGAAGGCGCTCGTCTACGACGAGGAGTTCACCGGGCTGCTCGACGGCGTTGACGGTGGTGTGGAGCGAATCGTCGGCTGGGTCGACGGCGAGACCGAGGTAACGACGCTCGACTCGTTGATCGCCGCCAACGACGACTCGAACCTGAAGCCGCCGCCCGACAAACCCCGCTTCGTGATCCTCACCTCGGGCACGACGGGGACGCCGAAGGGGGCGCAGCGCTCGAGTCCGGACGGCCTCCTTGCCCTGGCCGCGCTGATCGACAAGATCCCGTTCCGCACTCGCGAGTCGATGATGGTCGCCGCGCCCCTCTTCCACTCCTGGGGCTTCTTCCACTTCGTGATGAGCCTGCCGACCGCGTCCACGCTCGTCCTGCGGCGCCGTTTCGACCCGGAGGGAACGCTGCAGGCGGTGCAGGAACATCGAGCCCAGGTTCTGGCGGCGGTGCCGGTGATGATCCAGCGCATCCTGCAGTTGCCGGACGAGACGCTGCGCTCGTACGACCTCTCCTCACTGCGGATCACCTCGCTCTCGGGCTCGGCCTTGCCCGGCGAGCTGGCGACCGCCTGGATGGACCGCTTCGGCGACACCGTCTACAACCTCTACGGCTCGACCGAGGTCGCCTACGCAACCGTTGCCACGCCGGAGGACCTGCGCGCCGCGCCGGGGACCGCAGGCCGGGCCCCGCGGGGTACCGTCGTGCGGCTCTACGACGAGGCGGGGCAGGAGGTCCCGCGGGGGGAGGTGGGGAGGATCTTCGTCGGCAACGAGATGTCCTTCGAGGGCTATACGGGCGGCGGCGGCAAAGAGGCGATCGGCGGGCTGCTCTGCAGTGGCGACGTCGGCCACCTCGACCCGGCCGGGCGCCTCTTCATCGACGGCCGCGACGACGAGATGATCGTCTCCGGCGGCGAGAACGTCTTCCCCCGAGAGGTCGAGGACCTTCTCGCAGACCACGAGGCGATCGTCGAGGTGGCCGTGATCGGGGTCGAGGACCAGGAGTACGGACAGCGCTTGAAGGCGTTCGTGGTCGCCGCCGCCGAGGTGGAGGTCAGCGAAGAGGACCTGAAGGCCCACATCAAGGCCAACCTCGCCTCCTACAAGACGCCGCGCGAGATCGAGTTCATGGAGGAACTGCCGCGCAACGCGACCGGCAAGGTCCTGAAGCGGGAGCTGCGGGCGCAAGAGACCGAGAGCTCGGCTTAGCCTCGCTAATTGCGGGCTTTGGTCGCGGCGAGGGGTGGCGGCGCCGCCGACGCCCATAGTAGGTTCGCGGGCATGGGCAGACCAGCGGTTGAGCTGACCGCAGTCGGCGAAGCGAACCAGGAGATGCAGGGCATCGCCAAGCAGGCCCTTGCCTGGGTCAGGGTCGGCGAGGAGCGCGTCGCCGCCGCCGAGGAGAAGCTCGCCGAGGCCGAGCAGGGTCGGGCCGAGGTGAAGGATCGGGCCAAGGCGACGCTCGGCCAGTTCGCGGACGAGGGTCGCAAGCGGGTTGCCGCCGAGCGGGAGAAGCGGCGCGCGGCGGAGGCCCGTGCGACCCGCGCCGAGACCGCCCGGGATCGCGCCGAGCAAGCGTTCGAGCGCCTCCAGCGGAGCGCCGAGGCGGATCGTGAGGCGATCACCACCCAGATGGTCGCCGGCAAGGCGGAGTCCGACGAGGCTCTCGCCCAGACGGTCAAGCGGGTCGAAGAGGAAGCCTCCCAGCGGGTGGGCGAGGTGCTGAAGAAGGCACAGGCCGAGGCCGACCGGCGGGTGGCTGCCGCCGAGCAGCGGGCGGCCGAGGCCGAGGCGGCTGCCGAGGAAGGCAACCGGATCGCCGTGCGGCTCGAGGCGGAGATCGAGGAGCGCGTGATGCAGGGGACCAAGGACGTGCGTCGCGAGGCCGAGGAGCGGGTCCGCAGCCTCGTTGCGAAGGTGGAAGGCGAGGCCGAGGAGAACGCCCGGGCTCGCGCCGAGGAGCAGTTGAAGGCCGAGTCGGACCGCATCCGCCTGCAGGCGGAGCAGCGGGAAGAGCGTCTGCGCCGCTCGGCCGAGGACGAGATCAAGGCAAGTGCCAAGCGAGCTCGCCGCGAGGTGCTCGCCGCCGCCGACGAGACGGCACCGGACTGGGCGCGGCGGGAAGCCTCCGCCTCCGGGGCCGGCTACCGCACCTTCTAGTCCCCGTCTAGCATCCCCGCCGATGCGGGAGGTACGGATCAAGGACACCCTGACGGGCGACACCGTCGCGCTCGACCCCGGCGCCGAAGTCGGGATCTACGCCTGTGGGCCGACCGTCTACAGCCGCATCCACATCGGCAACGCCCGCCCCTTCGTCGTCTTCTCGTTGCTGGCCCGGTTCCTGGTGTCCGAGGGGTACAGGGCGAAGCTGGTGATCAACGTCACCGACATCAACGACAAGATCTACGACGCCGCGGGGAGGGCGGGCGAGCCCTCGGCCGCGTTCGCCGAGCAAATGACGCGGGCCTACCTCGGGGACACCGGCCGGCTCGGGCTTGGCCGGCCCGACGCCGAGCCGCTTGCGACCGAGGCGATCGAGGCGATTGTCGTGCTGATCGCCGACCTGATCGAGGCCGGGCACGCCTACGAGTCCGGTGGCGACGTCTACTTCCGGGTGCGGAGCTTCGATGGCTATGGCAAGCTCTCCAACCGCCGGACCGAGGACATGGACCAGGGTGAGGAGGCGGGCTCGGCCTCGTTGAAGGAGGATCCGCTCGACTTCGCCCTGTGGAAGGCCCACAAGGAGGGCGAGGACACCTCTTGGAGCTCGCCCTGGGGCTCGGGCCGGCCCGGTTGGCACATCGAGTGCTCGGCGATGGCCGAGGCCGAGCTGGGCCCCTCGTTCGCGATCCACGGCGGCGGGTCGGACCTCGTCTTCCCTCACCACGAGAACGAGATAGCCCAGTCCGAGGGGGCCGGGCGGCCCTTTGCCCGTCTCTGGATGCACAACGGGATGATCGAGAGCGGCGCCGAGAAGATGTCGAAATCGGACGGCAACATCTTCCAGCTCTCCGAGGCCCTCGATCGCTACGGGCGCGAGGCCGTTGTCGACTACCTGGTCTCTGGGCATTACCGGCAGCCGCTGGCGTTTGGTCCAGAGCAGATGGAGCAGGCCGTGGCGCGGGTCGAGAGGCTTCGGAACTTCTTCCGTGAGCACCCCGTGGGGGGGGAGCCGGGGGAGGCCCCGTCGGAGCAACAGCGGGGAGGCTCCGCCGGGATCTCCCCCGGCTCCCGTCTCGACGCGTTCAAGGATGCGCTTGCAGATGACTTCAACACGCCGCGGGCCATGGCCGAGGTCTTCGAGCTGGTTGGCGAAGCCAACCGGGAAGAGATTCCGGGAGCTCCGGCAGTGGTGCTGGAGATGCTGTCGCTCGTGGGGTTGGAGTCGCTCGCTGAGGTTGAGGAGGGGGCCAGTGACGAGGCGGAGAAGCTGCTTGCTGAGCGGGAGGAGGCGCGGGCGGCCAAGGACTTTGCCCGGGCCGATGAGATTCGCGACCGGCTGGCCGAGCTGGGGTGGGAGGTCAGGGACTCCTCTGACGGGGCCAAGCTCGTGCCCAAGACTTGAACGTGGCCGGTGGCCAGATCATCTACGGGCGGCGGCCGGTCGAGGAGGCGGGGCGGGGGAGACGTGCGGTGCATCGCGTCTGGCGAGCGCCGGAGACGACCTCGGAGGAGCTGGAGCGGCTCTGCGGGTCGCCGGACCACCAGGGCGTGGTCGCGGAGGTCGATCCCTACCCGTATGCCGATCCGAAGGCCCTGCTGAGGCGGGAGGGGGCGCTGCTGGTCGCGCTGGACCAGGTCCAGGACCCGCGCAACCTCGGTGCGGTCTGCCGCTCTGCCGAGTTCGCCGGTGCGGCCGGCGTCATCGTGCCGGAGCGGCGCTCGGCCGTGGTGACCGCGGTCACCTGCAAGGCCTCGGCGGGGGCGGTCGAGCATCTCGAGGTAGCCCACGTTCGCAACCTCGCCGACTGGCTCGGCGAGGCGAAGGCGGCCGGCTTCTGGATCTGGGGTGCGGACGCCGAGGCGAAGCAGGCGCCGTGGGACGTCGACCTGGACGGCCCGACCGTGCTCGTCCTCGGCGGGGAGGGAAAAGGGATCCGGCCCCGGGTCGCGTCGGCCTGCGACGGCCTTCTCGCCCTGCCGCGACAGGGCCGGGTCGAGTCGCTCAACGTCTCGGCCGCGGCCGCGGCGCTGCTCTTCGAGGCCGCCCGCCAGCGCGCCTGAACGCGGATCGACGGTCTAGCAGCTGCAACGGCAGTTGCAGAAATCTGTCGCCCGGGGTTGACAGAACTCCGCAGGGCGGTAAGACTGTCGCGCCATAAAGGGTGAACCTCAGCTTGAGTCTGAGTTTGCCTGTCCGAATAAGGGCGCCCCAGGGGAGGTAACGGCGCCACGACCCTTCGTCTCAAAGGAGAAGGATCTGTGGCTCTATCGTCGCCTACGCAGGAATTGCGGCTCCCTACGGGCCGGCTCAATGGCTCCAGTCAGGCCAGCTCTAACCCTCAACCTGAGCTTGATGACCATTATCTGGTCGCTCTCGCGAAGGAGGGGCGCACCGACGCCTACGACACGATCGTCCGTCGCTACCGCGGCTTCGTCAGGCTCAAGGCTTCGTCCTACTTCCTGCTTGGCGGGGAGAGCGACGACCTGATCCAGGAAGGTCTGCTCGGTCTCTACAAGGCGGTCCGCGACTACCGCAGCGACCGCGAGTCGAGCTTCCGCAGCTTTGCCGAGCTCTGCATCACCCGCCAGATCATCACCGCGGTGAAGACCGCAACCCGCAACAAGCACACGCCGCTCAACCAGTACGTCTCGTTCAGCCAGACGCCGGCTGCGGCGGGCGACTCGGAAACGACCCTCGACGAGATCCTTCCCGGTCCGAGCGTTTCCGATCCGGTCAACCAGGTGATCGCCAGCGAGGAGCTGGAGAGTCTCGTCTCCTGTCTCTCGGGCTCCTCGGGCGTCCTTTCGGACCTCGAGAGCAGCGTCCTCTCCCTCTACCTCGACGGCCACTCCTACGAGGCAACGGCGGAACAGCTCGCGTGCGACACGAAGACGGTCGACAACGCCCTGCAGCGCGTCAAGCGCAAGGTGGCCAATCACTTGACCTCCCGCGAGGTGCTCGCCTGAGCCGCTAGGGCAGGTCGGCGAGGACGTAGTCGAGCAGCTCGCGACCGTGGTCGGAGGCTACGGCGACGTCGTCGGGGGCGATGCGAGCGCGGTGCAGCGACTGCATGCGGAGGACGTCGCCGTCGGCGCGGTGGTTGGGGAAGATGCCTGCGTAGGAGACGCCGAGGCGCTCGAGGTGGTCGGCCAGCAAGGCGGTCGCGGGGTTCTCCAGCGGTAGATCGAGGTAGACGGCGTCGAGGTTGCGGCGGTGGAAGAGGTGCTGACGCTCAGCCGCGACGGCCTGCTCCAGGTCGGCCCCAGGGGTCCGGACGGTGATCAGGGCGAGGTTGTGGGAGGCGTCGATCTCGACGTGCAGCTCGCTGCGCGCGGCCGGCCTGCTACCGAGGGGCGGCTCCGCAAGCGTGCCTCGCAGCTGGCATAGCTCCAGGGTGCGGCGGACGATCTCGCGGTGGCGGGGCGGGGCATAGACCGCGCGCTCGTGGCCGTCGTTGAGCTTGGTGTAGAAGAGCGCCACCGACTGCCGCCGTGCTTGCCGCTCGTCCGCCGCGTCGTTGTCGACCGAGGCGGGGATCCAGCCGAGCAGGAAGCCCGTCTCGTGCGCTCCCAACTCGATGTTGGCGCGCTGGCTGTAGGGGTGGGCGGCGGTCGCCTCGCTGTACATCCCCGCCAGGCCCCGCGCCGCGGCCCACTCCATCAGGTGGCGCTTGGTGCGGGTGAACAGGTGCTGCCCGCGGGCCGCGGGCATCGTCACGGCCTGCCCGGAGTGCCCCACCGCGTCGCCCGCCGCGCCGAGGCTCATCCCCTCGTGGCAGAGCAGCTCTCCCGCGGCGGACTCGGCCACCCAGGAGACGTAGGTCCCGGCCGCGAGGCGGGCGGAGACCTCGGCCGGGTCGTAGACCCAGCGGACGTCATAGGTCTCCCCGTAGGCAGCCCGGATCGCCTCGCTCAGGCGGCTTCCCTCCTCCGGTTGCAGGTATCGGAACGTAACCATGCTGGTTCCCCGATCGTCGGTATCGCCCTCTATATTCAAAGCAGCGCCCGCCTAGCTCAATCGGCAGAGCACCTGATTTGTAACCAGGAGGTTTCCGGTTCGATTCCGGAGGCGGGCTCTGTCACGAATCGGTGGTGCTGGTGCCGCCGCCGAGCAGGCGCGCCTTCTCGGCGGCCAGCTCGTCGTCGGTGAGGACGCCCTTCTCGTGCAGCTCGGCAAGGCGTTCGAGGCGGCGCAGGCGGATCTCCTCCTCGTCGCCGGAGGGCTCGCTGCCGCGGTCGCCCCCGGGCATGCGCATCTCCGGCAGGCGCAGTTTCGAGGCGCGCTCGCCGATGTTGGCGCCTTTCACCGCGCCCGCGACCCGGTCCCTGGCGCCGCCGAAGACGTCGCCGAACTGGAGATCGGGGTTCTCCTCCTCCGATTGCTTGCGCAGCTCGTGGATGCCGAAGGCGGCGAGGCCGGCGATCACGAGCGTGGTGAGGAAGGAGCGCAGGTTCTGGGTCGGCGCCGAGAGGAAGTAGAGGCCGACGA
>Ga0190265_10003560_pt1 | contig 10638 bp, 10 predicted proteins | sample Popmic124T_FD_133135 | JGI IMG/M metagenome (GOLD analysis project Ga0190265, IMG submission 133135) | Populus adjacent soil microbial communities from riparian zone of Indian Creek, Utah, USA - 124 T | ecosystem: Environmental > Terrestrial > Soil > Riparian zone | place: USA: Utah | collected...
AGCTGCTGCCACCACTTCGCCGGGATGAACTCGGGGATGACGATGGTCACCATGTGGTTCTCGCCGAGCGCCAGGAGATGGTCGACGTACTCGAGCAGCGGGGTCAACAGCAGCCGGTAGGGCGAGGTCAGCACCACGAGCGGCACGCCGAAGCCCCACTTGCCCCACTTCTCCTCGAGCCGCCGGGTCTTCTCCGGATCCATCTCCACGTAGACCGCCTTGGCGGACGGCGAGAGCGTGCGGGCGTACTGCAGCGCCTGCACGACCCCCTTGTGCAGATCGCCCACCAGGACGAGCACGGTGTGCTGCATGGGGGGCGGGCCCTCGTAGCCGTCCAGCGAGAGCTGGCCGGCGACCGCGCGATAGTGGCGGTTGATGCTCACGAAGCCCGCGATGAGGGCACCGCCCAGCACCACCACGATCCAGGCGCCGTCCGAGAACTTGGCGAGCGCGGTGACCACCATCACCAGCCCGGTGGTGGTCGCGCCCAGACCGCTGATCACCGCCTTCGGCCGCCATCCGGCGGGCCGGCGCGTGAGCCAGCGGCGCACCATGCCCACCTGCGACAGCGTGAACGACGTGAACACGCCCAGCGCGTAGAGCGGGATCAGGGAATGCGTGCTCCCGTGGAAGAGCGCGATCAGGGCGGAGGCCGCGACGGCCAGGATGATGACCCCGTTCGAGAATACGAGCCGGTCGCCGCGGCTCGCGAACTGGCGGGGCAGATACCCGTCGCGCGCCATGAAGGAGGCCAGCCGCGGGAAGTCGGCGAACGCGGTGTTGGCGGCCAGGGCCAGGATGACCATCGAGATGCCCTGGATGAAGTAGTAGAGCAGGCCGCCCCCGAACACCTCGCGGGCGAGCTGGGAGACCACCGTCTCCTCGTCGTGCGGCACGATCTGGTAGCTGGCGGCCAGCACCGTGATGCCCAGGAACAGGGTGATCATGATCAGCCCGAGGATCGCGAGCACGCTCTGCGCGTTGCGGACCTCGGGCGGCCGGAAGGCGGGGGTGCCGTCCGAGACCGCCTCGATCCCGGTGAGCGCCACCGCGCCGGAGGCGAAGGCGCGCAGGAGCAGGAAGACCCCGAGCTCGGCGAGGGGTGGAGGCGGGGGCGTGGCCGCCTCCGCCGGCGGGCGGCCCCAGAGGGCCAGCCCCGCGAACCCGTACAGCATCAGCAGGACGTAGCCGCCGATGAAGAGATAGCTCCACACCGCGAACACCCGCCCCGACTCGCGGAGGCCGCGGAGATTCGCCACCGCGACGAGCACCACGAGGCCCACCCCGAGCACGACGCGGTACGGGTACAGGAGGGGAAAGGCGGAGGTGAGCGCGGCGACTCCCGCGGAGACGCTGACCGCCACCGTCAGCGTGTAGTCGATGAGGAGGGCGGCGCCCGCGGTCAGTCCCGGGAACACGCCCAGGTTGTCCTTGGCCACGATGTAGTCGCTGGCCCCCAGGGGATAGGCGGCGATGTTCTGCCGGTACGACAGGATCACGATGCCGATCACCGCGCCGATGCAGAGGCCGATGGGAACCGAGAACGCGAGCGCCCCCACGCCGGCGAGGAGGAGCACACGCAGAATCTCCTCGGTGGCGTAGGCGACCGAGGAGAGGTTGTCGGAGGCGAAGACGGCGAGACCGGTGACCTTGCCGAGCCGCTCGTGGTGGGCCTGGGCCGTCGCGATCGGCGTGCCCACGAACCATCGTTTGAGCTTCGAGAGATTCACCGGAGGTGGAAGGGGACGTCGACGACCACGACGCCCTTGCGGAACAGCAGCGCCCCCTTGATGAGCAGGGCGGTCTGGTTGTGGAGGAGGTGCTGCCACCACCGGGCCGGCACGAACTCCGGGATCACGATGGTGACCACCTGGTGCTCGCTCAGCGCGAGGAGGTGGTTGACGTAGCCGAGAAACGGGGTGAGCAACGACCGGTAGGGCGACGTCAGCACCACCAGGGGCACGCCGAGGCCCCACTTGCCCCACTTCTCCTCGAGCTTCTGCGTCCGCTCCGGATCCATCTCGACGTAGACCGCCTTCACCGAGGCGGAGAGGGTCTGCGCGTAGCGCAGGGCGGCGGCCACCCCGCGGTGGAGGTCGCCCACCAGCACGAGCACGGTGTGGTCGATGGGAGGCGGCCCGCCGTAGTCGTCGAGCGAGAGCTGGCCCGCGACGTCCGCGTAGTGGCGGTGAATCATCATGAAGAGCGCCACCAGCAGAGGGATCAGCAGCACGACCATCCAGGCCCCGTGACTGAACTTGGTGACCGCGATCACCATCATCACGAGGCCGGTGGTGGCCGCCCCCACCGCGTTGAGGGCCCATCGCCAGCGCCAGCCCGCCTCGTGCCGGGTGAGCCAGCGCCGCACCATGCTCGCCTGCGAGAGGGTGAACGAGAGGAAGACCCCCACCGCGTAGAGGGGGATGAGGGCGTGGGTGGCCCCGCCGAACAGCGCGATGAGGAGCGCGGCGAGCCCGCCCAGGATCAGGATCCCGTTGGAGAAGACGAGCCGGTCCCCGCGGGTGGCGAACTGACGGGGAATGAAGCCGTCACGGGCCAGGAAGTAGGCCAGCCGCGGGAAGTCGGCGAAGGCGGTATTGGCCGCGAAGACCAGGATCAGCATGGTGACGACCTGGATCTCGTAGTACAGGAGCCCGCTCCCGAAGATGTGGCGGGCCAGCTGTGAGACCACCGTCTCCTCCGCCCGCGGCATCACGTGAAGGTGCCGGGCCAGGAACGTGATGCCCACGAACAGGGTGATCAGGATGATCCCGAGCCAGGCCAGGACCGTCCGGGCGTTCGGCGCCTCCGGGGGCCGGAAGGCGGGCACGCCGTCGGACACCGCCTCGACGCCGGTGAGCGCGGCGCAGCCGGAGGAGAAGGCGCGGAGCACGAGGAAGAGGGTCAGGTCCTCGGTCACCGCGATGGCGGCGGCGGGCGGCGGCGGCGCTTCCCAGCCCGCGGCCCAGCGGACGAAGCCGTAGGCGAGCATGCCCGCGAAGCTCGCCACGAAGAGGTACGTGGGGAGCGCGAAGAGGTTGCTCGACTCTCGCAGGCCGCGCAGGTTCATGGTCGCGATGCCCGCGACGAAGAGCACGCCGAGCGGGATGCGGTAGTCGTAGAGCGCGGGGAACGCGGAGGTGATCGCGGCAACCCCCGCGGCCACGCTCACCGCCACCGTCAGCACGTAGTCGATGAGCAGCGCCGCCCCCGAGACGAGCCCGGGCTTCTGGCCCAGGTTGTCCTTGGTGACGATGTAGGCGCCGCCGCCCTGCGGGTAGGCCAGGATCGTCTGCCGGTACGAGCTCACCACCACCGCGATGAGCACCGCGATCGCGAGGCCGATGGGGACCGAGTAGACGAGCGCGGCGGTGCCCGCAACGATCAGGACGAGCAGGATCTCCTCGGTGGCATAGGCGACCGAGGAGAGCGCGTCGGAGGAGAACACCGCGAGCGCGGACGTCTTCGAGAGCCGCTCGTGCCGGGCCTGCGCCGTAGCGAGCGGTGATCCCACCAACAGCTTCTTTACGGCGCTGATCTTCATCGTCGAGCGGCCCCTGAAGCACCTACGCTAGAGGCGGGGGCGCCCGGGTGTCAAGCATTCGCGTCTCCCGAGACCGTCGTCACGCGGACTTCGGTCCATCCCGCCCGCGTCGCCGCCGGGGGGCCCGTGTCAAATTCGGCCTCGATCCGTCGCGCCGGGTGCGATGCTGAAGGCGAGAGCTTCATGAACATCCTGGTGCCCGATATCAGCATCGCCGAGCGCCAGCTCGGCCAGCTCACCGCCTTCGGTATCCGCGACGCCTTCCTCGAGGAGGACGGCCACGTGAGCATCGGCACCCGCCGGCCCGCCGGCGAGTGAGCCCCCGCGTCGTCGAGGCCTCGTGAGCAACCTCCAGGAGTTCGTCGGTCACTGGGGTTACGTCGCCATCTTCGTGGTGGTGGTGCTCGGCAACGTGGGCCTCCCGGTCCCCGAGGAGACCATCCTGGCCCTCGCCGGCTACCTGGTCTGGCGCGGCAAGCTCCGTCTCTCCCTCGTGCTGGCGGTCGGCATCGTGAGCGCGGTGGTCGGCGACAACATCGGGTACTGGCTCGGCCGTCGCTACGGCCAGACCGCGCTGCCGCGCTACGCGCGCTGGGTGCTCGGCCATCCCGAGCGGCTCGAGGCCATGACCGCGTTCGTGGGTCGTCGCGGGCCGCTCGCGGTGTTCGTGGCCCGGTTCGTCCCCGGCGTTCGCTTCACCGCGGGGCCGCTCGCGGGCGCGCTCGGGATGCGCTTCGCGTCGTTCCTGATCGCCAACGTGGCGGGCGCGGTGGTCTACGTGCCGGTGGTGGTGGGGGCCGGCTACGCGGTGGGCTACGGCTTCGGGGAGTACGTCGAGCGGCTGCGCTACCTTGTAGGGGAAGTCGAGCGGATCGTGCTGGTCGTCGTGCTCCTCGGCATCCTCGGCCTCGTCGCGCTGCGCATCGTCCAGGCGACGCGCCGGCCCGACCAGGTCTGAGGCGCCGCGGCGCCCGCGCGCGGAGCGCGTCCGGGCGCCGCAGCCGCGCGGCTCAGTGCCCCTTCGCCTCCCCGAAGCCGGCGGAGCCCTGCAGGCGCTCCTCGGTGCCCGGGATGAACCGGCGCTCCAGCTCCTGGAAGTGCGAGACCCGCGCCATCACGTGGTGGCTCTCGGTGGGATGGCCGGCCTTCAAGCGCTCGAGCGTCCACTGCGCCTGCTCCTCGTTCTTCACGAGCTCCTGCATGAAGTTCCAGACCGAGTGCATCGCGGCGTGGGCTCCGAAGAGCGTGATGAAGATGAAGCGATACCCGAGCTCACCGAGCTCGCGGAAGGTGGGCGGGTCGGCGTCCTTGTGCCAGCGGAACGACGAGGAGTAGTTGAAGGCCAGGGGCAGGTTCGGATGGGTCTGCCTCATGGCCCGCGCGAACTCGATGGCGGGCCCCCGGTCCGAGTTCGACAGCTCGGCCCAGACGAGATCCACCCCCGCGTCGGCATAGGCCCGGCCGCGCCAGATCGCCTCCTCCATGCTCCCGCCCACCGCCCCGTAGGCATCGGTCCGCGCGATGACCACGAAGTCGCGGTCGAGCCGGTCGCGCTCCGCGAGGGCGGACCGGTACTTGCCGAGCGCCTCCTCGCGCGAGACGATCGTCTTCCCCGCGATGTGACCGCAGCGCTTCGGGAAGCGCTGGTCTTCGAGATGGATACCCGCCACGCCGGTCTTCACGAACTCCTGCACCGTGCGCATCGTCGAGAGCGCGTTGCCGTAGCCGTCGTCGGCGTCCGCGATGATCGGCACCTCGACCGCGCTGGCCACCATGGACGCCGCCTTCGTCACCTCGGTCATCGTGAGGAAGCCCATGTCGGGCCAGCCGTTGAGCATGGCCAGCGAGTAGCCGCTCAGGTAGATGGACTTCATGCCGGCCTGCTCGGCGATCTGGGCGTCGAGCGGCGAGTAGATGCCGCCGGTGAAGAGGTACGGCTCGTCCTGCAGCAGCCGGCGGAACGTCTTCCCCTTGGATTCCATCGTGAGGCCTCCTCAGAGCGCGAGCGCCGGCGCCGCCGCGAGGGCGCACCAGCGGCAATAGGTGTCGGAATTCAGGCCCGACCCGGGGTGACGGGCAGATCCAGCAGGGTCTCGGCGCAGGCCGGGCAGTAGGTCGTGGACTCGAGCTCGTACGAGCACGCGGGGCAGCACGCGGCCCCGCAGGCGATGCAGCCTAGATGGTTGAACGAGAACTCAACCTCGGTTCCGCAACGGCACTGGGCTCCCATGAGCTCCTCCTCGAGCACGAGATACTCCTGGAGGAGACAAGAAGCGTTCCAGGGCCCGGGGAAGCCCGAACTGTTTGATTCGGCTACTCATGTGCAAGACGTCGACACATCAAAAGGGACACGAATGTCTCACCACAGCCCGAGGCATTCTTGCGCATTGAATAGTAACTAGCTGAAACACCGGATCTATTTGAATTGCAATCCTTGAGTCTCTATCGACTCATATATGAGTCGACTACAGCTCAGTCTTGAATTTCCTCGTACTTATCGAGTGCTTGGAGATGAGGCGGTGGAAGTTGCGTCGGGTGATGCCCGCTTTCTGAGCCGCCACCGAGACATTGCCACGGGCCTCCGACAGGAACCGCGCGACGGCTTCCTTCTCGAACATGGAGACCACCCGCTCCTTGGCCTGCACGAAGCCTTCCTGGGTGGTGACCCGGATCGGGCCCGACTCCTGGAGGTAGAGGGGCAGATGCGCGACCTCGACCTGCTGGCTCGAGGAAAGGACAACGGCCCGCTCGATGATGTTCTCCAGCTCCCGCAGGTTGCCCGGCCAGGCGTAGCGCTTCAACATGTCGAGGGCGTCCTGGGAGAAGCGATCCACCTTCTTGTTCACCTTGGCCTCGGCCTTGCGAAGGAAATGGTAGGCGAGGACCGGGATGTCCTCGCTGCGCTCCCGCAGCGGGGGAAGCACCACCGTGAAGGCATTGAACCGGTAGAACAGGTCCTCGCGGAACTCGGCCCCGGCCAGCGCCTTCTCGAGATCCCGATTGGTGGCCGCGATCACCCGCACGCGGACCTTCCGGGTGACCACGTCGCCGACCGGCTTCACCTCCCCCGCCTGCAGCACCCGCAGCAGCTTGCCCTGCATCTCGAGCGGCATGTCCCCGACCTCGTCGAGGAAGATGGTCGCCCCGTCCGCCTTCTCGAAGAGCCCCACCTTGTCGGCCACCGCCCCGGTGAACGACCCGCGCTTGTGCCCGAACAGCTCCGATTCCATCAGGGTGGGGGTGAGCGCGGTGCAGTTGACGGTGACGAGCGGCTTGTCGCGCAGGTTCGAGTAGCGGTGGATCGCCCGCGCCACCAGCTCCTTGCCGGTTCCGGACTCCCCGCGGATCAGCACCGTGGTGGGCGTCTGGGCCACCCGGATGACCTGCTCGGCCAGCTCCCGCATCTTCGGGTTCTGCCCGATGATGAAGTCGCCCTCCGCCTTGGCCTGCAGCTCCCGGAGCATCAGCGAGTAGCGGTCCTCCAGCTCCTCGCTCCGCTTCCGCTCGGCGAGGAGGTCCCACATGAACTTGGCGCTCACGCCCCCCATCACTTCGGTGCCCGGCGGCTTGAGCCGCTGGATGGTCTCCTCCACCTGGGCGTTGCCGGTCACGTCGATGATGAGGTCGACGCGCGGATCCGCGACCAGCTCGCGCAGATCGGTGCTGACCGCGACGTTGAGGCGCCGGGCCAGCTCGAGCCCCGGGGCCCAGGGGTTGACGTCGGCGACCCCGATGATGGCGACGGTGGGATCGCCGCTGAACATCTCGAGCAGGGCCCGCCCGCCCTTGCCCGCGCCGACGATCACCACCTTGGTCATCCTGGTGGCTCAGACTCTCCCGGAGTCACCACCCCGGCGATCGGGCTAGAAGGGCTGGGCCTCGCGCTTGGCGAGGCGCTCGAAGGAGGCGTACTCGGGGATGAACGTGACCTGGATCTTGCCGGTCGGTCCGTTGCGCTGCTTGCCGATGATCACGTCGGCCAGGCCGGTCGCGTCCTCGGCCTGCAGCCCGTAGCGCTCGGGGCGGTAGAGAAAGAGGATCACGTCGGCGTCCTGCTCGAGCGCGCCCGACTCGCGCAGGTCCGAGAGCTGGGGCTCCTTGCGCTCGCGCGTCTCCACCGCGCGGGAGAGCTGCGACAGCGCCACCACCGGCACGTTCAGCTCCTTGGCGAGGGCCTTGAGCGACCGGGAGATCTCCGAGATCTCCTGCTGCCGGTTCTCCTGCTGATGGCGGCCGCGCATCAGCTGGAGATAGTCGATGACGATCAGGTCGAGGCCGTGCTCCGCCTTCATGCGCCGCGCCTTGGCGCGCGCCTCGAGCACGGTGAGCGCGGGCGAGTCGTCGATGTAGACGGGCGCCTCGGCGAGGCGCCCCGCCGCGTTGGTGAGGCGCGTCCAGTCCCGCGGCTCGAGATAGCCGGTGCGCACCTTGTGGGAGTCCACCTTGGCCTCGGAGCACAGCAGCCGCTGCACGAGCTGCTCCTTGGACATCTCGAGGCTCAGCACCAGCACCCGCTTGTGGTCCTCGACCCCGGCGTACTTGGCGATGTTCAGCGCGAAGGCGGTCTTGCCCATGGAGGGCCGGCCCGCGATGATGATGAAGTCGCTGGGCTGGAAGCCGGAGGTCATGCGGTCGAGATCGTCGAAGCCGGTGGCGAGCCCGGTGATGTGCTCCTTCCGGTCGTAGAGCTTCTCGATGTGCTCGAAGGTGTCCTTCAGGATCGCCCGCACCGGGAAGGCCGAGCCCTGCATGCGGCGCTCGGAGATCTGGAAGATCAGCCGCTCCGCGTCATCGAGCAGCTTGTCCACGTCGTCGCGGGCCTCGTAGCTCTGCCCGATGATCTCGGTGGCGATGCGGATGAGATCGCGCAGGAGCGCCTTCTCCCGCACGATCGCCCCGTAGGAGAGCAGGTGGGCCGCGGTCGCCGCCTCCTCGACCAGGCCCGCGAGGGCGGCGGCGCCGCCCACCTCTTCCAGGGTCGCGCGCCGCTTCAGCTCCTCCGACACCGTGAGCAGGTCCACCGGCTCGTTGCGCTCGAAGAGCGCGAGGGTGGCGTCGAAGATCTTGCGGTGCCCTTCCTTGTAGAAGTCGGCGGGCTTGAGCAGCTCGATGGCCTTGGGCAGGCTCTCCCGCTCGAGCAGGATCGCCCCCAGCACGGCCCGCTCGGCCTCCAGGCTGTGGGGGGGAATCTTGGAGGTGAGCAGGTCGGTGAGCGTCGCCACGGCTACTCCCGGGTCACGGACACCTTCAGCTGGGCGGTGACGTCGTGATGCAGGCGCACCGGCACCGTGAACTCGCCGAGCGTCTTGATGGGCTCGTCGAGCCCGATGCGGCGTCGCTCGACCTCGATGCCGTGCTGCGAGAGGAAGGTGGCGAGGTCGGCGCGGCCCACCGAGCCGAAGAGGCGGCCCTCGTCGGAGGCCTGCCGTCGCTGGGCGAAATGCAGGGCCTCGATGGCCTGGGCCTGTCCCTGCGCGTCCGCCCGGAGCTTGGACGCCTGCGCGTCCTGGCGCGCCTTGATCTGCTCGATGTTCTTGAGGTTCGCGGGGGTGGCGTGCAGGGCGAGCTTCTGCGGCAGCAGGAAGTTCCGCGCGTAGCCGTCGGAGACGTCGCGCACCTCGCCGCGGCGCCCCAGGGTCGGCACGTCGTCCATCAGAATGATCTTCATCACCGGCTCCTCGATGGACCTCGTGTCAGTCGGCGGTCTGGGCGAGCAGGGCTACCGTGCGGGCGCGGCGGACGGCGCGGGTGAGCTGCCGCTGGTGGCGGGCACAGCTTCCCGAGATGCGGCGCGGGGTGATCTTGCCGCGCTCCGAGACGAAGTTGCGGAGTCGGCGAATGTCCTTGTAGTCGACCAGGCTGACCCGATCGACGCAGAACTTGCAAACCTTGCGGCGACCGAACCGGCGCCGCTTGACGGGCTTTCCACCTGGCGGAATGGCTTGTTCCTCCTCTTGGAACCGGACTCGCTAGAACGGAACTTCGTCGTCGGCTTCGCCGCCCGCCTCGACCGGCTCGGGCACGCCGGGCGCGGACGCGGCGGCGGACTTGCTGCGTCCCATGAACTGCACCCGCTCCGCGACGACCTCGACGACGCTGCGCTTCTGACCGTCTTTCGTTTCCCAGTCGCGGGTCTGCAGCCGGCCCTCGACCATGATCGGGCTGCCCTTGTCGAGGTACTCGCCGCAGCTCTCGGCCTGCTTGCCCCACACCACCACCGTGAGGAAACAGGTCTCCTCGCGCTTCTCCCCGCCCTGCGTCGTGTAGTTGCGGTTGACGGCCAGCCGGAGATCGGCCACCGCGGTGCCGCTCGGGGTGTACCGCAGCTCCGGGGTCCGTGTCAGGTTGCCGATCAGGAATACTCGGTTCAGGCTCGCCATCAGACGACCTCCTCCACCGCCGGGGCCGGCGGCTTCGGCGGCGTCCGGACCCGCTTGGGCGCCGGGACGCGGGTCGTGAAGTACCGGAGGACCTGCTCGTTGAGCTTCAGCTGGCGCTCGAACTCCTTGACGGTGGCCGGCTCCGCCTTGGACTCGAGAACCGCGTAGGTGCCCTCGCGCTGCTTCCGCATGTCGTAGGCGAGGCGCCGCTTCCCCCAGCTCTCCGCCTTGCCCACCTCGCCGCCGAGCGTCTTGAGCGTCTCCTGCAGCTTGGCGAGGAGCGCGGCCACCTCTTCCTCGTTGAGCCGGGGGTCCATGATGAGTAGGGTCTCGTACGGGTACAAACACTCACCTCCTCGCCGATTTCGCTAAGTTTCGCTATTTGAAGCGCTTAACGTTACCAGAGCCTGCCGCCAAAGACAACCTGGGTCAAGAGTGCACGAAAGAGTACGGCCCTCGCCGTTGTCGGCGAGGGCCGCACTCCGTACCCGGCCGGGGGACCGGCGGGTCTAGAAGTCCCCGTGAGGCATCGGCGGGGCCGCCGCCGGCTTCTCCTCGGGCAGGTCGGTGATCAGCGCCTCCGTCGTCAGGAGCAGCGAGGCCACCGACGCCGCGTTCTGCAGCGCCACCCGCTCCACCTTGGTGGGGTCGATGATGCCGGCCTGGATCATGTCCACGAACTCGAGCGACTCCGCGTCGAAGCCGCGGGTCACC